>Ga0070730_10004982_pt1 | contig 11534 bp, 17 predicted proteins | sample Coa_R1_3_FD_66447 | JGI IMG/M metagenome (GOLD analysis project Ga0070730, IMG submission 66447) | Surface soil microbial communities from Centralia Pennsylvania, which are recovering from an underground coalmine fire - Coalmine... | ecosystem: Environmental > Terrestrial > Soil > Unclassified ... | reverse complement strand
TTTGAGTTTAATTATATTCTTAAATTTCCAAAAAAAGAACGAGATTACCTAACTTTAGGATCATTTTGTCATGAAATATTAGAAACATTTCATAAAACTTATTTAGAGGGATGCCTCTTACCTTTTAATACTGTTATGACTAATTCTTGGAAATCTGCCTGTGTATCTTTTAAAGATAGGCTAACTCCTAATATAAAAAAAGAAGCTCGCGATTTAATTGAAAAATATTTAAAAATTGTTTATAAATCCAAAAAAATGACGTCCCCGGATAACGTGATTGCCGTTGAAAAAAGATTTGAATTTTCGGTTACAGACAATATTATTTTAAATGGCGCTATTGACATTATTAAACAGGATGATGATAATATTATCCACGTCTGCGACTATAAAACGACAAAAAATAAAAAATATTTAGTCAATGATTGGTTTCAGCTTTTAACTTACGCATATATTATTTGGACAGAAGATAATTCTATTACAAAAGTTAGAGCTTCCTATATTCTTCTTCGACATGATTATGAATATATTACTACTGAATTTAATTTAGATGATATATTAAGTGTTAAACCCAAATATGTAGAATACGCTAATACAATTAAACAAGAAACAATTTATGAGCCCACACCATCATTTTTATGCAACTTTTGTGATTTTCTAGAGCATTGCCCTCAGGGTCTTAAAAAGGTTAATGAAATAAATCATTCTACTACAACATATGGAGAAGTAGATTACTAAAAAGGAAATATTAAATGCAAGTTAATGTTAATGAATTAGAATATTGTAAATTATCTGTTGAATGTATTGCTAATGCGGAAGAAATTCTTAATAAGCGGGGAACTGTTTTAGATACTTTTAAAAAAGCTCCTGTTAATGGCTTTCGTCCAGGAAAAGCTCCTTTAGAGGTAATTAAAAATCAATATCGTAAACAAATTGATGAAGCTTTAAAAAGAGCTCTTGCTGAAGATGCTTATCACGAAGCTCTTTTTCAACATAAATTAAGACCCTATGGGACTCCTCAGTTTTCCCAAATATCAATGGGGGAAGGTAAATTTATTTGTAACTTCCAATTATTTGTTAAACCAACTTTTGATTTAGCTCCTTGCACTAATTTAGAAATACCTAAACCACATGAAACGGTTACCATAGATATGGTAGCTGAGTCTATGCTACAAGAATTAAGAGTTCGGGCGGGCGAAACAATTCCTTATTCTGACAATGATTTTGTTCAAAAAGGAGATAGTGTTATCGTTGATTTTGAGGGATATCTAGACGGTCAGAAACAAGATAATCTTTGTGCTACTGGAGAAATGTTTGTAGTAGGTAAAAGCTCCTTACCATCTTTTGATGATAATATTTTAGGTATGATTATTGGAGATGTTAGAGAATTTGATCTAGTAATAGAAAATGGATTACCATCTATGTTAGGGAAAACGGCTCATTTTAAAGTAACTTTAAATATGGGATCTAAAACTGTTCCTGCTGCTTTAGATGATTCTTTAGCTCAAAGATGCGGGAAAAACACTTTTGCCGAAATTAAAGAATTAGTTTATAATGCTGCTTTTGCTCAAGTAGCTCAATCTACCCAAATGAGTAAAAATGATGTGGTAGCTAAAAAGTTATTAGCAGATAATAATTTAACTGTACCATCCTGGCTTTCTTTATTAGAAGGACAATATCTAGTTAATCAATCAAAATTAAACTGGGAAACCTTACCAGATGTTGATAAAGAAAAATATATTTCTCTGGGTGAACAAACTGTTAAATTATCTCTTATTTTAGACGCCATCAGGGAAAATCACCCAGAAGCCCAATTAACTGATCAAGAAGTTTTTGATCTGCTTAAGAGAGATTTTGACTCTAAAAAACATCAAGGTAATTTTGAGGATGTTATAAATGAGATGCAGCGCACTGGATCTTTAACAATTTTATGTGCCAAGATTCGCGACCAATATGCTATTGATTATGTAGTTAAATCGACTAAATTTATTGAATAAAGGAAAGTAAAAATGTCAAATGATAATAATGAATTAGTTTTTCCCGAAAAGTTTATTAAAAAACTCCCCACTGGTTTTACGGATGAAGCTGATGCTATGAGTGTTGACGATCTTAAAAAATTAATTGTGCGTTGTGAAGGTAACGTTTACACGATTGATAAAGAAAAAGACGCTGATATCAAACTTTCTGGCGCCAAAGAAATTGTTAAAGAACTATCAGAGCCTTATAGAGAGGCTAAAACTGTTCAACAGCTCAAAATAAAATATGCTTTATTTATATTAGAAGGAAAAGGCGTGGATGTTGGTGGCTGATTATGAAAGTTGAAAGACATACCATTTCAGCTTGTTGTGGTAAAGCCTCTTTAGTATTCAAAACGGATCGACCTATATCTCAAAATGATATTGTAAAATTATCCGCTTTGGGGTTTAAGGAAGCTGTTCATTTTACTAAAGCTGGAATCCTCTATATGGAAAATTCTGACATAATAGCTACCGGTCCCATTGGATCTGACCGATTGCAAATAAAATGTAAAATAAATGATTGTCAGACAAAAGTTAATGATTTCGAGACCTTACTACAACAATTGGGTTAAAATTATCAACCTTTGATGCCATTCTTTCATATTTTTATAGAGAGGTCTCAATGCCTGATCCACAGATTTCAGAAAAAATTGCGTATCAGTTTGAGTTGATATCTGCTAGTTTTCATGAAGCTGGACATGCCCTTTATGCTTTATTGCATTATATGATGGTTTATTCTAGCAGAGTTTTTGTTGGTCAGGAATCGCAAAGAGTAGAAGGGTTAACTTCAGTATATCCTCTAATAAATTTAGAAGATATAACTGATCCTGTGGTCTTATCAAAAAGATTAAACTCGGAAATTGCTTTTTATTATGCTGGCTTAATTGCTGAAAAAGAACAATTTAAACTTCATTCTGGGTCTGATAAACTGCCCATTATTTTAAATGGCGGCTCTGGTGAAAATGGAGATATTAAAAATATCTCCAATTTAATTAAAAAATATCAGATAGCGCCTCCCGGAGCCAAACGTTATAATTTTAAAAAGAAAATGATGAGGCGCGTCACAAAAGAATTGCAAAAATATTGGAGCGATGTTACATTGATCGCTCATGCTCTTTTTCAGAAGAAAAGGTTAAATTTTAAAAAATTGCAATTTCTATTAATTAAAAAATCTGAAAATAAAGAATTTTGGAAAGTGCAACTTAAAACTATTGTTGAATTGTATGATAAATCTCCATTAAATCAACAAGAGATAAAAATGTTTATAGTATGAAAATTGGAAATATAATATTATCAGAATGGACTAAAACTGAAAGTCTTATAACCACTTGGTCAAGATATATTATATCAAATAACAATCAAATGGATTATGGAGTAGCCCTTTGACTAACAGATAGAAATAATAATATTTGGTTTTCAAACTATTATAATAAATTAAGAGATCTTAATGATTATTCACATCCTATATTAATAGGAAAAACAGAAAATATTAAGAAAGAAGTAGATGATTTTATGATTCGTATGAATAAATTATTAATTATTTTATAATATTATATGGAATTTAATCATTTATCTTTAAGTGACTGGCATAATACTTCATCAGGTACTTTTGTTAAATTTATTATTAATAAACAAAAAGTATTGGATGATTATGATTATGCTAGAGTTGGAGTAGGTTTATACTTTATTCCTAAATATGGTGGATTATGGAGCTTTGAACTTTACTCTTTTCTTGCCGAATTTAATTCATGTAAACCAGTTATTATATCTAATGATGTGGAAGATTATAAACAAGAAATAGATAAATTTCTCATTCGTATTGATAAACTATTGCTTATTCCATAAATGAAAATTTATAATATTACCTTAAAACGTAATTGGGAAAAGTGGCATTTTGCTCACCAAAGCAAAGGTAACTCTTGGATAAGATCTGATGATTCAAATCGAATAATGATTGGTTTATGGTCAGATAGTGGGTTTAGTAATTGGCAGATTGATTTTTATTATGAATTTTCATTGTTTAATAGGTTTTATAAACCAAATTTTAACGGAAATATAAAAAAGCTTAAAAAAGAGATTAATACATTTCTTGTTAAAATGGATAAATTAGCGGTTATTATATAACACTTTGTAATCGTATTTCAAAGTTTGCACACAAAATCTTTTTAGATTTTCTTGCTCTATTGTGAGTGGTGTTAAGCAAACAAAAATACATAATTTGTAGGAGTTTTAAATGATTGATTTTGTTAGCCTTCATAATCAAACATCATATTCTTTATTGGATAGTTTGATTGATGTCAAAGATTTGTTTAAAAAAGCCAAGGAGTTGGGACAATCTGCCGTTGCTGTTACTGATCATGGATCTATAGGGGCAGCTTGGGATGCGCTGAAAGCTTCTAGAGAAACTGGCGTAAAACTTATTATTGGATGTGAATGTTATTTTGTTGATGATGTAAAAAATATTTCTGATAAACTTAAGCATATTATTTTTCTAGCTAAAAATGCTATTGGATATCGAAATTTACTAACTCTTAATAAATTAGGTTTTGATCAGAATTTTTCTATTGGTAAAAGAATTTATCCAATAATTGATTGGTCCTTAGTTGAAAATCATGCTGAAGGACTTATTTGTTTAACCGCTTGTGGGAACGGCATTATTAATCAATTACTAATGAATAAAAAGCATGATGAAGCTGAAAGCGCATTATTAAGATTAAAAAATATTTTTGGTGATGATTTAGGGTTAGAAATTCAACCCAATAATATGAAAAGAGGTCAAAATATCTTTAATGATGAAATTGACCAACAATTTTTGAATCGACAAAATATTAATTTAGGTAAAAAACATAATGTTCGTGTAGTTCCAGCTTGTAACGCTCATTATCTAAATAAAGAAGATAAAGATACGCATGATGTGCTTTTAGCTATTGGATCACATCAAACTGTTTACTCTAATTTTAGACTTAGATATCCAGTAGCAGATTTTTACCTTAAATCAGGAGATGAAGTAAAAAACTTTTTCACCAGGAATTATGGAGAAAGCTTAGCTGAAGAATTTTGCGCTAATACTATTTATTTTGCGAATAAATGTGAAAAGCCTGATTGGATTGATCCTAAATTTTCCAATCCATCTGGAAAAGAACTACCAATATTTCCCGTTAGGGATGAACCAGATTATTTTGAATTCAAGGAGTGGTTGGTTCATCAAAATGAATATATTAGAAATTTATCAGAAGATAAGTCTTTTTTGAGATATAAAGTTTATAATTCTTTTGAAAAAAGAAAAATTAATATTCCTCTCGATAAAATTCAAGAATATTTAGATAGAATAGAAAAAGAGTTTGATGTTTTTGAGACATTAGATTTAAGCTCTTATATGTTAATCACGGCAGATTTCTTGAATTATGCCAGAAAAAATAATATTTCAGTTGGTCCAGGGAGAGGTTCGTGTGCGGGATCGCTCGCCGCCTATTTAATTGATATTCATGTTGCGGACAGTATAAAATATGATTTAGTTTTCGAAAGATTCCATAATAAGTTAAAAACTGCAACCAGTGATATTGACAATGATATTGCAACTTCTGGAAGAGATAAAGTCATTGATTATGTAAGAAATAAATATGGGCATGATTATGTTGCTCACGTGTCGAATATAAATACTGTCACGCCCAAAGTATATACAAGGGATATATCTCGCGCATGTGAATTAGGTGGTAGCAAAGATGATGCTGTTAAAATTGGAAATGATATAGCGGATATTATTCCCAGAGAGATAACTTCTATACAAGAAACGATGGAAAAAATTCCATTATTTATGGAGTACTGTAATAGATATCCACAATTGAAAAATTATGAACAAATTAGCGGTACATATAGAAATAGTTCAGTTCATGCCGGAGGAGTTGTCTGCGCAAGAAGATCATTAGTTGGCTTAGTTCCATTGAGAAAAGATAAAGATGGTATTCTTGCTTTAGAATATGACAAAGATAAAGCTGAAGAAAATGGTCTAGTTAAAATAGACTTTTTAGGATTAAAAACTTTAGACATTATTAGTGAAACTGAAAGAATAATCTCTTCTTTAGGAAAAGAAGTTCCTATAGTAGATGTTGAAGCTTACGATAAAAAGACTTATGATTTAATCTCTTCCGGAAATACTTTTGGCGTTTTTCAATTTGGCACTAGTGCTGGAACCGTTGATTTATGTAAAAGAATACAACCAAAAAGTATTGAAGACTTAGCTATTATTACCACTTTAGCTCGCCCTGCCTCGGCAGAAATTCGTTCAGATTTTATTGCTACCAGAGAAAATAAAAAGCCTATTTCTCTTCTTCATCCTAGTTTAGCTAATGCTTTCAAAAAAACTTATGGATTTCCTCTTTATGATGAAAGTCTTCTTACTCTTGCAAAAGATGTGGCTGGATGGGATTTGGGAGAAGCAGATAAATTAAGAAAATTAACCAAAGAAAAAGGTAAAAATCCGGCTAAAGCCCGAAAATGGAAAGCTGAATTTATTGAGGGTGCCGTTAAAAATCTTATTCCTGAAAAAGATGCCGAAGAGATTTGGACTAAGGTAGTAGAACCGTTCGGTAGGTATTCATTTAATAAATCTCATGCTGTTTTATACTCTATGTTATCCTATAAAACAGCTTATCTTAAAGCTCATTATTCAATTGAATTTTTATTAGCTAACTTAATGATGGAAGTAAAATCTAATTCGCCTGACTCTCCAGGGAATATTACTAAAATTAAAAAGGAAATGAGAGATAATAAGGTTATTATATTAAAACCTGATCTTAATACTTCTCAATTAACTTATACTATTTCTAAAGAAAATACCCTCTTAACTGGTTTAGATGCCATTAAATTTGTTGGTGATGATGCTATTGTTGATATTATTGAAAAACGACCTTTTACTAGCTTCTTTGATTTTATGTCAAGAGTAGATTCTAGAAAAGTAAGGGCTAATAGTATTCAAGCTCTTGCTGGATCTGGAGCAATGGATTCTTTTAATATTTCAAGAAAACTAATTTTTCTTTATATTTCTGATTATCGTAAAAAATTACAAGTTTGGTTAAAAAAACACGATCCTAAAACAGAAGAATTTATTTATCCATGGCCAAGCGAACCTAATTGGTCTTTGCAAGAATTGTATGCTTTAGAACAATTTTATTTAGGAGAATCATTTATTTGTAAGGCAGCTGATGCTTATAGTAATTTTTTCAAAGATGAGCATAAAACTATTAAAGATATTAAAAAATCTTCAGATAGAACTAGATTATCTCCAATTAAAGTTATTATCAAAAGCTTTTTTGAATTTAAAGTCAAAAAGGAAAGCAGTAAATATTACGGTCAGCCAATGGTAAAAGTTTCTATAGAAGATAAAAATTCTGAGCAATGCACTTGCACTATTTTTTCTGATAAATGGAAGATGGTTAAAGAAAGAATAAAAGAAATTAATAGTAAAGCAGTTTTTGGAGAAGGTTTGGCTATCAGTTTTGGAGGTATTACCAATAATTACGAGGATGAAATGGGAATAATTTTAGACCATTTATTTGATATCGCCTTACCTCCAAAATTACCAGCTGATGTAAAAGAAAAAAAGAAAGTGAATTTAAAAAATAATAAGAAAATTGCGGAAGAGACTATTTTAAAAACTGGCGAGATTAAAAATCTTTTTGAACAAATTGAAGATTCTATGTATGATAAAGGGCTCATTGATCTTGACGAAAATACAGACGATGATTATCTTTAATTGTTGAGAAAAAGAGGAGAAATTATGAAATTCATAAATCAAATTAATTCATTTTGTAAAACTATGTATATAAAAATAATTAGTTTTTTATGTTTAAAATTAGTTAAAATTAGTTAATATTATTGGATATTTTGTTAATTATTTGATAAATAATTCTCAATTAAATAATATAAAACTGTCTGATACGGCTGAGTTAGCCTATAAAAAAGTCAAATTACAATATTCCTAATATCACAAAATTAGAATTTATGGAATTTACAAACCTAGATAATAACGAGATTAATGTAGAAGAGTTATCATATCTTGATTTATTAAGGGTATTTCAATTACTTGGAATCAAAATTAATAAAGATTTATAAAGTTGAAATCGAGATTAAAGTATTATGGTAAAATCTATTATGAAAAATAATCAACCTCTTTGCGAAACAGATGGTGTTGGAACTAAACGCTGGCGTCTCAATAATCTTCTTCATCGATTAGATGGTCCAGCAATAGAGGGTGCTATTGGAGATAAATTTTGGTATGTTCATGGTCAAATTCATCGAGAAAATGGTCCTGCGGTAGAACTTGTTAGTGGAACTAATTTCTGGCTTTTCGATGGTCAATATCATCGATTAGACGGTCCAGCTATGGAATGGAGTGATGGAAGAAAATCTTGGTGGTATCAAGGAAAACGTATTTCTTGTTCTTCTCAAGAAGAGTTTGAAAAACTAATCAAGCTTAAATGGTTATGGTAAAATTATGAATAAAGATAATCAACCTGTTTATTTAACAGATAAGTATGGAGTTAAAACTTTTTATCTTAATAATCTTCTTCATCGAGAAGATGGTCCAGCCATAGAATATCCTAATGGTTCTAAATATTGGTTTCTTCATGGTCGACGCCATAGAATAGATGGACCAGCTATAGAGTATTATAATGGAACTAAATTTTGGTATTATCATGGAGAGCAGATTATTTGCTTCTCTCAAGAAGAATTTGAACGTTTAATCAAGTTAAAAGCACTATGGTAAAAATTAATCAACCTATTTGTGAAACAGACTATATTGGAAATAAACGTTGGTATCTTAATGATCAACTTCATCGAGAAGATGGACCTGCCATAGAGTGTATTGATGGATATAAAGCTTGGTATTTTTATGATCAACGTCATAGATTAGATGGACCCGCTATAGAACATGCTAATGGATATAAACTCTGGTTTTATCATGGTCAATATATTAGTTGCTCTTCACAAAAAAGATTCGAACGTCTAATTAAATTAAAAGCATTATGGTAAAACGATGAAGAAAGACGATCAACCCATTTGCGAAACATATAATAGTGGAAATAAATCGTGGTACCTTTATGGTCAGCTTCATCGCGAAGATGGTCCAGCCATAAAATATGCTAATGGATCTAAAGCTTGGTATTTTCATGATCAACGGCATAGAACAGATGGTCCTGCTATAGAACGAGTTAATGGAGAAAAATATTGGTATTATCAAGGAGAATTAATTAACTGTTCCTCTCAGGAAGAATTTAAAAGATTACTTAAATTAAAAGCATTATGGTAAATTATGAATAAAGATAATCAACCTATTTGTAAAATGAATGAATATGGAACTAAGCGATGGACTCTCAATGGTAAATATCATAGAGAAGATGGTCCCGCTATAGAATATTCTAATGGAGATAAAGCTTGGTATTTTAATGGTAAATTACATCGAGTAGATGGTCCAGCTGTGGAATATACTGATGGTTCTAAAGCCTGGTATTTTCATGGTCAACGTCACCGATTAAGTGGTCCAGCTACAGAATATACTAATGGGGAAAAGTATTGGCATTACCATGGAGAATGGATTAATGTCTCTTCTCAAGAAGAATTTAAACGTTTAATTAAATTGAAAACATTATGGTAAATTATGAGTAAAAGCGATCAACCTATTTGTCAAATAAATAAATACGGAAGTAAACGTTGGACTCTCAATAATCTGACTCATCGAGAAGATGGTCCAGCTGTAGAATACGCTAATGGAAATAAATCGTGGCTTCTTCATGGTCAATATCATCGAGAAGATGGTCCAGCTGTAGAATACGCTAATGGAAGTAAATCGTGGCTTCTTCATGGTCAATATCATCGATTAGATGGTCCAGCCATAGAACATATTGATGGAACTAAATATTGGTATTATTATGGAAAACATATTAGGTGTTATTCTCAAGAAGAATTTGAAAGATTAATTAAACTCAAATGGTTATGGTAAAACGATAAACAAAAAATACAATTAATAACCCATTAAAAAATGGAGATATCATGCGCTGCCTATCTTGTACAATAGAAATAGATCCTAAATGGAAACATGCGATTGAAAATAATATTTGCCCATTCTGTGGATCATCTATTATAGAGAATGAATTAAAAAATTTACTTTCTATTCTTCATCAAGCTTTGGATGATTTACATCGATTGAAATATTCCGAACAATTGGATGATTGGATGCTATCTAATTTTAATTATATTAAAACGACTTCTCCTCAACTAATTGATTATGTTCCTAAAGAAGTTCTTAAAGATTTAAAAAAATTCCATGATGATAAAGATTTTGAAAAAAAGAAATTTATTGTTAAAGTAAAAAATGAACAAGGAATAGAAGAAGAAATTTCAGCGGAAAAGATTCATTCCGATGAGCAAGTTAATTCTTTTTATAAAAGAGCTCAAAATATAAAAGAAAATTCTAATAAACCTTTTGAGTCATTGGCAGAAAAAACTAATCATTTAAAATCTATGGTCCAGCAAGTTAAGAAAGCTGCCAATTCATCGGGACTAACAACAATATCAGCAGAAGTTCTCGAAGAAGCAGACCCGCAAGCTGTTGAAGAATATGAGTCGCTCATATCTGGAGAATCAGTTATGCCCTCTTTAGACAATATTGAAGAGGATATTCCATCACATGTATTATCAGCAAATATGGCTTTAGCCGGTCCTAAAAATTCGTCATATAATGCTAAAGATATGTTGAAATTACAACAGATGTATAATCGAATTAATAAATCTAAAGAAGATTTTGAGTCAGGAGCCAATCGTGGCAAGGGTGGATTTAGTCGTAGCTAGAATTTATTTTAATTTTCTAGTATTGACAAAATTATCACTAAACGTATAATTAGTAATGTAGAAAGACGGGAGATTATAAATGGGCGCCTGGGGAATTGAAAGTTTCGAGAATGATACAGCTTTAGATTTTGTTTCTGAGTTGCTTAATTTTAAGTCTTTAAAAAATCTTCTTAAAAAGAAACAACTTACTCATGATGATTATGATCGGCTAAGAGTTTCTGCAGTAATCTTATTACATCTTCATAAGATACATAATCTATGGTGCGATCAAGAAATTATTGATTTAATGATTATTCATTTAGAATTTATGTCTAAAGACCAAGAATGGTTTGATACTTGGACTGATGACAGAGATGCAAGAGATATTCGTAAACAAGTTAAGAAACTTATCAAAGGTTTAAAAGAAATTCAAGGATATTAAATAGGTTATCATGTCTATACGATTAATAAATTACAAAAAAGTTGATTTAACAGATGATGAATGGGATCTTTACAATAAAATAGTCAAATCTTATACCACTGCTTATAATAATGGCGCTGATTTATTTCAGGATCTCTTTGAAGTTAATGAGCAAGGCATTATTATTTTTCTTCGACCTCCTTCTGTTCGTCGGACTTCTTTTGAAGTTTGTTTATTTTTAATTAATGTAATGGTGCATCAGCAACTTCGGC
>Ga0070730_10004981_pt1 | contig 11534 bp, 11 predicted proteins | sample Coa_R1_3_FD_66447 | JGI IMG/M metagenome (GOLD analysis project Ga0070730, IMG submission 66447) | Surface soil microbial communities from Centralia Pennsylvania, which are recovering from an underground coalmine fire - Coalmine... | ecosystem: Environmental > Terrestrial > Soil > Unclassified ... | reverse complement strand
GGCGTCCCGTGGCTGGTCAACATCAGCCAGCCGCAGGCTTAGCCAGGCTCAGCGTCCACTCGGCGATGCTCAGGACGTCGGCCTGCCGGGGATACACCTTGCCGTCAGGACCCGGTGCACCTCGGGGTCGGCGTCCAGGCACCCGTCGGCCAGGACGGTGAGCCGGCCGGCGATGCCCTGCTGGACGTCCATGACAAGCAGCGCGGTTGACGCCATGCTGATCCGCTCCTAGTAGGTTCCGGCGGTTACCGTACGAGTGGCTGGCCTGCGCGCCGCCCGCCCTGGTAAGCCAGTTCCTCAACCGCTGACTCGCCCACCGCGAGGAGGACAACCCGTGCCCTGGTCCCTTGAGCAGGCCTACGACGCCTATCCGCGGATCGAGGAGGAATTCTCCGCCGCCCTCGACCAGAGCCTGGATCCGCGCGGCCCGGATCTGCTCTACGATCTCGTCGCCCGTCTCGGCCTGGCGCCGGGTGCCGTCGCCCTCGACGTGGGCTGCGGCGAGGGCCGTCAGGCCCTGACCCTGCACCAGCGGTTCGGCTTCCGCGTCACCGGCATCGACCCGGCGTCCCGGCACATCGAGGTGGCCCGCGCCGCGGCCGGCCCGGACGGGCCGGTCTTCGAGCTCGGCACGGCCGAGGCTATCCCGGCCGGCCCGGGCACGGCGGACCTGGTCTGGTGCCGCGACGTCCTGGTCCACGTCCGGGACCTGCCCCGGGCGTACGCGGAGTTCCGCCGGGTGCTCCGGCCGGGCGGTCACGTGCTCGTCTACCAGATGTTCGGCTCCGAGCTGCTGGAACCCCGCGAGGCCGCGTGGCTGTGGGCCACCATGGGCGTGGTGCCGGAGAGCGCCGATCCCGCCCGGTCCGAGGCCGCCATCGCCGCGGCCGGACTTCGGATCCGCGAGCGGCTGCTGATCGGCTCGGAATGGAGCGAGTGGGTCGAGGAACGCCACCACAGCGCCAGCCGGAAGCTCCTGCACGCCTCGCGCCTGCAGCGCGACCGGGCCAGGTATATAAGGCGCTACGGCCAGGCCGCCTACGACATGATGCTCGGCGACTGCCTGTGGCACGTGTACGCCATGATCGGCAAGCTGGAGCGCCGCGTCTCCCTGCTGTCCTTCGACGGACCCGATCTGTAGGGTTGACGTTCGTGACCGAAGACGAGCGGGACGCGGCGGCCTACGCCGCCGACATCGAGGCGGCCCGGGACCGGCTGATCGCCTTCGCCAGCGCCTGCAGCGAGGCGCAGTGGCGCGCCGCGCCGCTGGACGGGGATCCCCGGCCGGTGGCGGTCGTCGTGGACCACGTCGCGGACTCCTATGAGTACCTGGCCGGGTTTATCCGCCAGATCCTCGCCGGCCAGGCCGCGGAGGTAACCGGCGAGCTCGTGGACGACCTCAACGCGGAGCACGCCGCCGCGGCCGCCGCGGTGAGCCAGGCCGACGCGGCCGAGCACCTGCGCCGCAGCGGCGCGGCCATCAGCGCGCTGATCGCATCCCTGTCCGCCGGCCAGCTCGCCGCCGCCGACGGCCGGATCCGTCGCTTCGCCCAGGTCGCCATCCGGCACACGGACAACCACCGCACCGACATCGAGACCGCCCTGGCCGCCCAGGGCCTCCGCGCCATCTGACCCAGGTACCCTTTAGCCCCATGGCAGCCGCAGACCAGACCCTGCCCCGGAACATCGGCGCCCGGCCACCCGCGCCCTAACCGCCGCCGGATACACCCACCTCAGCCAACTAGCCGACGTCCCGGTCGCAGAGCTGAAGAAGCTCCACGGCGTCGGCCCGAAGGCCCTGCGTCTCCTCCAAGAAGCCCTAGAGCAGCAAGGCCTCTCCCTCGGCTAGCACCAATCCCGGCGCCGACAGGCCTCGACCCCTCCTGCTGCGGTGCGGCTGGGTGCCGTGGTGCGAGAGCGGCCCGCGGTGCGCCCGGCCGCGGGCTAACCGTCCCAGTTTCGGTGTCGACGACGCATTGTGCCGGCTCTTCCGGGATCAATGGCGCTTCCTGACCCGGATCGCGGCGCTGGCGCGGGGTGCGTGTGCCACGACCCCCGTCTATCGGGGCATGTGTGCCCCAACCCCCGAACGCCCGCGGCCGGCCTGCGGGGCATGTGTGCCACGACCCCCGTCTATCGGGGCATGTGTGCCCCAACCCCCAAACGGGGCTACGCCGACTGGCGCGTGCCCGCAGCCGCGGGACCGGCCCGCAGGTCCCGGCGGCCGGCATCCCGGACCGCAGTTTCAGCCTGCCTTGCGGGCCTTCCAGACTTCCTCGGATGGCCATTGCCGTGCCCAGTCCAGGGTGACGAACGGGTACCGGGTGGTCGCGTCCGGGTCGGGCTGGAGCTCCAGCAGGTCCTTGACCTCCAGGCCGCAGCCGCGCAGCAGCCGGATCATCTCGCCGTGGCCCAGGTGGAACTCCACGGATTCATCGTCCGGCCACTCGAACCGGCGCATGCCGAAGTAGGGCCGCCGCAGCCGGTCGGTCGCCGGCTGGTCGTCCTCGTCCGGGACGGCGAGCATGAGCAGCGCCGAGTTCACCAGGAAGATCAGCTGCCCGCCGGGGCGCAGCAGCCGGGCCGCCTCGGGGATCCAGGCGTACAGATCGCACCAGATGCTCGCGCCGTACTCCGAGATGGCCAGGTCGAAGCGGGCGTCGGCCAGCGGCGCCTGCTCGGCGCTGGCGTGAATCAGCGGGTACCGCAGCCCGAACCGGTCCTGCAGCCGGCGGGCGGTGGCCAGCTGCGCCGCGGAGTTGTCCAGGCCCACCGGCCGCGCTCCGCGGCGGGCCAGCCACGCCGACACATACCCGGTCCCGCAGCCCAGCTCGATCGTGTCCCGGCCCGCCAGGTCCGCGGGCAGCACGCCCGTCCGCGCCTCGGGGATCTGCCAGATGCCCCAGGTCGGCTCGGGCTGGGCCCAGCCCCGCAGGCCGGGCTCGGCGTACTCCGCCGCCCACTGGTCCCATACCGCGCGGTTGCGCGGCACATGATCACCCGTCCCGGCCACAGCCGCCAGCATCATCTCAGCCCGCTCGCCCCGTCAACCCGGATACCCTCAGCTATGTCACCCGGCCAGGCACTGGAGTTCTCCGCGGCCGAGATGCGCCGGCGCCGGGCCGCGTTCGGCCGGGAACTGGAGCGCAGCGGAGCGTCATACGGGCTCCTGTACGGCGCGAACCGGTCCGGGAGCGCGGTTTCGTGGCTGACCGGGTGGCCGGTCACCCGGGAGGCGCTGCTGGTCGTGGCGCCCGCGCCGGAAGACGATGTGCTCTTGGTCTCGTTCTTCAACCACGTTCCGCAGGCCCGCCGCCTTTCCGTGACCCGGGTCGAATCGGCTGGCTCGCGGGCCGTGGCGACCGCGCTGGACCTGATCGCGGCGCGGGGCAGGCTGCCCGCCCGGATCGGCGTGGCCGGGGCGCTGCCGTTCGATCAGTACCGGCTCCTGGCCGGGCAGGTGCCCGATGTGGTCGACCTCAACCCGGCCAGTACCGGGCTGCGGCTGGTCAAGTCGGGGGAGGAGCTGGCCGCCCTGCGGCGCGGCGCGGCGCTCAGCGATGCCGCCATCGCGGCGCTCGCGGACGCGCTGCGTCCCGGGGCGACCGACTACGAGGTGCTCGCCCGCACCGAACAGGCCTATACCGCCCAGGGCGGGTTGCACCACATCCACTACCTCGGCCTGACCGCCATGGACGAGCCCGCCATGGACGAGCCCGCGATCGCCGTGCCGGCGCAGTGGCCGACCGGCCGGGTGATCCGCCCGCGCGACGTCGCCAGCTGCGAGATCAGCGCCGCGGCCGCGCCGGAATACGCCGGGCAGGTCCTGCGCACGTTCACCGTCGGGGCGCCCCCGACCGCGCTGTACCGCCAGCTGCACGCGGTCGCGGACGCCGCGTTCGACGCGATCGCGCGGCACCTGGTCCCCGGCACCACGGCCCGCGAGCTGGCCGAAGCCGCGGCCGTCATCGGGCAGGCCGGCTTCACCGCGATCGACGACCTGGTGCACGGCTTCGGCGGCGGCTACCTCCCGCCGGTGGTGCCGGCCCCGGGCCGGCCGCTATCCGCGCCGGACTTCACGCTGGCGGCCGGGATGACCGTGGTCGTGCAGCCCAACGTCGTCACCCGCGACGGGCGGGCCGGCGTCCAGACCGGAGAACTGCTCCTGGTCACCGACCAGGGACCCGAGCGACTGCATGCCTACCCGCCAGGTCTCCGGCAGCTCCGGTAGGCTGCGCGCCGGGCGACGTGACGGGCCAAAGAAACGGGAAAGGTGCGATATGGGGCCTGAGGAATTCCGGGTCGCTGGCCATAAGCTGATCGACTGGATTGCCGACTACCGGGCCCGGATCCCGCAACTGCCGGTTCAGGCGCAGGTGGGGCCGGGTGAGGTGGCGGCCAAGCTGCCGGGTCGGGCCCCGGAGGAAGCCGAGCCGTTCGCCCGGGTGCTGGCCGACCTCGGCGACATCATCGTCCCGGGCGTGACCCAGGTCCAGCACCCGCGCTACTTCGGCTGGTTCCCCTCCAACGCGTCCCTCGCTTCGGTACTTGGCGACCTGGCCACCTCGGGGATCGGCGCGCTCGGCATCACCTGGCAGTCCGCTCCCGCGCTGACCGAGGTCGAGGAGGTCGTGGTGGAGTGGCTGCGCGAGCTGACCGCGCTGCCCGAGTCGTGGCGCGGCGTCATCCAGGACACCGCCTCCAGCGCGTGCCTGGTCGCCCTGCTGGCCGCGCGCGAGCGCGCGACGAACTACTCCGAGGCCCGCGGCGGCCTGCAGGCCGAGCGCGCGCCGCTGACCGTGTACACCACCGAGCACGCGCACTCCTCGATCGCCAAGGCGGTCGCCCTGGCCGGCTTCGGCCGCGAGAACCTGCGGTTCGCCGATGTCGACCCGGTCACGTACGCCATGGACCCGCAGGCGCTAGCCAGAATCCTTGCGGAGGACGCGGCCCAGGGCCTGCGCCCGGCGGCCGTGGTGGTCAACGTCGGCACGACCGGCACCACGGCCGTGGACCCGCTCGCGCAGATCGTCCCGCTGGCCCGCCAGTACGGGATGTGGGTGCACGTGGACGCGGCGATGGCGGGGTCGGCGCTGCTGCTCCCCGAGATGCGCTGGCTGATCGACGGCGTGGACGGCGCGGACTCGCTGGCCTGGAACCCGCACAAGTGGCTGGGCACGGTGCTGGACTGCGCGCTGCTCTACGTGGCCGACCCGGCCCACCTGATCCGGGTCATGTCGACCAACCCGTCCTATCTCCGGTCGGCCGTCGACGGCGAGGTGACCCAGTACAAGGACTGGGGCATCCCGCTCGGCCGGCGGTTCCGCGCCCTCAAGCTCTGGTTTCACCTGCGCCTGGATGGCGTGGAGGCCATCCGGGCCCGGCTGCGCCGGGACCTGGAGCACGCCCGCTGGCTCGCCGAGCAGGTCTCGTCCGCGCCCGGCTGGCGGATCCTGGCCCCGGTCGCCCTGCAGACCGTCGTGCTCCGGCACGAGCCCTCGGGCCTGGTCTCGGACGCCGGCGCCGTGCTGGACGCCGACGCGCTGAACGCGCACACCCTGGCCTGGGCGGACTCGGTCAACCGGTCGGGCGCGGCCCTGGTCACCCCGGCCCTGCTGGACGGCACCTGGTCGGTCCGCGTCTCGATCGGAGCCGAACGCACCGAACGCCCCGACGTCGAGGCCCTGTGGCGCCTGCTCCAGCAAGCCGCGGCAGACGCCTGAGTCACAAGCGAGTTACAGGGCCGGCAGCCCCAGGCACTCGCGCAGGATGTTCTCCAGCATGTCGACCCGGTCGTGGTTCCCAGCGCTGCCGGTCACGAAGCCGACCGAGTAACCGCCGAGGGTGCTGGTACCCCCGTAGCTTCCGCCCAGCCCGCCCATCCCGTAACCGTCCGGGCTGATCCCGAAGCCAAGGCCCCACGCGGCGTGCCCGCCGAACACCCGGTCCGGGCCGCTGCACTGCGGCGTCACCGCCTCGGCGAGCATTCCCGGGCTCAGCAGCCGCCCCGCGGCCAGGGCCTGGTAAAAGCCCGCCACCGCCGCCGCGGTCCCGTGTCCGTTGACGGCGGGGATCTCCGCGGCCCGCCAGGCGGCGCCGTTGACCACCCCCGCGTCCTGCGCGCCGGGCGGGTTGGCGATGGCCCGCCGGTACAGCGGCGGACGCCCGGCCGCGTTGGCCGCGCGGAACGCGTCGTCCAGGCCGGTCACGTCGGCCGTCCGGGCCTGCTGCGCCGGGCTCAGCCCGAAGGCGAAGTCCAGCCCGGCCGGGCCGCAGATCTCCTCGGCCAGGAACCGGCCGACGCCGCGCCCGTCCACCCGGCGGACCAGCCCGCCGACCAGGTGCCCGTAGAACAGGGCCGATTCGCCGTGCGCGGTGCCGGGCGGCCACGACGGCGGCTGCGCGGCGAACAGCGCGCACAACCAGTCCCAGTCATAGAAGGCGCCGGTGGGTACCGGCCGGTCCAGCGCCACCACCCCCGCCTGATGCGACAGCACGTGCCGCACCGTCGCCGGGGCGCCGAACTCCGGCCAGTACCGCTGCACCGGTGCGTCCAGGTCGAGCCGGCCGCTCTGCACCAGCCGCAGCGCGCACACCGCCGCGAACGGCTTGCCCACCGAGTACGGCTGGATCAGGCTGTCGGCCGCCCACGGCCGGCGCCGTCCGGCGTCGGCGTAACCGCCCCACAGGTCAACCACCAGGCGGCCCTCGCACCACACGGCGAAACCCGCGCCGGTGCCCGGCTGCGCCCGCACCACCTCGGTGAAACCGTCGCGCACCGGGCCGAACCGCCCGTCCGCGGACCCGTGGACGTCCATACCGTCCATCTTGGCCGACGCTCGGCTACCGCGCGCCGGCCTTCTTGGGCGACGGAGGACGGCAGGCCAGGTCTCGGTTCACCGGTTTGGTACTCCACTGGACCACGGTCACGGTTCCCCCGCCGGTCAGCGGGGCCAGGCCGCAGTTCTTCTTGGCCCGTGACAGCGTGGTGGCGCCCGGGATCCAGTCCGGCAGGCGGTAGAGCGGGCTGGTCGCGGGGATGGTGCCCATCAGCGGATGCCATTGCTTGGGCGTGGAGTAGATGCCGACGTTGGCGCCGATGCGCCGCAGGTAGGAGACCATGCCTTCGACGTCGGCGCGGTTGTTCGCGGTCTTGGACTCCCACGAGTTGATCGTCTCGATGTCCAGCCACCACCGGTAGCGGCCGGGGTTCGGCACGCCGCGGGTTTGCGCGTCCAGTTCGGCCAGGTTCCATCCGTACTGCCAGGCGCACGCCGGATTGTTCGCGCCCGTGCAGGTGCCGTAGGGGTCGCTGACCGGCTTACCGCCCAGGGGATTGTTATTGGTGGCCGGCCAGTCGGTGACCCCGTGATTGCCCGGGTTGGCCGTGTTGGCGTACAGCGAGACCCGCGGCTGGCTGGTCGCGCCCGACGAAGCCTGGGCCCAGATGATTTCCGCGGACAGGCAGGGGTTGGTCGTGTTGGCCACGCCCGCGTTCACCGCCACGACGCCGAACGCCTGGCCCGAGGGAAGCGCCTGGCCGCATTGCGGGTACGACACGTCGTTCCCGGTCGGCGTGCCTGCCGCATGCGCCGCCGCGGCCGGAGCGGTGACCGTCGCCAAAGCCGCGAGGACGACCCCGGCGAGCATGCCTGACCTCATGGACCAGCCCCTCTCCCGCGAACGCTACCGCTCTGGCCTGCGCCAGATCATAGCCCAGCCCGCGGGCCGCCGCAGGGTAAGTCAGGCCGGCCGGTACGTGGTCAGGGACGCGAATACAACAGTGGAACTGAGGTAATGCCCGGTCGCATAGTCGAAAACGCCACCGCACGTTATCAGCCGCAGCGCGGCATAGTTGGTCGCACCGTAAATGGCTTTCGCGGGGAAATTGGATTTGGCGTACTCGCGCACGCCGGTGACCCGGAAAATGGCCGTGACCCCGTCGGCGAGCCGCACGTCGATGTGGTCTCCGGGACGCAGTGCCCCGAGGCGGTAGAAGACCGCGGGGCCCTGATAGCTGTCGACATGACCCTCGATAACCGACGCCCCGATCTGGCCCGGCGTCGCCGAGTATTTGTACCACGCGGCCTCGCCCGCGCTCGTGACCAGCGACGGGACCTGGATCGTGCCGTCGGCGTTGAGTCCCAGGTGCAAAAGCCTCGAGGTCACGCCGATGGACGGGATATCGACGGACACCGGTACCGAACGCCGCAGCGAGGGTCCGTGGCCACCCGGCGCGATGTCTCCCGCCGCCCCGGCGGAGGGCTGCGGCGCGTGCCGCTGGGACAAGAACACGACGCCGACGGCACCGGTCCCGGCCAGGATGAGCAGGGCCCCGAGGACCCCGGCCAGCTGGGCCCAGGGACTGATCGCTCTGGGCGGGCGGGCGTATCCGCCCTCCGGCCACGAGGCGACGACGCGGAACCCGGCGATCCGGGGCCACCTCGGACCCCCCAATGCGGCCTCCCTCCGGGGTGTTCTGCCTACCTAGCCTAATATTCCGGTGGTGAGCGCGCCATTGCCCGTTTGCGTCACCGCCTGGGTTTAACGTTAAGCTCGCCGGCGTTTTCTTCGTTTCTCGGGCCAGGGACCGGGAAATGGTCATTGCCGAGAACATGAGGAGGTTCGATGAGAGCGCGCACCGTCATCGCGTGGACGTCGCATCGGGTCCGGCGGACCGCCGTCGGCTGGGGCCTGACCACCATGCTCGCCTGCGTCGCGCTCTCGGCCTGTACCTCGAGCCCCGCCTCCACGCCGCCGCCGTCGACCTTTATCCCCTCGGCCGGCTCCAGCTCCACCGCGACTGGCACCGCCAGCGGCGGCTCCTCACCGCGGACGACCACCAGCGCGAGCACGTCCGTGAGCGTCAGCACGAGCGTCAGCACGAGCGTCAGCACGAGCGTCAGCCCGTCCGCATCGCCGAGCGCGAGCCCCGTGCCCTCGCCGAGCCCGTCGCCCAGCCCGGTCCCTGACGGCGCGCCGGTCACCGGCGGCGGCGGCACGGCCGGATTCCAGGACGCCGGGCTCGCGGTGCTCGGCGGAGCGGCTATCGTGGCGGGTCTCGGCGGCATCGCCTACCGCCGCCGGATAACCAAGCACCGATGACCGGGAACCGCTGACCATGAGCCTGCCGGGATGCTGATCGCGGCCGCCGTCTGCCCGCATCCGCCGCTCCTGATTCCCGATGCCACCGGCGCGCCCGGTGCCGCCGGCCCGGAGCTCAGCCGGCTGCGGGCGGCATGCCGGGACGCCGTCGCCGCCCTGCTCGCCGAGCCCGCCGACCTCCTCGTGGTCGCGGGCAGCGCCGAACGCACGGCCGAGTTCCCGCCGCACACCCCGGGCCGCCTGCACGACTTCGGCATCCCGTTCACCGTCGGCCGGGCCGGGCCGGACGCCCGGCAGCTCCCGCTCTCCCTGACCATCGGCAAGTGGCTGCTCTCCCAGCACGCCGCCAGGAAGGCCGCCTGGTGGGGGATCGCCTCGGACGCGCCGCCCGCCGAGTGCCTGCAGCTGGGGGAGAAGCTGGCCGCGCTCGCGCCCCGGGTCGCGCTGCTGGCCATGGGCGACGGGCCCGCCCGCCGGGCCCGCGCCGCCCCGCACGCCGCCGACCTAGAAGCCGACCGCTACGACAACCAGGTGGCCGCGGCCCTGGCCGCCGCGGACCCGGCCGCGCTGGCCGCGCTCGACCCCCGGCAGGACCGCCCGCTGGAAATCGCCGGCCGCGCCGCCTGGCAGGTCCTGGCCGGCGCGGCCGCCGATCAACAGAGCCGTGACGCCTTCGCCGCCGAGCTGCGCTACCGCGGCGCTCCCTTCGAGGTGAGCTACGTCGTGGCCAGCTGGCGCCGGGAACCGTGATACCCCATGGGCACGCACGTCATCGCGGTCGTCGGGGCGACCGCCACCGGCAAGTCCGGGCTGGCCATCGCGCTGGCCCGCGCCCTGCACGGCGAGATCGTGAACGCCGACTCGATGCAGCTCTACCAGGGCATGGACATCGGCACGGCTAAGGAACCCGAGACCGCCTGGCAGGGCGTGCCGCACCACCTGCTCGACATCTGGCCGGTGACCAGGACCGCGAACGTGGCCGACTACCAGAAACTGGCCCGCGCCGCGACCGACGACATCATCGCCCGCGGCCGGATCCCGGTGCTCGTAGGTGGCTCAGGCCTGTACGTCCGTGCCGCTCTCGACGATCTCGATTTTCCCCGAACGGACCACGGTACCCGCGTCCGCCTCGAGTCCGAGCTCGCCGAGCTGGGCGCGGCCGAGCTGCACGCCCGGCTGGCCGGGCTCGACCCGGCCGCGGCCGCCGTCATCTTGCCCAGCAACGGCCGCCGGATCGTCCGGGCCCTGGAGGTGATCGAGCTGACCGGGCGCCCGTTTACCGCCAGCATGCCGACCTTCGAGCAGGTCCGCCCCGCCATCCAGGTCGGCCTCACCCTGCCCCGCCCCGAACTCGACCAGCGGATCGCCGCCCGGGTCGACCGCATGTGGCAGGCGGACTTCGAGACCGAGGTGCAGGACCTCGTCCGCCGCGGGCTGCGGGACGGCAAGACCGCCAGCCGCGCCCTGGGCTACCAGCAGATGCTCCGCTACCTGGACGGCGAGCTGACCCTGGACCAGGCCCGCGACGAGACGGTCAGGGCCACCCGGAGGTTCGCCCGCCGCCAGGAGTCCTGGTTCCGCCGCGACCCCCGCATCGCCTGGCTCGACGCCAGCCAGCCCCCGGAATCCCTGCTAGCCGAGGCGCTGCGCCTCACGCGCTCCGCCGGCAGCTCATTACATCTGGCTGGCGAGATGGTACACGCGCTTGGCGTTGTCGGCGCAGAGCATCCGGGTCAGACGCACCACGGTCCGTTCGGAAAAATGGTCTTCCTGCACGCCGGCCTCCAGAAAAGCGGACAGCGCGGTCCGGAACAGGACCGCCGCCAGGTAATAGAGCTCCGGCAGCCCGAAGGCGTCCGAGGAGTACAAGAACTTGCCGAACGGCGCGAGCTCCAGCGCCTCGGCGAGCAGCGCGGGAGCGCGCCGGCCCAGGTTGTGGGTGGCCAGGCCCGCGTCGATGTACACGTGCGGGAAGACCTGAGCCAGGTAGCCGGCCTCGCGGTGGTAGGGGTAGTTGTGCAGCAGCATGACGGGGGTCCCGGCCGGCTCGGTAGCCCGCAGCAGCGGGGTGAGGAGCAGCGGGTTGCAGCGGTCCAGGTCGACGTCGCTGTCCCCGTAGCCCACGTGGAACTGGACCGGCAGCCCCAGGTCCACGCCGCACCAGATGAGGAACCGCTGCAGCGTCTGGTCCGCGACCCGGGGCGGACCGGTCTGGGTGGTCCGGGCGGTCAGCCAGCGTCCGGCGGCCGCCGTCACCTCGGCGTCGGACGGCCGCTCGGGATCCAGGTCCAGCCCGGTCCGGTACGCGGCGATCGACTTGACCCCGACCGCGGACGCGGTGCGGGTGGCGAGCGCGGAGCGCACCGCGTCGGCAAAGCCGGCCGCGCCGATCCCGGCCGCGACCACGTCCTCGGCCACCCGCTCGAGCC
>Ga0070730_10004980_pt1 | contig 11534 bp, 10 predicted proteins | sample Coa_R1_3_FD_66447 | JGI IMG/M metagenome (GOLD analysis project Ga0070730, IMG submission 66447) | Surface soil microbial communities from Centralia Pennsylvania, which are recovering from an underground coalmine fire - Coalmine... | ecosystem: Environmental > Terrestrial > Soil > Unclassified ... | reverse complement strand
CGGGATCAAGTCAATCGCGGGCGATGACACTTTCTTCGACCGTTCCACTCTCTACGCGCTGCGCGGCGCATTCGCGGCCGGCGAGACGGACCGCGCCACAGATTTTCTTGGCCGATATACACGCCGACGCTTGCTCGGCGACCACGTCCCTTACCCGATCGAATGGGGACCCGCAGGAATCCAGCCTCACCTCGCCGCCGAGAGCGCGCTCTACTGCAGGGTTTTCACAGAAGGGCTGTTTGGAATCCGCCCAACGGGTTTCCGCTCATTCGCGTTGACGCCTGGCTTGCCCAAGGATTGGGATCACATGAAGCTATCGAAGATTCACGCCTTCGGCAGCGTCTTCGACCTGATGATAACCCACACGGGCGGCAAGCTGCAGTTGGACACCAACGTGGAAGGCCGGCGCCTGCTCACGCAAGTTTTCGATCCGGGGGCCACAATCCGGGTCGACCTGAACATGCAAATGTAAATGTCGTCCGCCACGCTCACATTTTCGGAATCAATGGCGTGGCCACCAGCGCATCGGGATGATAGAAGCTGAACGTCCCCTGTTTTCGGTATACCTCCGCGTATCGCGCCAGCTTGTCGCGGTCAAGGCTGACGCCCACACCCGGCCCTTGCGGAATGCCGAGCGATCCGTTTTGATAATGCAGCGGCCCGCCGCCCTCGATGACGTCGTCGGCGAGGAAGCAAGCATACGATTGGTTGGCGTACAGAAAATTCGGCGTCGACGCCATCACATGCAGCGCGGCGTACGTCGCAATACCCAGCTCGCCCAGGCTGTGCTTCAGCACGGGCAGGCCCGCCACCTCGCACATGCCGGCACAGCGCTTCATGTTCAGCAGGCCGCCGTCCATCTGAAAATCGACCGAAATCACGTCGGCGGCATTGTTCGTGATCACCTCGAGTGCATCGTTTCGCGTCCACGACGCTTCGTTGGCCAGCACTGGCGTTGCAATCTGGCCGCGAACGTAGGCCATCTCTTTCAGGTTTCGCGCCGACACCGGTTGCTCTACCAGCTCCAGCCTGTAGCGCTCCAGCTGGCGAATAATACGAATCGCCGCGCCCGATGACCAGGCTTCGTTGGCGTCCACCCGGATTAGCGCATCCGGCCCCGCGCCTTCGCGAATCGCGGCCACCAGCTCGACGTCTTCCTCGGGACGGTCGCCGCCCACCTTCAAATACAACGTCCGGAACCCGTGTTTCACCGCCGCGCGCGCGTCCTCCGCCAGTTGAGCGGCGGGTTTGCGCACCAGATACCACATGTATTCGACGCGCTCGCGCACCGGCCCACCGAACAGATTTACCAGCGGTTGATTGCACGCTTTGCCGACAATGTCCCAACAGGCCGTCTCGATGGCCGCGATCCCCGTGCTCGAGGCGCGCACGTGATGCCAGCCGCCGACCGCGTACATCCGCTTCAAGATTCGCTCGATGTGAAACGGGTTCTCGCCCACTACCAGCGCTTCGAGCGACCGGATTACCGCCACCACGATTTCGGGCGTTGGATAACCGCCGGCCTCGCCGAGGCCGACCAGGCCTTCGTCGGTCTCGACTTCCAGGATCACGTTGGCCAAGCCGCCGCGGCCTCCCCACGCCCACTTCTCTTGACCCGTAAAGGGAATCGCCACGACGGTTGTCTTGAGTGCTGTGATTCGCATGCGGTTTCCCATAGTACACTGTGGGATTTCTCGCGTCACTGAGGTGAACGTTTCCCCCGTAGCGACCGATTAGGGTCATTTCGCAGTGAATGCTATCATCGGTTTTCTCGACCGATGAATCTTGCCGACGAGCGCTTTTTCGTAACCGGTGCGACCGGGTTTGTAGGCTCATGCCTCGTCCGAAGGCTCGTTGAACTCGGCTGCGAAGTGCATGTCCTGGCGCGGCCGCAAGCCGATCGCTGGCGCCTCGCCGGCATCGAAGAGAAGCTGCACTTTCATACGGGCGATCTGCTCGATGCCGACCGCCTGCGCGATATGGTGCGCGCCATCGCGCCCAGCATTATTTATCACCTCGCGGTCCATGGTGCTTACCCGCACGAAACTGACGCCGACCGGATCATCCTGACCGACGTAGTCGGCACCTGGAATCTGCTCAAGGCCTCCGCCGAAGTCGACTACAAGTTGCTGGTCAATACCGGCAGTTCCTCCGAGTACGGCGTAAAGTCGCACGCCATGCGCGAGACCGATGCGCTTGAGCCGCGCAGCTATTACGCCGTCGCCAAGTGTGCGCAGACGCTGGTATGCGGGCATCGCGCCATGGCGGAGCACCGGCCCGTGAACACGCTGCGCCTGTTTTCCGCCTTCGGCCCGTACGAAGAGCCTTCGCGGTTTGTCCCCACCGTGATCGAGCGATGCCTCGCCGGTCAGGACCTTGACACAGTGCCGCCCGAAACCGCCCGCGATTTTGTTTTTATCGACGACGTGATCGATGCCTGCCTCAAAATCGACGAGCTCAGTTCGCAATACGGCGAGGTCTTCAATATCGGAAGCGGCGTGCAGTCCACCGTGGGCGATGTTGTCCGCGCGGCTATGGAGCAGACCGGCTCGAGCGCGCAAGTGAACTGGGGGAGCATGCCGGGGCGCGCCTGGGATACCGACATCTGGCTCGCCGATTGCAGCAAAGCCCGCCGCCTGCTCAAATGGGCGGCGAACACCAGCCTGGCTACCGGCATCGCGAAGGCGATTGCATGGCGCCGGTCACGAGAACATTGGAAGCCGCGATCCTATGCGTCACACGCTGTGCGCGATCTGTGACACCGACCAGTGGGATCGCCCGCTTTACCCCGAAGCGCTCGGCGACGGCGCTTTCACCAGCGATCGTTTCTCCGCCCGCCGCCTGCCGGACCGCGTGCATTATCGCATGGTCCAGTGCGGCCATTGCTGCCTGGTCCGCTCCGATCCCGTGTTAGACGACGCGGAGCTGGCTCAGCTCTATGCGGCCAGCCGGTTGACCTACCATCGCGAGGCCGGGTATGCCGGCGAAACTTATGGGCACTATCTCCGCGAGCTGTTACCATTTGTGCCCGCAAGAAACCGGTTGCTTGAAATCGGCTGCGGCAGCGGATTTTTCCTGGAGCGCGCCCTCGATCTCGGCTTCGCCGAAGTGTGCGGCGTGGAGCCGAGCCGCGATGCCGTGGGCGCCGCATCGCCCCGAGTACGCCCGTCCATCACCAATGAAAGCTTTTGCGGCGGCCTTTTCCCGGACAGTTCGTTCGACATCATTTGCGCTTTCCAGGTCTTCGATCATCTGGCGAATCCGAACCAGACGCTGCAAGCCTGCCGCCGTCTGCTGCGTCCCGGCGGCGTGATCCTGCTCATCCACCACGATGTGGGCGCGTGGACCAACCGTCTGCTGGGCGAGCGCAGCCCGGTGATCGATGTCGAGCACATCTACCTTTACGATCGCCACACCATGGCGCGGGTCCTGGCCAGGAACGGCTTCGACTTGATCCGCGTCTTTGGTGTGCGCAACCGCTATCCCATTTACTACTGGACGAGCCTCGCGCCCCTCCCGAATTTTGTGAAGGGCCCGTTGGTTCCGAAGCTCCGGGGCTCGCGCCTGGGCCGCGCCACCGTGGCTTGGAACGCGGGCAACCTTGGTATAGTGGGATGTTTCAAACCGGTAAAGACTTGATGGACGCCGACGTGCCGATGTTGGAGGTGCGCGCCCGGGCGGTGCGTGCTCGAGTCTTGCGAATGGCGCACGCCGGCAAAACGCCGCACGTCGCCTGCGCACTTTCCTGCGTCGATATTCTGGTCGCGCTGTACTTCTGCGCACTAAGGATCGATCCCGCTTCACCAGCCGATGAGTCTCGAGACCGGCTCTTGCTGAGTAAGGGACACGGCTGCATGGCGCAGTATGCGGCGCTCGCCGAGCGCGGCTTTTTTCCCGAAGACGTCCTTGCCGAGTACGCGCGCGATGGCGGCAGGCTGGCGGAGCATCCCGGTCCGCAGTGCGTGCCAGGTATCGAGGCGGCCACCGGATCGCTCGGCCATGGCTTGCCCATAGGCGCTGGCCTCGCGCTCGCGGCGAAGTTGCGCGGCCGGCATCACCGCACGTTCGTCATTTTGAGCGACGGCGAATGTTATGAGGGCAGCGTCTGGGAAGCGGCCCTCTTCGCCCCCGCGCAGCACCTGGATTCGCTTGTCGCCATTGTCGACTACAACGGCTGGTCGGCCATGGACCGAACCGATGCGGCGATGGCGCCCTTTGCCCACAAATGGCGCGCGTTCGGCTGGGCGGTGAAGGAGATCGATGGGCACGATCTCGGAGCCCTTGCATCCACGCTCTCCGCGGCTTCGTTCGAGCCCGGCCGCCCCTCCGCCGTAATCGCGCGCACCGTGAAGGGCAAGGGTGTCTCATTCATGGAAGACGACCTCGAATGGCACTACCGTCCGCCAACCGACGACGACCTGCGGCGCGCCTTGGCCGAGGTCGGTGGATGAGGGCGGCGTTCGTTCGCGGGCTCACCGCGGCCGCGCGTCGCGATCCGCGCATCATGCTGCTCACCAGCGATCTCGGCTACAAAATCTTCGACGGGTTTGCCGCCGAGTTTCCCGGCCGGTTTGTCAACGTCGGCGTCGCTGAAGCCAACATGATCGGCGTCGCCGCGGGGCTCGCGCTCGGCGGCATGCTCCCGTTTGCCTACTCCATTGCGCCCTTCGCCACGCTGCGCTGTATCGAGCAGATCCGCAACGACGTGTGCTATCACAGTCTCCCGGTGAGCATAGTGGGCGTTGGCGGCGGGTACAGCTACGGGCCCAACGGTCCCACGCACCATGCGCTTGAGGACATTGCGGTGATGCGCGCACTTCCCAATATGGCCGTCGTCTGCCCCGGTGATCCGGTGGAAACAGAGCTGGCGGTAATGGCTGCTGCCGAACGCGGCAGCCCGGTTTATCTTCGAATCGGCCGCGCGGGTGACCCCGTAGTGCATCGCACGCCGCCGAGCTTTCACATCGGCCAGGCGATTACCGTTCACGAGGGCCGGGACTGCACGTTGATTTCGACAGGAAACATTCTTCCCGTCGCCCTGGACGCCGCGGACCGCCTGCGCGCCGCTTCCATTTCCTGCGGCGTGCTCAACATGCACACCGTCAAGCCGCTGGATAAAGCCGCGCTGCACGCCTGTTCGCAAATAACGCGCGCGCTGTTCACCATTGAAGAGCACAGTTGCATCGGCGGGCTCGGTTCGGCCGTCGCCGAATGGTGCGCCGCGAACCGTATCCTTGGCCCGATGGTGAGCTTCGGCGCGGACGACGCGTTCGCTCCGTTAACCGGCAGCCAGTCTTATCTGCGCGCGCAAAATGGGCTCATCGCGGAACATGTGGCGGAAGTGATCGCGGCACAGCTCGCGAGGCTTGCGCCGTGCTGACCGAAAAACTGGTTTCCGTGGTCGTGGCCTGCTACCGGGACGCGGACAACGTCAGCGAAATGTACCGCCGGCTGACCGAAGTCCTTGCGCAAGTCACGCCCCATTACGAAATCATCTTCGTCAACGACAATAGCCCCGACAACGCCGAAGCGATTCTGCTCGAGATCGCCGGGCGCGACCAGCGCGTTACCGTCATCTCGCACAGCCGCAATTTCGGCTCGCAAATGGCCTTCACCAGCGGCATGCGGCAATCGCTGGGCGCGGCGGTCATCCTGATGGATGGCGACCTGCAGGATCCACCTGAAACTATCCCAGTGTTGATTGCGGAATGGAACAAAGGCTTCGACGTGGTTTACGGTGTGCGTGAAAAGCGCCGCGAGAATCCGCTGATGGAAGCCGCGCGCAAGTTGTTCTACCGCGTCTACCGGCGCCTTTCCTACATCGACGTGCCGGTGAATGCCGGCGATTTCTCGGTGATGAGCCGCCGCGTGGTGGATGCCATGCTCCTGATGCCAGAGCGCGATCGCTTCTTGCGCGGCCTGCGCAGCTGGGTAGGATTTCGCCAGACAGGCGTACCCTACGTACGCGCCGCGCGCTTCGCGGGAGAATCGACGAACTCGCTCCTCGAAAACGTGCGCTGGGCCAAGCGCGGCATTTTTTCGTTCTCTTACCGGCCGCTTGAATTGATTTCGCTCATGGCGTTGATGGTCACGTTCCTCGCCGCCGTGGCCATCGTGGTCTATTTCATTTTGTATTTCGTGATTCCGAACGCGCCGCGCGGCTACCTGACGCTGCTGGTAGCGGTGCTGCTACTGGGCGCCGTGCAATTATTCAGCCTGAGTATTATCGCGGAGTATCTGGGGCGCATGTTTGAGGAAGTGAAACAGCGCCCGCAGTTCATCGTCCGCTCCATCGCCAACGATCACCGCTCGCAGCAATAAATCATTTCGCAGCGTGCAGGATCGCCCGTTCGTACTCATAACCCGACGGCCGGAGCACGCCGGTGTTTCGCCCGATTTCCGTCACGCTGGCGAAACCCAGTTTCTTCAGCAGTTGGACCATGCACGCTTTGTTGGGCAGCCACCAGGAAACTTCATCCGATCCCGGACTGTCGCCGCCCACGTAGTGCATCGCCGCCTTCTCGCCCGGCTCATCGGGAAGAGTTTGCGAAAGCACCAGCGTTCCATGGCACAGCGGCGCCACCGCAGCCAGCGCACTGAGCGGGTTCAGCGTGTGCAGGAGGATGTCGCCCATGAATACCAAGTCAAACGTGCCGCCCAGTTTGCTCTCCGTAAGGTCGTAGACCGTTGAATAGCAGCGCTCGACTGGAGCATTCAACAATTTGCGGCAGAATTCAAACGGTCCTTCGAGCAAATAGAAGTATAGTTCTTCCGCCGTGTATTTCCGGACATAATCACGAGCCCCGCTGAGCGATTTCGGCACAATCATCTCGCCGATTTTTTCGATCGTATGGTCGATGTCCTGTCCCGGAAAGCGGTCGAGCGCGTAAAGCGACGGCAACTCCACTGAAACCACGTGCGCGCCTCGTCTGGCGAATTCGAATGCGAAGAACCCCGTCGCCGACCCGACATCCAGTATGCTCTTGCCGCGCAAATCTTCCGGAAATCCGAAATTGGGAACCGCTGCGCGCAAGTCGTATAGCCCCGGCGTAACCAGTCCGTTCGGCAGCTCGATCGTGTGATACCAGTAATAGTTCTCGATGTCGGAATGACCCAGCTGCGCCGCGCGCCGGTTAAATACCTCGACGTCGTGCAAGAACTGATCCGCCACCTTCTGCTCGCCCATAGAACCGGTCATTTTGATTTCTGCACCCGCTCCAGTGCCTGGCGGAACGCGGGGTTCGACGGACCGGAATCATGCGCCACCGCCTGCGCATAGAGCTGGCACGCTTCGTCGAGCCTTCCCTGGGACTCACGAACTTGGCCCAGAAAGTATAACGGGTATGGGTTTTGGTCGTGGTTTAACGCCGCCGAGCGCTGCAGGTCGTCCGCCGCCATGTCGAGCTCGCCCCATTTAGAGTACACGACGCCGGCGCGGAGCAACGCCGTCCAGTTTTCAGGCTCTTTAGCCAGCGTATCGAAAATCGGATTGAGCGCCGGGAGAAGTATGCGATCCGTCTGCTCGCGCGTGCCGGCTTGCGCCAGCTGAGCATGCGTCCAGCGCCACACCAGCCGGCCTTCATCATCGAAGCCAAATGCGGCATCGTAATCGCCCAGCCGCACTGTGTCCGCTGCTTCAAACCGCACGGGTGCTTCAGATTTGTTACTGGCTCTTTTTGGAACGACGACCGTCCATCGCCGCTCCGGGCCGAACTCCGCGCGGATATAAGTTGCGGTGTGGAACGGCTGAAAGGGCATGCCCAGGCCTGTGATCAAGATGTTCTTCGTCGCCGCATCCGTCGCTTTCAGTCGTGGATATGACTCGATAATATTGCGGTTGATCTTCTCCTGGGCGATTGTCCAGTTATGTTCTTGGTAGCGCGCGGCGCTCGTGCGGATGGCTATCAATGTCAGCAGGGCCACCCCCGCATAGATCACAACGGTGCGCCACCTCTCGGGCTTGCGAAACGTTCGCGTCAGAAACAGAACGGGCGAAAATGCCAGCGACGCGCCTGTCCACGCGTACATGCTATCCAGGTGATTGGGAAGCACGGCGTAGGGCGCTAGCGCACAGATCCCCCCGACCAGCAACACCGCCGCCGTGATCATCTTCTCTCGATTTTGGTATAACACCACGATCCCGCTCAACATCAGGGCCAAGGCCGCGGGATGAAGCAAGAGCTGGAAATAGAAAAAGAACGCGCTCGTGACGGCCGCCGGTTCGAGGCTCACATGGTACGCGCTCGACGCATCAATATTCATGTGCAGAAACGTTTTCATTGAATACGCATTGGCAACCAGGCCTGCCGCGAAAAGTATGAGTGACGCCCCCAGCAGCAGAGCGCTCGCGCGCCTTTGAGTACCGCGGCACAACAAAGACTGCGCCGCCCAAAAAACCAGCGCCGAAACAAAGTACGTTTCTTTCGTGAATGCGACCGCCATCATGAGAAAAGCGCAGATCGCTAGGTAACGCGACCCGCCGCTTTCGCGATAACTGTACCAGGCGTGCATCGCCAGGATCAGATAGAAATACGACAGCGTTCCGAATGCGTCATGCAGATAGTTCACGTAAAAATCCGGATGCGCGAACAGCAGCACGCAGTAGGCAAGAGCCAGAAACCAGGAGACCGGCTTTCCGAAGATGCGCTGCGCCAGCGCGATGGTCAGGGCGGCATTGGCGATCGTAATCACCACCAAAATCAACAAATAGCCCTTCAGCCCGGCCTTTCCCAGCACTTCGGTCATGAGAAAACCGAGCGGTCGCGGCCAGTGCAGCTTCTCCGACCACGGGTGACCGTCAAAACTGAGCCCAGGCGGAAAATAGAAATCGTCGTGATGCGGATAGAGCGGATGAAAATATCCGGGATAGACAAACTGCAGGCACGCCCAGTAGGCCGCCGCTGCAATGGCGAACAGCTTCATTTGTACGCAGCGCAAACCACCCGCCTGCCGCGCTGGTGCTGCTCGTATGCGCCGGGCGGCGGCGCGATGATCTCGGTGCGCCGGAATCCCGCCTGCTTCAGCATGAAATGGAGCGCATTGGGCGATGGGCAAGTCGCCAGCGGTGAAGCGCCCGTTTCCGTATTCTCATTGTAAAACTCGCCCGACTCGTCGATGAGCGCGAGCACGCCTCGATAAGGCCGCGTCCATTGCCGCGCGCCCCACTCTGCATGGCCCTCGACTTCATCCACCACCTGCGTTTCGATGATGCAAAGCTCGCCGGTCAGCCGGCTGATGTTACGCAAGCACAGCATCGGGTTTTCCAGGTGATAGAGAAGGCCGAGAAACAAACACAGCTCGTAGGGTTGGTCGACGCGCACGTCCTCGCAGTTCCGTTGCTCGAAAACCAGGTTGCGCAGCCCCATTACCTCGGCGACAAACCTGCCCTTTTCCAGATTAGCCGCGCGCACGTCGACCCCGCGGACCTCGCGCATGCCTTTGCGCGCCATGGCAGCGGAATAAAAACCCTCGTGGCAGCCGACATCGATGCACCGGATCTTGCGCAGCCTATCGCTGAAGTGCGCGTCCACCACGCCGTTCACCATCTCCAGGCGCGTTTGATGAATGGGCAGAATCTCCGGCGGCAGAATGGAGACCGTGCGGCCGTTAGCGCCCAGGTCGAACTCATAGAACCACGGTCCGAGCGCCGCAATGCGCTCCCGCACTTCCTGTGTGGTCGCCGCCATCAGCCAAGCCTCTCGAGCCATGCACCCGGCCAGTAAGTGACGTTCTCGCTCAGTTCGCCATCGTGAAAGAGCCAAGCCGGCTGCTGCTGGCGGAACTCCGGATGCCGCTCCGCAAATTCATCCGCCGCCGCGCCGGGATTGTCAGTGACCCACCCCCGCTGCCCGCCGGGAACATCCGCCAAGTCACGCATCACTCCATCCGTCGCGATGATATACGACCCCGGCGTGACAAAACGTGAGTAGCATTCCAGCTCCCGTGCCACGTGATCTTTCGTGTGCCCGGAATCCAGAATCACCAGTACCGATTCCCCGGCGCGAATCATTCCAGCCACGCGGCCGACAACCTCAGATGAGGCGGAATCACCCTCGACCAGCGAGATGTACGGCGCCATCTCATGTTTTCCTATCGCCGCGCGCGTGCTCTCTTCGATGTGAAGATCGACGCCAATCACGCGCCCCTTGCCCAGCGCCCGGCAGAGCGTGGCATGAAACATCAGCGAGCCGCCGCGGTGTACTCCGGTTTCGACAACCACGTCGGGACGAACGCGGTAAATTACTTCCTGCAAACGGATCAAGTCCTCCGGTAGCTGGAGCACCGGACGGCCGAACCAGCTGAAGTTGTGGTAATAGCGCAGGCTCCAGCCCACCCGCACCCATTGGAGCGAAATCGCTTCAAACGCTGCTTTCGAATACAGATTGAGGAAGCGCTCAGATCCGCCATCCACCGTGGTCAAACTTCCGGCCACGGTGTCGATGATGATTTTCACCCGCCCATTGTAGCGCGGGAGTCGAGCGCGCACGTCGCGTGACGAATGCCAGCAGGCGCTATTGCGCCACGTTGATGTAAACGCCGGAAGGCGAGTGAAAGCCGGCCGATTCCACGACCACCGATTGATCGCCGGACCCGACATTGGCCGGCATGGTGATCGCGATCTGATACAACCCGGCGTTCTGCGGGCTCAGCACCGCGGAGAGCACTTTGGCCGTGATACCGCCGATGAGCACTGTGGGCGGTTTGATCACATTGCCCACTTTGCCGGGGACGGCCACTGAAGGCACGATACCGGCCGGAACCGCCGGGTTAGTCGCGCCGAATCCGGTCCCCCAGAGGATGATGATGTCGCCCGGTTTCGCCGGCAGGGTCGTGGCATTCGGGAAGAGATTGGGCGGACCCACCCAGCTGTAATCCGCGCGCGTCGCCACTGCGTACTTGCCCTTCCAAAGGAAGAGTGCGGGCGATGCCGCTTGCAGTTGCGCGGTAACCGGATCGCTGGTCACGCCATTGTTGGTGACTTGCACGTTCACCGGACCGGCGGCTGTATCGGACGGCGCCTGCACGTTGATCTGCGTGGGGCTGATGTATTCTACAAAAGCCGTTTTTCCGTTGATCTGAACGCTGACGCCGTCTAGTTGCGTCGGCAGCTTGCCGTTCACGATTTCGCTGGTTCGCCACGTACGGCTGCTGTTCGCCAGCTTCGTTCCCTCAATCGTCACCCACGAGCCGGCGCAAATACCCGCCTGGAAGCTCGCCCCATTGACAACTCCTGCCGTTTTCGCGATGGCCGGCTTGTTGGCCGCGGACGCGGGTGTGAGCGTGTAGGTGGTGGCGTAAATGTAATCACCACTCGTCTGCCCGTCTCCGTTGGCCGCATTGCCAACAACGTAGACGATGATATTGCCTGCTGCGGTCGAAGGTGGTGTCCAGTCGAACGTGAAGTCGGCGGATACCTGCTGTCCGCCCCGCGTTCCGGTCACTGTGTGCTCGATGTATTCCAGAGGCTGCGCCGAAGTACATGGCCCCGCTACTGCGGTCTGAAACGCCGTATCCGCGCAAACCGTTTGCGTGTA
>Ga0070730_10004979_pt1 | contig 11537 bp, 14 predicted proteins | sample Coa_R1_3_FD_66447 | JGI IMG/M metagenome (GOLD analysis project Ga0070730, IMG submission 66447) | Surface soil microbial communities from Centralia Pennsylvania, which are recovering from an underground coalmine fire - Coalmine... | ecosystem: Environmental > Terrestrial > Soil > Unclassified ... | reverse complement strand
CGTCGCACCCCGGCTCGCCGTCGTCACGCGCTACGCGGACGTGAAGGAGGTGCTGGGCAACGGGACGGGCGCCTTCCGCGTCACCGAGGTCTACGCCGCCCGGATGGCGCGCACGACCGGCGCGTTCATCCTGGGCATGGAGGACACGCCGCAGTACCGGCGCGAAGCGCGCATCGCGCGCCTCGCGCTCGGGCAGGACGTGCCGGCGCGCGTGCGCGCGATCGTCGCCGCCGAGGCCGATCGCCGCCTCGACGCCGCGGGCAAGCGCATCGATCTCGTCGCCGACTACACGCGCCCCGTGGCCGCGCGCGTCGTACAGGAGTTCTTCGGCGTGCCCGGGCCGGACCTCGCGTCGCTCACGCGATGGATGCGCGTCATCTTCTGGGACATCTTCTTGAACCAGATCGACCTGCCGGACGTCCGCGCGGGGGCCGACCGCGCCTCGCGCGAGCTCGGCGCCTACCTCGACGAGCTCATCGCCGAGAAGCGGCGCTCCCCCGGCGACGATTACCTGAGCCGCCTGCTCGCCATGCAGCGCGATCCCGACACGCGCCTCGAGGACGAGGCCATCAAGCGCACCGTCGGCGGCGTCATCGTCGGCGGCGCGGACTCCATCTCGAAGACGGCGGCCCAGTCGATCGCGTGGCTCGTCGACCACCCGGAGCACCTCGAGACGGCGCGCCGCGCGGCGACGGGCGGCGACGGCGCGCTCCTGCAGCGCGTCGTCTACGAGGCCCTGCGCTTCGCGCCCGAGGCGCCCGTGCTGCTCCGCTGGTGCGGGCAGGACACGGTGGTCGCCGCCGGCACGCCGCGTGCGAAGACGATCCCCGCCGGCACGCTCGTCGTGCTCGCGACCCTGTCGGCGAACTTCGACCCCGCCGTCGTCGCCGACCCGGAGGCCTTCCGCGTCGACCGCCCCGACTTCGAGCTGATGCTCTTCGGCTACGGGCAGCACCGGTGCCTCGGATGGCAGCTCAACCTCGTCGAGCTCCCCGAGCTCGCCTCGCGCCTGCTGCGCCGCGGCGGCGTGCGGCGCGCGCCGGGGCCCGAGGGGCGCATGGCGTACGAGGGCCCGTTCCCCGATCACATGGTCGTCGAGGTCGGGTGAGGCCGGGGGCCGAAGCGGCTATGCTGCGAGCGAGCCTCGGCGCGATGCAGCACCCGCACTCCCCCCCGATCAGCGAAGACGCCTACATCGCCCGCGAGCGCGCGGCGACCGATGGGAAGAGCGAGTACTTGCACGGGCGCACGTACGCGATGTCGGGAGGGAGCCCGAAGCACAACCTCGTCGCCATCAACGTCGCCCGGGCCCTCGGCAACGCGCTGGTGGACCGCCCTTGCGTCGTCCTCTCGAGCGACCAGCGCGTCTGCATCGAGCCCACCGGGCTCTACACCTATCCCGACGTCACCGTCGTCTGCGGGGGCCTGAAGGTGCACCCCCGCTTCGACGACACGCTGCTCAACCCCACCGTGATCGTCGAGGTCCTCTCCCCCTCCACCGAGGGCTACGACCGTGGCGCAAAGTTCGGGCACTACCGGCGCATCGAGTCGCTGCGCGCGGTGCTCCTCGTGTCGCAGGTCGAGCGCGTCGTCGAGCACTACGCCCGAGAGCCCGACGGGAGCTGGCGCCTGACGACGTTCACCGAGGGCCAGACCGTGCCCATCCCCGCGCTCGACACGTCGCTTTCACTGAACGACGTGTACGCGAAGGTCGACCTGCTCGCCCCCGAGCCCGAGCCCGTGCCCCCGCGCCCCAAGACGCTGGGCTGAGGCACGCCCGGACCGACCATGCAGAAGCCCATCGGCAAGGCCGAGCGCCGGCAGCAGATCCTCGGCGTCGCGCGCGACGTGTTCGCCAAGCGGGGGTACCACGCGGCGAAGATCGAGGACATCGTGGCGGCCGCGGGCGTGGCGCGCGGCACCTTCTACCTCTACTTCGAGGACAAGCGCGCCATCTTCGAGGAGATCGTGGACCGGACGATCGCGCGCCTCGGGATGTCGATCGTGCGCGTGGACCCGCACGATCAGGCGCGCTCGGTGGCCGAGCAGGTGCGCGAGAACATCCGCCGCGTCGTGCGCATCCTGCTCGAGGACCGGGCGACGACCAAGATCCTGCTGAGCGACGCGCTCGGCGTCGACGCGACGTTCGACCGCAAGCTGCTCTCCTTCTACGACGAGATGGCGAGCCTGCTCGAGCAGAGCCTGCGCGACGGGCAGGCGCTCGGCGTCGTGCGCAAGGGGGACGTGCACCTGATCGCGTGGCTCACGATGGGCGCGCTCAAGGAGGTCATGTTCCAGATCGTGCAGCGCGGCGCGGAGTACGACGAGGACAAGCTCGTCCAGGGTGCGTTCGCGTACTTCGCGGGCGGATACCTCCGCGTGGGCGAGGACGGCGACTGATCCTCAGCGCCCGGGCGCGCGCGCCCGTGGCACCTTGCTCAGGCGATCGAGCTGCATGCGGATGTGCGCGGCCTCCGCCGGCGTGTTCGCGAGCGCGATCGCGCGGTCGAACGACGCGCGCGCCTCCTCGGCCCGCCCGAGGCGCTGCAGGAGCGCGCCCCGCACGCCGAAGAAGTAGAAGTACCCGCCGAGCTGCTTCGCGAGCGGCTCGACCATCGCGAGCGCCGCCTCGGGGCCGCGGACCTCGAGCACCGCGACGGCGCGGTTCAAGGTCACGACGGGCGACGGGGTCAGCCGCTCCAGCGCCGCGTAGAGGCGCTCGATGCCCTCCCAGTCCGTGTCCTCCCAGCGCGCGGCGCGCGCGTGCGTCGCCGCGATCGCCGCCTGCACCTGGTACGGACCGGCGCTGCGGTGGCGCACGGCCTTGTCGAGCAGCGCCGTCCCCTCGTCGACGAGGTCGCGGCTCCACATCGACCGGTCCTGGTCCTCGAGGAGCACGATCGCCCCCTGCGCGTCGAGGCGCGCGGGCGTGCGCGCGTGCTGGAAGAGCATCAGCGCCGCCAGCCCCAGCGTCTCGGGCTCCCCGGGGAAGACGCGCACGAGCAGGCGCGCCAGGCGGATGGCCTCGTCGCACAGCGGCGCCTTCACGTGCGCCGCGCCGCCGGTGGCGGCGTAGCCCTCGTTGAACATGAGGTAGAGCGACGTCGCCACGGCGCCCAGGCGGTCCGCGCGCTCCGCGGGGCTCGGCGCCTCGAACGGCACGTCGGCCCCGGCCACGCGCGCCTTCGCCCGCGTGATCCGCTGCTCCATCGCCGTGTCGCTCACGAGGAACGCGCGCGCGATCTGCGGCACGGTGAGGCCACACACGATGCGCAGCGCGAGCGCGAGCTGCTGCGTCGCCGGCAGGTCCGGATGGCAGCAGATGAAGAGCAGGCGCAGGATGTCGTCGCGGTACGGCGCGTCGTCGATGTGCTCGACGACCGCCGCCTCGGCGTCGCCCAGGTCCGAGAGCACGGCCTCGTCGGGCAGGGCCGCCTCCTTGCGCCGCCGGCGCACCACGTCGAGCGCCGCGTTGCGCCCCACGAAGACGAGCCACGCCGCCGGATCGCGCGGCGGCCCCTTCTCGGGCCACGCCTTGAGCGCCCGCAGCGACGCGACCTGGAACGCCTCCTCGGCGAGGTCGAGGTCCTTGAAATGCCGCAGCAGCGCCCCGACCGCCTGGGGACGCGCGCCGCGCAGCGCGGCGTCGATCCAGGCGACGCAGGTCACAGCGGCAGGCTCCCCGGCCGGAACAGGCGCAGCGGCCGGATCTCGAACGACCCGTTCGAGCTGCTCGCGCGCCCCAGGTCCTTGGCCACGTCGATCGCCGCGTCGAGCGACGCGCACTCGACGACGTAGAACCCCAGGAGCTGCTCCTTGGTCTCGGCGAACGGCCCGTCGAGCACGACCGCCTCCTTGCCCTTGCGCACCGTCGTGGCCGCGCTCGTGGGCATCAGGCGCGCCACGGGGCCCAGGCGTTTGTCTTCGGCCAGCTTCTTCTGCACCACCATCAGCTTGGCGATGACGGCGTCGTCCTGCTCCTTGGTCCAGGAGCCGCTGACCTCTTCCGAGTCGTAACAGAGGATGGCGTAGAGCATGGCGGGGCCTTCTCCCTATGGACGAAGGAGTAGCCCCCGGGCCGACCGGGACGAGGGGAAAAAAGATCGCGGTGGTTGTCTGTCCGGACAGGCCTCGTTCGTCGTCTGGACATGAACACCACCGCAACCCTCCCCCTCGCCTCCAGCTCGTCCGCCTCCGTCCCGGTCCCCGCGTCGGTCGACGCCCGCGTCCCGGGGCGCGGCGCCCTCTGGACCGGCCGCGTCCTCGGCGCGCTCCCGGCGCTGTTCCTGCTGTTCGACGGCGCCATCAAGGTGCTCCAGACGCACTGGGCCATGGAGGGCACCGCCCAGGTCGGCTACTCGCCCAGCATCGTGCTGCCGCTCGGCATCATCGAGCTGGCGTGCGTCGTCGCGTACGTCTTCCCGCGCACCGCCGCGCTCGGCACGGCCGTCCTCACGGCGTACCTCGGCGGCGCCGTCGCCACGCACGTGCGCCTCGGGCAGCCGTACATCCTGCCGATCCTGTTCGGCGTCATCCTCTGGCTGGGCCTGTACCTGCGCGACGAGCGGATCCGCGCGCTGGTCGGCCCCGGGCGCCGCCGCGCGCCCAGGGCGGCTGCGTGAAGCTGGGGCTGCGCTCGTGACGTTCGTAGCCGTGCGCCCTCCGGGCCGTCGCCCGACCTTCGGCCCTACCTCAGGCTTGCCAGCTCAGCGCCACGACGAGCGACTCGCCGCTGGGCGCGTGCGTCTCGCGGACGTCGCGGGCGCGCGACATCGACAGCAGGTGCCGCACGACCTCGGCGAACGCGAGACGCGCCAGCGGCGTCTCGACGAAGGGATGTCCCACGAGCGTGACCCTCGCGCGACCCTGGTCGCGCTCCGACGAATCGACCGACAGCTCGCCGTGCGTGTGATCGTGCCGCCACAGCTCCGCCGCCCGCTGGGCCAGGAGCAGCGGCGTCGCGAACGAGAGGAACACGCGCCGCACGCGCCCGAAGCCGAGCTCCATGCCGCGAGCCACGCTGCGCCGGAACTCCTGCTCGTCGCCGCGCGCGGGCCCCGCCATCTTGGCCTCGTCCCAAGCGTTCACGTAGCGCGTCGGGTAAAACCGCAGCGTGGTGAAGTCGGCCCCCGTCGTCGCCTCGCGCACGTCGGCCGGCAGCCGTGCCAGCGCGTCGCGCAGCCCCTCTTCGCCCCAGAGCTCGCGGCACGCCTCGATGGACGAGTGCAGCACCGTGCCCCGTGTCATCGGCTCGGAGGACGCGGGGAGCGAGGAGCGCGCCATCGGGCAGGGTGGAATGTAGCAGCGCGAAACGACGGCGAAACTCTCGCGCGGCAAGCTTGTGCATGCACTCGTCGTCCCTGCCTTCGCGCTCCCCTCGCCTGCACCTGCGCGAAGCCCGCCTCGCCGATCTCGAGGCCATCGACCGCATCTACGACCACTACGTCCTTCACGCGACCTGCACCGCGCAGCTCGAGCCCGCGGGCCTCGACGCGCGCACCGCATGGTTCGCCGAGCACGACGCGCGTCACCCCATCCTCGTCGCCGAGGAAGGCGGCGCCGTCGTCGGCTGGGCGTCGCTCTCGACGTACAACCGGCGCGCCGGCTACGGTGGCACCGTCGAGGACAGCATCTACGTCGACCACCGCGCCCACGGCCGCGGCATCGGCTCCGCGTTGCTCACCGACCTCGTCACGCGCGCCCAGAAGCTCGGCCACCGCACCATCGTCGCGGCGATCGCGGGCACCGAGGCCGCGAGCCTTCGCCTGCACGCCAAGCTCGGCTTCGTCGAGGCCGGCCGGCTACGCGAGGTCATCCGCAAGTTCGGCGTGTGGTTGGACGTGGTCTACCTGCAAAAGCACCTGCACGGTGAAACTCCGAGGGCCCCTCGTGCGAACACCCGTAGACGTGTCCGGCGCCTGTCGACTTGACATATCGCCAGACCTATCTATAGATATATCGCGATGCACTGGGCGCACGGCCGTGGTGGGCGGGGCGATCCCTGGTCGGCGATGTTCGCCGAGTGGTGGCGTGGTCCGCCCCAGCGCTGCGAGCGCGGCACGGTGCGCTGGCTGGTGCTCGACGCGATCGCCGAGCAGCCGCGCCACGGCTACGAGATCATCCAGGCCATCGCCGACAAGAGCCGCGGCGCCTACAAGCCGAGCCCCGGCGTCGTCTACCCGACGCTGCAGATGCTCGAGGACGTGGGGCACGCGCGCACGGTGGTCCAGGGCGACCGCAAGACCTACGAGATCACCAGCGACGGCAAGCGCGAGCTGCGCGAGCACGCCGGCGACGTCGGCGAGTTCTATGGCGACGAGGACGAGGACCACTGGGAACAGCACGCCGACGACGTGGCGGACGTCATGAAGCGCGTCGCCCGCGTCATCCGCCTGTTCAAGCACGGCATGCGCCGCGGCGCGGTCCGGCCGGCGACCATGCGCAAGATGAAGGCGATCCTCGACGAGGCGCTCGGAAAGATCGAAGACCTTCTCGCGTTGGAGGAGCCATGATGTCCGCGCTCCCGCCCACCGATCACGGCGCGTGGACCAAGCGCTGCGGCGTGTGCCGGCGCACCTACGACGAGGGCGGCTGGGCGGCGCTCCCGGCGGTGGCGACGCTCCCGGCCACGAGCGTCCAGGCGCACCTCAGCGTGCCCGCTGGTTTCGAAGTGGTCCTGCGGCGTTGCAGCTGCGGGGCGGTCCTCGCGGCGCGCGGGGTGTAGCCCGTCTCCCTGATCGCGCGGTCGCGCGCGACGCGAAGCCCGGCACACGTGCGACGGCGACATTCCAGGAATGTCGCGCGGTTGCGCGCAGGCGCCGACATTGCACGGGGTGGTCCCGCAGGCGACACTTCCCAGGGCCAACCCATGAGCACATTTCCGCGCCTCTTCTCCGTAGCCGCCGTCGCCCTCGCCGCGATGGCGTACGCGGGCTGTTCGTCGTCGTCGTCGCCGCCGTCCCCGCAGCCGACGCAGGTCACCGATCCCACGCAGCTCCCGCCGCCGGCGCAGGGGCAGGGCGTGCAGTTGCTGACGGACCTGTTCACCGTGCCCGCCGGGCAGGAGCTGCAGGTCTGTTACTTCTTCAAGGTGTCCGACCTGCTCAAGGCCGCGGGGATGGACGAGACGAAGCCCCTCGAGCTGCACCGCATCCAGGTCGTGCAGGAGCCGGGCTCGCACCACATGAACCTCTTCCGGGTGCGCACGATCGTGAACCTGGACCCGGCCAAGGGCTCGCCGCAGGTGGGCGTCAACGGCGTGGGGCAGTGCTTCGTGAGCTCCAACTGGGCCGACTGGCCGCTCGTCTCGAACTCGCAGCAGCAGGGCAACCAGGACTGGTCGTACCCCGACGGCGTCGCGAACGAGCTCGACCCGAGCGAGACGCTGATGCTGCAGACGCACTACGTGAACGCGGCGACGCAGACCTCGGACGACGGCGTGGGCATGGTGGCCATCAACCTCTACGGGATGGACCCGAGCGCGGTGCAGTACCAGCTCGGGACCGTCTTCGCGACCAACCAGCACATTCGCGTCTGCGAGAGCAACCCGACGCCGACGTACTCGACGACCTGCAAGATGAACAGCCCGTCGCCGGTGACCGTCATCGGCGCGAACGGGCACTTTCACTCGCGCGGCAAGGAGTTCGACATCTACGCGTGGGACGGCACGTCCACGTCGCCGCCGCCCGACTCGCAGCGCTTCTACCAGAGCAAGACGTGGAGCGATCCGCCGATGCTCCACTCGCCCGACCTCGAGGTGCAGGTCCCGGCCAACGGCGGCATCTGGTACACGTGCTCGTACGACTGGCAGGACCCGAGCCAGCTCACGAACGGCGCCCTCACGTGCGGCTCGCTCAACGCCTTCGACCAGAAGAAGTACGGCACGCCCGCGGCGCAGCAGGACTGCTGCTACACGTTCGGGCCGCAGGTCGACCTGAACGAGCACTGCAACGCGTTCATCTACTACTACCCGAAGCAGGACAACGTGAATTGCTTCTAGCTGGAAGTCGCTGGCGCGCCTTCCGCAGAACGGTGCCGGCGCGCTGCGCCGGCATGCGGCTGAGCCGAGCTTCGGCGGCGGCGCTCGCCGCCGCGATCGTGGCGTGCGGGGTGGCGTGCTCGGCGAGCAGCGGCAACGGTCCGCCGCCGTGCAGCGCCGGGTTCCTCGGCGACCCGTCGGCGGCGCTCGCCTTCGATCTGCAGGTGCTGACGGCGGACGACCAGGTCGTCACGCTCTCGGACGGCGACCCGGTGGCGATGATCGCGCCGCCCCAGGGCGGTCGCGTCGTCTTCGTGGGCGTGCACGCGACCAACCTCGACGCGTGCGCCGTGCAGCTCACCGGCGCGCTGCGCGACCTGACGACGGACGCGGTGACGGTCGACTCGCGCACCATCAACCTCGTCCCCACCGGTGACGGGTACGGCGTCAGCGGGACGGCGAGCACCGCGGTGTCGTCGGCGATCGCGAACTTCTCGAACGTGCCCGTGTGCCCCAACGAGTGGGCGAGCCAGAACGTGTACGGTGTGACCTACGGCCTCGAGGTCACGGTGCAGGATCACGGCGGACGCCAGCTCACGAAGACGATCCAGGTGACTCCGCAGTGCGCGGAGCCCAGCAACATGGCCGAGTGCCTGTGCATCTGCGAGAAGGGCTACGTGCTCGGCGAGGCGTGCTCGTCCCTGCCCGAGGGGGGCGCCGACGCCGCGCCGGACGGAGGCAGCGAGTGATGCGGCGGGCGGCGCTCGTGGCGATGGCGGCGACGGCGGCGGCGGCAGGCGCCGCGGTGGTCCTGGCGACCCTGGCCGCGGGCTGCTCGCCCTCGAGCGGGCCGGCGCCGACTCCCGCGTGGCACGTCGTCTTGCACGACCTCACGCCGACGCTCCTCTCGGCGTGGGGCGCCTCGCCGACCGACGTCTTCGCCGTCGGCGGACCGCGCGGCAACGGGACGCCGTCGGCGGTGCTCCACTACGACGGGAGCGCGTGGAGCGACCTGCACGTGGGGGGGACCGACACGTTCTGGTGGGTGGCCGGCACCTCGCACGACGACGTGTGGATGGTCGGCGAGAACGGGCGCATCGAGCACTACGACGGCTCGGGCTTCCACTCCTACACCTCGGGCACGACGGCGACGCTCTACGGCGTGTGGCCCGCCGCCCAGAACGACGTGTGGGCCGTCGGCGGCACGCCGACGCAGGGGAGCGCCGCCCCGAACGACGTGGTGCTGCACTACGACGGCGACGCGTGGGTCCCCTCGCCGCTCCCGCAGGCGCTGGGGCGCACCTTCTTCAAGGTGTGGGGCGTGCGCACGACCGACGACGCGGGCGTCCACACGCAGATCTGGATCGTGGGCGAGTACGGGACCATCTGGCACCAGGTGGACGGGACGTGGGCCCTCGAGGCCAGCAGCCCGCCGCTCGCGACGGGCAACCTGACGACGGTCAACGGCTGCAGCGTCACGGAGGTCTACGCCGTGGGCGGGCAGGACGTGCTCACGTGGGACGGGGCGAGCTGGTCGCGCGCGAACGTGCAGCTCGAGAACATCGTCAACGGCGTGTCGTGCAACGCGCCGGGGATCGTGGCCGTCGTGGGCAGCGCGGGCGTGAAGCAGCGCCTCGCGGGCGGCGTGTGGACGAGCGACTTCGCCGACGATCCGCACCAGGACCTGCACGGCGTGTGGGCGGACGGCCAGGGCGGCTACTGGGCCGTCGGGGGAGACTTCGTGAGCGATCCGGTGCCGGGCGCCGGGCGCGTGGGCACGCTCGCGTACTACGGGACCGCGAGCGTCGGGACGACGCTGGTGCCATGAGGGATGCGAGGGACGCGAGGGACATGAGAGCCACGAGACCCACGAGACCCACGAGAGCCACGAGACCGAGGGCGCGCCTGGGCGGGCCGCTGGGAGCGGTCGTGCTGGTCGCGGTCTTCGCGGCGAGCGCCGGCGCGTGCGCGGCGGTCGACGAGCAGATCGGGCTGAGCGCCGCGGGGCACTGCATCCGCACGCAGTGCAAGGACCCCGACGCGACCGACTACACGAAGTGCGAGGCGGCGTGCCGCTCGCAGTACGGGAAGTGACTCTCTCTCTAGTGCGCGGTCCAGGTGGGCGACGCGGAGAGTAGCCCGCCGACCGCGACGAGCTCGTAGGCGAGCCACGCGCCGAGCGCGATGCTGGCGGTGCCCGTGGCGCGCGCGAGCCACGCGTTCACGCGGCCGAGCCGGCGCGCGGTGTACGCGAAGGGCAGCGCGATGGCCGTCGTGAGGAGCATCATGCCTGCCACGGTGCCCACGCCGAAGACGCCGAGGTAGAGCGCGCCCCAGCGCACGTCGTCGAGCGCCGCGAGGACGATCAGCGCGATGGCGGCGGAGCCGGCGAGGCCGTGCACGGTGCCGATGAGGAGAGGGCGCAGGGCGAGGGAGCGGGGGGGCGAGGGGGCGTGCGCGGGCGCGGGCGCGGGCGCGGGCGCAGGCGCAGGCGCGGGCGCGGGCGCGGGCGCAGGCGCAGGCGCGGGCGCGGGCGCGTGCTCATGCGCGTCCGGTCGTCGAAGGACGGCCACCACGCCCAGGCCCACGAGCATCGCCGCCACCGCGGCCTCCATCGCGAGGCCGAGGCGCGGCGGGATCTGCAGCCGGAAGAGGAGGATCGCGCCGCCCACCACGAGGATGGTCGCGGTGTGCCCCAATCCCCACAGCGCGCCCACGAGCGACGACGACCACACGCGCCGCTCGCGCGCGACGATCGTCGTCACGGCGACGACGTGATCCGCGTCCGTCGCGTGGCGGACGCCGAGCGCGAAGCCGAGGCCGAGGATGGAGACGAGGGACGTCATGCGAAGCGCCGCGGGATCGTAGGCGTTCCAGGGGAGAGCCGCCAAGGCGGCGGGATCAGAGAAGCTTGGCGATCGCGTCCGCGAAGCCGTCGGTCGTCGCCGTGCCGCCGAGGTCGGGCGTGCGCAGCTCGCCGCGGCGGTACACCTCGATGAGCGCCTCTTCGATGCGCTGCCCCGCGGTCTGCTCGCCGATGTGGTGCAGCATCATCACGGCGCTCTGGATGAGCGCCGTGGGGTTCGCCATCCCCTTGCCCGCGATGTCGGGCGCGCTGCCGTGCACGGCCTCGAAGACGGCGCCGCCCTCGCCGATGTTCGCGCCGGGCACGATGCCCAGGCCCCCGACGAGCCCCGCCCCCAGGTCGCTCAGGATGTCGCCGTAGAGGTTCTCGGTGACGATGACGTCGAGCTTGTTGGCGTTGCGCACCATCTGCATCGCACACGCGTCGACGATGGCCTCGGCGGGCTCGATGCGGGGGTGCTTGAGCGCGATGCGGCGGAAGACCTCGAGCATCAGGCCGTCGGAAAGCTTCATGATGTTGGCCTTGTGCACGCACGTCACACGCTTCCGCCCCATCCTCTCCGCGTACTCGAAGGCGTACTCGCAGATGCGAGCGCACCCCTTTTCGGTGATGAGCTTCACGCTCTGCGCGATGCCAGGCAGGATCATGAGCTCGAGACCGGCGTAGAGGTCCTCGGTGTTCTCGCGGACGATG
>Ga0070730_10004978_pt1 | contig 11537 bp, 11 predicted proteins | sample Coa_R1_3_FD_66447 | JGI IMG/M metagenome (GOLD analysis project Ga0070730, IMG submission 66447) | Surface soil microbial communities from Centralia Pennsylvania, which are recovering from an underground coalmine fire - Coalmine... | ecosystem: Environmental > Terrestrial > Soil > Unclassified ... | reverse complement strand
TCGGAATGCCCAGCCGCCGAGCGGTGAGCGTCAGCTCGTGCGAGCCGTGCGCGAGGGCCACGTCGAACGCGCGTCCCCTAGCCCAATGCCGCAGTGCGCTCAGCCGCTGTGTCATCCGCCGTGCCTTCTGTAGGCGCGAGCGGCCGCCGTGGCGGCCGATCACCTCGGCGGTCAGCCCGTGCAGCTCGAGCAGCTGCAGCGTCTGCGCGTAGTCGCGCGCGGTGATCTCGACCTCGTCGCCGCGCTCGCGCAGGATCTTGACGAGCGGACGGAAGACGAGCACGTGCGCGCTCGCCGTCATGTCGATCCACACTCTCACGCGACGAGCGCTTCCATCCGCGCCGAGCGGAGAAGCGGCGGTTCCTGCTCGACGTGGTGCTCGTACCAGAGCGTGAACGCGAGCAGCCCCCAGAGCTGCCGGCTGTAGTCCTCCTTGCGCGCGATATGCACGTCGAGCAGACGCCCGACCGCCTCGGGCCGGAAGAAGCCCTGCCGTGTCAGCGTCTCCCGCGAGAGGGTCTCGCGCGCGAACGGCGCGAGCTCGCCGCGCAGCCACGCCGCCGCCGGAATCGAGAAGCCGCGCTTGCGGCCGTGCACGACCTCGCGCGGCAGTAGCGGCTCGGCCGCCTTGCGCAGCAGGATCTTCTTCGAGAGGCCGCGCACCTTGTGGCGCGTCGGCAGGGCGAACGCGAAGTTCGACACGATCGGGTCGAGGTACGGAACCCGCGCCTCGAGCGAGTGCGCCATCGACGAGCGGTCGGTTTTCACGAGCAGGTCGTCGACGAGGTAGATCGCGAAGTCGACGTCCTGCAGGCGGGCAAGCCAGTCGGCGCCCTCGCTTTCGCGGTAACGGTCGCGGTACACGTCGACCGGATCGAATCCGTTCGCTCGGCCTGTGAGCTCGGCACGCATGTCGGCGGAGAAGATCTCCTTGTACCCGTGGTGGCGCTCGAGCGGCGGCAGGTGCGCGGCGCGCACGAAGCGCTTCGCCCGGTAGTCGAAGCTCGTTCGCCCGCTCGAGCTTGGCAGCAGTTCGACGACCGGCGACGCGAAGCGAGCAAGCGGCCCGAAACGCTCCGCGAGCAGGTCGGCGGCATAGGTGTAGTAGCCGCCGAACAGCTCGTCGCCTCCCTCGCCCGAGAGCGCGACCTTCACGTGCTCGGCGGCGAGCTGCGAGACGAGGTAGGTCGGGAGCGCGGACGAGTCGGCGAACGGCTCGTCGAACGCGTCGGCGAGCGCCGGCAGCAGCAGCGTCGGGTCCGGGTGCAGCAGAAGCTCGTGGTGATCGGTCGAGTACAGCTCCGCGACGCGTCGCGCATCCGCGCGCTCGTCGAAGCTCCGCTCGGCGAAGCCGATCGTGAACGTGTGCACCGGGTCCGACGTCTCCTGCGCGGCGAGCGCCGTGAGCAGCGCAGAGTCGACGCCGCCCGAGAGGAGCACGCCCACCGGGACGTCTGCGAGCAGATGGGCGCGCACGGAGTCGCGCATGCGCGCTCGCAGCTCCTCGATCAGCTCGGCTTCGTCGTCGTCACGGAGCTCGTCCGCCTGAACCGGGCGCGGATCGGCGAAGCGCTCGATCCGCACGGCCCCGTCCTCGGTCCAGACGAGCAGGTGGCCCGGCTGCAGCTTGCGGATCTCGTGGAAGATCGAGTGCGGCCCGGGGATCGAATTGAAGGCGAGGAATGCCTCGAGTGCGTCGAGGTCGATCTCCCCGCGCGGAAGCGCACGCACCTCGGATGCGAACTCGAGCGCGCCGGCGACGTGGCGGTAGTACAGCGGCTTGATCCCATACCGGTCCCGCGCGAGCACGAGCCGCCGTTCGCGTGCGTCCCAGATCGCGATCGCGAACATGCCGCGCAGCCGCTCGGCGAAGTCGAGCCCGTGTTGCTCGTAGAGATGGACGATCGTCTCCGTGTCGGAGTGCGTGCGGTACGTGTGCCCGTCGCGCCGCAGGCCGCGCATGAGCTCCGGGTGGTTGTAGATCTCCCCGTTCTGCACGACGACGCACGTCCCGTCCTCGTTTGAGATCGGCTGGTCGCCGCCGGCGAGATCGATGATCGACAGACGGCGCGACGCGAGCGCCACGGGGCCGTCGACGAAGTCGCCGGCGTTGTCGGGGCCGCGGTGCTCGAGCGCAGCGCTCATCCGCTCCAGCCGCTCGCGGTCGGGATGCCCCGCGATTCCGCAAATCCCGCACATGCGACCTACTCTACGGACGCAGCGACTGACGCAGGACGCGCCAACCGGTCGCGATCACGGTGCGCAGGTACAGGCGCACCGAGCGGTCGGCGATCCATTCGAGGTCGTGCGCGAGCTTCTCCGCCATCGACGTCTCGTAGCCGCGCCGCACCTGCGCGAGGCCGGTCAGGCCGGGACGTACGACGAGCCGCTGCCAGTACGCAGGCAGCTCGTGCGCGAGCTCCTCGAAGAACACGGGACGGATTGGTCGCGGGCCGACGAGGCTCATGTCGCCGCGCAGCACGTTCCAGAACTGTGGGATCTCGTCGAGCTGCGACGCCTTCAGCCACTTGCCGAGCGGCGCGAACTCCTCCTGCGTGCGGCGGACGAGCTCCTCGCCCAGATACGGGCCGAGCCGCGTCTCCGCGTCGGTGCGCAACGTGCGGAACTTCAGCATCAGAAAGACGTGCCCGCCGCGGCCGACGCGCGCGCCGCGGTAGAGGATCGGCCGGCCGCTCGTCACGACGAGCAGCAACGCGATCACGAGCGCGACCGGCAGCGTGATCAGCAGGAAGATCGCCGAGAGGACGATGTCGAGCAGGCGGAGGAGGATGTCGCGGGGACGGCTCGGCGTCTCGCGCGCCAGCTCGCGATAGCCGCGAACGAGTGTGTCCTCGACCACGGCTTGATGCTAGAGCGCATGCCGGTCAAGGCAAGGATAAGCTTTGCTTATGGACACGAAGCAGCTGGCGGCGTTCTGCGCCGTGGTCGAGCGGCGGAGCTTCTCGCAGGCGGCCGAGCAGCTCGGTGTGACGCAGCCGGCGGTGAGCCTGCAGATCCGCTCGCTCGAGAAGCGGCTCGGCCTGCAGCTCCTCGACCGCTCCGGCCGGCGCGTCGAGCCGACGGAGGCGGGTCAGCGGCTCTACCGCAGCGCGCAGAAGCTGCTCGCGCAGGAGGAGCAGTTGCTGGCCGAGCTCGTCGGGGAAGAGGAAGGCGAGCTCACCGGCAAGATCGACATCGGCGCGTCGACCGGCCCGGGCGGGACCGTCTTGCCGATCGTCCTGTGCGAGTTCCAGCAGCGCCACCCCGGCGTGCACGTCGCGTTGACCGTCGCCGACACGCAGCACATCGTCGAGCGGGTCGCCCGCCGCGAGCTCGAGCTCGGCGTCGTCGGTGCCGCGCGGCGCCACGCGGGTGTCACGTTCGAGCCGTTCTTCCGCGACGAGGTCGTGCTCGCCGTCCCGCGCGGCCACCGCTTCGCGGATCGCAAGGTCTCCGTCGACGAGCTCAAGGGCGAGCCGCTCGTGTTGATGCAGGAAGGCGCTGGGGTGCGCCAGGTGATCGACGACGAGCTGAAGGAGGCCGGCGTGCGCCTGCGCGACCTCGACGTACGCCTCGAGCTCGGGCTGCAGGAGTCGGCCCGCAGCGCGGTCGTCGCCGGATTCGGCGTGACGTTCATCTCGCGCTCGGCGATCGAGGCCGACCTCGCCGGAGGGACGCTCGCAATCGCGCGGGTCGAAGGGCTCGAGCCGTCGCGCGAGATCGCGCTCGTACGCTCGACCGGACGCGCCGAGACGCGCGTCGCGCAGTCGTTCGTCGAGTTCGCACGCGGGCGGCTCGCATGAACGTCCGCTGGAGCCTCGACGCGCTCGCCGAGCTCGCGCCCGAGCGCCCTCTGCTCGTCGCGAGCCCGCGCTGGGACGACGTCGTGCTGCCGATCGAGCCGGCCGCGCGCTGGCGCGAGGTTCCCTCGGCGCGCATCGGCGAGGCCGCAGCTCTCGCAGGCGGGGGCGTCGTCGCGCTCGGCGGCGGCAGCGCGATCGATCTCGGCAAGGCGATCTCCGCGGCTGCAGGTGTTCCGCTCGTCTCGATCCCGACGACGTACTCGGGCGCAGAGTGGACGGACTTCTACGGCGTGCGCGACCCGCAGCGGCGGATGGTCGGCGGCGGCGGCGATGCGCACCCCGTCGGCATCGTGTACGAGGTCGAGCTCACGCTGTCGCTCCCGCGCGCGGAGACGGTCGGCACGGCGATGAACGCGCTCGCGCACTGCGCGGAGGCGCTGTACGTGCAAGGTCACAACGCCGATGCGGACGAGCACGCGTTCGCCGGTGCGCGCTTGATCGGCGAGTGGCTGCCGCGCGTCGTCGCGTTGCCGCAGGATCGCGAGGCGCGCACCCAGTTGCTGCACGGCGCATGCGAAGGCGGCGCCGCCCTGGCGGGCTCGTTCCTCGCGCTCGCGCACGCGATCGCGCAGGCGGTCGGCGGCGCGTACGGGCTGCCGCACGGCACCTTGAACGGCATCGTGCTCGACCCGGTGCTGCGCTGGAACGAGCAGTGGGTGCCGGACGCGGTGCACCGCTTTCGCGAGGCAGTCGGCGTCGACGTCGAGGAGCTCACCGCGCTCGGCGGCATCACGCGTCTCAGTCAGCTCGGCGTCCCCGAGGACGATCTTCCGGCGCTCGCGGCGGCGGCCGCGCAGCGCGCCGGCAACCAGGCGAACCCGCGGCCGGCGACGCCGGCTGAGATCGAGGCGCTGCTCCGCTCCGCCTACTAGCGGAAGCGCTGTCCCTCGTCGCGCCGGTAACCCCACGCGGCGATCGCGGCGAAGATCGCCGCATAGGCGGCGAGGGCGAGCCAGTGACTCGCGCGCAACGGGGTGCCGCCGACCGACGCCCACAACAGGTCGCCCCACTGGCGCGCCGGAACATAGGGAGACAGGCGAGCGACTGCGTGCGGAAGGTCGCTCGGGCCGGTCCACAGGCCGCCCGCATACGCGAACAGCATGTAGACGATGTTCGCCGCCGGCAGCGCGGTCTTCGGCGACAACCAGTACGCGATCGCGGTGCCGAGCAGAACGAACGGAAGCCCTCCGAGGAGCAGCACCGCGACCAGCCGCACCCATGCGCCCGCCACGAGCGACGCGGAGGTCGTGAGCAGCGCGAGCACGATGACGGCTCCGCCCCCGATCGCGGCAAAGAGGAAGGCCGGCAACACGCGTCCTGCTAGCCGTACGCCGGTCGACGCGGGCAGCGTCCGCAGGTAGACGGCCCACGGCGTCGCGCGCTCGATCGCGGCCGAGACTCCGAACTGGTAGAAGCCGACGCCGAGCACCGAGAACGCCGCATACGCTGCGAGCAGCACCTCCGGGTGGTCGCCTGCGCGGGGCAGCCCGAAGAGGGCGAAGAGCATCGCGGGGAAGCCGAGCGTCGCGATGGCGAAGCCGGGAAAGCGGACGAGCTCGAGCGTTTGCACACGTGCGTACGTGAACGCGAGCCTCATGTGCCGCACCTCGTCAGCCGCAGGTATGCGTCCTGCAGCGACTCGCCGTCCAGCTTCAGCGTCGCTGCCTCTCCCTCCGCCATGACGGCGCCGCTCGCGAGCACGACGATGCGAGTCGCGAGCGCGTCCGCCTCCTCGATGTGATGCGTTGTGAGCAGGACCGCTCCGCCCGCGGCGGCGAACGCACGGATCACGTTCCACACCTCGAGCCGGGACTCGACGTCGAGACCCGCCGTGGGCTCGTCGAGGACGGCGAGCTGCGGATTGCCGGCGAAGGCGAGGGCAATCGCGAGCCGGCGCTGCTGTCCGCCCGAGATGCCGCCGGTCTGACGCTTCGCGATCTCCGTCAGCGAGAAGCGCTCCAACAAGCGAGCGCACGGTTCCGCAGCTGGATAGTGCGCACGGACGAAGTCGACGATCTCGCGCACGCGGAGCGTGGGCGGGAACGACATCTCCTGCGGAGTCACGCCGACCGAACCGAGGAGCTGGACGTCGCCCGCATCCGGGCGGCGGAGGCCGAGGAGGATGTTCACGAGCGTCGTCTTGCCGGCACCGTTCGGGCCGAGCAGGGCGACCACCTCGCCCGGCGCGACCGAGAGGTCGACGCCGCGCAGCGCGACGGCCGCTCCGAAGCGCTTCTCGATTCCCCGCAGCGCGGCGATCTCGCCGACGCGTGTACGGCCGGGGCGGCCTCCGACGAGGACGAGCACGTTGTACAGCCCGTGCGCGGAGACCGCAGCGACCAGGCTCCCGCTCACTGCGTAGAGCGTTCCGAAGATGAGCCCCGTCCCGAGCTGGAGGCGAAGGCCTCGCAAGCGCTGCGCGGGAACGTGCGTCACTGCGAAGCCGATGGCCGAGAGGACGATTGCACCGGCGACTCCCACCGCGGAGGCGAGGCGACCGAGAACGAACGCGCGCCAGAGCGCCTCCTCGCCCGCACCGGCGACTCCGACGACGAGCCCGGCGCCGATCGACGCCGTCCGTCTGCGGCGGTGCGCGGTCGCCGCCGCGAGCACGACGCCGATCAGCGCGCCGAGGGGCAGGGCGAACACGGTTGGAAGCGGAGCGCGGGGCGGCGCAGTCGGAGCGACCACGAGCAACCCGACGCCCAGGAGGGGGATGGCGAGCAACGGCGCGAGCGGGCTCCGCCTGCTCATCCGAGCACCGCTCCGTAGACGACCGACTCGTCGATCCCGTCGACGCCGAGCAGCTCCTCCACCGCGGCGTCGTAGAACCCGCCGAGCGGAAACGCCGTCATGCCCAGCACGGTCGCGGCGAGCAGCACGTTCTGCATCAGGTGACCGGCCTCGAGGAGTGCGAACCGATAGCCGCGCAGGCCGTACTTGAAGCGCGTCCGCCAGAACACGGCCGTGACGAAGATCACCGCGCACGCGTCGTCGAGCAGCCCCGGCAGCGGCATCGCCGCAGCGAGGTCTTCGGCGACGTTCCCGTCGTGCAGGATTTCGAGGACGGCGCGCTCCGGGTCGAGGTGGAAGACACCCTCGGGCAATCCCTCGACGCGAGCTGCGGCGACGTAGACCTCGAGCGGATAGAGGGCGCCGCCCGACGGCACAGCGCGGGGCCCGTAGCCGGCGAGCAGCAGCGTCGCGAGTGCGTCGACGCCGAGGGAGGCACCCGTGAGTGCATGTCCGCTGCGGCGCTCGGCGATGGCCGACCACAGCGATGCGGCGGGCGGCGGAGGCGCGACGAGCTCGATCGACGGCAGCTGTCGATTTCGCCGGATCGGGTGTTGCGCCGCCGCTTGCAGGTCGTCGTCCTGTGCCAGCCGGGCGATGCCGGCTGCCTGGCGTTCGCGTAGCGCCGGATAGAGCTTCGACGCCTCGTGATAGAGCTCGGCAGGATCGTCCAGGTCGATCTCGACCGCGCCGTACACGGTCGAGCGCAGTGTCGGCGACGCCGCGGCGATCACGGAAACGGGTGTGGGTCCGGGTTGATCTCGTCCTCCCGCAGTGCGCGCGCCCGCATCCCGAGGCGAGCGGGCTCGTCGTACAGCCGGCGTCCGCCGAGGAAGCGGCAGGCATGCACGACGTCGAGCGCGCACAGCTCGGGCGCGACGACCTTCACGACGCGGAGGCCGGCCGCGCGCACGTCCGGCGCGGTGACGTCCACTGCATAGGCGCGAACGGACTCGACCGCGGTGACGGTCGGGATCGACGACACGTCGCGGCGCTCCTCGCTCGCATCGAGGAAGTCGGCGGCGGCCGCGTGCTCCTCGTACGCGTAGTAGTGGATGTGCTCGTCGAACTCGCGGATCGCCTCCCGTGCGGGCGGCGGCGTCCCGTATGCGCGCAGCGCACTCGCCCACGAGCGCACGCGGACGGCCTCGTCGATCGCCTTCTCCACCGCGCGCTCGACGGTCAACGCCGCGCCTGCACCGACTCCGAAGGGCGCGTCCCCGGAGAGTGGGCTGCGCGCGACGCCGAGTACGCAGGGAACGCGCCAGAACGCGCTCAGGTCGACCGCGCTCACGCGCAGGCCGGTCGGCCGGACGAAGCGCCGTTCGAACGCGGCCAGGCGGAGATTGTCGGGCCACTCGAGCAATGGCCACGAGAGGCGCGCGTTCCACGTGATCATGAAGGCGTCGCGCTCGACGAGCTCGAGAAGCCCGCTGAGCGCCGCCGCCGAGAACGTCGGGCCGCACGCCAGCCCGTTGCTCGTCGCGTGCGCGATGCGCTCCTCGCCGGGACGGAGCGTCCAGCCGAGGTAGACGAGCTGCGCGGGGACGAGGACGCGGTCACGCTCCGGCAAGGACACCGCGGACACCCAGGCGACGCGCGTCTCGTCGGTGAATCGCGCGTACGGGAAGCCGGGCGAGCGATGCTGCCGCTCGCTGAAGAGCGCGAATCGCGCCGGCTCGACGGCCCGGTCGCCGAGCTCGGCCGCGGTGGCGACGATCGCGTCCACGTCGTCGAACCAGCACGCCGAGTAGCGCTCGACCGCCTCCGCGATCGCCGCCGCGCGAGCCGCTCGAGCGGAGCCGGACCCGGAGCCGAGGTGCGTCGCACCGTGCCCGATCAGCAGCTCGGCGAAGCCGGTCTCGCACAGGACGTTCGCGAGCCGGATGTCGGACGGCTGCGCGAGCACCTCGTCGACGCCGCGCACGACGCCGACGTACGGCGACACGAGCGACTCCAGGTCAGGCGGCATGCTCGGCGAGCAGGGGCCAGGGAGCGGGAGCGGCGAGTTGCGCTGCGATCGAGCAGGCGGGACAGCGTGGGACGCGGTAGAGGACGTGCCGTGTGCAGGCGAGCTCCGGCACCTGCTCGACCGCGAGCAGGACTCCGACGAAGCGTCCGTCGTCGAGGGCGAGGCGCCGCAGAGCGACCGTCGCGGCGAGGCCGGCGAGGATCGTGTCGAACGCCGGCGCGCTCGGGTACGCGCCGTCCTCGCGGTCTTCGACCGCTGCGATGTTCGCGGCACGGCGGAGGCGGTAGCACTCGTGGCAGGCCGTCTGATGGGGCACGAAGATCGGTCCGACGGCGGCGATGAGGCCGTCGAACGGGAGAACCTGCAGCCACGGCAGGCCGTGCTCGAGCGCGCGCTCGTTCCACGTGCGCGCGCGTGACACCTCGTGCGCTGCGGGCGCGACGATTGCGAGGTCGGCCGGCGCGTTCTCGTCGTCGCCGACCTCGACCCCCGCGTCCGTCAGCAGCCGGGCGATCGCTGCGGCCGTCTCGCCGGAGCCGGAGACAGAGACACGCGCGCGCGAGAGAGACGCAGCGATGGTCGTGGCATCCCGGCCGTACGGATCGGTCGCGGCGAGCAGGTCGACGGTACGGCGCGTGCCGGGCGGCAGGCCCTCGGGCATCGGCTCGGCCAGCAGGCCGCGGTCGGCGAGCAGCCGAAGCGCCTGCAGAACGGCCGGGCGAATCGGCTCTCCGAGCTCGGCGACGATCTCGTCGATCGTTCGCGTCCCGTCCAGGAGCGGCAGGAGGTGCGGCAGGAGCCGTGCCGCAGCGCGTCCTTCGAACTCGAGGAGCGAGCCGCCGTAGCGGAAGACCGCGGTCGTCTCTCGGATCGAGAGGCGATACCAGGGCTTCAGCAGCGGCAGGGCCGGGAGAGCCGATTCGCCCACGGCCGCCTACACGGCCTCGCGTGCGCTGCACGAGCTGCTGCAGCAGAGCACGATGCTGCAACAGAGTGGGAACGCAGGGAGGGCGCCGCCCACCGGCCTGCCGTGCTCGGTCACGGCGAGGTCGAGCAAGTCGTCGGTCAGCCGCTCGAACATCCGGATCCTCCTTTGGTTGGGTTCGTCACGCCGACGCTACCGTTGCCTGTCCTGACAATCAAGATGGCAAATTCGGACATGCCTCGCAGCGCCTTTTAGAAGAATCGCTTATGGGTGCTATTAGTGCGAGCAGGTATAGTCGGGCGACAGATGGCGGAGGCAGCCCGGTTCGACGTGCTCGTGATCGGCAGCGGGGCCTCCGGCCTCGCCGCCGCGGTCTCCGCCGAGAAGGCCGGAGCCCGCGTCGCGCTCGCGGCGAAGGGCTCGATCCAGTCCTGCAACTCCGCGAAGGCGCAGGGCGGCATCCAGGCCGCCTTCGGCGAGGACGACTCCCCCGAGCAGCACGCGCAGGACATCTGGGCGAGCTCGCACGAGACGGCGAACATGGAGCTCGTCGAGGTCCTCACGTCGGAGGCGCCGTCGGCGATCCACTGGCTCGAGGAGCTCGGCGTCGAGTTCACGCGGGAGAACGGCGGCTACCGCCTCGCCCGCTGCGGCGGCGCGACGCGCAAGCGTCTGCTCCAGGTCGGCGACCGCACCGGCCACGCGATCACCAAGGGGTTGCGCGAGGCGTGGGAGGCGAGCAGCGGCACGACGTTCGACCATGCGCCGCTCCTCGAGCTCGAGCCGTCCTGGCGCGCGCGCTGCGGCGAGCACGTCATCGAGGCGTCCACCGTCGTCCTCGCCGCCGGCGGCCGCTGCTATCGCGAGGCGGAAGAGCGCGGCGAGCTGACGACGAACCATCCCGGCGCGACCGGCGAGGTGACGCAGATCGCGCTCGACCTCGGCGCGGAGGCGCGCGACCTCGACGCGCTGCAGTACCACCCGAACGGCGGCGCGTGGCCCGAGACGATGCAGGGCTACTCGATCCCCGAGACGACGCGCGCGTACGGCGCCGTGCTGCTGAACGCCGACGGCGAGGAGTTCACCGACTCGCTCGGCCCCCGCGACGTCGTCAGCCAGGCGATCTTCGACGAGGTGGAGAAGGGCAAGGGCGTCGAGACGCCCGACGGACGGCCCGCCGTCTACCTCGACACGACGCGCATCAGCGCGCACGACGCGGAGCTCTCGCTCCCGTACATGCTGCGCCGCTACCGCGCGGGCGGCATCGACCCGCTCGCCGAGAAGATCCTCACGTACCCCGTCCTCCACTACCAGAACGGCGGCCTCGTCATCGACAAGGACGCCAGGACGACGCTCGAAGGCGTGTACGCATGCGGCGAGATCGCCGGCGGCACGCACGGGCGCAACCGGATGATGGGCAACTCGCTCCTGGAATGCGTCGTCTTCGGAAGGAGGGCCGGCCGTGCCGCTGCTCGCAACTGATCTGCAGGCGGCGGTGGAGGATGCCGCCGCGCACCTGTACGTGTGGGCGCTGAAGGACATCCCGCAGGACCTGCGCGATGCGCTGAAGGCCGCCGCGGCGCGGGAGACGTCCGTGCCGGGACAGCGCGTGCTCAACACGATCCTTCGCAACGTCGAGGTCGCCGACGGCGAGAACAACCTCGTCTGCCAGGACACCGGCATCGCCGTGTACACGTGCCGCGTCGGCGAGCATTTCCCGCTCCACCCCGCGCGCATCTACGAGGCGTTGCGCGACGGAACCGCGCGCGCGACGATCGAGCATCCGCTGCGCTCGAACGCCGTGCACACGATCACGCGCGAGAACACCGGCCCGAACATCGGCTACCGCCTGCCGATCGTGCACTGGGAGTTCATCCCCGACTGGGACGGCCTCGACGTGAAATGCGTGCCGAAGGGATCCGGCTCCGAGAACATGAGCTTCCTGAAGATGTGCGTTCCCGCCGACGGCGTGACCGGCATCAAG
>Ga0070730_10004977_pt1 | contig 11537 bp, 12 predicted proteins | sample Coa_R1_3_FD_66447 | JGI IMG/M metagenome (GOLD analysis project Ga0070730, IMG submission 66447) | Surface soil microbial communities from Centralia Pennsylvania, which are recovering from an underground coalmine fire - Coalmine... | ecosystem: Environmental > Terrestrial > Soil > Unclassified ... | reverse complement strand
CTCCGTTGTTCCGCCGGCTCGAGGTTACCGGCCTGCATTTCGCGGGCGAGCGCCTCGACTTCGCGGTCGAAGGCACCGACGTCAAGCTGGGCCGCATCCCGCGCGGCATCCGAGTGGAGACCCGAACCTGATGGCGGCCCGCAGGCACCACCGCCTACCGCGCGACCGCAGCGTCGAGTGCGAGCTGAAGTTTCGCCTCGCGGGCCCGGCCGACCACGCGCGCCTGCGGAGCACGCTGCGGAAGCTCGGCTATCGCCTCGAAGGCACGTACGACGAGGAGAACTTCCGGTTCGTCGGACCGGGCAAGACGACGCGGCGCACCACTCTGCGCCTGCGCGTGCTCGATGGCGGCCCGCGCGGAGTGTTGACCGCGAAAGGGGAGGCCCATTTCGTCGCCGGCGTGAAGGTGCGCGAGGAGACCGAGGTCGACGTGGCCGACGCGCACGCCACGCTCGACCTGCTCGCACAGCTGGGCTTTCAGATCCTGGTCATCTACAAGAAGCACCGCTCAGTCTGGGAGCAGGGCGCGGTGAACGTGACGCTGGACTCACTCGACTTCGGCCATTTCGTCGAGGTGGAGGGACCGCTCGAAGCCATCCCCGCCGTCGCGCACAGCCTCGGCCTCGAACCGGCGAAAGCCCTGAAGGACAGCTACTCGATGCTCGCCCGCAAGCACATGGCGGCGCAGAAGAAGTCTGCGAAGCCGGCCGTCCAGGCCGTTCCCGCCTAAATCAGCTTCAGCTCGTAGCTCTCGGCGTCGAAGGTGCCCTCGCCACCCTCGGGCTTCCAGTCGAGCGGGCCGACGTGCACGAAGCCCAGCTTCTCGGCGACATGCCTGCTGGCCGCATTGTCCCGGCCGGCCCAGAGCGTCAGGCGGCGCACGCGAAGCACACGCCGCGCCCAGTCGATCAGGGCCCGGCACGCCTCGGTGGTCAGGCCGCGGCGCGCGTGGTCCGAGCGGATCCAGTAGTGGAGCTCAGGGGCGTCGGCCTTTTCCATGTTGAGCCCGGCCACGCCGAGGACCATCCCCGTCTCGCGTTCGATCAAGGCGAAGTGGTAGTGGGTGCCCGAATTCCAGCCGGCCTGGCTGCGCGCGGTCTGCACGTGGCTGCCTTCCAGGGTGGGGTCCACCGCCCACGGCATCCAGGGCAGAAGCTCCTTGCGCGAGGAGACCACGGCATCGTGCAGGCCCTCCGCATGAGCGGGCGTCACCGGCTCCAGGATCAACCGCTCGGTTTCGATCGGCGCCGGCGGCGGCGGTGTCAGTTCTTCGCCGGTCCCACCCAGACGGTCTGGGCGTTGGTGAACTCTTTGATGCCGATGTCGGACAGCTCGCGACCATAGCCCGACCTCTTGACGCCGCCGAAGGGAAGCCTCGCGTCCGACGCCACCATGCCATTGATGAACACCATCCCGGCTTCGACCCGCTCGGCCATGCGGCGCGCGCCGTCGACGTCGGCCGTCCAGATGCTGGACCCCAGCCCGAAGTCGGAGTCGTTGGCGACTGCAAGCGCCTCCTCCGCATCCTTGACGCGGATCAGGGCGGCCACCGGCCCAAACGTCTCCTCGCGGAACACCGGCATGTCGGCCTTGACGGCGCCGAGCACCGTGGGCGCGTAGTAGTTGCCGACGCCCTCGAGTCGCTTGCCGCCGGTCAGTACGCGCGCGCCCATGCCCACCGACTCGCGCACCTGTCGCTCCAGCGCATCGATGAGGTCCGCCCGCGCCAATGGACCGACGTGGTTGCCGCGGTCCATCGGATCTCCGACTTTGAGCGCGGCGACGGCGCCGACGAATCGCTTCTCGAAATCGTCGGCGACGTCCTCGACCACGATGAAGCGCTTGGCCGCAATGCAGCTCTGGCCGTTGTTCTGGTTGCGGGCGCGGCAGGCGACGGTGGCCGCCGTGGCGACGTCCGCGTCGCCGAGGACGATGAACGGATCCGAGCCGCCAAGCTCGAGCACCGTCTTCTTCAGGGCCTTGCCCGCGGTCGCGGCGACGTGCGCGCCGGCCGCTTCGGAGCCGGTGAGGGTGACCCCGGCGACGCGCCGCTCGGTGACGATCCTATCCACGGCGGCCGGTCCGATGAGGAGAGTCTGGAAGACGCCCTCGGGGACGCCGGCTTCGCGGAAGACCTCTTCGATCGCGAGCGCAGCCTGCGGCACGTTGGAGGCGTGCTTGAGCAGCATCACGTTGCCCGCGGCAAGCGCCGGCAGGCCGGCGCGGAACGCCTGCCAGAACGGGAAGTTCCAGGGCATCACAGCGAGCACCACGCCGAGGGGTTGGTAGCGGACGTAGCTGTGCGTCGCGGTGCTCGCGATGGGCTCGTCGGCGAGGAGGCGGGCCGCGTTGTCGGCGATCCAGGCGGCGGTCCAGGCGCATTTTTCGACCTCGCCCTCGGCCTCCACGATCGGCTTGCCCATCTCGGCGGTCAGGATCGAGGCGTAGCGGGCTTTGTCCGCGCGCAGCACGCCGGCAACGGCCTTGAGGAGCGCGCTCCGGTGCTCGACGCCCGCGTCGCGCCAGCCGTGACGCACGCTCCAGGCCCTGCTTACCGCCGCCTCGATGGCCGCGTCATCGGCTTCTGGAAAAGTCGCCAGCTCGCGCCCTGTCGCGGGGTCGATCGACTTCAACACGGCGTGCCTTCCTCCACGATGGTCAAGGGTACCGATTAGACTCGACGAGGTGGCTGGGGACACGTCGGCCAGCGCGCTGCAGGCCGGCTACATCGAACTTGCATCGATCGTCCGGGCGCTGCATGGCGATTGGTCCGCGCCGGCGACCGGCTACGAGGGCTGGACGCTCAAGGACCTGCTGGCGCATCTGTCCAGCACCCAGGCGTCCCTGCCCGCGGTCGCGGTGTCGGTCACCCAGGAGCCGCCGCCCGGCGCGGAACCCTTCGACGCCGACCGCTGGAACCGGTCGCAGCTCCGCAAGCGGGCCGACAAGGACGCACAGGAGCTGTTGGACGAGTTTGACAGCGGGACCACGAAGCTCGTGGACACGCTGACCGACATCGATCTGACCAAGAGAGTGACCATCGGCGCGTACCCCGGCTACTCGCTGAGCGACGCGATGGCGGAGATGCTGGAGCACCAGCGCCAGCACCTCGAAGACCTGCGCCAGGCACTGCACGCGCACCCGCAGCGGTAGCAGTCCACCTCCCCGCCGTGCGGGGAGGCTGGGTTGGGGGGCACTCGTTCGGGAGCAGCAATTCACCTCCCCACCGTGTGGGGAGGCTCGGAGGGGGGCACTCGTTGTGGTGAATGCACAGGCACCCGATCAATCCGTATAGCTAGCATTGCCCGCGTGGAAACCCGCACCGGCTGGTCTCGCGTCGGCTTTCAAGGCGAACCAGGCGCCTACTCGGAGGAGGCCGCCCTGGCGGTGCTGCCGGCCGCGAAGACGATCGGCTTCCCGACCTTCACGCGGGCCTTTGACGCGCTCACCTCGCGCGAGGTCGACGCCGCCGTGCTGCCGGTCGAGAACTCCCTGGGCGGCATCGTCCAGGAGGTCAACGACCTGCTGTGGGAGCGCAGCGGCCTTCGCATCAGCGGGGAGATCATCCACCCGGTCCGGCACTGCCTGCTGGGTCGTGGCGAGCCCGTGGTGCGCGCGCTCTCGCATCCGCAGGCGCTGCTCCAGTGCCGCAAGTTTCTGGAGGCGCGAAACATCCAGGCCGTGTCCTTCCACGACACCGCCGGCGCGGCTCGGGCGGTGGCGGAAGGCATGGTCATGGGCAGCGCCGCCATCGCGAGCTCGGCGGCCGCCAAGCGCTACGGGCTCAAGGTCCTCGCCGAAGGCATCCAGGACGACGACTCCAACCAGACGCGCTTCGTGATCGTCGACCGTGGCGAGGTGGAGCTACCTGGGCCCGGCCGCAACAAGGCGTCGCTGGCCTTCATCGGCGCCCACAAGCCGGGCAGCCTTGTCAGCGCCCTCAAATGCTTCTCCGAGCGCGGTCTCAACCTGACGCGCCTGGACTCGCGACCCGTCCCCAACCGGCCGTGGCAGTATCGCTTCTACCTCGACTTCGAGACCGGCGACCCGCAATCGGCCAATGAAGCGCTGACCGCCCTGGACTCCGAGGCCCAGGAGGTCAAGTTGTTCGGGAGCTACCCGGCGGCCGAATGAAGCAGACCCGCCGGCCCAACCTCTTCGAATCGAAAGTCTTCCCGGTCGAGATCATCGAGCTCGACGGCGTGCAGGAGAGCTTCCTACGCGGAGGCCGGCACCTCTTCAAGCTGCTGCCCGAGGCGTTCAAGGGGGTCAAGCAGATCGGCGTCGTCGGCTGGGGCTCGCAGGGCCCGGCGCAGGCGCAGAACCTAAGCGAGTCGCTGGAAGGCACGGGCATCCGCGTAGCCGTCGGCCTGCGCGCGGGCTCCGAGTCGTTCGCCGAGGCGCGAGCCGCGGGCTTCTCCGAACAGGACGGCACGCTCGGAGAGATGTTCGAGGTCATCAAAGGCTCGGACCTGGCGATCCTGCTCATCTCGGACGCCGCTCAGGCTCAGCTCTACCCGCAGATCGTCAAGGCCCTCCGGCCGGGCTCGACGCTGGGCCTCTCTCACGGATTCCTCCTTGGCTTCCTCGAGACGGTGGGCCAGAAGTTCCCGGGCAACGTGAACGTCATCGCGGTCTGCCCCAAGGGCATGGGTCCGTCGGTGCGGCGGCTCTACGAGCAAGGTCGCGAGGTCAACGGCGCGGGGATCAACACCAGCTTCGCGGTCGAGCAGGACCTCGACGGCCGGGCCACCGACATCGCGCTGGGGTGGTCGGTGGCGCTCGGCGCGCCGTACACATTCAAGACCACGCTCAAGTCCGAGGTCGTGTCGGACCTGTTCGGCGAGCGAGCGATTCTCCTGGGCGCGGTTCACGGCATTGTCGAAGCCCTTTACCACCGCTACCTCGACGAGGGCGCCACGCCCGAAGACGCGTTCAACCGCGCCTGCGAATCGCTCACGGGCCCCATCCGCGAGACGATCTCGCGCGAGGGCCTGGTGGCGGTCGACGAGGCGCTGGACGCGGATGGCCGGCGTGAGTTCAGACGGTCCTATGACGCGACCTACGCGGCCTTCAAAGGCGTGATGGCGGAGCTCTACGACGAGGTCATGAGCGGGAACGAGATCCGCAGCGTTGTCATGGCGGCCAATCGATTTCGCGAGTACCCGATGACCAACGTCGAGGGCTCGCCGATGTGGGCGACGGGCGCCGCCGTGAGGCGGCAGCGTGGCGGCAGCAAGACCGAGCTCGACGGGTTCACGGCGGGGACCTTCTGCGGCGCCATGATGGCGCAGGTCGACATTCTGGTCGAGCGCGGCCATCCTTATTCGGAGATCGCCAACGAGTCGATCATCGAGGCTGTGGACTCGCTCTTGCCTTACATGCACGCGCGCGGCGTGGCGTATATGGTGGACAACTGCTCTACCACCGCCCGCCTGGGCACTCGAAAGTGGGGCCCGCGTTTCCAGGCGATGCTGGAGCAGGTCGCCTTTCCCTCGCTGGCGGCCAAGGAGCAGACGCCGGACGAGCCGCCGGAAAACTTCCTCACCCATCCGGTGCACGAGGTCCTGCACCAGCTGAGCGAAATGCGCCCGGCAGTGGACATCGCCGTCACCTAGCGCTGGCTGGGCCACCGGGCGCCGGACGATGGCAAATCCCGTCCGGCGCCCGAACCGAAACCTCTCTAGGCGGTCGTCGGCAGCTTCACCTCGGCGATCACCGTCTCGACAAGGTCGACCTGGATCCCATAAAGGCCGCTCGTGTCGGCGACACGCTGGCGGGTGTCGGCTATCACCTTATTGCTCGCTTCGCGCTGCTCGGGAGTCGCCCAGCTGCTCGCGGTGAAGCCCCGACCGGTCATCCGGTTGGCGCCGGCCGCGAACGACCTGAACCCCGGCTGCTGCTTGAGCGTCGGGATCACCTGATCGCGGACGGCCTTGACGGTCGCGTCTGTCTTCTCTGGGCTCCCGTACGCGGTCGTGATTCGCGTGTAGCTCGGGAGCTCGGCCAACGTTCCCGGTATCTCGAGGGCGGTGATCTCGAAGCGGTCGACGTCAACCACCTCGATGCCGGTCGCCTCCTCCGAATCGATCCTTGCCTGCTGGCCCAGCTGCTCCGCCTTGTTCATCGCCTCCAGCGATTCCCAAAGCGTGCTGGCCGCTCCCGTCGACTTCGCCCGATCGACGACGCAGGTCGCGCCAAGGAATCCAGGGGCTTGCTTCAGCGCGGGGATGACTTTCTCCCGAAGATAGGCGATCCCGGCTTCGATCTTGCTGGCGTCGGACTTGAACGCGGTCACGCGCAGGTACATGTCAGCACCTCCATGCGGAACACGCGCCGGTCGGACCCCCCGACCGACGGCTGAAATCTACGCCGGGATGGAAGGTTTGGAAAGTGGCTGCGCGACGAGCCTCGAGATCGCGGTCAGGGCAAAGGCCGATGTAGGGCAGGAACAGGGCTACCGACCCACCGTGAGCAGGTTCGTGAGGCTTCCCGCACCGGCCGCGCACAGGCCGGCGCTGGTGCCAAAGTCGCACGCCGAGACGCCAAAGATGAATCCCGCCATCGCCGTCGCGATCGCGAGCAGGACGCCTGCGACGCTAGCCCACACGGCGAACTGCGCCAGGGTCCGAGCCCTCTGCATGCGGGTGTTCGCGGCCACCGGCGGCGGTGACGAGAATCGCGGGAAGGACCAGCGCGAGCAGGAGCGGCGTCTCGACCCAGGCGGTCAGGGTCAGGAAATCGGCCGGGGAGCTGAGAGGGCCGGATACCTTGACCACCGGACCGCTGGCGCTGATGCCGCCCGAGCAGTTGACGAAGAGCTGGACGGACGCGCCGACCATGAAGAGCGAATCGCAGCGCATTCCTCGGGCGGCGCCGGCGAGGACCCTGGGATCGTCGGCGGTCCGCAGCGAGGCGCCTGCGCTCACGGGCTACGGCGATGACCATCGCGACATAGAGCGTGACCGCTCCGAAGAACGACAGCCGGCGACATTTACAAAGCGCCCGAGAGGGTCGTGAGCCTGGTTCGTGGGTCCCTCATGTCTGACCGAGGGGTTTGCATGCAAACCCAGCCGAATTCGGGTCGCGAGACCCGGGTTTGCACGCAAACGTGGGTTAGAGGTACGTGTCGGTCGTCAGGTTGTACAGGCGTGGGTTCAGGCCGATCACCTGGTCCGCGTCGATCGGCACGTCGACCAGGATCGACTGGCCGTTGGCCGAGTAGCACGCGTCCAGGATCTCGTCGAGGTTGCCCAGGTCCGGCCGCAGCCGGAAGCCGTTCCAGCCGTGGGCTTTCGCCGCGGCGACGAAATCGATGTTGTTCAGGACGCCGTGATAGCGCTCCTTCTCCCAATCGGGGATGACGACCTCGAGGCCCTTGTCGACGATCGCATAGCGGCCGTTGTTGACGATGAACAGGTTCACCCCGAGATTGGAGGCTTCGGCCAGCGCGCCGCCGTACAGGCGCCAACACCCGTCGCCGGAGAAGACAAAGGTGTGCAGGCTCGGGTCCGCGGCGCGAGCCCCCACACCCAGGCCGAAGGCCCCGCCCATGGCCGAACCGTCGTGCACGGTGTGGAAGGGGATCGACGGGTGCGGCCGCTGGGCCACGTACTGCCGGTCCTTGTACGCCGTGCAGACGTCGTCGAACCCGATGCTGTGCGGCCGCCACGAGCGGTTCAGCTCGCCGTAGAACTCGTACGCGTCGACGCAGCCGGGACGGACCTCTCGCGAGATCGTCCGCGTATTCAGGTCGGCCGGGATGTTCACGTGCGGCCGGTCGGCAACCTTGCCCTTCAGCTTGGGCAGCACGTAGTCGAGGGTCTGTTCGATGTCCCCGCGCACGACGCGGTAGTCGCCGTCGACACGATGGCGGAAGTCGCCGTCCTTGTGGCCGTACGGCTCATTCCAGGCGGTGAAGTGCCACACGTGGCCGGCCGGGATCGACCCGAGGTTCAGCGAGTACTCGCCGGAGTCGAACCCGAGCGTGATCACGACGTCGTCCGACTTGAGCGAACGCCACAGCTTCATCGCCTCGTCGTTGCCGCCGAACGAGATGTAGCCGTACCCGTAGCGGTTGTCGCGCGAGATGGCGTTGGCGCCATTGACCGACCAGACGGTCGGCGCCTGCAGCAGCTCCGAGAGCTCGGTCGTGAGCTTGGTGATGCCGGGACACCGCGCCGCCTCGGCGCCCGCGTAGATCACCACGCGGCGGCCGCGCGCGATCGCCGGGAACTCACTGACGAACCTGTCGGCGTCGACCTGGTCGAGCACTCGCGGCCGCTCGCGGCGCGGCACGTCGACCTCGACGTCCTGGGACAGGATGTCGGGGTGGAAGGCGATCGCCACCGGCTTCGACTCGGCGAGGATCGACTGGGCGAGCTCGAGCTGGTCGGCGAGCCGCGCGACGTCGTCGATGACGATGCAGGCGTCGCCGAGCTCCGCTCGCAGCTGGGGAATGATGTTCATACCGTGCTCGGACACGTCCTGCAATGGAGACCGGCCGATGGAAAGGGTCGAGTTCAAGGCGACGATGTAGACGGCGGGGATGTTGTGCAGCTTGGCGTCGGTGATTCCGCTCGACCCGAGCTTGGTCGCTGCGCCCGTGGTGGTCAGACAGCCCGCGATCCGGCCCGACGCCAGGTAGTAGCCCAGAGGCACGAAGCCGGCCACGTACTCGCCCATCGTCTGCATCCGGGGAACGTTGTCAGAGTGCTGGGGGGCGAGGAACGGTTGCAGATGCTTGGTGACGTGGATCAGGCCGCCGCCGTTGACGCCGGAGAAGAAGGTGATCCCCCACTTGCGCAGGGTGTCGATCAGCGCGAAGTTGCCGCTGGACCGGTCCAGTGCGGTCTTGTCGATCGGTCTGACGGCTGTGCTCACTTCGGTCTCTCCTTGATGTTTGGTGGCGGTAACAAACAAAAAGCCCCCGCGTCCTGCAGGGGCCTTGGCGTCTCGTTCCGTCTGACTGTTTAGGTCGCGAGCGCCCCCCTGCGGAGGCCAATAAGGGCCAGGCCCTCAAGGCTTACCGCTACGAGCAGGACGCGCGAGGTTGACATCGGAAGCCGAATCCTACAACTCGGGAACAGGCGATGTCTTGTGAGTGGGCGACAAAACCCTGGGCTTGACGCCGGAGCGGGCCTGGATCCGGTTGACGGCGCTCACGACCGCCTGGAGGGAGGCGGTGAGGATGTTCGGGCTCATCCCGACGCCCCACAGGGCGCCCACCCCGGGTCCCGTGGCCTCGACATACGCCACGGCGGTGGCGTCCGAGCCGGCACCTACGGCGTGTTCGAGATAGTCGACGACCCGCACCTCGATGCCGCACTCGCGGGCCAGCGCATCCGCGAAGGCGGCGATGGGCCCGTTGCCCTTGCCGGCGATCGTGTGCTCCTGCCCCATGAGGCGCACCACCGCCTGGAGCCGCGTCCGGTCGGGGCCGCGACCGTCGGCGTGGTCGCTGGTGTCGTGCTCGACCAGCTCCAGAGCTCCGGCCTGGCTGAGGTACGTGGCGTCGAAGGCGTTCCAGATCTCCGGCGGCGTGATCTCCTTGCCGGTGACGTCGGTGATCTCCTGGATCACCCTCATGAACTCGATCTGGAGGCGCCGGGGCAGGTCGAGGTGGTAGTCGTTCTTCAGGATGTACGCGACGCCGCCCTTGCCCGACTGGCTGTTGACCCGGATGATCGCCTCGTAGGTCCGGCCGACGTCATGCGGGTCGATTGGCAGGTACGGCACCTCCCAGACCTCGCTGGTGGCGGCCGCGCGCGCCTCCATCCCCTTTTTGATCGCGTCCTGGTGCGAGCCCGAGAAGGCCGTGTACACGAGCTCTCCGACGTAGGGGTGTCGCGGGTGCACTGGCAGCTGGTTGCAGGCCTCGACCACGCGCCTCAGCTCGTCGATGTTCGTGATGTCGAGGCCCGGGTCGACGCCCTGGCTGAAGAGGTTGAGCGCCATCGTCACCAGGTCGACGTTGCCGGTCCGCTCGCCGTTGCCGAAGAGCGTGCCTTCGACGCGCTCGGCGCCGGCCATCAAGGCCAGCTCCGCCGCGCCCACCGCGCTGCCCCTGTCGTTGTGCGGGTGGATGCTGAGGATGTAGCCGTCGCGGTCGCGGAAGTTGCGCGCGCACCACTCGATCTGGTCGGCGTAAATGTTCGGCGTGCTCATCTCGACCGTCGCCGGCAGGTTCAGGATCATGCGGCGGTCCGGCGCCGGCTGCCAGACGTCCATGACCGCCTCGCAGATCTCCTTGGCGAAGTCCAGCTCCGTGCCGGTGAAGCTCTCGGGCGAGTACTCGAACACGAAGTCCGTGTCCCGCTGGTCCGAGGCGAGGCGCTTGATCAGCTCGGCGCCGCGAACTGCGATCGCGGTGATGCCGGCCCGGTCCAGACCGAAGACCACGCGCCGCTGCAGCGTGGACGTCGAGTTGTACAGGTGGACGATGGCCCGCCGCGCCCCCAGGACGCTCTCGAACGTGCGCTCGATCAGCTCGTCGCGCGCCTGGGTCAGAACCTGGATGGTCACATCCTCAGGGATGAGGTTCTCTTCGATCAACAGGCGGACGAAGTCGAAGTCCGGCTGCGACGAAGAGGGGAAGCCGACCTCGATCTCCTTGAAGCCCATGCGCACCAGTAGCTCGAACAGGCGGCGTTTACGGGTCACGTCCATCGGGTCGATCAGAGCCTGGTTGCCGTCGCGGAGGTCGACGCTGCACCAGGTCGGCGACTTCGTGATGGCGCGCGTGGGCCAGCGCCGGTCCGGCAGGTCCACCGCCGGATAGGGCCTGTATTTCCTGATGGGCATCCGCTTCATCGATCGCCTCCGTTCCAAAATGAAAGACCTCCTGGGTCAACGGGACACCAAGAGGTCTTTCCGCGAGCACCCCGGGAAGGGGGCTCGCCTAAGTAAGGAGCAGTCCGAATACCGGTTTCACGGTGGCGCTATTTTGCCTGCCCGGGCCCCCGCGCGTCCAGTCGATCAGCCACAAAATGTGGACGGCTCAGGAGTCGGACAGCACCATGCAGGTGGTCGTCTTGAGGATCCCCTCCATCGCCTGGACGCCGGCCATGGTCGTCCTCAGCTCGTTCAGGTCGCGAGCCTCCACCGAGGCGACGATGTCGTAGTCGCCCGTGATCGCGTCGGCGCCGATCACGCCCTGGACCGATTTGATGGCCTTGGTCAGGGCCAGTGACTGACCCCGCATGGCGTTGATGAACATGTAGGCCTTCATCTGGGTGTTAAAGGTAAGACCTTCGGAGGTTTTCAGGCGCCTGTCCAGCGCCGCCGGGTGTTTCGGCTCCAGCCCGGCCGCATCGAGCGCAGCCGGAGGGACAGGCGCGAAAGTGGCGGCAGATGGGCGCGGACGAGGGCGAGCAGCGTCTCCGGCACCGCGGTCGCGCTCGACACCACGAGGTAGCGCTCCTCCCACTTCGGGTCGAACTTCTCCTTAAAGTGGCGCAGGCTCCGGGTGCGGCGGAACCGATCCAGGCGCCGGTAGATGTCGCGCAGCCCCCGATGGCCGGACGCCGGGCCCTCGG
>Ga0070730_10004976_pt1 | contig 11538 bp, 8 predicted proteins | sample Coa_R1_3_FD_66447 | JGI IMG/M metagenome (GOLD analysis project Ga0070730, IMG submission 66447) | Surface soil microbial communities from Centralia Pennsylvania, which are recovering from an underground coalmine fire - Coalmine... | ecosystem: Environmental > Terrestrial > Soil > Unclassified ... | reverse complement strand
AGCCCGCGTACCTGGCGCTCACCGGCGCTAACGATGACCCACGCCTGATGGTGCGGCGCGCCTATCAGGCGATGCTCGAATGGGCGCCGGTGCTCAGCCTGCCTACGCGCCGCGCGGGTCAAACGCCCGCCGCCTACGCCGAGACCCTGCGCCAGGCCTTGCCCGAAGGCGAGGCGGCTATTGAGACCCTTACGGGCGCTTATGTCCAGGCGCGCTACGCGGCCGACGCACCCTCTATGGATGTGGCCAAGGCGGCGACGAGCGCCCTCCAGCACCTGCGCTCGCTCTCGACGCGCATGAACCACACCAGCGGCAACGCCTGAGGGCCCCGCATGAGCGTCCACCTCGAAGCCAACCGCCCCGCCCGTCTGGAGCACCTGGCCCTCTGGGCCGTCGCCAGTGGCCTGACGGCCATTTGGCTGCAATTGTGGGTTGAATGGATGCGCGGCGCCTGGTTGGGGGGCGCGACCCTGCCGCCCCCTTGGCCGCTGGGCCTGGCGCTGGCTGGTCTGGCGGCGTCGAGCCTCACTGAGCTGGCCCTCAAGCAAAACCTGATCCGTCAGCGCAACGCGCGGGCCGCGCTAGCGGGCACGGGCGCGCTGGCGGTCTTCCTGCTGGGCGCGTGGGCCATGGGCGGCCCGGCTCTGGCCAGCGCGCTGCGCGGCGAGCCGGGTCTGGCCGAGCGCCTGGCCCCGGCCATGCCCGCCATCCTGGCCGCGCTATACGCTTGGTGGCAGGGTGAGCACCTGGGCCGCAGCCCGGTGGGAAATCACGCGCTGCGCGCAACGTTCAATGCCGGCCTCGGCGCGTTGGCCCCGCTTTTATTTGTCAACAGCTTGTTCGCGGTGCTGCCGGGCGAAGAATTGCTGGGCGCCCTTTTGCTGTTCTTCGGCCTGGGCCTCAGCGGGCTGGCGCTTTCCAGCCTGCGCCAGTTACGGCTGCAGCAGCGCTCGGGCCGGGCCATGGCCCTGGCGCTCAGCCGCCAATGGCTGGCTACTTCCAGCGCCGTCATCGGGCTGGTGCTGGGTGCGGGGCTTCTGGCAGCCCGTCTGGCTGCCCCGGCCGCGTTAGATCGCCTGGCCGGCGCACTGACGGCCATGCTGGATCAAGCCGCCTATCAGTTGGGTCTGCTGCTGGCTCCGGTGGCGGTGCTGCTCGACCAGCTCCTGGCGCCCGGCTTGCCGGCCCTGGCCGCGTTCCTCGAACGATTTATTACGGCCCTGAGCATCGCCTTCGAGCGCCTGCAAGGTCTATTTGCGCTGCTTGTTGCTCTGGCGTCACATGGCGTGCCGCATACCTTTGATGCCCGCCGGCTACAGGCCTTCCTGGCCTCGCCAGGCTTTCAAGCCGGCGCGCGTTGGTCCGGCCTGTTTTTGGCGCTGGCCGCGGCGGCGATCGTCTTTTGGCTGGCGGCGCGCCGGCTATGGGGACTGACAGGCAGCGATGAAGACGAACAGCGCGAGAGTGTGCTATCTGGGCGGCTGCTGCTGGCGCAATTGCGCGCTCTGTTCGCCCGCCGCCCGCGCCGGCCAGCATCGATCCCGCCCGACTATCTGGTCCTCAGCGGCGCCCCCGACGACGCGCGCTTGATCATCCGCCGTGCCTATCAGGCCATGTTAGAATGGGCTCGATCGCTGCGGCTGCCGCGCGCAGCCGGGCAAACCCCACGGGCCTATGCTCAAATGCTGGCGGGGGCGGTGCCAGAAGGCCACGATGCCATCGACCTTTTGACGCAGGCCTACGTGGTCGCCCGCTACGCCGCCGAAGCGCCAACGATTGAGCACGCACGCCGCGCGGAAGGGGCCATGGCGCGGCTAAAGGCGCTCCACAGCTAACCGGCCGGTCGGGTTGTCCGGCATCTCAAAGGAGAACGATGAATACCAGTATCCAATCCATTCACGCGCGTGAAATCCTCGATTCGCGCGGCAACCCCACCGTGGAAGTGGACATCCGTTTGGAAGATGGCTCCTTCGGCCGCGCGGCCGTGCCCTCGGGCGCTTCCACCGGTGTGCACGAAGCCCTGGAAATGCGTGACGGCGACAAAAAGCGCCACCTGGGCAAGGGAGTGCTTAAGGCTGTCGGCCATGTGCACGACGACATCACCCCGGCGCTGCTCCACAAGGACGCCCTGGACCAGACTGCGCTCGACCAGGTGATGCTTGATCTGGACGGCACGCCCAACAAGAGCCGCCTGGGCGCCAACGCCATCCTGGGTGTCTCGATGGCGGCCGCGCGCGCCTCAGCCGCCGCCCGCAGCATTCCGCTTTATCGCCACCTGGGCGGCGAAGACGCCGTGCGGCTGCCCGTGCCTATGATGAACGTTATCAATGGCGGCGCCCACACCAACTGGACCACCGTCCCCATGCAGGAATTCATGATCGTGCCCTTTGGTGCGCCGACCTTCAAGGAGGCGCTGCGCTGGGGCGTCGAGACCTATCACGCGCTCAAGGGGTTGCTCAAGGCGCGCAACCTATCCACCATGGTCGGCGATGAGGGCGGCTTCGCCCCCAATTTCACGGTGCTAGAAGACGTGCTGCAAATCCTGACCGAGGCTATCGAGAAGGCCGGCTATCGACCTGGCCACGATCTGGGGATCGCGCTCGACCCAGCCGCCAGCGAGTTTTTCAAAGATGGCCAATATCGGCTGGCGAACGATATGCAACTCAGCGCGGGCCAGTTGATCGACATCTATGCCGCCTGGCGCGACAAGTACCCGCTGGTTTCGGTTGAAGACGGCGTGGCCGAGGACGACTGGGATGGCTGGCAGGCAATTACGCAGCGCCTGGGCGGCAGCACGCAGCTGGTGGGCGACGATGTGTTCGTCACCAACGTCGAGCGCATTCAGCGCGGCATCGACGCGAATGTCAGCAATTCGGTGCTGATCAAGCTCAATCAAATTGGCACAGTCACCGAGACGATCAACGCGATCCGCCTGGCGCAATCCAATGGCTGGACCGCCGTTGTCTCGCACCGCAGCGGCGAAACGGTCGACTCATTCATTTCTGATTTCGTGGTCGGCCTGGGCACAGGCCAAATAAAGACCGGCGCCACCGCCCGCGGCGAGCGCGTGGAGAAGTACAACCAGCTTCTGCGTATCGAGGAAGAGCTCGGCGATCGCGCCGAGTACCCCGGCCGGTCCGCGTTTAGGCACTAGAGCGCTTACCGCTCGGGTGTAAGGCACGTTCAACCGCGTGGCGCGCACGAAACGGCACACTCTTGCCATCAAGCCGAGCGGTACGCGCTCTAGTGCAGGCTTGAATGATAACGACCAACGCTGCCGGGCGGGCCGCGAAGCGGCTGGCCCGGCAGCGTTGGTCGTTACCTCAATCTCCCAAGAAATTAGCCACAAATGCCTTCAAGTGATAGAATTCACGAGATCTGTTTCCAAGCTATGCAAAAAGGAGCCAAGAAGTGAGAAGTAAGTTCAATTTGTGTCTGTTATTGGGGTTGGCCCTTGGTCTGCTGCTTGCGGCCTGCAGCGGCGCCTCCAGTCCGCCGGCAGCCGCCCAAACGGTTACCCTGACCACCACTGACACCTTTAAGTACGACGTCACGACCATCACCGGCAAGGTTGGGCAGCCGCTGCACGTCTCGTTGGTCAACAGCGCCAACGGGCTGGTGCATAGCTTTGTCGTCGACGAATTGAACGCCAAGCTGGAGAATGTTCAGCCCAAAACCACGGGCGACGTCACCTTTACGCCCACCACGGCCGGCACCTACGTGTTTTATTGCAGCACACCTGGCCACAAGGCCGCGGGCATGACCGGCACCATCGTGATTAATCCCTAGTCTTCGAACCTTGAAACCGCGCGGCCGAACGGCCGCGCGGTTTTGATTCCGGAATCGATCTCATATGGCTCTTATTCACTCCGTGTAAGATGGTAGCGGCCGAATGGGCCGAATCGGATTGGAAGGAGCTTGCATGAATCACGCAGCGCGGACGTTTCTTACGACGGTTATCACCGTCTTCACGGGTGTGGTGCTGTTCGCTGGCGGCTTTGTGGCTGGTCACTTCACTGTACTACCCGATATTCCCGGCCTGCCGGCCCTGGGTCTGCCCACCAGCGCGGGCGGCACGCCTGCTGGCCTCCAGGCCACCTTCGCGCCGTTCTGGCAGGCCTGGACCATTGTGCATCAGGAATACGTGGATCAGCCAGTCAAAGACCAGGACCTGATGCAGGGCGCCATCCGCGGCATGATGGCTGCACTGGGCGACGCCCACACCCTGTACGAGTCGCCCCAGGAATACGCCATCGACGACACCAGCCTGACGGGCCAACTCGACGGCATTGGCGCCTTCGTGGACAAAGGCAACGGCGGTCTGTTGATCGTGTCCACGTTTGCGGGCTCGCCGGCCGCGGCGGCCGGCCTCAAGGCCGGCGATATCGTGGTCAAGGTCAACAACACCGATATTTCCGCTATGGACGAGATCCAGGCCATCTCATTGGTGCGCGGCCCTGCCGGCACCGTCGTGCACCTGACCATCGTGCGCAAGGGCAGCGCCAAACCGCTGGAGTTTGACGTGACTCGCGCCCAGATCAATGTGCCCTCGGTCGAGAGCAAAATGCTTCCCGGCAGCGTGGCCTATCTCAAGATTAATGACTTCGGCTCGACCACCGGCAATGAAGTCAACACCGCCCTGAGCGCCCTGCTCAAGCAGCAGCCGAGAAGCCTGATCCTGGACCTGCGCAACAACCCGGGCGGCTATCTCGACGCCGCGACCGAAGTGGCCTCACAGTTCTTGCCAGGCGGCAAGGTAGTACTCAAAGTGCGCTATGGTGACGGGCACGAGCAGGTTTACAACGCCACCAGCGGCAGCAGCGCCACCACGCTTCCCATGGTGGTGCTGATCGATGGGGGTTCGGCCTCAGCCTCGGAGATTGTAGCCGGCTCGTTGCAAGACAACCAGCGCGCCAGCCTGGTGGGCGCCACCTCCTATGGCAAGGGCACCGTCCAGCAGATCCATCAGTTGAGCGGCAACGGCGGCTACATCCGCGTGACCATCGCGCGCTGGCTGACCCCAGTGGGCCGCACCATTGACAAGGTTGGCCTGACCCCGAATGTGGCGGTACCCCTGACGCAGGACGACGCCACCGCCGGGCGCGATCCGCAGCTCGACAAAGCCATCAGCATCCTCGCCGGCCAAAGCGGTATGTTGCCAGTTGGCACTCCAGTACTGGCGACGGTAACGCCCTAACTGGCGAGAATTATCCCAAAATGGACCATCATCGAAACTTCGTTTCGATGATGGTCCATTTTGGGAACATCTTTTATCCCAGGCTGGCCCGCACGCGCACGGCTAACTGCGGCCGGTTGGTAATCAGCCCGTCCACGCCTGCCAGCGCCAGCCGGCGCAGATCGGCCTCATTGTCAACGGTCCAGGTATTGACCCTCAGGTCGTGTTGGTGATACCAGGTGATGTCCTTGGCGGTCAGGCCGCGCGCGGCGGGGTGATGGGCCTCGTGTGGCAGCCGGCGCGCCAGGCACTCGGCCAGGCGCGGCCCAAACACGGGCGCCATGTAGAGCAGCCCCACCGGCAAACTGGGATCGAGCGCCTTGGCCCGGCCCAGGCTGCCGAATTGGAACGACGACAATAGCACCCGCTGCTGCCAGCCGTGCGCATGAATCAACTCAACCACGCGCCCCGCCAACTGGCGGCCGGGCGAACGATCACGCTTCAATTCGATATTGATCAGGCCGTGCTTGCCGCAGGCGTCGAACACCTCTGAGAGGGTCGGCACACGCAGGCCGGAAAACTGGCCGCCGAAGCGAGCGGGGTAACCAGCTTCGAAAGTTTTGATCTTGGCTAGCGTCAGGCCGCTCACAAGTCCCTGGCCGGTCGTGGTCCGGTCCAGGCTGTCGTCGTGGATGACGACCACCTCGCCGTCGGCCGTCAAGGTTACATCCAGCTCCAGCCCATCCGCGCCCTGCTCCAGCGCCAGCCGAAACGCCGCCAGCGTGTTCTCAGGCGCTTCGGCCGAGGCCCCGCGATGACCCAAAATCAGCGGCGTGTGTGGGTATAGGTTGGTAAGGCTAGATCTCCACAAAATAGCTCTCGCAGGCGCGATCGAGCAAATCCTTATTCATGGCCGGCTCGACGTTCAAATACGAGGCAATATCGAGCATTTGCTCCAGGATGTCGCGCGGGTGGTTCGAGCGCAGCTTGCGGTTGCGCTTGATGTACCATTCTTGCAACAAGTAGGCCAGCCCCTTCTCGTCAAAGGCGATCTTCTTGGCATCTGCCACGCGGCGGAAGATCTCCTTGTATTCCTCGTAGGTGGGGTCCACGATCTCGATCTTGTGACGAATGCGCCGCAAGAACGCCTCGTCCACCAGGTCTCTGGGCGGCAGGTTGGTTGAAAAGACCACCAGCACATTGAAGGGGATTTCGATCTTGCGCCCGTTGTGCAGGGTCAAGTAATCGATGCGGTTTTCCAGCGGCACGATCCAGCGGTTGAGCAAATCGCGCGGGCGCGCCTGCTGGCGGCCAAAGTCGTCGATGAGAAACATACCCCCATTGGCCTTCATCTGGAACGGGGCCTCGTAAAACTTGTTGACCTCGTCGAATTGTAAATCCAGCCCGCTGAGGGTCAGCTCCCCGCCCACCACGATGAACGGCCGGCGAATGTGCATCCAGCGCGCGTCGCGGCGGTAGCCCGTGCGCAGTTGGCCCGTGCCGCTGCGGCCGCCCTTGTCGTCGGGCAGCAGCACGTGGTTGACGTTGTCGAAGACCTTGATCACCTGGCCTTCGACGTCCACCGCGTAGGGGATATACATATCCTCGCCCAGCACCATTTGCCCGATGGCGCGGGCGATGGACGTCTTGCCGTTTCCTGGCGCGCCGTACAAAAACAGCGAGTTGCCCGAGTTAGCCGCCGGCCCAATACGCGCCAGGGTCTTCTCACCCAGCACCAGCTGCGCCAATGAGCTGCGCAGCACACGCTGAGTGACCGTGACCCGCGCCACCGCCTGCTTGATGATGGCGGCGTTATACACCGCCAGCGGCACCGGCGCCGGGCCGGCATATTCGTTGCGCGCCATGGCCTCACGCGCCTTCGCGATGCCGGCGCCCGTGATGGCATACTGGTAGGCGCCTTCGCCCACCCCGCTGGCGCCCTTGACCTCCACCAGCTTTTCGCGTTTTAGGAATTCGAGGACCTCATCAACGACGCCGGCAAACGGCAGCGAAATCAGCTCGGCAATGCGGAAGCCAGTCAGGTAGCCGCTGGCATACAGCACTTTGATCGCCAGGTCGGCCACATAGATTTGGGGCAGGCCGGTATCTTCCAGCCGCGTGACCGGCGGAGGAACAAAGGAATCTGGCCCCGTCGGATGCTGGGCCGACGCGACTGGTGCGGATGTGCGACTCGTCATTGCAAGCCTCCCTGAACCAACCTGGTGCCGGATTATAGCATTCGCCCCAACCAGACACAAAAGCGCCTTGTCACGCCCGCTGGCCGACGTATAATCAGCCCCGTGCCTTTTCTGAGCGTCGTCATTCCCTGCTTCAATGAATCGAGCACCATCGCGCAAATCATCGACCGCGTGCACAGCCAGGCGGTTGAAGCCGAGATCGTCGTGGTCGATGACGGCTCGACCGACGGGACGCGCGACCTGCTGCACTCGCTCAATGGCGGCCAATTGCCCTATTTGCGGGTGCTGTTTCACTACAAAAACTCGGGCAAGGGCTCTGCGCTCCACACCGGCATCCAGGCGGCCGCCGGCCAGGTGATCTTGATCCAGGACGCGGATATGGAATATGACCCGCGCGATTACCCGGCCCTGCTGCAGCCCATTCAGGAAGGACGAGCCGACGTCGTTTACGGCTCGCGTTTTTTAGGCGGGCCGCGCCGGGCGATGATGTTTTGGCACATGGTGGCCAACAAGTTGCTGACGTTAATGACCAACGTGCTGTACAACACCATCCTGTCCGATATGGAGACCGGCTACAAGGTCTTCCGGGCCGAAGCTATTAAGGGCGTGCCGCTGCGCGCTCGGCGGTTCGATTTCGAGCCAGAGGTTACTGCCAAGATGCTCAAACGCGGCCATCGCATCTACGAAGTGCCCATCTCCTTCTATCCCCGCGAATACACCGAGGGCAAAAAGATCGGCCTGGGCGACGCCTTCGTGGCGGTCTGGACCTTGCTGAAATATCGTTTTGTCGATTAAGTCCCGTGTTGGTGGACGAACCTACCCCCGTGACCTCTGGTAGAGACGCCCCGACCGGCCCTATGCCGATTGGGGTGGGACGTCTCCCGGTGGGTCGTCTCCCGACGGCGCCTCGCCCAGTGGGGCCTCCCTTGGCCGAGCATTTCCCTGTGGGCCGCCTGGCTGCTGCCCGTGCCCGCCGAGTTGGGCAGCCTGCCACGTCCGGCCTGGTCGTTCTTCTGGGGCTCCTGGCCGCCGCGGCCTTGCGCGCTGTCCCACTGCTCACGAACCGCTTTCACCCCGACGAGGCGCTGTATGCCTATTTTGCCCGGCTGATCGCCTCTGGTCACGATCCCATGCTGGCCGGCGTGGTGGTCGATAAACCGCCGGCCGCGTTCTACCTCACCGCGCTCAGCCTATTGGCGCTGGGTTCGAACGAGCTGGCCGCTCGCCTGCCCGAGCTGGCAGCGGGGCTGGTCAGCGTGGCGCTGTTGTATGCGCTGGGGCGCCGGCTCTATGAGCCGGTCACCGGCAGCCTGGCCGCCTGGCTGCTGGCCCTGTCGCCGTTCGCGATCCTATTTTCAATTACGGCGTTCGTGGACCCTTTATTGACGGCCGCCGCCTTGTGGGCCTTGTGGGCGGCCAGCGCCGGACGCTGGCGTCAGATGGCCCTGGCCGTGGCGGTTGGCTTTGCGTTCAAACAAACCGTGCTGCTTTTCGTGCCGCTGTGCCTGGCGCTGGCGCTGCTGGTGCCGCCCTTGCCACAAAGCCCACGGGCCGCGCTCCGCCGGTTGGTGGCCGCGGCCTGGCCGACGTTGCCAGCGCTGGTAGTCGCGGCAGTGCTGGTCTTCGGTTGGGACTCTCTGCGGCACGCCTCGGTAGGCTTTTGGAGCCAGGGCTATGCCGACAACATCCCCGGCCGGCTGGTGCGCGCCAACGAGGTGCTGCCGCGCGGACTGGCCATCGTCAACCTGCTGCACTATTTCTCTGCCTCCATCGCCCTCAACCTGATCTTCGTGGCCTGTTTGCCCCTGCTGCTGGTTTGGAACCGATCCGCCCCCAATCGCGCGGCGATCGTCGACTGCGTGCTGGCCGGTTATCTGCTGTGCTACCTGGCCGCGTATTGGCTGCTGGCCTTCAATGTTTGGGACCGCTATCTGCTGCCGGTATTGCCCATTTGGCTGCTGCTGATGGCGCGCGTGCTGCGGCTGGTGGCCTACAGCTTTCAGCGCACGCTCTATCAATGGGCAAGGCGCTTCAACGCCCGCGACCTGGGGTTCCGGCGCACACTGGGCGTGTTACTGCCCGCCGCGCTCCTGCTGCTGGCTGGCCCAGGCGCGCTGTTGGCTGCGCGCTCCACCTACCCGATTGGCGGCGATCACGGCGCCTATGATGGTATCGATGGCGCGGCGGCCTTCATCCGCACCCTGCCGCAGGGCAGCGTGCTCTACGACCACTGGTTAAGCTGGGAGTGGAACTTCTACCTTTTTGGCGGGCCGGTCTATGTGTCGTGGTTCCCATCGCCCGATGCGCTCACCACCGATCTAAAGTCGTTTGGATCGTCATCGCCGCGCTACCTGGCCGTGCCGTCTTGGGAAGGCGACAGCGAAGTGCGCGCGGCGGCCGCCCAGGCCGGATTTGATTTCGTTCCGATCTACACCTCGCACCGCCGTGATGGGCCAGTGACCATTGTCGTGTACCGGCTTCAATCTCAGGCAACTGGCACGGCCGCCATGGCCAGGCACCCGCAGGCCGCCCCTTGAGCGCCGAACAGAAATGGCCCCTGCGCCGGGCCAGGGCCGCGCTGCTCCTCCCCGTGGGCATTGCTATCCTGCTGGTGCTGCTCTTCTTTTGGAAGCTGGCCTTTACCAACCTCATCCTGGCCCGCGGCGACACCTTCCTCTATTTCTATCCCTATTGGGATTACCGCGCGCGCGCCTTGCTGGCCGGGCGACTACCCCTGTGGGACCCGCTGTTGTTTATGGGCGCGCCGTTCCTGGCCAACTCGCAAGCCGGTGTGCTCTACCCGCTCAACTGGCCGCTGGCGCTGCTGCCCGCGCCTCAGGCCGTCAAGCTGGCCATCGTCGTGCACCTGGCCATCACCGCCCTGGGTGTCTATACTTTTGCCCGTCGCGCCTTGGCCCAATCGGCGCTGGCGGCTTGCCTGTCAGCGGCGCTCTTCAGCCTGGGCGGCTATCTCACCTCCCAGGTGGAGCACGTCAATCAATTGCAGGGCCTGGCCTGGCTGCCATGGCTGCTGCTGGTGGCACACCTCCTTGTCGAACGCTTAACTACGGCACCGCGCCATCTCAGCCGCGCCGCGCCGCCGGCGATGGCCTTCGCCCTCCTGGTCGCGCTGCAAATCCTTGCCGGCCACACCCAAAGCGCCTTCATCAGTCTCACCGGCGCGGGGCTGTATGCCGTAGTCACGGTGCTATTTCGACCACGGTCGCAGCTTACCAAAACGAAGGACGTTGCGGTTTTGGCAGCTCTCCCTCACACCTGCCCCGAACATCAGGTGCTGGGTCCCCCCGCACCCCTTTCCCCGCTGGGGGAAGGGGGAGATGTTAGCCTCCCACACTCGCGCACCCCCACACTCCCACACGTTGTATTGACAGCTATCCTTCTTGTCGGCGCCGTCCTCCTGGCCATCGCCCTCTCCGCTGCTCAGGTCCTCCCCACGCTTGAGCTTTCCAGCCAATCACTGCGCGGTGGCGGCCTGCCTTTGCGCGAGGCGCTCTCCTTTTCACTCGACCCGCGTCTGTTGGGACGCGCCTTGCTACCTGGCTATTCGCGCACGCTGTTTAGCGAGTTCGTGGCCTACCTGGGCCTGGTGGGTTTCGCGCTGGCCGTCGCCGGCTTGCGTCAGCGACCCGAGCGGCTGGGGGTGCTGGCATTGGCCGCCGTGGGCCTGGGGTTTGCACTGGGCGCGTATGACCCGCTGTATGTCCTGCTGGCCGCCTTCCCGCCCTTTGACCTGTTCCGCGCCCCCGCGCGCTGGCTGGTCCTTTTTGCGCTGGCGCTGGCGCTCCTGGCCGGCTTTGGCCTCGATGAGCTGGAAGCAGCCTCGCGCCGCCGCAAGCGGGTGATGCTCCTGGCGCCGCTTGGCCTGCTGGCGCTGACGCCGTTGGCCGCGCGGCTGGTGCCGACCGGGGAGACCGGGCCGTTGGGACTGCCACATGCCAGCGATGTCGTGGGTTGGCTGGTGCCGCTTGCGGCGCTGGCGGTCATCGTGTGGCTGCCCGGCTCCCGCGTGGGCACCTGGCGCGCGCCACTGGCGGCCGCGCTGGCCATCGTCGAGCTATTCGTTGCCAGCGCTGTGCTGCCCTATAACCATCTGACCACGCCGGAGGTCTATACCTCCATTCGGCCCGCCATGACTCAGCTTCT
>Ga0070730_10004975_pt1 | contig 11538 bp, 11 predicted proteins | sample Coa_R1_3_FD_66447 | JGI IMG/M metagenome (GOLD analysis project Ga0070730, IMG submission 66447) | Surface soil microbial communities from Centralia Pennsylvania, which are recovering from an underground coalmine fire - Coalmine... | ecosystem: Environmental > Terrestrial > Soil > Unclassified ... | reverse complement strand
TCGCCTCGGAGCTCCCAACGACCCCCAGTCGGTCCGCGAGTCCCAGCAGTACCTGCGCGACTTCTCAGACGTCGTCGCCACCCAGGAGACCGTCGAGGGCATCGTCGCAGCGATGCTCGGCCTGCACCCCGGCCGCGACAACCCGCGCGTCGTGTGGCACTGCGCGCGGGAAGCGGTCAAGAAGCGCGAGCGGGCCTGACGCCCGCGTTCAAACATCCGGAGCCCGGTAGGGTCGAGCGGGCATTCTGTCCGGTACCGGACAGGTTTCCTTGAACGGGAGGACAGCTATGACCACGGTGCTTGACCGGTTCCGTCTCGATGACAAGGTCGCGATCGTGACCGGGGCCTCCTCGGGCCTGGGCGTGGCGTTCGCCAAGGCGCTGGCCGAGGCGGGGGCGGACCTCGTGCTCGCGGCCCGCCGCGTGGAGCGTCTCGAAGCGACTCGCGCGATTGTCGCGCAGGCCGGCCGACGATCGATTGCGGTCGCCGCCGACATGGCCCTGCCGGAGAGCGCCGTGGTCGTCGTCGAGGCCGCGATGAAGGAGTTCGGGCGGGTCGATGTCCTGGTCAACAACGCCGGGAAGGGCACCGCCGTGCCGGCCACGCGCGAGACGCCCGAGCAGTTCCGCGAGGTCATCGACATCAACCTCAACGGCTGCTACTGGATGGCTCAGGCCTGCGGGCGGGTCATGCAGCCCGGCAGCGCGATCATCAACATCGCCAGCGTCGCGGCCCTCGCCAGCGGCGGGCTCCCGCAGGCGGCCTATTCGGCGAGCAAGGCCGGCCTGATCGGGCTGACGCGCGACCTCGCCGTCCAGTGGACCGGGCGTAAGGGAATCCGCGTGACCGCCCTCGCGCCCGGCTACTTCCCCTCGGAGATGACCGAACAGTTCCCCGATGGCTACATCGACAGCCAGCTGCCACGCGTACCCGCCGGCCGGCCCGGTGACCCGGAGGAACTCGCGGCTGCTGTCGTCTTCCTCGCCAGCCCGGCCGCCGGCTACATCACCGGAACCACCCTGGTCGTCGACGGCGGCCTGACCGCATGATCGTGCTCGCCAAAGGCTCCATCACCAAGCCGGTCGCGACGTCGTCACCGTGCTGCTGGGGGCTTGTTGCTCGGTAAAAGCGACGCTGGGCGATTTCCGGTTCGGTGTAGATAGGGCGGAGGACCGCCGCGTTGCTCGACCTCATCGGGCAGCTGGGGTCACATGGCGGTGCGGCCGCCGTCGGCGGCGATGACCGCGCCGGTGATGTAGCTGGCCTTCGGGGAGGCGAGGAAGGCGATCACGCTGGCGATCTCGCCGGGCTGGGCGGGCCGGGCCAGCAGGGTCGTGGCCCCCAGTGCCTCGATGCGGCCGGGGGCGGCTCCGCTGGTCAGGACCGGCCCGGCCGCGACGGCATTGACCCGGACGCCTGAGGGACTGAACTCGGCCGCCCAGGACCGGGTCATCGCGGCCAGGGCCGCCTTGGTGGCGCTGTAGGCCGTCCCGCCGGCCAGGCCGATCTGGCCGGCCATGCTCCCGGTGCTGATGATGCTGCCGCTGCCCCGGGCGGCCATCGCCGGGGCCAGCGCGGCGACCAGGAAGTATGCCGCCCGGACGTTGGCCGCGAAGAGCCGGTCGAAGGTCGCCACGTCCAGGTCCGCGGTCGGCCCGAACCAGGAGAAGCCGGCGTTGCTGACCAGCACGTCGACCGGGCCCGCCTCAGCTGCGAGGCGATCCACCTGGGCCGGGTCGGTGAGGTCGGCCGCCACGAAGCGGGCCTTGCCGCCCGCCGCGGTGATCGCATCGGCCACCGCGCAGCCGCGGCCGGCGTCCCGCCCGTGCACGACGATCTCGGCGCCGTGCCGACCGAGTTCCTCGGCCGCGGCCCGGCCGATGCCGGAGGTGGCCCCCGTTACCAGGGCACTGAGACCCTCAAGGTCCCGCTGGCCGGTCATCACTGGGACGTTCATCTCGGATCCCTTCGCGGTCGTGTCATGTGGCCATCGTGCGGAGCAAAACCGCGGCCGGGGTATCCGAAACCTGACCGCACATTGCGGATGCCAGCGGTGATTGCCGTCAGGTCGCGGATACCTTCCTCAAGGGCCGTGCGCCAACGTCGGAGGAAGGGCCATGGCATACGGGCACGCCGAACGTAACCTCGCCCTCAGCCTGCCCAGCACGTGCCGCAGCCGACGCCGTCCGGCCCACGCGGTACACGAGCACGATGCGATAGTTCAGGAGCTCCGCTCCATTTCACCGCGCTCCTTCATGTCGTGGGCCTCTTTCGCGTTGTCGGCCTCGTTCATGCTGTCAGTTTGCTGCATGTCGTCGGTTTCCTGCGTGTCGTCGGCCTCGTTCATGTCGCCCGTCTCCATTCCTGTTCCTGCCATGTCAATAACTCCGACACGTTCTGATTCCGCGTTGGATTGCCGGTGATGGAGACACCAGCCTCCATAACATCGTGCGCGGTCAGGATGTCGGCGGGTATCCGATACGTGACTGCACTCGGCCGCGCCAGGCGCCGGCGGCGGCCTGGATTAATGGACGAGTGAGCGTCCTCACCGCCGACTGGTGAGCCGAAGACAGCTCAGAAGGATTGAGCGCCAAATCTAGAGAGGAGCATTACTTTCGGCGTTCTCGTGGGCCGGCGGGGACGTTCTGGCGCTGGGGATCACGTCGCGTAGCTGATGGCGGTCGGCCACGCCGAGCTTGGGGAAGGACCGGTACAGGTGCGAGCTGACGGTGCGCGGAGAGAGGAAGAGCCGGTCACCGATTTCGCGGTTGGTCAGGCCTTCACTGGCTAGGCGGACGATCTGGCGCTGCTGGGGGGTCAGCTTCGATAGGCCGTCCGGTTCGCCGGGCGCGTCGGCGACGGCCACTCCGCACGCTCTGAGCTCGGCCTCGGCCCGCTGCGTCCAGGACCGGGCCTGCAGCCGCCGGAAGGTTCCCAGGGCCCGGGTCAGGACCGGCTTGGCGTCGTTGATCCGGCGACGCCGCCGCAGCCATTCGGCGTAGCCGAGGCGAAGCTGGGCGCGCTCGAAGGGCCACTGGTCTCCAGCGGGATCAGAGAGCGCCTTGTCGAAATGGGCTTCGGCCCCGTCCGGGTCGGCAAGAATGCCGCGCGCCCGGGCGATGAGCTGGTTCAGCCGGGGAGAAGCCGGCCCGTCTAGGTGGCTGAGCGCCCGCTCCAGGACGTCTTGTCCTTCCATCCGCCGGTCGGCGCGGACGGCGGCAGCGGCGAGGTCGGCTACGCCCAGGTAGGAGAAGATGTTGTGGACGGGCGCGCCTTCCTCGCTGAACAGCTGGCGCAGCTGGGTGAAGGCCTGAAGATGGCTGCCGTCGGCCAGGGCGGCGACACCGAGGGCCCGCCGGGCCCGGGCGGCCAGTAGCCCGGATCCGGCTAGGTCGGCGTGGGCGAGCACCCCGTCGGCCCGCCTGCGGGCCGCGGCGGAGTCGGCGCGCAAGGCCAGCACGGTGGCCTCGATCAGATCGGCGGCCGCGGCGACGAGTTGCATGTGGTTGGCCTCGGCCAGGTCGGCGGCCTCGGCGGCCGCCTCCAATGCGTCGTCCCAGCGTCCCAGGTCGATATACGTCCACCCGAGCGCGGTCAGGCCCGGGCCGCTGGTGCCCTGCTCGCCGGGTGCCTGGAGGCGTTGCATGGCGTCCTGCAGCATGGTGACCGCCAGCGCTGATTCATCCAGGAGCCAGGCCGCGGAACCGGTTCGCCACAAAGCGGCCTCGTCCAGGGGAGAACCGCTGATCTGGTGCAGGTCCCTGACGAGCTCGCTTCTGCTGCCGAACGGGTCGGTGCAGGCCCGGATCCAGAGCCGGTGCGGCCCGTAGCTCGCCGATGGGGCCCGCTGATCTTCCAGGAATACAAGGACGCGGCCGACGGCCTGGCGGCAGTGGGGCGCGCCTGAGTGGCAGACCACGATGGCGGCGTCCGCGAGGGCGTCCCAGGCGAGATCCGGCTGGTCGCGTGCCGCCTCCTCAGCCACGGAGAGGAGCGCCGCCCGGGCGGCTGAGCGCTGGCCTGAGTAGGCCAGCGCCCACCCCGCGTCGTGGCGGGCGGTCATCCGCAGTAGCGGGTCGGTGGTGACGGCCAGGGCGCGGGAGGCAAGGTCCTGGACCCAGTCCGCTTGACCGGTCGGAATAGCGATCGAAGCGGCCGCCACCAGCCGCCGGGCCTGGTCGGCCTGGGCCGGGCTGAGTTCGGCCGCGCGTTCCATGGCCAGCGCGGCGGCGGCCGCTCCGCCGCGGTGTTGCGCCTGGGTGGCGGTGGCCTCCAGCAGCGAAGCCACCTGCTCATCGGGCTGCATTGCCGCGGCGGCCAGGTGCCAGGCCCGCCGGTCCGGCTGGTTGTGCAGGGCCCGGGCGAGCTGACGGTGCGCCGCGGCACGCTGCGCGAACGGCGCCGAGTGGTAGATGGCGGAACGGACGAGGGGATGGGAGAACCGCAGGCCGGCCCGGTCGACGGTGACCAGGCCCTCCCGCTCGGCCGGGGCCAGGGTCAGCGCATCTGGCCCGCCACCGTGGCTGGCTGCTGCGGTCAGCTCGGAGCCGTCCGCCACGGCGGCCAGCAGCAGGGCAGCTTGTGCCCGCTCGGGCAGGGCGACGAACCTGGCGGCGATGACGGCGCTCAGCCGGTCAGTCAGCGGCAGCGGCTCGGCGTCCCAGCGGCGGCTGGCGGCAGGATCCTCGGCGATCACCTTGGCCAGCTCGATCAGCGCCATGGGATTACCCTCGGCCTGGGTGAGTACCTGCGACCGGGCCCGTCCGCGGGGCGGGACAGGCTGCGCGCCCAGCAGCCGGCCGGCGTCGGCCGCCGATAGCGGACCGAGATTCAGCTCCGGGAAGCCACGGTCAAAGCCGGGCGGCGGGGCCTGGCCCCGGGCCCCCAGAAGAACCACGACCCGTTCGGCGTCCAGGCGGCTGGCGGCGAACGCCAGGGCGTCCAGCGAGCTGCGGTCCAGCCAGTGTGCGTCGTCGGCGACCACGAGAACCGGTGATCGCTCGGATAGATCCGACAGCAGGGTCAGGACGGCGACCCCGGTCAGCAGCGGGTCGCCAGCAACGGGATCCGCGGCCAGGCCGAGCGCACCCCGCAGTGCCTGGGCCTGCCGGCCAGGCAGGGCGGCGGTGCGGGACAGCACCGGCCGCAGGAGCTGATGCAGCCCGGCGAACGCGAGCCTGGACTCCGATTCCCGGCCGGTGACCGACAGGACTGGCAGGCCCGCAGACCGGGCCCGGCCGCCGACGTCGGCCAAGAGCACCGTCTTGCCCATGCCCGCCTCGCCGGTAACGACCAGGACCTGGCTCGCCCGCGGGACCGGGTCCACCAGCCCGCGCAGCCGGGCCAGGTCTGCTTCCCGGCCGATGATCGGTGCGGGCTGCTGTGATGGGGGTTCACCGGAGCCTGGCATGTACCTGTCCTCTCGGCCACGGCGTTGCGTCGACGCCGTCCCCCAGCCTCAACAGCGACCGTAGCCCGGGCATGCCGCCGCCCGCAAAGTGCAGTCACCCGACGGATACTGCTTCCGTAGCGGGCCTAGCCGGCGATCAGGTCGAACTCGTTGCCCTCAATGTCGGCGAAGGTCGTCCAGCGAGCCTGGTCCGTCTGCACGTCACGGAGCCTGCGGGCGCCCAGGCTCAGCAAACGCTCCGTCTCGGCGGCGAACGTGTCGCTGATCAAGTCGAGGTGAAGGCGGTTCTTGACGGTCTTCGGCTCCGGCACGGCGTTGAACACGACAAGTGGCGAGCCGGTATCCGTGCGGCCGGCGAGCAGGACCGCGTGCCCGGGAGTGGAATCTTCGGCAACCTGCCGTCCGAGGACATCGGCCCAGAACTGGGCCAGGGTGAGAGGGTCGGCACAGTCAACGGCGACTCCGACCAGCGAACTGCTCATTTCTCGTCCTTTCCGCTGAATACCTCAACCACCGCAGTGGCGACGGATCGCGAGGTGAGGACTTCGGGGAGGAACCACGGTCCGTTCGGAAAAAAGATCTATATTTTGTGTCCTGCGGAATGACGGGTGCAGCCCGTCACGCGCCTGCGGCTTGCGGTTCGTCGGTGCCGTTTACGAAAAAAGGCGGCGGCGCACTGCGACCTGCCGGAAGGCCAGCGCTTTGGCGTATTCGGGCGAGTTGTACCATGCGTGAGCCTGCCGCAGGCTAGGAAACGCGGCGATGTTGATCTGCAGGTCTTCCGGCTGGTTCCAGCCGGCTTCTTCGACTTCGGGGCGGGCGCCGCGCGTAAGGTACCGCCCGCCGTGCCTGGCGATCTCACGCGACGCGATCTCCTTGTAGCGTTCCCACTGTTCCGGGTCCAGGATCTGCACCTGGGCCACCATGTAAACGGTCATGGCATCCTCCGGGTCCCTGTTTCAGGGGTCAGGCAATGGCCAGTACTTCGACCTCGAGGAGCGCGCCGGGGACAAACAAGCGGGATACCTCAACGGTTGTGACGGTCGGCGGCGTCCCGGTGAAACGTGCCGCTCGTACTTTGCCGTATTCGGGAAGCTGGCTCATGTCGGTCAGGTAGGCGCGGATATTGACCACATCGGCGAGGGTGGCGCCGTGGGCGGCCAAGATCGCGGTGATGTTGTCCATGATGTATTCCGCTTGGGCGCCCATGTCGTTGCCGCCGACGATTTTGCCGTCGGCGTCGATGGCGGCTTGGCCCGACAGTTGCAGCATGGTTTTATCGCCGAGTTCAGCACGCGCGACGTGGGAGTACTGACCGGCCGGGGCGGGGACGGTCGCGGGGTTATCGAAGCTGACCACGATGGCGGCCTCCGTCGGGATTCGTGGTGTTCTGGTTGCCTCACGGGCTGTCCTTCGTGAGGAGCTACCTCCATCCTGGGCGGAGCCGGATCGCCCCGGTATACGCCGGATGACTGCACTTGGCGGATTCCTGCCGCCGGGCAGGACCCGGGGTCGGCCAGCCAGCATGCCCGCGGCGAAAAGGCAGCCGTTGAGCACGAATAGGAGCGGCCGGCCCGGCGCGAGTGCAGTCAGGTGGCCGATACCACAACGGCGGCCCAGCGGGGACGCTGGCACTATGACTGAGCTCCTCCATGACACAGCTCCCACGCAGTTTGCTGAGGCCCGCGGAATACGGTTCGCGTACCGCCGGTTCGGGCGGCCTGGACGTCCTCCGCTGGTGTTCTTCCAGCACTTCATGGGCACCCTGGACGATCATGATCCCGCGTTGAGCGACGCCTTCGCCGTCGACCGCGAGGTCATCCTGTTCGACAACGCCGGCGTGGGATCCTCCAGCGGGACCGTGCCCGACACCATCGAGGCCATGGCCCGCGACGCGATCAGCTTCATCGACGCGCTCGGCCTGACCACGGTCGACGTCGTCGCGCACTCCATGGGCGGCCTGGTGGCCCAGGAGGTCGCCCTCGCCCGCCCGGAACTGGCCCGCCGGCTGGTGCTGGCGGGCACCGGGCCGCGGGGCGGCGAAGGCCTCGGCAGGCTGCCGGCCTGGGTCGCGGAGCTGTTCACCCGCAAGTACGAACAGCAGGAAGACATGTGGCTGCCGATCTTGTTCACGCCGACCCAGGCCAGCCAGGCCGCCGGACGTGCGTACATCAAGCGCATCCTGGCCCGGGCCGACCGGGACGCGCCCGTCTGCGGCCAGTCCATCGCCGCCCAGCGCGCAGCGCTGGCGGCATACGGCGCCGCCAAGGACCCCAGCTACGCCCGCCTCAAGGGCCTCAGGCTTCCGGTCCTCGTCGTCAACGGCAGCGACGACATCGTGATCCCGACGATCAACTCCTACATCCTGCAGCAGTTCCTGCCGAGCGCCGAGCTCATCTTGTACCCGGACGCGGGCCATGGCGCCCACTTCCAGTACCCGGAATTGTTCGTCCGCCACACCCAGATCTTTCTCGACGATTAGCCTGCGTCAAATAATGCAGGCGCCGAGCCTGGCGCCCCGGGTAGTTAGGCCGGGCGGCCTGTGCTGCTGGAGCGATATTTCAGCGAGGTTGACCGGGTCGCCGTGCGCCGGCGATGTTCGCCTTGCGCCAGGCTGCGGTGCGCAGCAGCCGCAGGCCGTTGAGGCCGACGATGACGGTGGAGCCCTCGTGGCCAAGCACGCCGAGCGGCAGCGGCAGGTGCCCGGCCAGGTCCCAGGTGACCAGGGTGGTGATGATGACGGCGGCGATGACCAGGTTCGCGGTGACCACGCGGCGGGCGCGGCGGGAGAGGGTGATGACGGCGGGGATGGTGGCCAGGTCGTCGCGCATGATGACGGCGTCGGCGGTGTCGAGGGCGAGGTCGGATCCGGCGCGGCCCATCGCCACCCCGGTGTGCGCGGCGGCGAGCGCGGGGGCGTCATTGATGCCGTCGCCGACCAGCAGGACCCGGGCTCCCCGGGCCTGGAGGTCGCCGATGGCAGCGGCCTTGTCCTGCGGCAGCAGGCCCGCGCGGACGTCGCCGATGCCGACCTGGACGGCCAGGCGGGTCGCGGCGCGCTGGTTGTCTCCGGTCAGCAGGACCGGGACGGCGCCGGTTACCTCGGTGATCCGGGCGACGGCGGGCCCGGCGGCCGGGCGGGTGCGGTCCGCGATGGCCAGCAGCGCGGCCACGGTCCCGTCCACGCGCATCACGGCGGCGGTCTGCCCGCCGTCTTCCAGCCGCGCGACGCGGACGGCAGCCTCGTCGTCCGCGTGTCGGCCGAGCAGGTGGGCTGGGCTGCCGATCTCGACGTGGTGACCGGAGATCAGGGCGCTGACGCCGCGGCCCGGGGCGGAAGTGAACTCGGCTGCCGGGGCGATGGCGAGTCCGGCCTCGTGCGCGGCGGCGACGATGGCGCGGCCCAGCGGGTGCCCGGAGGGGTTCTCGGCTGCTGCGGCCAGGGCGAGGATATCCTGTTCGCCCAGGCCGGCGCCGGGCAGGATGGTGATCCCGGTCAGCTGCGGGGTGCCCTCGGTCAGGGTGCCGGTCTTGTCGAACGCGACCCGGGTCGTGGCACCGAGCTGTTCCATCACGACGGCGGACTTGACCAGGACGCCGTGCCGGCCCGCGTTGGCCATCGCGGCCAGCAGCGGCGGCATGGTGGCCAGGACGACCGCGCAGGGCGAGGCGACGATCATGAAGGTCATCGCGCGCAGCAAGGTGGGCTGGAACGCGGCGTGAGCGAGCAGCGGGACCGCGAACAGCAGCAGCGTCGCGGTGACCATGCCGAGCGAGTACCGCTGCTCGACCTTCTCGATGAACAGCTGCGTCCTGGCCTTGGTCGCCGATGCCTGCTCGACCATGGCGACGATCCGGGCGACCACGGTGTCGGAGGCGGACCGGCTTACCTGTACCCGCAGCGCGCCGGTGCCGTTGAGGGTGCCGGCGAACACCTCGTCGCCGGGGTTCTTCGTGACCGGTAGCGGCTCGCCGGTGATCGTGGCCTGATCCACGTCGCTGGAGCCGGACAGCACCTGACCGTCCGCGCCGATGCGCTCGCCCGGCCGCACCAGGATCACGTCGCCGATCTGCAGGCTCGCCGCGTCCGCCAGCTGCTCGCCGCCCGCGCCGTCGAGCCGGGTGGCCTGCTCGGGGGCGAGGTCGAGCAGGCCGCGCACCGCCTGGGCGGTGCGGTGGGTGGCCACCGCCTCCAGGGCGCCGGAGGTGGCGAAGATGACGATCAGCAGGCCGCCGTCCAGGACCTGCCCGACCGCTGCCGCGCCGATCGCCGCGAGGACCATCAGCAGATCCACGTCCAGCGTCTTGCGGTGCAGCGCCCGCACGCCCGCCAGCCCCGGCTGCCACCCGCCGGCCGCGTAGCAGGCCAGGAAGAGCACCCACGCCACAGCACCCGGGGCATGCGCGGGGTGGGCGGCCAGCCCCGCCGCGAACAGCGCGGTGGCCAGCGCCGCCCACCGCACCTCGGGCAGCGACCGCAGCCCGGCCCGCCGGGGAGCGGGCACCGGCACCGCGGCCGCAGCGGGCGCGGCGGTGGTCTCCAGCAGGCTCACGGGCACCGCGGTCTCCTTCGGGGCGGGACGACATGACTCGCCTACAATACCAGATAACTTGAAGAGCTGTTCATGTGTTCCTGCGTGCTATGCTGCGCCCATGGGCCATAAAGCCACCCGGGAAGAGCAGCCCGCGCACGCCGCGCGGCTGGACGCCGCGTCGGCCGCGAAAATCGCCACCACGCTCCAGGCCCTGGCCACCCCCAGCAGGCTGATGATCCTCACCCGGCTGCGCGAGGCCCCCTGCACCGTCACCGACCTGGCCGAGTCCGCCGGGATGGAACTGTCCGCCGTCTCCCACCAGCTGCGCCTGCTGCGCAACCTTGGCCTGGTCACCGGCACCCGCTCCGGCAAGAACATCGTCTACGCCCTCTACGACAACCACGTCGCGGCCCTGCTGGACCAGGCCGTATACCACATCGAGCACCTGCGCCTGGGCATCGCGGACATCCCGGCGGACGCTGCGGTCGCTGCGAACGCGACAGGCTGAACAAGCCCCCCGCTGCCCCCGGCCCGGTCACCGGTGCCGACGCCCCGGCGGTCCCAGGTCAGGGGCTGGTTCATGGGTCCCGCCCGTCAGCCGGAATATAAGCGGGGTAAAGTCCGTTTACGCTCCTGGTGTGGCACTGTCGTCAAGGAAGGGGATCAGCCGGTGAGCAAGCTCGCGGTGCTCGGCGCCGGGCACGTCGGTCCGGTCATCGCCCGGCTGGCCGTCAAGGCCGGGTACCAGGTGGCCATCGCCACGTCGGGCGACCCGGAAGACATCGCGCTGGTCACCGAGCTGGTCATTCCCGGCGCGCGGCCCCGGTGGGCCAGCGACGCGGTGGCCGATGCGGACATCGTGGTGCTCGCGATACCGCTGCACCGCTTCCTTGGCCTCGACCCCGCGCTGCTGTCCGGCCAGCTCGTGGTCGACGCGATGAACTACTGGCCGGCCAGCGACGGCATCCTGGAGCCTTTCGAAGGCCGCGGAAGCAGCGAGGTCGTGGCCCGGCGGCTGTCCGGCTCGGCCGTGGTCAAGGCGCTCAATCACATCGGCTATCACGAGCTCGAGGACCGGGCGCGGCCGGCGGGCGCCCCGGAGCGCCGGGCCGCCGGCGTGGCGGGCGACGACCCCGCGGCGGTCGCCGCGATCGCGGGCCTGGTCGACCGGATCGGCTACGACCCGGTCCGCCTGGACAGCCTGCGGGCGGGCCGGGTGCTGCAGCCGGGCGGCCCGGTGTTCGGGGTCGTGCTGACGCAGCCCGAGTTCGAGCGGGCCGTGCGTCAGGACACCAGGAGCCTCACATGACGTACACCTTCGGGCTCGACACCTTCGGCGACCGCAACAGCGACGCCGACGGCAAGCCGGCCTCGCACGCCCAGACAATCCGCAACGTGGTCGAAGAGGGCGTCTTCGCCGAACACGCCGGCGTGGACTTCTTCGGGATCGGCGAGCATCACACCGAGTACTTCCCGATGCCAGCAGGCGACGTGGTGCTCGCCGCGATCGCGGCCCGCACCGAACGGATCCGCCTCGGCTCCGCCGTCACCGTGCTGAGCTCCGACGATCCGGTCCGGGTGTTCCAGCGGTAC
>Ga0070730_10004974_pt1 | contig 11539 bp, 10 predicted proteins | sample Coa_R1_3_FD_66447 | JGI IMG/M metagenome (GOLD analysis project Ga0070730, IMG submission 66447) | Surface soil microbial communities from Centralia Pennsylvania, which are recovering from an underground coalmine fire - Coalmine... | ecosystem: Environmental > Terrestrial > Soil > Unclassified ... | reverse complement strand
GTTTCCAGCCTGTTCAGTTCTGCAGAGATCAAGGCGATTGTCAGCCAGTTGGAGGCGCGCATGCAGGCGCCGATGACGGTTGAACAGAGCGAAGTAAAGACCGACCAGGCCCAGATCTCCGCCATTGGTCAGGTGCAAGGTGCACTGACATCGCTGAACGGCGCGCTGTCCAAGCTCGCTGATCCCGCATCCCTCAATGCCATGAAGGCCACAGTGACGGGCAGTGCCGCGACCGCCAGCGCCGTTGCGAGTGCGCCCTCAGGTTCCTATGATCTAACCAACATAAAGCTCGCGAAGGCACAGGAAGTCTATTCCAGTACTTATGCGTCTGCCTCGGCCAAGCTCGGCTCGGGCTCGGGCGCCCTGACCTTCAAGTTCTCCGGCGGTTCGTCTGCCAAGATCAACATTCCATCCAGCGCAGATACAGTTCAGGGTATAGCGAAGGCCATCAACGCGGCCGATGCTGGCGTTACCGCCACGGTGATACAGACCTCCACGGGCGTTCACCTGGGACTGCAGAGCACGACATCCGGTGCAGCCAATGCCTTCTCAGTCAGCGGCAGCGGTGCTGCTGCCAGCCTGAGCTATAGCGCTTCCGGCAGTGGTTCCACCCTGACACTGGCGCAGCCGGCACGCGATGCGAGCTTCAACCTGAACGGCGAGCCCCTCACCGAGCCGTCCAACGGCAGCATCAAGCTGTTGCAGGGCTTGACCGTCAACCTGACGTCCTCGGGTTCAGCGGCCGTAAGCGTTGCGAAGTCCTCGCAGAGCCTGTCATCGGCGCTATCAACCCTCACCACTCAGTTCAATAATGCGGTGTCTCTGATCGCCAAGGAGACCCAATACAAGGCTGCAAAATCCTCGGCCTCCGCCAGCGGTTCGGCAAGCGCCAAGCCGCAGATCGGACCGCTCCTGGGCAACGTACAGGTTGAGCAGTTGAAGCAGTCGTTGTTGTCCGGCATTTCCAGTGCGGCAGCCAGTGGCCTGAGTGCCAATGCGATTGGCCTCACGATCAGCAGCGGCGGTCAAGTCTCGTTCGACAGCACGGCCTTCAGCGGCGCGTACGCGAAAAGTCCGACTGCCGTCAACATGCTGGTGCAGAACATGGTGAAGGTCATACAAGGTGTAGTCAGTGGTGCAGTCGGCAGTGCTGGGACAACGCCCTCATCCGCCACTGGCACAACTCCCGTCACGATCACCACCGGGTTCCTGCAGAGCGCGTCGACCAGTCTCCAGGCGAGTGTAACGTCGATTAATCAAGAGATCGTTCAACAACAGAAGAACGAGGCGAACCAGGTCTCGTTGCTGGAGCAGCAATTTGTCGCGGCGGAGACGTCAACCGGCAGCGCCAGCACGACGCTCGCGTACATCGGCTCCCTGCTGAACAGCAGCGGCACGAAGGGCTAGACAATGTTCATGAGCGCAACTGGTGCGGCGGCATACAAGCGAGCCGTTATGTCATCCGAAACACCCGATCTCGAGTGGATCGCACGCGGCTGGCGCGGACTGCGAACCTATCTCGCCACGGCAATACGCGCGCTCGATCGTCATGATCTCGCTGCACGTTGCGCAGCGTGCAGCCGAGCGTCGGAGCTGCTGGTCATGCTGCGGCAGATCACGCAGGACGGACCGGATTGTGAGCTCGGACAGCGACTCACGGCTATATACGACACGCTGCATATCGAACTTGCCAAAGGGAACGCCTCAGGCAGCAGAGAGATCCTGCAAGGCATCGTACACGCTTTCGAAACGCTGGAAGCCGATTTCACGCCGCCCGATGAGCGGGCAGGAGCAGGACGATGACGGCCTCCATCCCGTCATCGGCACCGCCGCCGACCAATACCGATGCCGTTGCCGCGCCTGTTTTGCCGCGTAGTGTCAACCAGGCCGCAACCCCACCGGAAGCAAACGCGGTCGCGAAGGTGGATACCGTAGAGTTGAGCGATCGTGCGCTTGCAGCGCAGGCAATGATGGTGGGGGCCAACAAGGCGGCCGCCGGCGAGACCAGCTCGGAGCTCGATCAACTGGCGCAGCAGGTCGCCAGTGGCGATTATCATCCAGACTCTCAGGGCGTCGCTGCGGCGCTGGTGATTTTTGAACGCGGTGCGAACAAGGGCACGACATGAGCGAAGAAGCCAACGCAACAAAGGCACAACGCGGTATGAGGGCATTTTCTCGGCTGCTCGACGACGCACTGAATGACGCGGCGACCATTCGTACACAAGCCGAGGCGCTTGCTGCAGATGTCCTCGTCGCACCACCACACAAGATCTACGAATCCGCGATCGAACTCGAAGCGCGGACACACGACGGACACGTTGCCATGGGGCGTCTGGTGGCGATCGTGAAGAACGCCCGTCATCATACCCTGGAATCGGCATACCGGATGCTTGCCAGCAAACCTGACCGGGGCGACGACGCTGCGAAACTACGCAAAATCATCGACGAATACCGCCGTGTCCGCGCAGTGATGGATATGTCACGCGATCATATCGAAATTGCTCTCGGGACGTTGGCCGATCAACGGTGGCGCGGATTGTCGATGATGCAGGAGGCGCATGTCCCGGAGTATGCTGGCAGCCTCATTGCCAAGGTCTGAAACTGTCGAGGCAGCGACTAAGCGACTTGCGCGGATGTCCGTTTCATCCACGCCTCCAGCAAATCAAGCAACTGCGTCCTGACCTCCGCGTCCGTCCGCCCGGTTCGTGCGGGCACATGGAACGAGTGATCCGCATCGGGGATCATAACCAGCGACGCTCTCTGACCTATCTCTCTAGTGACCTGCTCAATCAAGGCAGCGTCAGCGAGTGCGTCGCGCGTTCCCTGCAAGAACAACATCGGGACATCAACGCCGCACAGGTGTTCAGCGCGAGCAACGGATGGCTTGCCTGCCGGGTGCAGCGGAAAGCCGAGGAACGTCAGACCAAGAACGCCAGGAAGGACACTGGCCGCCTGGGCCTGCGAGGTCATCCGGCCGCCGAACGACTTGCCACCAGCGAACAGAGGCACCGAAGGAAGGCGCGCCCGCGCTTCAGCAACTGCCGCTCGAACTGTTGCTTGTGCAACTGGCGATGGATCCGGCCGGCGGCCACCCTTCTCCATGTATGGGAACTGATATAGCAACGTGGCAATGCCGCGGTCGCAAAGCCCTGTCGCGATGGCAGCCATGAACGGATGCGTCATGCCGGCACCGGCACCATGTGCGAGCACGAGGCACGCGCGATGTTGTTCGGGAACGAGCAGCAGACTTGAGACTACCCCTCTCGCGGTGACCGCTATCGTCACTCGCTCAGGCGACGTGCAACTCATCGACAACCTCTGGGCTGCTCGAGGTCCAATAAACAATGTCGCTATAGCCCATCGAGCCACGGGATTGACAGGGGCACCGGATAGCCTCGCGATACCCAGCCATGCCTGACAAGCGCCCGGCCATCGTGTTCGCCCGCAAGCCTCGCCCGCGGCTACCGCCGACGGCGAAGACCAAAGCTACGCCGGCGCCGACGCGCATCGTCACCGGGCAGGCTCATCACCCCCAAGCCGACCAATCGCGCCGGCCACTGCTCATCATTGACGGGGACTCATTTGCCCACCGCGCCTATCACGGGCTGCCAAAATCTATCCGGCGACACGGCAACAAGGGTGGCGGCGCGATCGTCGGCTTCGCAAATTCCCTTATCCGGCTTTATGAAACGGAAAGGCCGCGAGCTGTCCTGGTCGGCTGGGACACGCTCAGTGCGCCGACCTACCGGCATCGCGCGTTCCCAGCCTATCAGTCTGGCCGTCGGTTCGACGCGGAGCTGATCGATCAACTCGATGTTCTGCCGGAGTTTGTGAAAGCATGCGGCTTCGCCTGCGCAAAGGCTCCCGGCTACGAAGCCGACGACTTTGTCGCATCGGCAGCAGCCAGAGAGGAGCAGCACGGCGGAACCGCGATCGTAGCGAGCGGTGACCGCGATACGTTCCAGCTCGCTTCTTGCTCAATAACGATCCTCCAGCCATTGCGTGCTGGCGAGATGGCACGCATTGGCCCGGCGGAGGTTCGCGAGCGATACGGTATCGCACCAGAGCAGGTGCCGGATTTCATCGCGCTTCGCGGTGACCCATCAGACAAGCTGCCAGGTGCAAAGGGAGTGGGGTTAAAGGGAGCGGCGAGCCTTCTGCGCAAGTACGGCACACTCGAGGCCATGCTCGCGAACGGCTCGTTCGCAGCCGAAGCCGAGCAGCTACAGCTGTATCGACGCATTGCGACGATGGATCGGTCTGCGCCCCTTCCCGCGCTTCCTGACCAGACGCCGACATGGGGCGTGGCATCCAGCCTCGCTCGGGAATGGGAACTCGATCGTCTGGCGGATCGTCTCGCGGAACTCCACTGATCGGCTCCCGTCCGGTTCGGCTCAGACAGCCCTGACTTTTGAGCGACCTCCGAAGGGCTGCGGCGCACGCCGCAGTTCCATTGGGGCGGACCGTGAGAGATCGCGTTCGGCTATTCCACCGTCACGAAATTCGGTTCCGGGAACTCAACTTGGGCGCTGTCACGATTGGTCATCGCATTGATACGATCCAGCCAGGCCAGCAGATCCCGATGAGCCGGCCCGCCAGCGCCGAACAGCCGATCGCGCATTCCAGCCAGAAGAATTTCAGCGTCTCGCAGACGGGCTGAACGACCTTCCCACTGCCAGCCACTCCGCAGCCGGTCATCTGTCGCGACAGACAATGCCAAGACCAGGCCAGCCTCGTATTCGTGGAGAAAGGGACGCACACGGGGCGTTCCCGCCGGTAGTGCACCGGAGACGCTTGGATCGCCGTTGATGGCGCGCAGCACGTCCCAGTCCTGGCGCGCTGCGCCGTAACTGCCGAGCTGGTGCCGAATGCGCGCGCGCATGTAGTAGTAAGGAACCTCCACTACGCGATCCGCTTCCGCTTGCTCGATGGCCTCACTCAGCAATGCCTCTGCGCGCGTAGTGTCCTGCAGTTGTTGAGCCACGTCAGGAGCATGGCTAAGCAGCGCACCGGCTGCATCTCGTGGCCGTGCGAAGGCCACACGCGCGGCGCGGTAGGTCTCGAACGAGCTCTCCCAGTTGGTCCGTCCGGTGGTTTCGAACTGACGCGTGCGGCGCAACGGGCGATCGGCTACCGGATTCAGCATGAACGCGTCCCAGTCGACGCGCCAGCCAGCGTAGATACTCTGACACGCCGGCAGTCGGTCGCCGATCGTCATCCAAACCTCGTCATGCCCTGACCGCCTCGCCGGATCGCCGCGGACAATGCTGCCGAGTTGCCCGTACGCTTTCCGAGGTACTCGCCCGAATGAGCGCTCGATCCCGACAGACGCAAGGTCGAGACCGCTTTTCTGGGCCGATTGCACGAGTGCGCCATCGCGTCCCGATGCCAGCAACTCTATTGCGCTGTCCGTGTCACGCGTGGCGCCATCCGCCAGCACCTGCTCAACCATCGTCAGTCGGCTGCGCGTCTCCAGCCATTTGCCGAATGTTGGGGTGAAATGCGCATCGTGGTCATCGAACAGGTGCTCGACCAAGTCGGGATGCAGGAAATGATTGGTCTGAGCAATTGGACCATCGACCGCCGGCCCCACTCTCATCATTTCGCCATTGAACTCGATCCGTTGCGCCCGGCCAGCAGCGGCATCCGAACAAAAAATGACCCATGCCGAGAAAGGCTGAACACTCCGGATGATCTCGACTGCTTGCTCCAGCGAGCCCGCCTCGCGCAGAATCCGCTGTTGGACAAATGGCGCGATCTCGGCAGTGCCTGTTGTGAAACGTGTGCGATAGCGGGTCGTGGAAAGCTGGTGCAGTGAAACGGCGATCCCAGCATCGTTCAAGCCACTGATGCCACCTGGATAGATAAGTCCCGCGGTGCCGAAGGCCACGTAACGATGCCAGCCGGGGTGATTTTCAGTTTCGTCGATCAGAAAGAGAGTGCTGGCGACATTCCAATTGTACAGGTCAGCATCCAGGTTGCGGGCATGCAGATGGCGTCCATCCGCGGTCGAGTTGCCAGGCAGGCTGAACCCAGTGCAGGCGATGCCGGTACGGTGGTTCTGATGAGCCAGACTGGCGCTGGCATCAGCCAGATGTTGACCAGCGACATCGGATGGGCCCGCTAGCAGGGCGCGCACGTCCGGATTCGCATGGGGCATGCAGAGGTCGATCGCTTCGGCAATCGCCGCGATGCGTGCTGACGGCGACGGCAGCGCAAGCCGCTGTTGGATGCCGTCGGCCAGGTTGTCAAGCTCGATCGCGATAAGTGCGTCGACCACCTGCTGACGGGAAAAGTTCGCGTTCGGCAAGCCGTCACGATAACCATCCGCCATTGCACCGATAGCCTCTCGGAACTCGCTGCCAACACTCTCAACAATGCGGTTGCTGAGGCCCCGGAAAAGCGCTGTCGCAACGCCGGTCTTCAAGGAGTTGCCAAGGTCAATACCACGAGCGATCGCCGAGAGGATTTCCGGAAAAACTCCCTCTTCGATCTCGCGCGCGAGCAGCCGGCCGTGGTCGTAGACCGTATCAACGAAGCGGCCGCGCTGGCGCAGCACATAGAATGGCTTATCAGCCACCAACAACCGGTGCAGCGTGCTATCCGCGCGCCCCGCGCCCGTCGGCAAACGGATGAGAGACGTGCCCAGTTCCGGCAATGTCTGTTGATTACTCATCGTATGCGCTCCCCCTGAAGCACCACTCTGCTCGATGATGATCGTCTCGCCAATGAAGTGCGTCACGCCTGGACAGGGCGGCGCGCCGTTGCCACGCCCCCGGCCACACGCTTCGGGTACGGTTCTATGCGGGTTTCGAGCAATCTATCCATGCTGGTGGCGCATGCGGTCACAGCGGGCAGCGGCCGATCCACATTCTGATCTCCGGCTGCCTGATCGACTGACGATCACGGGATTCGGCCGCGCCGAGCGCGGGCACACCGTTCACTATCACCGGCCTGCATATCAGCAGCGGGAGGGCGATCTCGCGGCGATGCGTCGCGGCTTAGCGAGATCGCACTGTTAGGCGCGAGCGCGGCAACGCGTCGGCGACGCCGGGTGGCCCCCGCAACCAGCGCACCAAAAAAGCCTATTACGCCGAGTCCAATGGGTTCCGGGATAACCGCCGGTGCGAGCCCGATTATCGGGGCAGGATCCCGTATGGCGACCGTCACAAATGCGCTGTCCTATTCTGTGCCGCTTCCCATCCCGACCCAGACTGGCCTGCCACTTCATTCCCGCACTCACGGTTTTGTGTTCGCTTCGAAATTAGGCAGGCGAGCCGGAGCCGGCAACCTCCCGGTCTGGATCTGTAATGAGCGGGAGGGGAGGGAGACACTTGTCCGAATCCCGCCAGAATTGTCAGCTTGCTTCCGTCGAAAGGTCGTGGGGGAAGTCACGTCAGCACTCGGCACCAGCACAAGCGAGCCCTGCGGAACGCGCCGCGGTCTCGTAGCTGACGTGCGGCGCCACACGACCGCCGGCCGTCGAGCCCTGGTATTGCTGCTCATTATCGCCTGTACGGGCTGCAGCGGTTCGCGCTACGCTACGCACTGGGATGGTCGACGCGGATACGATGGAAGCGGCGACTACGGCTATGACGTTGCCGCCTCAAGTGCGGAGGCACGAAGCTACCGTCAGCGGGCTCGGGGCAATTATCCCGTGCCAGGGTCTTCGGACGACCCGTGGGAACCATATATTCGTGAAGCGGCATATCGGTTCCAGGTCCCGGAACGCTGGGTGCGGGAAGTCATGCAACAGGAAAGCGGCGGGAGCCTGTACGATGCCGATGGCTACCTGACCACGTCGTCGGCCGGCGCAATGGGGCTCATGCAAGTGATGCCCCAGACCTTTGACATACTGCGGACTCGCTACGGCCTTGGGAGTGACCCCTACGAGCCGCACAACAACATCCTAGCGGGTACGGCATACATCCGAGAGATGTATGACCGGTATGGCTCGCCGGGGTTTCTCGCCGCGTACGACGCCGGACCTGACCGCGTAGATGCCTATCTCTCCGACGGCAGTCGGTTACCGGATGAGACGATCAACTACTTGTCGTCCGTCGCTCCGCGATTGGGCAATGACATCGCCATGACTGGTCCCCTTGCGGCAATTGCCGGCGGCAGCGCGACGGGGACGGCTCGTGCTTCCGCCGGCAACGAGCTGGCGAGCGATGATCCATCGCTGCGCGCGTTCAACGGAGGCGGCTTGGTCACGGCGGCTGCCCCGACAGGCGCATTGACCGACCAATCGCCAACAGCAGTCCAAGTGACCGAACAGCCGATACCCGCTCGATCTGTTATCGCGATAGTGGCCCCAAGCGACAGCTGGGGCATCCAGGTTGGAGCCTACAGCGACCCGGACACAGCAGGATTAGCAATTCAGCGGGCCCGAGCCAGTGCCAACGATCTCCTGCTCGGAACGCGGCCGACGATCTCTCCGGTTCAGCGCGTCACCACCCTGTATCGAGCGCGCCTGATGGGCCTATCGCCGGAGATCGCATCGGCCGCCTGTGCCCGGCTCAATCAGGCAGAGATCGACTGCGTCGCGGTACCTCCAGGGTTGTGAGAGGGCACTCCCTTGGTTGGCCTCCAAACCCGATTGAACCAGTCCTGTTCATCACAGACCAACGGTCGTCGACCGGATCAGGCTGGTCTTCACTACATCGGCGGGCTGTTCGGCCGTCAGGTCAGGTGTCCTCCCGCCGAGCCGCAGCCAGGCTGAGTGTGTTCAGCCGTTCAACAGCAGCATGTTATGGGTCCACTTTTGCCTTGCCGCGACGCACGGCCGGACTTGTCGCAGTCACACGTTCGTTCGGCGGGCAGGGACACTATCAGCGCCGACCGATTCTGTTTCAGTGTGCGAAGCGAGCGCCGGCTGAAGCTCCGCTGTCTGCTTGCGCTCGGACGGAGGCTCCGTGGCCGCCACTACCAGAGCAGGCGCATCTTCGCGAACCCGCCGAATCCCCGCATACCACAGAGAAACCGTTCTCCCTATATCGGCCTCAACCAGCAGCGGGGCTGCAGCTATCGGCTGGACGCTGAGGTCGAGATCCGTGGTGACACCGGCTGCAATTTGGCGACTCTCGCTCGCCGCAGTATCGGTTAGCGTGGCAGCACTCGGTACCTGTCGCGAGATCGGGAGCAACATGGCTACTCTCGCGCACTGCCGCACCAATCAGAGCCGCGGCGGTCACTGCAGAATTCAGAATGGCCCCGCCATCAGGTAAAGTCGCATCTACAACCGCGGCCCCCTCGCGGCCGGCCTGTCCAAACTGTCGCAGCGTGCGATTGGGAACGCGGACGTCCTGCACCGCCTGGTAGGTGATATCGCCATATCGTCTCTTCTGGCCAAGCGCGATAGTGTCGATCGAGGAAACTCGCTGCGTACTGACCGATGCCGCATCGGCCGCCTCCGCAACATATCCGAGGGCTTTCTCGGAATGCTGATTGACAGGAGCCGCGACGGCAGCTGCGGCAGGCAACCAACCAGTACCGTCTGTCCCGCATTCGCTTTCGGTCGAGCCGCCAGTACTGCAGAATAATGCGGCGGTGCGATCAGCCAATCCCATCCCTCCTGCGGGTCGGGACTGGCGGAGATCACGACCAGCCCAACTGCGGTCGCCGCAAAGACGGCAGCGAGGGGAGACGACAATTGCATTTTTGCTTCCGGTGGCGGATTCCACGGCGCCGGCACGCGGCGATGAAGGCGAGGCTCCGGCGGTGAATCGACAGCCATCGATGCTGTCGATGTGTCGATCCCCAATCTGGTGAACCGCTCGCCGAGACGGCGACGAATAAGCTGTCGGTGCAGTGCAGTTGCGCCGCGCCGCTCATCGGCCATCATTTCTATCTGCCATCGATGGCGGCCAGCCGCTGTGCACACGAAGATCGTGTCATCAACGGTGCTTTCCTCCACGTACCTCGGCTGCATCAATCGCGACAGCACCCAATCGTCGGCATCGCGTCCGCTCACGCCTGCAGCGCCGCTCGCGACAAACCGGTCGAGCAGAATGCCCGCCGGTGCCCCCAGATGTGGCAATAAGTACTGATCGGCACCCACGCGACTGGCCGCCTCCAACTGATATGCAGTCAGTTTTCTTCCGCAAATGTACCTGTGTTCCCGATGACGATATGAAGGTTGATACTCAAGAAACCTTGACGCTGATCATCAACAAGCGATGTCACTGCGGCAATGAGGGGATGGTCCCCTTCCCACAGCAGCCGATCTAAGCCCATGCCCCTATGGCAATGTATCGAGCAGCGTCTTTGCCGCTTTCAAATCGGCGGATTCGAAACCTTCGGTGAACCGATCATATACCGGCCGGAGCAATTGAGCGGCGCCAACTGGATCCTCCTGCCGAACCCTCAGCAGCGCCGCACTGACAGCGGTGCGTAGCTCCCAGAACAATGCGCCCTGCTTGCGCGCCAGATCTGCCGCCTGCGCAAAGCAAGCCGCTGCCTGAATTGGTTGGTCCCCGCCAAGTCGCAGCTGCACTTCGCCCTTGATGCGGAGCAGTTCGGGGCCATACCACTGTTGGCCAGCATCGCCCGCATCGGCGGCCTCAATTGCTTGGTCCACCGCGTCTCGTGCCTCGTCGAACCGTCCCAGTCCCGCGAGCGCAAGCGCTAACGATCCCATGAATTCCGGATGCGATAGCCGCCAGCCGGTGCGATTGCTGATCGTGAAGGCGTCGCGCAGGTCTGCGAGACCTTCGCAGAATTGGTGACGTTCTACCAACAATTTACCTCGGAGAAACTGTCCGGCCATGGTCCAAAATGGCACGGCTGCGTTCGCCGCCGCCTCGATGATCCTGCTGACCGCGGCTTCGGCGGCCGCGAAATCGCCAGTCATCGGGGCAATCCGCCCCATGCCGTAAAACAGCACTCGACATAGCGTCACTTGGCGATCGGCACCACCGACCTCGTCGAGGCTCGCTCGCGCTTCCTGGTGCGCCGTTTCGGGATACCCTTGAAGGCAGAGGACGCGCGCGAGCAAGGCCCGCGCCATCGCGCGGTCGTCTGCCTGCTGCCGATGCGGCAGCCCGCCCTTCTCCCCTCGCGACGGGGGCAATTGGATCACCTGCTCAAAGTGGTACCGTGCTTCCGCGAGCCGGCCAGTCCTCAGCAATGTCATGCCCATACGCCGATCGGCAAAGCCGGCACCGACCGCGTCGCCGGTCTGCCGGGCAATTGCCCTGGCACGCTCGGACGCCGCGGCCGCACTCGCATATTCGCCACGAAAGCCGTCGACACTCGACAGGTCCAGCAGAACACGCAATTGAGCGCGCAGGTCACTCAATGTTTCGGCGGATTCAAGGGCCTCGGCGAGTACCGTCCGCGCCTGCTCCGATGGACCTCGCGTGTGGAGCAAACCGTTCCCGAAGCCAATCTGCAACCGCATCCGCTGGCGCGCATCAGACTTGGGATCGGCCCGCAACTCGAGCAGCGCACGCTCGCACCGCTCCCGGCATTCGGCAAGCAACGATGAGCGCATCAATAATGGCACCACCGCGGCCGTCAGCGTCACGCCGATCGAGGC
>Ga0070730_10004973_pt1 | contig 11542 bp, 7 predicted proteins | sample Coa_R1_3_FD_66447 | JGI IMG/M metagenome (GOLD analysis project Ga0070730, IMG submission 66447) | Surface soil microbial communities from Centralia Pennsylvania, which are recovering from an underground coalmine fire - Coalmine... | ecosystem: Environmental > Terrestrial > Soil > Unclassified ... | reverse complement strand
TCGCGGCGACCGGTCGGCTGGACGGAGGGTTTGCTCCTCGGGGCGTTCGGCTACCTGGGCCTGCTGTCGATCCGCAACGACATCTGGTGGGGCTGGGTCACGGCGCCGATCGTGGCGGCCAGTGGCGCGGTCCTCGCTCAACGGGTCCTGGCCCAGTTGGCGCCGGCCCCCGCGGCGGCACCGGCCGGGGCGGAGGGACTGCCCGCCCCGTCGGCGCCCGAGATCCCGGTCTTGAACTGGATGATCGCCGGGGGGTGCCTGGCCGCGGCGATCGTCGTCGCGCCGGTCTGGCGGGCGCCGGCGCGCGCGCTGGATAAGACGACGCCGGTGGCCGCCGGCCAGTGGCTCCGCGCGCAGCCTCCCCACGGCCTGCTGTTCAACTACATGGAATGGGGAGGCTATCTGGAGTGGGTGCTCTATCCGCGCCAGCAGCTGTTTATCGACGGCCGCTTTGAGGCGCGGCAGCCCGCGGTCTGGGACGACTATCTCGCCATCTCCGCGGGCAAGAGCGATTGGCAGGCCCGCCTCGACAAATACCAGATCGGCACGCTCGTGCTCAACCGCGACTTCGACGCCGCCCTGATCCCCCTGGTCCAGGCCTCGCCGCGCTGGTCCCAGGTCTATCCCCCGGCTGCGCCGGCCGACCCCGCGGCCCTGGTGTTTTATCGGCGGTGAGGGACGAGTGGTCAGTCGTCAGTCGTCAGTCGTCAGTCGTTAGTCATCAGTCGTCAGAAGGAGCGCTGCTCGGCATGGACAAAGCAGATATTCTCCTGCTTTATGAGTACAATTACTGGGCGACGGCGCGGGTGCTGCGGGCGGCCGGGCAGATCACGCCGGGGCAATTCACGGCGGCGGCGCGGGTCAGCTTCGGCAGCCTACGCGGCACCCTGGTGCATATGCTCGGCACCGAATGGCTCTGGCGCCTGCGCTGCCAGGGCGTCTCGCCCACCACCTTGCTGGCGGAGGAGGAGTTTCCGTCACTCGCCGGCCTGACGGAGCGGTGGCGCGACGAGGAAGCGGCGATGCGCGCTTTCTTACACCAGCTCCAGGATGCCGAGGTGCAAGGCCCGGTGCGCTACATGACGACCCAGGGCACGCCCTATCAGAACGTCCTGGGCCATGTACTCGTGCATATCGTGAATCATGGCACCCAGTTCCGCAGCGAAGCCGGGATCTTGCTGACCGAATATGGGCACTCCCCCGGGGACCTGGACCTGATTGTGTTTCTGCGCGCGCAGCCGCGCGGGAACTGAAGGCTTCCTACGCGTCCCGCTCTCCGCCCTCCGCCGCCTGATCCCGCGGTGCGAGCCACGCCGCCGCCGCTGCCGCCAGGTTGTGCGCGGGGCCGCGGCGCAGGGTGCAGACCGGGAGCGAATTGAGGAAGGTGTGGCCGTAGCCTTTGCTGACCAGGCGGCGGTCCAGGATCGCGACGACGCCGCGGTCCTGGTGGCTGCGGATCAGGCGGCCGAAGCCCTGCTTGAACTTCAAGATCGCCTGGGGCAGCGAATACTGGGCGAAGGCGTCGTCGAACTGCTCGCTGCGGGCGGCAAAGATCGGGTCACTGGGCACGCGGAAGGGGAGCTTGGTAATCACCAGCACGCTCAAGGCGTCGCCGACCACGTCAATGCCTTCCCAGAAAGACGAAGTGCCCATCAGCACGCTGCGGGGGGTGGTCCGGAAGCGCTCCAGCAGCTGGCGGCGTGAGCCGTCGAGGTTGTGCCCCAGCAGCAAGAGGCCGGCTTCTTCGAGTGGCCGCTGGAGGGCGCGATACGTCGTGCGCAGGGCACTGTGCGAGGTGAAGAGGACCAGCGCGCGGCCGTGGGTAGCCAGGCTCAGGTCGAGGATCGTCTGCTCCAGCTGCCGCTGGTAGCCCGGCTGATTCGGCTCGGGCAGGTCGTCCGGGATATAAAGCATCGTCGAGTTGACATAATCGAAAGGCGAGCCGACCTGGAGCTCGCCGCTGGCGTGCAGGCCCAGGCGCTCCCGCACATAGGCGAAATCGCCGTCCGTGGAGAGGGTGGCGGAGGTCAGCACGACGGTACGCTTGGTGGCGAACAGGTAACGATCCAGCAACTCGCCTACATGCAGGGGCGCGCAATGCAGGGTGGTGGTCTCGTCGCGGGCATTGGACGATAGCCAGTAAATGGCCCCGTTGCTGGGACTGGTCAGCGCGGCGTTCAGGTGGCTGTGGAGGGTCTCCGCTTGCTGCCAGAGGTTACTGAGTTCCAGCAATAGGTTAGCCAGGTCGCCGCTTTGCGCCTCTTCTTCCTCTTCGGTCAGCGTCATGAGCTGGTTCAAGTCTTCCAGCACTCCCGCGAGCTGCAGAGAAAGATTATCCCAGGCCAGCTCGACCTCGCCCCAATGGGGCTCCTTGCGCACCCGGGCCGTGATCCGCAAGCGCTTATCGTACTCGTTGCGCTCCTCGCTATGGTCGTCGAGGATGCGATGGAGGCAGCTGAACAGCTCATGGCAGAGGCCGCTCAGCCGCGCACAGGCGCTATGCAGGCGCGCCAGGATCTCGTCCATCGCCGCCAGCGTGGTCGCCGCGATATGCACCCGGGCGGGCGCTTGCAGGGCGGATCGCAGTGCCCCGGCGCTGAGCGGGGCCGCCGGTCCCCGCACCTCAAACTGGCGGCGCAAGTCGGCCAGGAAGCCCTCATAGCGGTCGCTGCTCCCCCGGCTCAGCTGGCCGCTGAGATCCCCGACATCGTTCTGCGTCACCTGGTAGCCCAGCTGATCGGTCGCTTCGTCTTCCAGGTGGTGGGCCTCGTCGATAATCAGATGCTGATAGGGCGGCAGGACCCGATTGCCGGTCGCGATATCGGCCAGCAACAGCGCGTGGTTCACTACCAGGATGTGGGCGGCGGCCGCGCTCGTCTTCGCGCGGTGGAAGAAGCAGAGCCCCTTTTGGTTGTAGACACACTCGTGGAGCGGGCAGCCTTCCACACTGACCGTGATCTTGTTCCAGACCTGGGGCTCGGCGTTCACCAGCAGGAGCTCGCTGCGGTCTCCGGTGTGGGTGTTCGGTAGCCAGATCAGCACCTTGACCAGCGTACGCAGCTCGTCGACCCCCGGCGGGGCCTGCTTGCGGAAGCTGGCCCAGCGGCGCAGACAGAGATAGTTGCTGCGCCCTTTCAGCACGGCCGCCCGGAAAGGCGGGCGGGCCTCCCGCCCCGGATCGGACGCCCCTTTGGGCTCTGGCGGGCCCTTGCGCTCGGATCGGGGGCGCGCCCGCACCTCGGCATGGGCCCCCACGGGGACGCGCCCGTTACCGCCGGGCACCGTTTCCCACGCCTGGATCACCCGGGCCAGCGCGGGTAAGTCCTTATAGAACAGCTGATCCTGCAGGTTAATCGTATTGGTGGCGACCACGATCCGCGTCTTGTTCTGCAGCGCGAACTGGATGGCCGGCAGGAGATAGGCCAGCGATTTGCCGGTGCCCGTCCCGGCCTCGACCATCAGGTGCCCGCCCTCGTTAAACGCGCGGGCCACCGAGCGCAGCATATCCACCTGCTGCGGGCGGATCTCATAGGCCGGGAAGGTCTGCGCCACCGGGCCGCCCGCGCCCATGGCCGCGACCAGGGTCTCGATATCGATCGGGTGGAGCGATTCGGGGGCCGCGTCCTCCAGCGGCGGGGGTTGCTCCGGGGGATGGAGCAGCCCCAGGTCGAACTCGGTCTGCGAGAACCCGGCGGCGGCCAGCTTGCCGGCCAGGCTGCCGGCGCCGCTGAGCGGCAGGTTGAAGCTCGTGCGCGCCGCCTCGCGCTCCACCTCCTGGAACAGGTGGCGTAACGGCCACTCGCTCGTCGCCGTGGCCCGGTTGATCTCCGCCAGCACCTCGACCGGAAGCTCCTGCAGCCGGTCGACCAGCGCGCAGAAGACATGCATCGCCAGCTCGGCGTCGGCGACCGCCCGGTGCTGAGTGGGCACGGTCAGCCCCAGGGCCGTGGCGACCCCGGCCAGGTTATAGACCGGCACCTCGGGGAGCAGCAGGGTCGCGAGCTCGAAGGTATCATAGGCGCGATTCCGCATCTGGACGCCTTGCCGCTTGAGGAGCGCCAGGTCGATCTCGATCGAATGGCCGACGATCGGGCAGTCGGCGACAAAGCGCAGCACGGCCGGGGCGACCACGTAGATGGCGGGCGCTTTGCGCACATCCTGCCAGCTGATGCCGGTCAGGGCGGTAATCTTGTAGGGGATGGGCTGGCTGGGGCGGATGAAGCTCTGCCAGCGTTCCAGGATCTGGCCGTCCCGGAATTTCACCGCGCCGATCTCAATAATCTCGTCGGCATCGGCCCGCAGGCCGGTGGCCTCGGTGTCGAGTGCGATGTAGGTGCGCCCCACGGACCCGGTTCCGATCTAGGCTAAGGTTGTTTGGTCAATATCCCCGCTGTGGGTCGACCCGATTGCGCAGGGGCTCCCCGGCCAGGTAGCGGCGCAGGTTGTCACAGAACAGCTCGGTTGCCCGGCGGTTGTAGTGTGGATTCGCCCCGGCCAGGTGCGGGGTGATCAGTACCTGCGGCATCGTCCAGAGCGGGCTGGTGGCCGGTAAGGGCTCCTGCTCAAAGACATCCAGCGCGGCGCCGCCAATCTGACCCGCCTGGAGCGCCGTGATGAGCGCCGGCTCGTCGACGAGGCCGCCCCGCGCGATATTGATCAAGACGGCCCCCGGGCGCATCGCGGCCAGCGCGGGCGCGTCGATCAGATGGCGGGTGGCTGGGGTCAGGGGGGCGGCCAGCAGCACGAAATCACTGGCCGCCAGCAGTTCCGGCAGCTCGCTGGGTGTGTAGAAGCGCGCGACCGGGGGGGCCGGCGGGGTCGGGGTCGGGCGCTGTACGAGCACGCGCATGCCCAGCGCCTGGGCCAGCACGGCCGTGCGCTGGGCGATCGGGCCGTAGCCGACAATGCCCAGCGTTTTGCCGTAGGCTTCGTCGGGCGCATAGCGATCCCAGCGGGACTCGTGTTGCGCCGGGATGGCCCGCACCAGCCCCCGAACAAAAGCCAGGATATAGCCGATCACATGCTCGGCAATCGGAATCGCGTGGATGCCGCTCGCCGTCGTGACCTGCACCTCGGGGCGCGGCTCGAACAAGCCGGCGCCGATCATATGGTCGACGCCCGCACTGGTCAGTTGGATCCAGCCCAGATGGGGGGCCTGCTGGAGCCACTCGACCGGGAAGCGGAAGGTGAACAGCACGTGCGCCCGGGCGAGCAGCGGGGCCAGCTCACCGTCGGGCAAGCGTCGCCAGCCGGGCGCCGGGGGGGTGGCGCCGCCGGGGGCCTGGGCGGCGCCGGGCTCCGGCTCCATGCTGCTGTCGAGTTGCACGCGCGGACTGACGCCCCGTACCAGCTCGCGCTCGGCGGCGTCGAGGGGGAAGTTAATCAGGACATAGACGGGTCCCGTTGCGGGCGCGTGCTGTGTTGTCTGCTGCGGTGCCACGGGCGGTATTGTACACGATCGCCGGCCCCAGTGCAACTTCAGGCGGGACGTCCCGGCGGCGCGGGTCAGTGGCTGTCAGTCAGCTGGATCGTCTCGTCGATCGTGCCGTCGCTGCCGTGGTCGATCTGCACCGGGAGCGTGGGCTCGGTGCCGGTCCACTTGCCGTAGTCGATATAGGCGGTATCTTGCGCCTGCAGCGTGATGCCGTCATGGTCGAAGGTCTGCTCGCCCTTGGCGTCGATGCGATCCAGCACCAGCCCGTACGTGCCCGTCTCTTTGTTGCCCTTGGTGCTGAGGCTCAACGTGGCTTTGTCGGGGTCCAGGTGCAGAGTCATCGTCCCGCCGCTTTCGATGTCCACGCCCTTGACCAGGAAGGAATAGTCGGCCGCGGTCGTGTCCGTGCCCAGCACAATATCCGGCGACTCGGTGTAGTCGGTCTTATAGGCGATGGTGCGCCCATCGCCCGCGAAGGTGATCGTGTCCTTTTGGCCCGGGTGCAGCACGATATCGTCGATCCCCAGGTCATAGCCCGGCCCGATGAGGGTGATGTTCGAGTGGGTCTCCGTTTTCAGGGTCCCCCCGTCCACCGTGACGGTGAGCGCCAGGCCCAACGGCACAAAGTAGACCGGCTCGGCGCTGTTTTTCCAGAGATCGCTGCTGCGCGGCGCTTCGATCTGCACCCCCGGGATCGTGTTCACAAATGTATCGCCCTGGAAGCCGGTCTGGTGGCCGTCCTTGTCGGCGAGCAGCAGATGGCCGTCGCCTTCCAGCCAAAGCTGGTTGTACTGCTGCTCGGGGGCGGCCTGCTTGTGGCCCCCCGCCCGCGCCGCGGCGGCCGGACCACAGAAGGGGCAGACCTGCGGTTGGAGGCGCGGGGTAGTCGGGGTAATGTCGAGCGTGCCCGTGGTGGCGTCCCCGCGATACTCACTCTCCGGCTCATTGGGATTGGTGGACGCCAGATACGACCAGGTATTGGCCGGGCGGTCGATCAGCAAGAACCGCTCGTCGCCCGGGAAGTTATTATCGTAGACGCGTACTGCAAACTGGCCGTTGCCGCGATCTTCGACGGCGTACGGCGTGATGGCATGCCCGCCCTTGAAGCCCGGCTGGTAGATCCCCAGCGTGTAGCGGTCCGCCGGGCCGGCGTTTTGTTTGAACGACGCAATCAACAGGTCCAGGATTTCGGCGGGGGTCTTGGTGATCACCTTGTCCAGCGTCGGCTCGGTGGCCTGGGTGGCGAAGAAATAGGCGATCTCGCGCTGCAGGGCCGCGTTGCCCTCGATGTTCAGATCGAACGTCCGGGGGGCGCCAAATTTGGTGGGCGCCTCCTGGTGGCTGAAGAAGGCGAGACTGAGGGCGGCGAAGCCCTCGCAATGGCCGCCATCCATGTCCTTGTTGACGGCATCCATCCACTGCTGGGCCGGCGGGGTGAGGATACAGCCGCCGGCCTGGCTGCCGCAGACCTGATCGCCAAACATGCGCTGGACATCGGCGGGCGTGAGATTGACTCGGCCCGGGGTAAAGCCATAGTTTTCAAACTGGAAACCGTCGACGGCCGGGCGGAAGCCCAGGTCGGCGATCAGTTGCCCCGCGACGGGCGAGGGGGTGGGCGGCAAGGGGGTGGGCGCCGCGTCACCCTCCGCCGCCGCGTCGGCGGCGGGCGCGGGAGTCACATCGGCGGCCTGGCCGCCCTGGATCTGCGCAATGGCGGCGGCGGCCCGCTTGCCCAGGTCGGAGTCGGGGCTCAAGGCGACCACCTGCTGGAGATCGACCAGCGCGTGCTCGGTATCCTGCTGGCCCAGGTAGACGTCGGCGCGCGCAAAGTAGGCCCCCGGATCGCTCGGTTGCAGCTGGATGACGTAGCTGAAGGCCTGCAGCGCCTTCTCCGCGTCCCCTTTCTTCTGGAAGACCACGCCGGCCAGCAAGGCGGCGTTGGCATCGTTGGGCTGGATGGCGAGCGCTTTGTCGAGGTCGGTAAGGGCTTTGTCGACCTCCCCCTGGTGGAAATAGGCGGCCGCGCGGTTGACATAGGCCGGCTCGTCGTTGGGCTGGGCGGCGATCGCCTGGCTGAAGGCGGCCACGGCGCCAGCGTAGTCGGCGTTCTTGGCGGCGGCTAGGCCGGCGGCGAAGGCGCCCGCCGCGTCCCCCGCGGCGGGCGGGGTGGCGGGCGGGGTATCGGCGGCCGGCACCGTATCGGTGGCCGCCACGCTAACGGCGGTCTCGGTGGGAGCGGCCGTCAGCGTGGCGGCCACGGTCGGTGGCAGAGTCGTGTCGGTAGGGGGCACCGCCGTGGGCGGGGCGGCGGCGGTCGCCGTGGCGGGCGGGGCGGGGACGCGGGTCGGCGTGGCCGGCGGATCGCCGCAGGCGGCCAGCAGGCCGGCCACCACCACGAGTGTGAGGAGCCCGCCGGACCAGGGTTGGGACTTGAGCCGAAGCATCAGATAGTTCTCCTCGCGTATCCTACTCCGGGAGTCGCACGACCCTCGCACCGCCGGCCGGGGAACCAGGAGGGAGCAGGCCCGGATAGTATATCGCAGACCGATCGCCCGGGTCAAATTCCGCGCGACGGGCGGCAGATCAGAACGTGCCCCAGACCGAACACAGCCGAGGCGAAAAAGGCGACCATTGGACGGAGCCCATCCAGGTGCTCTCCGCCAGGGCCGCATAGCCGCCTAATGCAAGTGCCAGACACCCCATGGGCGATCGTTGAGCGAGGAGTGAGCACCCCCAGGTGCGAACGCGGGTGGGGCAGCGTTCGCACCTGGGGGTGCTCACTCCTCATCACCCAAGGGGTCGCTTGAGGCTGCACTAGGGCCATCCCGGCGTCGGCCGGGGCGGGCCGGTCGCGGGTCGGGGTCAGGACCGCCATTGTTATCACTCCTTACCCACTGACGATCCGATAGGACACGGTCAGGCTCGTCCAATCTGCGGGCGGTTGGTCGGCGGGGTCGAGGAAGGCGCCGCCGCGCGTCAACGCCGTCTCGTCGCCGCGCGTGGGGGCCGTGGAGATCGCCGGCTGCTGGAGCCCGCGCAGGTCCAGGGGCGCCGTGGCGACAAAGAGCTTCAGCCGGTCGCGGACGGGGCCCAGGGCCGCGAGCGCGGCGGTCGGGGGGTCGACGGTGAAGGTGAAGTAATCCTCCTGGCCGGGCGGGGGCCACTGCTGGCCCGGCACCAGTCTTTCCTGGGCCCCCTCGGGCGGATAGATCTGGCTGACCGCGCCATCGGCGCCGAAGCGGAACAGGCTGAAATAGAGCGGCCCCCCGGGGGCAGCCGGCGCACTATCGTAGGTGAGCACCAGGGTGTACTGGGCGAGGGGCGCCAGCGCCGGCTCGCCCACGGGTAGTGGCGCACCCGGCACGCGGAGCGTCATGGTGATCTGCGAGTCGAGCGCCGAGCCGGGGTTGCTGCGCGCCAGCCCATCCCGAAAGCCGGCCAGCAGCGTCAGCCGGTTGGCAGCCGGTTCGGCGAGCTGGGTGAGGGCCGCGCTGCTCTCGGCCGGGTCCGCGCCGAAGGTCGGGGCCAGCAGCGGCGCCAGCGGCGGCAGGGGCTGCCCATCCGGGGCCCGCGCGCCCACCGTGAACGTGATCCCGGCGGGCGTCACGTCGACCAGGGCATCCGGCGCGACCGTGTCCGGCGGCACGATCTGGAGAATCGCGCGCCCCGCGAGGGCCGCTGCGATTGCCGCGGCCGCGGCGGTGGGCGCGCCGGTATTGCGTACGGCGACCCGCAGTTGCCGGCCGGGATAGACGGGCCGGATGACCAGCGCCCGCGCCTGGGCCGGCTGGCTGATGGGGGGCTGGTCGAAGGTTGCCTCCGCCTGGAAGGGGAACACCCGGCGGATCGTCGCCGTGCCGATCGGCCGCTCCTGCCCGAGCGGGGCGCTGGTGGTCGTGGCGTCCGGGTTGGGGAAGACCTGCACGCCCGCCCCGGCCGCCAGCCCGCGCTCGGTGCCGGCGGCCAGCACCAACGCGGTTCCGGCAATGCTCTGTACGGGCAGCCAGTCCACCGGCGTCGTGCTGCCGCCCAGGACCTGCCGGCTCAACGGCCCTTCCCCCGCGGGGTGTTGCGTCGCGCGCCGCATGGTGACCTGATCCTGCAGAAAGGTCAGGATATCCTGGTAGGTGGCTGTCGGCCCGTGGCGGAGCGCCCGGGCCAGGTAGTAGGTGAAGAGTCCGACGCTCTGGCCGATCAGGGGCTGCTCTTCGGGCCAGAGGGCATCGCCGGCGGCGAGCGCGGATTCGTAGGCCCGCTCATCCGCCTGGCAGGCCGCGAGCGTGACATAGGTAAGCTGGTCGGTTTGGGCCGTGCGCGCCGGGAGCGTGGGGCGCGGGCTGGCAGCCGCGGCGGCGGCCTGGGCCGCGGGGGCCGGCTGATTACTGGCCTGGAGCGGCAGATTGTACGGTAGCTCGCGGACCAGCCCGGCTTCGTCGGCCCGCGTCCCGCTGGCCGAGTGGCAGCAATCCAGGATGGCCGTCAGGTTCGCGGTGCGCCCGGCGATCTGCGCCAGGTAGGTATGTAGCTCGTCGTCGAGGATGTCGCCATGGGGCGGGGTAGGCACTTGCGGGTCCCGGGCGTCGTACGGCACGATCGATTCGTCAAAGCCGTCCGGCTCGTCGCCGTTCAGGTCCGGCCATTGCGAGCCGTGCCCCGAATAATAGATCAGCACCGTGTCGCCGGCCTGGGTCTGTTCCGCCAGCGCCTGGAGCGCCTGCCGGATCTGCGCCCCAGTCGCCACGTGGGCGGCATCCGTGCCGGGCGCCGAGCCCAGGGTCGTGATCTCGCCGGCCGCGAAGCCGAAGTGTGCCTGTAACACGGCCGCCATCGTCGCCACGTCCTGCGCGGGGCCCACCAGGTCGAAAGGCGGCGTGTAGGCCGCGGACCACTGGTACTGCGTGATGCCGATCAGCAAAGCGCGTTTACGGGGGGCCGTGTTCACAGCAGGATCACCGATCGCGACTCGGCCGAGTCGAGCGCGTACATGATGATCTCCCAATCGCGCAGGGCTTCGGCGGGCGGCACGCGGGGCGGCCGGCCGTGGCGGACGGCTTCGTAGAAATCGCGAAACTCGGCATAATACCCCCCCTCGTCGGCGGCGTCGGGCTTGTAGACCTCCAGCACCTGAGGCGGGCTACCCTCGCGATCGGCCCCGCCCAGCAGGCGCGTTTCCTGAGCCCCAATGTCGATCAGGCCGTCCGTGCCGAAGACCCGGAAGCGGGCGAAGGCGCCGCCGGTCCCTTTGGCCGCCCCGGAGAAGGTCAAATGGCCGAGGATACCGTTGCGGAAGCGCAAATTGAGGATCAGCGTATCACTCCCGCGCATCACCGGGTGGATATCCTTGACGAAGGCTTGCAGCTGCTCCACCTCGCCGCCGAGCTCGCGCAGCCCCGCCGCATGATGGACGGCCGCATCGGCGAGCATGGCGCCGCGATACTGGCTGTCTTGCCGCCAGGGGGTGGCGGCAAAGCTGGTCGTCTCGTCGCTCCAGAAGAGCCCTTCGCTCTGGATCAGGAAGGGCCGGCCGATGCGGCCCGCGGCGATCCAGGCCTGGGCTTGCTTGATATCCGGCCGGAAGTGGAAATTTTCGGCAATGCCGACGATGCCCGGCCCGCCCTCCAGCGCCCGCACCAGGGCACGGCCTTGCTCCAGCGAGGCGGCCAACGGCTTCTCGCAGAAGACATGCTTGCCCGCCCGGGCCGCCTCCAGAATCATGCCGGCGTTCAGGTGGATGGGCAGGGAGATGAGCACCGCATCCACCTCGGGGTTGTGCAGCAGTGCGCGGTAGTCCGTGGTCAGCGGGGCGCCCCCCACGAGGGCGGCCGTCGCCTGGGTGGCGGCGGGGTCGACATCACAGATCTGGGTGATCGTATACTCTTTCGTGAGGCGCTGCAGGGCCGGCCAGTGCAGGATGCGCACAGCCAGCCCAGCCCCGAGAATGCCCAGGCGAATCGGTTTGGCGGACATAGGTGGTTGGTCCTTTGCTGGCTAGAGATACAAAATCTGGTTTTGCATCTCATCGGCCCTGCACAAGAGGATGTATCCATTCATCAGGGATCCGGTTGCGCTCGATATAACCATTAATTTCGTCCTGGTGGTCACTGTAAT
>Ga0070730_10004972_pt1 | contig 11544 bp, 4 predicted proteins | sample Coa_R1_3_FD_66447 | JGI IMG/M metagenome (GOLD analysis project Ga0070730, IMG submission 66447) | Surface soil microbial communities from Centralia Pennsylvania, which are recovering from an underground coalmine fire - Coalmine... | ecosystem: Environmental > Terrestrial > Soil > Unclassified ... | reverse complement strand
CGATGGCGATGCTGGTTGTGCCGCCGGTGGACGCGTTGGAGACAGTCTTCCATTGAACCGCGCCGCTGATTTGCACACTTCCGCTTCCCGAAGCCGCGGGCGTCACCAGGGTCTGAAAAGATTCCTCGCTCCCAAAGACGCTTCCGGAAGCAGTTCCAGCGCTGGAGGGGATTTCGCCCCCAGGTTCATCCACCTCAACCACCCGGTTAAAGCCATCAATCCACTTCTGTTTCAGCTTCCCTGCCTCATCGCTCACAAGCACCGGATAGGCAATCCCATAAGTCGAGGTGGAGCCCTGTTGCGTACTGAGTCCTCCGGCCGCAGCTACCTGGGCACCATAGGAAGTTGAATTCGCCTGATTGTCGGGATGAGTAGCAAGAAGAGTACGATCCAGGCCGTCGTAGCTCGTCTGCTCGAAGACATGCTCAGGATCTGTAGTCCTGATATAGGGATGGCTCACGCTTTGAACCCGGCCATTTGAGTCATAAACCGTGTCTACATTGACGGTACCGCCAGGATCATTGATAAGCTTCTGTGATGTGCTGCGCCCTAAGTTGTCGAAAATCGTCTGGCGGTGCTGGCAGCTTGTGCATGCGGTAGAGGGCGAGGCGTCGCCCACACTCACATAAGAATCAATCTGCGTCGCCGAGGTGTAAGCCGTCAGGTTCCAGCCGATCGGGAAGATTGTCCCGGTAGCGCGATCCAGTGGATCGATATAGTGCGAATAAGTCGTGGACCCATTCTGGTCGGTGAAGAAGGCTTCTTTGCCGCTGCCGAAGTAATACCCGCGCGACTCCTTCCCGATCACTGGGCGCGTGATACCCGTAAGATAGGTGTTTGTCGGTTGCGGGGCCGTGAATGTCTTCGGGGGATTGCTGCCGTTGTCGGTGAAAAAATTGTCGGTGTAATCGTAGCAGGTCGTGTTGCCCGCAGGATCCGTCTCCTGAATCGGCTGTCCAGTCGTGTCATAGAAGTAGTTGGTGGTCAGAAAAGTCGTGCCACTGACCCACCTCTGGACCGAGGTAGGATTTCCCCTGGTGGTGTATCCCGTGCCGAAGTTGGAATCGTCATGATTGGTGATCCCGGTAACGGGAACCAAACCACTTACGCCCCTGCAACTGCTGGCTCCATAAGAATCGTAGGTCGTCTTGGTTTGCGCAATCTTATTCCCGGTTCCGTTGCAATCCGGGTCGGAGCCTACCCCACTACAGACGGTTATCTTGGTCGGTCTGTTGATGTTGTTGGTACCGGTGTTCAGGTAGGCGAGGTACTTTGCCTTGTCCGGAAATAGCGAGAACCCGCCGGAACCGGCGTAATTCCACTCCTTCACCGCGACGATGTTGCCCGACTGCGGGCTATCGTAGTCATATTCCGTCTGCCTGGTAATGCTCGTCCCTCCCGGCACCGGGAGCGTGACTGCTTCCAGAGTCTTCCGGATATAAGCGGCCCCAAAACAGTTGGTCAGGGGACAGTTGATCGAAAAATCCCATGTATCAAACACGCTGGAAAGCAGGTTCCCGGTGAGGCCATCAAAATAGTCGGTCTGAACCGGCCAAGTGCCGTTATTTAGAACGAACGTATATTCCGTCCGGTCTCCATTTGGCTTAGTTGCGATGACTTTTTCCTTACAGCCTACTTGCTGGGAGGCGCAGGTCGTGAGTACGGTGGGCGTGTACGTCCAGATGCCACCCGCCGAGGTGCGTGAATTCAACCAGCGACTCTTGTTGGCGTACGAATCGGAAAAGTTCGTGTAGCTGTAGGTGACCTGCCCGCCACTGGGCAACGTCATGCTGGTCATCACACCATAGTAGGCAGCCTGGCCCCCAGGAGAGCCGCAGGCGGTATTTCCGGTCGTTGAATCACAATCATATTGGAAAGTGTAGCTGTTCCCATCCGGCAATTGGATGCTTTGGATTACTTGAATCGTACAGTTGGTAGTGCATTCGGTGACATGCGCCTGCCCGAAAGCGGTCTTTACGTTGAAAGTCGCATAAGTAATCGTAAATGTTGAGCTGCCTTGCGAGGTCGGCATCACGGGATTGACGTAGGCCGATGATGTCTGCGGAAAAGCATGACCCGCGGTGTCATAGATCTGGCTGGGCGTTTGAAAACCCAATGTCGAAAGAAAGTAGGAAAGATAATTGCCATTCGAATCTACGGATGTAATGTTGTTGCCATTCGCATCCTGTGGACGTGGACTGGCCGATACGAGCGTGCCATCCGGCGCGTAAAGCTTCGAATTAATATAGTTCGTTACATAGAGATGATAGCCGGAGGAGTCTGTCGCAAAGGCGTCTCCCGTGGGAGTGTCGGTGGCGCAAGTGGACGGCGGGTTCAGCAGTTGAATGGTTTTTACAGGGAAGAAATGGACCGCCCCCGCAGGATCCATCCAGTTGAAATCGGAATAAGTAGTATCGCAGGGGTTCGCGGGAGGCGGAGGCTGGTTGGTTATCGAAGCCTGCACGGGCGCGGGAGCAAATGGTGGGTTTTGTCTCCACCCGGCCAAAATGGACACGGGTGGTGCGCTCCAAACTCCCGAGCTGTTGACGCTCCAAATTGAGCTGTCGTATACCAGCCGGTATTGCAAGGTACCGCCGCTGCCCCTCTGCGCAAAAGCACCCAGAGGTATCTCCAGGTGCAGCGCTCCGTTGGCTGACTCTACATAGCCGAGTTCTGCCGTCTCGGGGGCCGTAGTCAGCCGCTCCGCTTGTCCGGTCAGGAAGTCTTGCGCGCTGCTCACGCCGGCTGCGGCTGCCAACAACCACACCAACATGCCTGAGAAAAGAAGTCTCTTGCCCATTGCCAACTTCATTACTAGCATCTCCTCCAACAAAGTTGAAACAGCGATTTCCCCAAGATTGAGGGTCCCAGCCAATCTAATTCCACGGTAGATTCCTAAGGTTGGAGCTGAAAGTGCCTGTCTTCCAGTCCGGCATTCGCGCTGAACTGAGTCAACTCCAGGGTGAAGGTGCGCTGCCCGCTGGCTGTTTCAGTGATTGAAAATGGAACCAGGATTCCTTCGACCTGACGATAATCGGAAAATTGCATTTCATGGGGATAATCCACGCCAGATTGATGCTCAGGGTGGAGCATATCCAAGGTAGCGACAACCTGGAACGTCGAAGCGTCGATGAAGAAATCTTTTTTAGTCAAACTGCTGCGAAGCCCCTGAGGGTCGTTTTTGAAGATCTTCTGAAGCCTGACATGATCGACCTGATGACCTTCCTTGGTTTCGGAACCTATGTAGGAAATGCTGGTGGATGGGTCTTGTAACGCTGCAGGCAAAGACTTCGCCGGAAATGTGAGGCTGCCAAAGTTCCCCGTGTTATGAGGTGGCATGGATTTCACCTCACCACTAGGTTCCTTGACGGAGCCCTCTCCGCGATTCACCGTAAATGACCGCACTCCCTCGGGCAGGCTGGCATCCATGCGAAACTGGCTTGTCCCGCGGCCCAGTACCGTCACGTCGCCCTGGACCTCTTGCCCGGCCCAGTAATAAGTAATTTTTCCAGAGCCCTTGAAGTCACGCACAGCATCCAGAAGATCAACGCTACCAGCCGCGTTGACTGCCTTCTTAAGGACCGTTATGGCCCGCTCGTCTCGTTGAATGGAGGCAGTTGGCATTTGTTGTCCGATCAGGAACGCCGGGAACAGCAAGGCAGCAAAAACGAAAAGCAGAAACGACGGTTGATAGGCTTTGAATTTCTGGATGGTCATTTTCCAATTCATTTCATTTGAGAGTTGAACTGTAGTCTAGCATCGCGGCTCTCAGTGCCAATGTGGTAATTCGGGAAGACTTTGGAATTTCTAGTACATGTCCAACCGCCGGCATGAGTACCATTATGGTACGAGAAAATTTAGGGCAAATGGGCAGGCACGGGCTGGAAGACAAGTAATTCGCGGGATTCGCTGCGATGAATCTGGCTGCGTGATTTGCAGGTTTTATCGCGGAGACAACATGCGCAACAGATGGTGCCTATTGGCTACCACGCTGTCTGGCCTCCATCTACTACTAGCACATGGCCAGTGACATAGGCTGAGGCGTCCGACGCTAGAAATACTGCGGCCCCTTTCAGGTCGTGGTCACTTCCAAAACGTCTTTGGGGAATCGTACGCAGCAGTATTTCCTTTTTATGTTCTATGACCCAATCCGACATGTGGGTTGGAAACCATCCGGGAGCGATAGCGTTTACCTGGATATTGTGCGCAGCCCATTGGCAGGCCAGGTCCTTGGTGAAGGTAATGACTCCGCCCTTGCTGGCATGATATCCAATGGCTTGAACCGTCTCCGCCGCCGATCCGCCCATTCCAGCGATTGATGCGATATTGATGATCTTGCCGCCGCGTCCTTGGGCGATCATCACCTTGCCCACTGCCTGGGCGCACAAAAAAGTTCCGGTCAGGTTGGTTTCGATTACCTTGTTCCAATCCGCAAGGCCCATCTTCTCTGTGGGCGCGCCCCACGAGATGCCGGCATTGTTGATCAGCACGTCGATCCGTCCGAACTCGGAAACGGCTGCATCAACGGCCTGCTGCACACTGGCTGGATCTTTTACGTCGCAGGACAGCGCCAGGGTTTTGACTCCAAGCTGTTTCAACTCTTCGGCAGCCTGCCGGCAACGCTCTTTCTTGCGGGCGCAGAGGGCCACATTAGCACCCATCTCGGCCAAGCCCTCCGCCATCTGCCGGCCTAGGCCAATGGACCCTCCCGTAATGAAGGCCACTCGCCCGCTAAGATCGAAAAGTTGTTTTACATGAACAGCCTGGGCGGCTTGCTCGGGCATCAGCGCTGCTCCTTCGCCGGCATCAGATTCGTGGGCCGGATAATAGCACCGACCTCCCAGGGCGCTTTCAATACGGTTTTCCATTCCAGCAATGCCGGACCAGGAGAATCGAGCCATCGGGAAATCTTCTGTTGCAATCCCGCGAAGTCGGTCGCGCGGTCTGCCTGGATTCCATAGGCTTCCGCCAAACGGCAAAAGTCGGGGTTCTTCAAATCAACCTCATGGCTATGGCCGAACATGGAGCGCTGGAGGAAGCCAATGATGCCGAAGGCGTTGTCGTTGACCAGAAGGATCTTCACCGGCAGTTGATAGTGGGCAAGGGTGGCCAGTTCGTGCGAGGTGTACTGGAACCCGCCATCGCCGGCAATGCAAATCACGCGGCGGTTGGGTAGGGCACAGGCTGCGCCAACGGCTGCGGGCAGGGCATAGCCGAGTGTCCCTGAGCCCGTGGGATAGATGAAAGTCCGGGGAGCCAACACCGGGAAAAAAGCGGACGCCCAATAATTGAGGATCGACTGGTCGTTGACCAGCACATCATCGCGATTCATGGCACTGCGCAGGAGCTTGAGTGCGGCATAGCTTTCCTGCTTGAGCGACTCGATTTTCTCGGTTTCCTGGGCGCGAACTGCTGCGACATCAAACCAGGTTGTCCGCGGTTTTGTGGTTGCTGCAAGTTTCTCTGCGAGCGCGCCAATATCGCCCAAGAGCTTGAGCGTGGCCGGGAAGAGTGATCCCGCATGGTGCTGGGGCTGATCGACCTGGATATGGTGTTCGGGAAGTTTGAGGGTAAATCTGCCGGTATCAAATTCGGTAAGCTTCGCTCCCACGGAGATCACCAGATCGCTTTCCAACAGCAGTTGCTGAACGATGCCGAGGCGAGAGATGCAGCCCATGGCCAGCGGATGGTCATCGGCAATCGTCCCTTTGCCGCTGGTGGTGGTCAGAACAGGCGCATGCAGGGCTTCCGCCAGACTCTGTACGGAGTGAGCGGCTTTCCCATGAAAGACGCCGGAACCGAGAATGATGACCGGCTTTCGGCACCGCTCTATCTGGGCAGAGGCCTCTGCAATCTGCTGGGAAGAAACTTGCGAGATCTGTCCAGAGGGCTTGGCGGCAGCTGAGACTCCGTTGCTAACGGGCGCATTGAGCAGATCAGTGGGAATTTCTACAAAGGCCGGGCCTCCGGCACTGGCCGCCTGGGCGATGGTTTCGGCAATGGCATCGGGAGAGGTGACGCGCGCGGCAAAGCGGGTGAGCGGCTTGATGATCTCCAATTGCTGGGGCGTCTCATGCAGAGCGCCGCAGGATTTGTCGAGCACAATGGTCGCGACATTGGTGCCAATCAGAACAACGGGAGTGCTGGTCTGCAGGCTTTCCAAAAGAGGCACCACAGTAAACAGGTTTCCAGGGCCGGTGGAGGCAAAGACCACGGCGGGCTTTCCGGTGCGGCGGTAGAATCCATCGGCGGCAAAACCGGCCGCCTGCTCGTGGCGCACAATCCAGTGGTGAAAAGCCGGTTCCTGGCGCAGAGCATCATAGATGCCGATGTTGTGGATGCTGGGGATGCCGAAGCCGGAGGTGACACCGGACTTTAACAGGGCTTCGACAACGGCTTGTCCGCCGGTGAGCTGCGCGGTTCTGGGAACGGTATATGAAGTTGTGGACATTTAAACAGAAGGCTTCCTAGCAATCGTAAGTACCGGCACGGTCCAAACGACCATGCGATTAGTAACAGATTTGTCCAGAAAAATACAAAGGGACCACGAAGAACAGTGGCCCCCTGCAAGGTTAAAGCGTGTTAAAACACCAGGCGGGCGCCGAACTGCAATTGCCGCCGGGCGAATGCTGAAGTGAAGCCACTGGGCGTGCTGGGCGAAACGTTGCTGCTCCCGCCGCCGCTGAATGTGTTGAACCCTTGGGCCAAGCCGAGAGTTGCCGGCAACACGTTGTTCACCGAGCCAAAATTGGTCCGGTTAAACAGGTTGAACCCCTCTACCATGATCTGCAGGCTGCTCTTTTCCGCCACTCGGAACTGACGGGCAACTCGCATGTCGAGAGTGTAGAAGTCCGGGCCCAGGCCAGTATTGTGGCCGGCTCCGATGGGACGGTCATTTGTGGAATGGCGGTCGCCGTTCACGTCTGCTCCTGCAAGCAAGTTGAAGGGATGCCCGCTGTTGTAGCGGAAAATCGGCGCCACTTGAAAGCCCGAGAGTATCCGCTGCCCCATGCTGGAATCCTTGCCACCCTTCCATGGGCTGTCTAGGACGGCAGCCACCACGATTTTGTGCCGCTGGTCGAAGCTGGAAAGCCCGCGCTCCGCGGCCAAGTTCGACTGGTCTGAAGGACCAAAATCGCTGTTGAAGTCGGTGGAAGTGTCAAAGGCCTTGCTGTAGGTGTAATTTCCCATCACGGTGAAGTGGTCGCTGAAACGCTTCTTGACTTCCAGAATACCGCCCTCGTACAGGGCCGATCCCAACGAGGAATAGACGTTATTCTGCAGGAGTAGCGGATTGGCGAAGCAGAGAGCAATATTGGCTCCTGCGCACGGCGCGGAATTTAACGGGTTCGGCAGTCTTACATTCCAGTTATGGACAGAAACCGTTTGGCCGTTGGCCAGGGTCACATTGGTGGAAAAAGCGGGAATAGCGTTGACATCAACGGCAACCGGGAGCCTGAGAGTATGAACGTAGATACCACTGAGAGAGACTGAAAATCCAGGGGCAACTTCACGTTCGATTCCCAGTTCAGCTTGCTGGGAGTAGGGGTTCTGGTAGTCGTTCTGGCCGGCGAACAGCACTGACAGCGGAGGCACCGGACCGGTGTGCGTGATGTTGATGCCGAACTGAGTAAGGTCAGCGGGCGTGATGCACGCTGCGTTTCCAGGAGCAGGCGTAGTGCATTGGACCTTGCCCTGGGCAAACAGTGTCTGGAAGATGGCCGCAGAGGTCAGCGCTGGATTACCAGGCGCACCTGTCAACGGTACAAACACTTGGGCAATTTGACGGAAGCCGTTGACCAAACCCAAGGTCTGAACGACATCTGCAATCTGGCCGTAGATCGGCGAATAGAAAATTCCATAGCCGCCGCGGACTACGGTCTTGTGGTTTTTGAACGGGTCCCATGCAAACGAAGCGCGAGGCGCAAAATTGTCCTTGTCGGTATTCAGTTTTCCGTACTGAGAGTCCAATTCGTAGCGGAGGCCGAAATTAAAGGTGAAGTTGGGAGCGATGGCCCAGGAATCCTGAGCATACATGGCCGTCCAAGGCCGCGGATAGTTATAGATGGGATTATCGAAGCCCTGCTGATAGAACTGGGGCAGGCCCAGGGAGGCCGATTGCAATGGATTGATGGTGGCCGGTAGAGCGGTAAGCAGAGCAGACGTACCGTTTGTGGCACAAGCTGCCGGCACCTGCAGGCAAGGGCTCAAGACTCCGCCCGGAAGACTGCCGAAGACAAATCGTCCGGGGAAAAAGGTGTGAGACTCGGTGTGGTTGCCGCGCAACAGTTCATAGCCGCCAAATTTCAATGTGTGCTTGCCGCGGATCATGGTGAAGTTGTCGGCAAACTCCCAGCGGCGCATGATCGTTTTGCTGGGCAGGAAAATTTGGGTCCCCAGACTGGCGAAACCTGGAATGTCGAGTCCTACTTCTCCGGGTGTGTTAGGAATCACATCGAATTTGGTGTAATTGAACTGCGCCCGGGCCTCATTTTGGGTTTTCGCGCTGAACTGATGGAACCACGCGGCCTGCGCGGTGTTGTCATAGGCATGAATGGAGCTGCCGCGAGAAAATCCAGTCAAAGATTGAAGATCGGGATTCTCATCCAGGTCATGAGCGAAACTGTAACGCAGATAGGCCTGGTTCTTGTCGCTGAACTGGTGGTCCAGGCGACCGGAAAGCTGGTATTCGCGTGTCCGATAGGGGAAGACTCCGCCGTTGTTTTCGAACTGATTCACGAGGAAGGCGCTTAAAGGACTGGCGGCCGGATTGACGGTCAAGATATTTTGAAGAATGGCGGCGCAAGTAGCCGAAGGTATGGCCGGCTGCCCGGTGAGGCACGGAACCGAATTGTTGGGCTGGTTCAACAAACCATTGATGAGCGACTGCTGATCGTTGAGTTTGAGCTGCGCGCCCCCGAAGCTGATGGTTCGCGGCTGGTCGGGACGGAAGATACTGGTGTTGGTGAGCAGCGGTACGGAGTTCTGGGCGTTCTGGCGCAAAGCTTCAAACGCCGCAAACAGGAAGGTCTTATCTTTCTTGATGGGGAAGCCCACGGTGGCGCCGAACTGCTGCCGGCTCAAAGCATCCTTGACCGGCTGGCCCTGGGAATCAGGATTCGCGGGATTGAAGGCCTGACCGGGCTGCAAAGCCTGACTCACAGCGAAGGGGTTACGGGCATCAAAAACATCGTTGCGGAAGAAACCGTACACGCTGCCATGTACGTCGTTGGTGCCGGTCTTGGAGACGATGTTGATGGCCGCGCCGCTGGCTCCCCCTAACTCTGCGTTGTAGTTGCTGCGGTTGATCTGGAACTCCTGAACGGCATCCTGGCTGAGAGTAAGACGCACGCCACCCGAATCATCATTGGCCTCGCCGCCATCCACCGTCACGCTGTTGCCGCGGCCGTTGCTGCCGTAGAAAGAGAGCCCGCTCTGCGGGGTCTGCTTCACGCGAAAATCCTGGTCTCCAGCCATCCTAGTCGAATCGCTGACACCGGGCGCGAGCAAGGTGAAAGTCAGATAATCCCGGCGGTTGATGGGTAAATCGCGGATCAGTTGCTCGTTGATGGTATTGGCCTGATGGCTTCTATCCACTTCTACCACCGGCGGCTCGGTGGTTACTTCAACTGATTCCGCAACCGACGACACCTTCAAATGGAAATCCAGGACGGAGGTCTGGCCTATCGTGACCGTCACATTTTTCTGGATTTCGGTCGTGAATCCGGTGTGGGAGACATTGATCGTGTAAACAGACGGCGAAAGACCGGTCACCTGATACTGACCGTTGCTATCGGTGGTAGCGGTGCGCTTGGTGCCTTTGCCGGCATCCACAACATCGACCGTAGCATTGGACACGACGGCGCCGGAAGGATCGGTAATCGTTCCCCGTATGTCACCAGAGGCGCCGACGCCTTGCGCATGGGCCATGCCGGCCACTAGCAACAGGCATACCGCGAGGCGTGCCAGTAGATTAAACAGCTTCATAGATCCTCCTTAATTTCATGCGTGAAGACAATCTCCAAAGTTCCTCTGGGCGCCTCACGTTGCCACTTCGGCTTGTTGTATGAATGAGTATTCATTCATCTTTCTGGTCTGGAAAGAGCTTCTAAATATTTCACGACCACAACGCCTTCCAGGGCTGGCGTGCGAAGTCATTCAAGTTCGTATAATGAGTTTTACTTCTAAAGAACGGTCTCACTGCCTTCAACTTCTTCAAAACATCGTTGCAGCTTCCGGAAATCGATCCTGAAAAATATCTAAAAAACCTTTCAGCAAATCGAACAATCTGCAAGTAGACCGCGCACTCATCTCAAGAGAGATACTGTATCGGCGTTGAATTATCCTTCGAATCAGTAGCGTTTGTCAAAAGAAACTGCTTTTTGCAACGGTCCAAAGCATTCTAAAAATGGAATCTTGCTGGCCTCTTGACAGGCATTCTGTTCCTATCGGCCCAGGGTCAATTGTGCGTAACGTGATAAGTATCCCAAAGCTCTTTAGTTAATCGTTTCATTAACTATGATGAAATATCAAAAAAGACTTAGGTGGAGAGGACAAAGGTTACTGAAAAACATAGGAAGAAAGTTTCTCCAGGCATGACGCGATCCTAAATAGTCACTAAATTCCGGGTGTAATTAAAAATGCGAGTCAAGCCTTAAGGTAGCGAGCGACTAGCCCCGCAGAGAGCAGCAGAGCCGCAACCAAAACCTTTTCTACCGGATCAACGCGGAGGAACGCGGATCAATATCTGCTACCACTGGTCTCCACTGACACCACTGATCTGAATGCGGTTGATAAATTCCTTCGCGGCTTGGCAAGAATTTGATTGTTAGCATTGCCGGGGGGAAGAAAGTAGGCAACACAGTTCATTGAAGGAGGGCAAACAAGCTTTGGATCTGGGATGACGATAAATCATGCTCAAATCTTCACTAACTGCTTGCCGAAATTTTCCCCCTTAAACAATCCGATGAATGCTTTGGGAGCATTCTCCAAACCTTGAGTTACGGTCTCTCTATATTTGATCTTGCCTTCGCGCACCCACTGTGCAAGCTGGGTCAAAGCCTCAGGCCAGAACTGGGCATGGTCGGAGATGATAAAGCCCTGCAGCTTGAGGCGGTTCCCTACGGCGGCAATCAAGTTCTTCACGCCGTAACGATCGGTGGCGTTGTAGTCGGCAATCATCCCGCAAATCGGAATACGCGCAAAGGGATTGCAACGGGCCAGCACGGCATCAAGAATGGGTCCGCCGACATTTTCAAAATAGACGTCAATGCCCTTGGGCGTGGCTTCTGCCAACGCCTGTGCCACGCCATCGGAGCGATGATCGATGCAGGCGTCAAATCCAAGTTCCTGCACCACGTGATCACATTTTTGCCGCCCTCCGGCAATTCCCACGACCCTGCATCCGTGAATCTTTGCGATCTGGCCTACCACGCTGCCCACTGCGCCGGAAGCTGCTGAAACCACCACCGTCTCGCCGGACTTGGGCTCGCCAATCTTCAGCAGGCCATACCAGGCGGTGACTCCAGGCATGCCCACCACGCC
>Ga0070730_10004971_pt1 | contig 11544 bp, 5 predicted proteins | sample Coa_R1_3_FD_66447 | JGI IMG/M metagenome (GOLD analysis project Ga0070730, IMG submission 66447) | Surface soil microbial communities from Centralia Pennsylvania, which are recovering from an underground coalmine fire - Coalmine... | ecosystem: Environmental > Terrestrial > Soil > Unclassified ... | reverse complement strand
GCCACCGGCAAGTTAACGCCGCTCCCCAAGCCCTGTGTAGACACCGGCATGGGCTTAGAGCGAGTGGCCGCCGTCCTCCAAGGCGTCATCTCCAACTACGACACCGACTTGTTTCAGCCGCTCATAAAGAAGGCTGCTGGCATCGCGCTTGCGGACATCAATGATCCTAGGAAGCAGCCATCACTGCGCATCATCGCAGACCACTCCCGCGCAGCCACATTTCTGATAGCCGATGGAGTGATTCCATCGAACGAAGGTCGCGGTTACGTTTTGCGTAAGATTATTCGCCGCGCGTTGCGCCACGTGCGACTACTTAACACGGGTTCGCCATTCTTGCCGTCCATGTCCGATGTCGTCCGGGATGAAATGCGAACCGCCTATCCCGAGGTAGATGAGCAAGCAGCACGGATCAGGCTGATTTTGTACGAGGAAGAGAAACGCTTCATGCGGACGCTGGAGGTCGGTCTGAAAAAACTGGACGAAGAGTTGAGGCCCCATCTGGAGCAAAAGGCAACGGGAAGGTACGAAAATCAACTTCAGGAGCGCGAACCCACCGCTTACGGAGGGCCGGCTGTAGGTAAGCAACTATTAACCCAGCAAATCGCAGAGGCCAAGGCCGAAATAACATATTCGGGGTATAAAGCCTTCAGGCTGTACGACACCTACGGCTTGCCCCTGGATTTCATCCGCGACGCTGTGCGCGACGCCGGTTTGTTCTTCGATGACCCCCAATTTGAGAAGGCCATGGAGGAGCAGCGAAGTCGCGCGCGCGCTTCGTGGAAAGGCGGCGCGGGGAAAGAGGCGGCGAATCCGGCTTACGGGCGGATTGGGGAGACGTTTCAGACGCAGCCGGACTTTTACTTTGGCACCAGCGCCAAGGACTGTTGCATCGAGGCCATTGTCACCAAAAATGGCTCGGTCAAGGAACTGAAGGCCGGCGAATCCGGCGAAGTCGTACTCGACCGCACCGTGATCTATGCCGAATCCGGCGGGCAGATGGCCGATACCGGCGCGTTCTACGATCCTTCCGGTGCGCAGGTCATCGCCGAGGTTAGCGGCGCGTACTACCCTGTTGCGCGCTTGGTCGCGCATCGCGTCACCGCCAAAGACACCTTGCGCGTCGGCGATCGCGTCTCCGTGCAAGCCGATCCCGAGCGGCGGGCGCGCATCATGCGCAATCATTCCGGGACGCACCTGGTGCACGCGGCGCTGCGCAATATTCTGGGCAACCACGTCAAACAAGCCGGCTCGCTCAATGCTCCCGAACGCCTGCGCTTCGACTTTTCGCACTTCGCGCATGTCGATGCCGAAGAGCTGCGCGACATCGAGCAGCAAGTGAACGACGAGATCCGCAACAATTGCGTGATCGAGACCAAAGTCACTTCGCTCGAGGACGCGCTAGCCTCCGGCGCGCTGGCCTTCTTCGGCGACAAATATCCGGAAAGCAACGTCCGCGTGGTGACCATAAACGATCCGCGCGCGCCCCGCGGCTTCTACAGCAAGGAGCTGTGTGGCGGCACCCATGTGCACCGCGTGGGGGACATCGGCGTTCTGAAAATCGTCAGCGAGCAATCCGTTGCCGCCGGGGTACGCCGCATCGAAGCCGTCACCGGAATCGGCGCCCTCGAGCACTACCAGCAGGGCGCCCAGTTGCTCAGCCAGATCGCCAGTAAGCTCAACGTCGGCGAAGACGCCGTCCTGGCCACGGTGGAAAAGTTGTCAGAAACCGCCAAGCACCTGGAAAAAGAGCTGGAAAGCCAAAAACGCAAAGGCGCGCTAGGGCAATTGGAGGACCTAACCTCCCAGGTGCAACTGGTCAAGGGGGTCAAGGTGATCGCCGCGGAGGTGGCCAATGTGGACCGCGAAGGACTGCGACAACTGGTCGATTCCCTGCGCCAGAAACTGGGCTCCGGGGTGGTGGCTCTGGGTATGCCCGAGGACGGCAAAGTCGCTCTCATTGCTGGGGTTACCAAGGACCTGATGGCTAAAGTCCATGCTGGCAAGCTGATACAGGCGCTGGCCAAACAGGTGGGCGGTTCCGGAGGTGGAAGGCCGGATTTGGCGGAGGCTGGCGGAAAAGACACATCGGCCCTAAAAAGTGCCTTGCGGTCTATTCCATCGCTCCTCGAGCCATTGCTATAATACCTCCAGCGTCAGGATTTGTGTCCGAAGCGAGACATCCTGGCGGCTGGTAGCTGACGGCAGTGCCTTAGCCCGCCTGCCGCAGCGAAAACCGGGCCCAACTCAAGTTGGACTCGATAACGCTTATGCGAACGCGCATCGCCATCCCGGCCTGCATGTGTTTGGCAACACTAGCGTTTTGCCTCCAGCCCGCCAACGCGCAAATCGCTAAAGTGGTGGACGATAACAGCGGGCGGCAGTTCTTCGTGAATTCCGATCCCCCAGCCAGCAGCAGGTTTTCCGGTCTGAGCGGTGGTTCTGCTCTGAACGGTGGTTCCGGTCTGAAACCGCATGCAACCGTCTATTTGCCTGCGGAATCTTCTTTTAGGGGCCACGCACGGCCGGCCATGAGCATTGATCGCGACGGCGCAGAGAAGCTGGTGCGCGAAGCGGCGGAGCGCCACCACGTGGATCCGGCGCTGGTGCGCGCGGTGATCGAGACGGAGTCGGGCTGGAATGCGACGGCGAAATCGCGCAAGGGCGCGCTCGGGCTGATGCAACTGATTCCGACCACCGCGGTGCGCTTTGGCGTAAATGACGCGTTCAGCCCGCAACAGAATGTGGATGCCGGGGTTCGATATCTGAAGACGTTGCTAGAACGATACAATGGCAACCTGGATTTGGCGCTGGCGGCGTACAATGCTGGAGAGGGTGCGGTGGACCGCGCGCACGGGATTCCGGCGTTTCGCGAGACCCGCGAATACGTACAGAAAGTTCAGAATGCTTATTTCCGGCCAGGTTCGGGACGCATGGAGACGCTGTGGAGCAATCCGCACGCGATCCGCAAGGACGCCGATCCCAGCGGCCGAATCATTTTCACCAACGATTGATGCTTTCGGATGGGCTGGGGAATCGCTCCACGGTTGCGGGGCGCGTAAGGCGGGGATGTTGGCAGGCCAAAATTTTTTGCACAGGAGGTTCGCCCGCGTTTCGCCGGTTTTCCTTGTAGCCGGACTTACCTTCGTCTCTGCACCGTTGTCCTTCGCCAACATTTCGGGCGCGCCGCCAAAAGTGGCTGTGCCCCGGTCCGCCGCAGCCGAAAGCGGAGATCCTTCCAACCGACGCGAAGCCGCTGCTGCGCAATTTACCCGCGCGGAGAATTTACGGGCCGAGTTAAACAGCAAGCCTGCCGAAGAGCGCACGCTTTCCGAGTACAAGCAAACCGTGGCCAGCTATCGCCGGGTGTATCTGATCACGCCGCACGCGGCGGAAGTGCCGGACGCGTTGCTGGCGGTGGCGGAACTGTACTCCGAAATGGGCGACCGATTCGGGCGCAGCTACTACCAGCTTTCCGCGGATTCCTACAAATTCCTGGTGCACGAATACCCCACCAACCATTACGGACAGGACGCCATGTTGCGCACGGCGCGGCTGCAGAAAGAGCAGTTGGGCGATGCGGCCGGCGCAAAGACAACCTTTGAAGAATTCCTGAAGAAGTATCCGCACTCGACGCGCAAGCGCGAGGCCCAGGAATCGCTGGCGGAACTGGCTTTGCTGCGGAGCGGCGAGGAAGCGGCAAGCGCCAGGAATGAACCTGCCGCCGCAGAGGCGGATGCCGAGTCCGCGCGAAGAGTTCCCGCGGATGCTGCCAGCGTGTTCGCGGCCGGCGATTCCGGCAAAGTGCCACGGCTGCGGCGCATCGGCACCAGCGCTTCCGCGGATGGCACGCGGGTGACTATCGATCTGGAAGATCTGGTGCAATATTCCTCGGCGCGCATTCGCAACCCGGACCGGATTTTCTTTGATTTGCATGCGGCCCGGCTAACTCCGGAACTGGCGCGGCAGAATATCCATGTGGAAGGCGATCTGCTTTCCGCGGTGCGCGTCGCGCAAAACCAGGCCGGCGTGGTCCGGGTAGTCCTGAATATTAACGGGGTGAAGGATTACACCGCTTCCCTGCTGACCAATCCGCCGCAACTGGTAATCGATTTGTATCCGGACACGCGCGGTGCGAGCGTGCGTGCGGCGAAAGCCAAACGCGGAGCGGCACAGCGAATCGAAGAAGCCAACGTGGATTCGGCAGCCGCACGCGACGAGCGTGCAGGCGTGCAATCCGTCTCAACGGCGGCCACTCGCGTGGAACCCTTTGGACCTCCGGCGGCAGGAGGCGGGCCGGTTTCCGCGGCATCGACCGAAACGAGTTCGCCGATACCAGCGCCGCGCAATTCGAGCCTGGTTCCCAATGCGCGCGGCGGGAAGCGCGGACAAAATGCGAAGTCACTTGGCGCGAAGCCGGATTTGATCCGGCCGGCCAGCGCGGCACTGCCCACGCGCGACGGGCAGTCCACGCTGACGCGTACGCTGGGGCTGAAAATCGGCCGCATCGTGATCGACGCCGGACATGGCGGGCACGACACTGGAACGATTGGCCCGACCGGCTTGATGGAAAAAGACATTTGCCTCGATGTGGCCCTGCGCCTGGGAAAGATTATTCGACAGCGCTTGCCCGGCGCGGAGGTGGTGTACACCCGCTCGGACGACACGTTTATTCCGCTAGAAGAACGCACGCGGGTGGCTAACGAAGCGAAGGCCGACCTGTTTATTTCCATCCACGCGAATTCGAGCCATGACCATGCGGCGCGCGGCATCGAAACGTATTATTTGAACCTGAAGGGCTCGCCGGACGCCATGGAAGTGGCCGCGCGCGAAAATTCCACCGCGCAGGAGAGCATTCACGATCTGGAAGACATCGTAAAGAAGATTGCGCGCAGCGAAAAGATCGACGAGTCGCGGGAATTTGCCGCGGACATTCAGGAATCGCTGGCCAAGCGCATCCAAAAGCTGAACAAAACCGTGAAAGACCGCGGCGTGCGCAAGGCGCCATTCGTGGTGCTGGTGGGCGCGGATATGCCTTCGATCCTTACCGAGATTTCGTTCCTCAGCAATCCGGCCGACGAACGGCTGTTGAAAAACCCGGAGCATCGCCAGCGCGTTGCGGAGGGTTTGTACCAAGGCATGGCCAATTACCTGCAGAGCCTGAACAGCATGACCATGAATGTTCCGGGAAAATCTCCCGCTGCCAGCTCCGTAAGTGCCTCAGTTGAACAATCGCGGAACCAACGCTAGTCTATCGGTGTCAAACAAATGCCTGGGATGCGCCGTAAACTATCTTTTGCCTGCTTATTCGCTCTCCTGAGCGCCGCGAACGGTTACGCCCAGCAAGGCCAGCCCGCAGCGCAACAGGTTTTACCCGATAGCTTTGCGAGCTGGCACACAAGCGGATGCGACGTGAATGGGCAAGGCCCGGCGTTCTCGCAAGAAGTGGGTCAGCGCGACTTCCGCCGCTGCGAATTCACGTCTGGAAAGCAAAGCGCCGCGATATGGGCGGCCCGCTATCGCGACCCCAGCAGCGCTTACGAAATCTATACTTCCCTGCTGCGGCCGAATATGCAGCCTTCGACGGTGGGAAGATTCACCGCCGTTGACGACAAGGGGCTGGTAATGCTGGTGGGCGACATTGTTGTGGGCGTGGATCAGCCGCGTAACGTATCCACGAAAGATTTGCAGGAGCTTACCGCCATCGTGGCGGCGCGATCGGACAAGACGCCAGTGCCGCCGATTCGCGCGTATTTGCCCGAGGAAGATCTGGTGAATGCGACGCAGCGTTATGCGCTTGGCCCGTCCGCATTTCGCGCAGCGGCGGAATCTGTGGGCAAGCCGGAGATTGCGGCGCTGACGGATGCGGCAGGCTTCGCGCAGGGTGCGGAGGCGATGCTGGCGCAATATCGCAAGGGGCGGGATTCAGGCGTGCTGCTGCTGCTCGACTATCCGACTCCGCAGCTTGCGGAATTGCACATGCGGCATCTGGAGACGGCGGTAGCGGAGGCAGCAAAACAGGCTGGCACCAAGATCGAGCGCAGAGGATCACTGCTATCCATGGTGATTGCGCCGAGTTCGCCGGTCTACGCGGATAGTTTGCGAAATGCGGTGAAGTACGAGACGCAAGTGACCTGGAACGAGGCGAGCCAGACGGCCACCGATCCGCCGTGGGCGGTGGTGTTGTACCGGATTTTTGTTGGCACTGGAGTTTTCATGGTTTTGGCGGTGGCGTTTGGCGTGGCGTTTGGCGGTTTCCGCATCTTCATCAAAAGAATGCTGCCCGGCAAAGTGTTTGACCGGCCGGAGCAGATGGAAGTGCTGCAGTTGGGACTCTCCGGAAACAAGATCGACACCCGCGATTTATATTGAGCAGGTTGGTTGGGGCGCTGACGTGCCACGGTAAGTGATCGGTGTGTGTTAGCGCTGAGATCCTTCGGCTACCTTCGCCGTGTCGCGGGAGGATGACCAGCGCGCGTGCGGTAGCCTCCTGGCCTAGCCTTCACAGCTAACATCGTGGCAAGCAGGGGCGCAGCGTTCTGCCCCCTACGAGGCGGCTCCGATGGAGCCCGGCCGCGCAGCGATCACCCCTACTTACGAGAAGTAACGCAATTGTCTGGTGGGCGTCTAATCAGGGTCGGTGTCCTGAAATTTTGTGACAACTGCTCGCGTACCTTAGGTGAGTGCCAAACGAAGTGGGGCGCAACGATGTTTTGCTTGCAAGTTATTAGCAATAGGACAGTTAGGCGTAACCTTGTGGCGCTCGCACTGATTAGCGCCGCGATGGCGGCAGGCGGGTGCGGCAGGGGCTCCAGCCACCCGCAGGCGGCTGCGGCGCCGCAAGCCATGCTAGTGCAGATCAAGATCGCCGAAGCGCAGAGCATTCCGGATACCAGCGAATATCTGTCCGTACTGAAGTCGCGGCATTCCGCCAACATCAATCCGCAGGTGGAAGGATACATTACCAAGATTTATGTGACTTCGGGCGAGCATGTACACGCCGGGGCGCCGCTGATCCAGATCGATCCGTTAAAGCAGCAGGCGGCGGTGAGCGGCCAGGAAGCGGCGCGGGCGGCGCAGGAAGCGACGCTGCGTTACGCGCAGATACAGCTGGACCGCGCGCGCAAGTTGTACGCGGTGGGCGTGGTACCGAAGCAGGACGTGGACAACGCGCAGACGGCGTACGACGCGGCGGTGTCGCAACTGAAGTCACTGAGCGACCAGGTGAATCAGCAGGAAGTGGAACTGCACTACTACCGGGTAGCGGCGCCGATGAGCGGAACGGTGGGCGACATTCCGGTGCGGGTGGGGGATCGTGTGGCGGTGACCACGCTGCTGACGACCGTGGATGAGGCGGGGCCATTGGAGGCGTACATTTACGTTCCCGCGGACCGGGCACGAAATTTGAAGCTGGGCTTGCAGGTGCACCTCACCGACGACGCCGGAACCGAATTGGCAGATTCGCGGATCACGTTCCTTTCGCCACAGGTGGATACGGAAACGCAAACGGTGCTGGCGAAAGCGATGTTGGAGAATCCACGGGGATTGCGGGTGGCGCAGCAAGTGCGCGCGCAGGTGGTGTGGTCGACGCATGCGGGAACGGTGATTCCGATCCTGGCAGTGACGCGCATCAGCGGACAATTTTTTGCGTTTTTGGCGGTGAAGGAAGGCAACGGAACGGTGGCGCGGCAGAAGCTGCTGAAGATTGGCGACACTTTGGGAAACGATTATGCAGTGCTGGAGGGCATCAAGCCAGGGGACCACATCATTCTCTCGGGATTGCAGTTCCTGCAGGATGGGATGCCGGTGATGGAGCAGGCGCAGCAAGCGGCACCGGCGACCCGTGACCGGTAATTGGTGACCGGTGAAAGGCATTCTTCGTCAGGCTAGTTGCGAACCTGATGGGGCGAATTCCAGCGGTAAATTAGGGTGATGCTTGGTTGATTTTTTCATACGGCGACCGGTGTTTGCGACGGTCTGCGCGCTGCTGATTATTCTGGGCGGCGCGATTTCCATTCCTACATTGCCGATTGCCCAGTTCCCCAACCTGGCGCCGCCGCAGGTGGTGGTGAGCAGCTTTTATATCGGCGCCAACGCGCAGACGGTGGAGTCGGCGGTAACCATTCCTCTGGAACAGGCCATCAACGGCGTGCAGGGCATGAGGTACATGACCTCGACCAGCGGAAACGACGGCTCCAGCAACATCATCGTGACCTTCGATATTACGCGCGACGTGGACCTGGCATCGGTGGACGTGCAGAACCGGGTGAGCCAAGCGCTGGGGCGTTTGCCAAACGAAGTGAAGAATACCGGGATTATCGTCAACAAACAGGCCAGCGGATTTGTGTTCGGGGGCGGCGTGTACGCGGAGCACGGCGAATACGATAGCCTGTTCCTGAGCAATTACATGGATGTGTATGTTCGCGACGCGATCAAGCGCGTGCCGGGAGTAGCGGACGCGGTGATTTTTGGCGAGCGCAAATACGCCATGCGAATTTGGCTGGACCCCTCGAAAATGGCGCAGCGCGGGCTGACCGCTACGAATATCCTGGCAGCGTTACAGGAGCAGAACGTACAGGTGGCGGCCGGCGAAATCGGGCAGCCGCCCACGCCCAGCGGGCAGTCTTACCAGATCAGCGTCCGCGCTATTGGGCGGCTGAGCGAGGCGTCGGAGTTCGACAATATTATTTTGAAAACCGGGACCGACGGAACGCTGGTACGGGTAAAAGACGTGGGCCGCGCGGAACTGGGAGCGGAAAATTACGGATCGAGGCTGCGCTTTAACGGGCACGAAGCGGTGGGCATGGGCGTCACGCAATTGCCGGGGGCCAACGCGCTCGACGTGGACAAGGCGGCGAAGGCGGAGTTTCTGCGGCTGTCCAAAAACTTTCCACCGGGGATGAAATACGCGATCGCTTTCGACACCACCAACGTGGTGAGCGAATCGATCCGCGACGTGATGATCACGCTGCTGCAGGCTATAGCGCTGGTTATTGCGGTCATATTTTTGTTTTTGCAGGACTGGCGCAGCACGTTCATTCCGGCGATCACGATTCCGGTTTCGCTGGTGGGGACATTTATCTTCATCAAGGCTTTCGGATTTTCCATCAACACGCTGACGCTGTTTGGAATCACGCTGGCGACGGGTCTGGTGGTGGATGACGCCATCGTGGTCATCGAGAACGTGGAACGGCACATCGCCGAGGGCATTACCGAGCCGCACAACGCGGCTTCGGTGGCGATGAAAGAAGTGGCGGGAGCGGTGATTGCGACGTCATTGGTATTGGTGGCGGTATTTGTGCCGGTGGCGTTGTTTCCCGGGACCACGGGGATCTTGTTCCGGCAGTTTGCGCTGACGATTGCGTTCTCCGTGGCGATTTCGGCTTTCAACGCACTGACCCTGACACCGGCGCTTTCGGCGATTTTTCTGGGACATCACCGGGAGCGAGTGCAAGGGCGCTTTTTCCGGGGTTTCAACCGGCTGGTAACGGGGGGGACCAACCTTTATCAAACTGCTGTGCGGCATGTGCTGGGCGGCTGGAGATATGTGGCGTTTGTGGCCTTTTTGCTGGCGCTGGGCGGCACCTATTGGCTATACCAGAAAGTGCCGCGTGGATTTATTCCCGAAGACGATGAAGGCTACCTGATTGTGGTGGTGCAGGCGCCGCAGGGAGCTTCGCTGGAGTACACGCTGGGGGCGGTGAGCAAGATTGAAAGCGCAGCAGCAAAGATTCCGGACGTAGAAGGCATTTTTTCCATCGGCGGCTTCAGCTTCTCGGGATCGGCGCCCAATCGGGCCATCGTGTTCATTCCATTGAAGCCGTTTCGCGAACGCGCGGGCACGCAGCATACCGCGGCGGCGGTGCTGAACCGCTTGCGCGGACCGCTGATGGCCATACCGGAAGCGCTGGTGATCCCGTTCAATCCCCCGCCGATTCAAGGGCTGGGGCAGTTTGGCGGATTCCAGTTTGTGCTGGAGGATCAAGGGCGCAATACGCTGCAAGCGATTGCGGACACGGCCAACCAGATGGCGGCGCAAAGCCGGACTAGCCCGGATCTTACCGGACTCTTCTCCAGCTTCACGGCCAACGATCCGCAATACCTGGTGCATATTGACCGCGAGAAGGCCAAGAGCCTGCTAGTGCCACTCAATCAGATCACCAACGCACTGCAGGTATACATGGGCTCGGTGTATGTGAATGATTTTGATTTCAACAACCGGGCATACCGCGTCTATGTGCAGGCGGACCAGAAGTTCCGCTCGAACGCCAAGGACATCGGGCAGTATTACTTGCGCTCCGACGCAGGCAAGATGATACCGCTGGACAACCTGATTACGGTTGAACAGACCGCGAATCCGCAGGTGATCAGCCATTACAATTTGTTCCGCTCGGCGGAGATCGACGGGTCGGCGGCGCCTGGGCGCAGCTCCGGCGAAGCGATGGCGGCTATGGAGGCGCTGGCAAAGAAGGTGCTGCCCAATGGCATGACGTACGAATGGACGGGGCTGTCGTTGGAAGAAATGGAATCCGGTGGCAAGGCCGCGATGCTCTTTGGGTTGGGTCTTACCTTCGTGTATCTGACGCTGGCGGCGCAGTACGAGAGCTTTGTGTTGCCGTTCATCGTGCTGCTGGCGGTGCCGGTGGCGCTGCTGGGGGCGATTGGCGGGCAGGCCCTGCGCGGACTGCAGAACGATGTGTACTGCCAGATCGGGCTGGTGATGCTGATCGGACTGTCCAGCAAGAACGCGATTTTGATTGTGGAATTTGCCGAGCAGTTGCGGGAAAAAGGAATGAGCATCGTGGATGCAGCGATCGAAGCCGCGCGCATCCGGCTACGGCCGATTCTGATGACTTCGCTGGCTTTCATTCTGGGCGTGGTACCACTGGTGATCGCGCGGGGCGCCGGGGCTGCGGGGCGAGTTTCGGTAGGGACGACAGTATTTGGCGGGATGATTGCCGCCACCACGCTAAACCTGATCTTCATTCCGGTGCTGTACGTGCTGGTGCGCAGCCTGGTGCCCAGCGGGAGGACGCACACCGCGGTTGTGAGTGAACCTGCCGATTAAGGCCGGATTTCGCCAGCGGGGAATCTTGCGGAAGTTTCTAACCAACTTTAGGGTGCGGCGCGGAAGGCAGCCGGTTGTAACGGGTGTGTCAACGAACGGTCATTTCCTTGTCGCGGGCGGCGGGGCGTAGGTTTTCGCGGTAAAGTCATTGGTATTTGGGATGGTGGCAGCCGATTGTGGCGCAAAAGCGCTCGGGTTGCATACTTTTAGCAGAATTTTTACAGGCCGGAGGCAGTCTATTGTACGTGCGGGCGCAATGACACTTGGTCCCGAGGCAAATGGCGTTGCAGGATAGCCGTTGCGGCGAGGCGGGCGGCAGGGTCCGCGGTTGTAGGAGGAGCGATGATACCCCCTTGGCGTAAAGCCCATGTCACAGCTCTGTACCTGGTGCTTGGATTGGTCGATTGCGGGAGCGGCTTTGCGCAGAGCGCGCCGGCGAGCGCAACACCCGGCAACCAGGACCTTAGCGGCAAGATCGA
>Ga0070730_10004970_pt1 | contig 11545 bp, 6 predicted proteins | sample Coa_R1_3_FD_66447 | JGI IMG/M metagenome (GOLD analysis project Ga0070730, IMG submission 66447) | Surface soil microbial communities from Centralia Pennsylvania, which are recovering from an underground coalmine fire - Coalmine... | ecosystem: Environmental > Terrestrial > Soil > Unclassified ... | reverse complement strand
AGGAAGCATGTACTCCATGCGAAGATCGCCGTCCAAAAGTTTTGCGCCATCTCGCTTGGGTAGTGGTGAAGCGCGGATAGCCAGCCACCTTTAATGCCGACCGGCTGTCCCTGCGGCAACGTTAGCCCATGATGTAGCGCGGCCGCGGCGGTGCCGGACAACAATCCTGTAAATGCCCCATGCCCGGTGGTGCGTTTCCAGAACATGCCCAACAAGAACGTCGCGAACAGCGGCGCGTTCACGAAGGCAAACACGAGTTGGAGCATGTCCATGATGTTGTTGAATTTCACGGCGACATATGCGGCGGCAATGGAAAGAACGATTCCAAAGACTGTTGCCATGCGGCCCATCCACAGCAGGTGCTCGTCGCTGGCCTTGCGATTGAGATAGGCGTGATAGATGTCGTAGGTCCACACCGTGTTGAAGGCGGTCACGTTTCCTGCCATGCCGGACATGAAGCTGGCCAGTAAGGCCGTAAGACCGAGCCCGAGCACGCCAGTGGGGAAGTAGTGCAACAGCATCATCGGGATCGCCAGATCGTAGTCATATTGCGGCTTGCCATTGCTATCGACCACGGGGTTGCCATTGGCGTCGAGCTTCGGCGGAATCAGGCCTTTGCTCAGCACCGCCGGTTCAGTTGCAGCCGCTCGCAGGGCTGGGGGCACCGTAACGGTTCCTCCGGGAACTACAAATGCATGAGACACGCTGACGCTCAGAGCGGGAGCCGATCCTGCCGCCACGGCAATCAATCCGGGAAGGATTACCAAAAAGGGAAAGAACATTTTAGGCATCGCCGCGATGAGCGGAGTCCGTCGGGCCGCGCTCATGGAATCGGCGGCCATGGCGCGCTGAACCACCAAGAAATCCGTACACCAGTAGCCGAACGACAGAACGAAGCCTAGACCCGCAACCAGACCGAACCATTCCACGCCCAACGGGTTGGTGTCAGGACTGCTCATCCCCCGCCACGAGTGAGTGAAGCTCTCCGGGAGTTTTGCGGCAAGCCCCTGCCATCCGCCTACATTTCTGAGTCCAAGCCAGACCAGAGGGAAAAAACCGGCGACAATCAGAAAGAACTGAAGAACTTCGTTGTAGATAGCGCTGGTGAGTCCGCCGAGCAGAATGTAGGCCAGCACGATGACCGCGGAAAGAAAAATCGAGAAGTCGAAGATCGACTCATGACTCAAGTTCATGCGCAAAAAGAACGCGTCGAATATCTTCAGCGTCTGAATCAGGCGCGCCATGGCATACATCGAAATGCCCGAGGAAAAAACGGTCATGATGGCAAAGGAAATTGCGTTGAGTCCACGCGTCTTCTCATCGAACCGCAAGCGCAGGTACTCGGGCACGGAACGTGCGCGCGAGCCGTAATAAAACGGCATCATGAATACACCGACAAAGACCATTGCGGGAATGGCGCCGATCCAGTAGAAGTGACTCGTCGCGATGCCGTACTTCGCTCCGGACGCGCCCATGCCGATCACTTCCTGCGCTCCGAGATTGGCTGAAATGAATGCCAGTCCGCAGATCCAGGCCGGAATGGCGCGCCCCGCAAGAAAGAAGTCGGTACTGGTGCGCATGTAGCGCTTGAGGGCCACACCGATGCCCAGCACAAAGGCGAAGTACACCAGCATGATGGTCCAGTCGATTGCGGTTAGGTTCACGGGGCCTCGTTAAGAAATTTGAATTAGCCGAATAGGGTACACGGACGAGCGGATTGCGGAAAGAGCGACCTCTGAAGATAAGTTGTGACTGACGAGCCGCCGCGACGCGGAGAATTCTATCGGCTTGCTGAAATGCTATTCGACGACTTCGCCGACTCGGTGACGTTCAAAATCTGATCGGCGCTTATGTTCTCTAACGTCTGCACAATGCCGCTCGGCCAGCGGATTTCGATTGACTTCGCGGCGGTGTCGTTGCCCAACCCGAAATGGGCGCGCTTGTCGCTTGCGGAAAGATAGCTCCCGGTTGTGCTCACAGTTACGTACTGCGCGGCGCCGCTGGAGGACGTGAGCTTAATTTGCGCTCCGATCCCGTCGCGATTGCTGGTGCGACCTTCCAGCTTCAAGGTAAGCCAATGATTCGCGTTCTTGCTGACGTTGCGCAGCACATAAAGACCGCCGTCATGCGAATTGATGACCGCATCGAGACGGCCATCGTTATCGATATCGCCCACCGCCATGCCACGCGCAACGAAACGCTGCTGGAAGGTTTCGCCGGCAGTTGCGGATACGTCTTCGAATCCCTTACCGGTGTTGCGCGCGATGAGGGGCGATTCTTTGTAGCGCAAGTGCGGAAAGTTGAGCTCGATGTTGTCCATCACGTGCGCCTGTCCGATCAGGAGATCCTTGCGGCCGTCGTTGTCGAAATCAGCAAGGCGCATACCCCATCCGGAGTGAAGTAACGTCATGCCGCCGATTCCGGTCGCGTAACTGGAATAATCGAAAGTCCCATCGCCCAGGTTCTGATAGACCGCGTATTTTTGGTTCGCGAGATTGGTAATGACCAGATCGGGCCAGCCGTCATTGTCGTAATCGGCGAAGTCCACACCCATTCCGGCATACGTTTTGCCCTCTCCGTCCACCGCGACTCCGGTTTGTATGGAGACATCCTCAAATGTGCCGTCGCCTTTATTGCGATACAGCGATTGCCGGCTGGAATCGTTGGCCACGAAGAGATCCATGTTGCCGTCGCGATCGAAATCGGCGATAGCTATGCCGAGACCACGGCCTTCTGTGCTGCCAAGGCCGGCCTTCTCGGTGACGTCGGTGAAATGCCCGTGTCCGTCGTTGTGATAGAGGATCAGCGACGCGCCATTAAACAGATCAGGCTTGCAATATTGCCTGTATCCCTCGCGTTTTTCGCCGCAGTAGATGTTCTTGTCGAAGTTCCAGTCCATGTAGCGTGCAACAACTAGATCGAGTTTGCCGTCGTTGTCGTAGTCGAAGAAGGCCGCGCTGGTGGACCATCCTGACCCGCCCACGCCAGCGCTTTCGGTAACGTCTGTGAAAGTCCCGTTGCCGTTGTTGTGATAGAGATGATTGCCGCCGAAGGCGGTGACGTACAGATCGTCGTAACCGTCGTTGTCATAATCGCCAACCGCCACTCCCATTCCGTAGCCGATTCCGGCCAATCCGGCTTTTTCAGTCACGTCCTCGAAGGTGCCATCTTTGCGTTGGCGATAAAGCCGGTTCCAGTATTTCGGAGAGTCCTTGACTGGCGCCGCACCCTTGGGCATTGGATCCTCGATGTGCGCTCCGTTGACGACGAAGATGTCCAGACGTCCATCGTTGTCGTAATCGAATAGTGCGATGCCCGAGCCCATCGTTTCAGGAAGGTATTTCTGGGACGTCGCAGAAGCTTCGTACTTGAAGTGGATATTCAGCTTGTCGACGATGTTTTCGAACCGGATTGTGGAAGGCTCGGCCGATTTCTTCGCGGATGTCGTTTGCTGCGAAAACAAAAAAGGGTTTATGAGAAGCGTGGTCAGAGCAAGAAGGCGGTATGGACGTTTCAAGATGAGGGGCCACTCTTGAGTTTCAGATCAGATTAGAGAAATGTCGATTTGCCAGTGTAGTGCTGGGACGATGGTTTGCCACCATCCGAAACCATTAAAGCATTCACCTTACGCGAATGCCCGATGTTGCAAAGGCACAGGCGAGGGTACCCGTGCCACAAGTTTTCTTATTGCTATTAAACCTTGCGGCCGGTCTTACGGTCGTCGGCGATGACGCCGTCGCGGATGTAGATCACGCGATGCGCGTACTCGGCGATGTCGTGCTCGTGAGTGACCAGGACAATCGTGTTTCCCTGAGCGTGGAGGTTGTCCATCAGAGCCATGATTTCGTTGCCGGTTTGTGAGTCGAGGTTTCCGGTAGGTTCATCCGCAAGAATGATGGAGGGATTGTTGACCAGTGCCCGCGCAATTGCGACTCTTTGACGCTGACCGCCCGAGAGTTCGTTCGGCTTGTGCATCATGCGAGCTTCAAGATCCACTTTGCGCAACGCTTCTTTTGCTCGGCGAATGCGTTCTTCAGACGGAGTGCCGTTGTAGATGAGAGGAAGTTCGACGTTGTGCAGCGCAGTTGCGCGAGCCAGGAGATTAAACGTCTGGAAGACGAAGCCGATTTCCTTGTTCCGGATTCGGGCCAGTTCGTCGTCGTCCAGCTCGCTTACCAGGTGTCCGTTCAGCCAGTAGTTGCCTTTGCTGGGCGTATCGAGACATCCGATCAAGTTCATCAACGTGGACTTGCCGGAGCCCGACGGCCCCATGATGGCGACATATTCATTGCGCTTGATGTCGAGATTAACGCCACGCAGCGCGTGCACCTGCTGCTCCGACCCCATGTCATACGTCTTCCAGAGGTCCTCAACCTTGATGATGGTTGACGTTGCAGGACGAGTGCTGAGCGCATCCATCGTCGTCATTTCTGCCATTTGTGTCGCCATTCCGGTCTCCTACACTGCATACGGGGAGACCCACAACCCGGTTCCCCATTTTGGACGAAAAACCCCTATTCAGGCTATAGACGTTCCAAACTAGCCACCGTTATTAAGAGTTGTCGTCTTTTTTGACAATCGCGTTATCGACCTTCACCTTTGCGCCGATTTTCAGTGTGCGCAGCACTTTGTAGGGACCGCTTACGATCTCTTGTCCTTCGTTGAGGCCGCTGAGGACTTCGATGTCAGTAGAGCCCTGAATGCCAGTTTCTACCGGCTTAAAGTCCACTTTCTTTGTGGATTTATCTACTACAAAGACGCCCTGGACGTCTTTCTTGTTCTTTGCCTCCTGAGCTGCCGATCGCGCAGTCGCTGTCACCGCTTGAGTTCCCTTTTTGCCACTGGCTGCAGCACGTTGCGCATCAATTTCGCTTTGCGTGCGAATGGTGAGGGCCTGAATGGGAATTCCAATAATGTTGGTCTTGTTCGCTGTTGTGATCTTCGCAGTGGTAGAGAATCCGGGGCGCAAGTTTTGTGGAGGATTGTCAATGGTAACCACGACTTTGAAGTCTTTCGCTTCTTGCGTACCGGCCGTGGTCTGCGAAGTCGCTACGCCCGAAGAGCGCACCAACGCTTGATCGCCGATTTCTGTGACTCGGCCTTTGAAGACCTGGTCGGGGAGGGCGTCGATGGTGACGTCAACCGGTTCGCCCAGCTTTACATTCACTATGTCCGTCTCATCGACGCGAACCTCAGCGGTAACTACAGACATATCCGCGAGCGTCATGAGAGTGCTGCCCGGTGAGTTTTGAATCCCAACTACTACTGTCTCGCCTTCACGTACCGGCAGATTTGTCACAATCCCGTCGAAAGGCGCCACATATTCGGTCTTACCCAGGACGTCGGTCAGCTTGTTGAGCATCGCATTCGCCTGACTCACACGTCCGGAAGAAGAGGCACGCTGAGCCTTCATCTGATTGACTTTGGCTTGGTCGGCATTCAGGGTAGCGCTGGCTACGTCATACCCGGCCTTCTTGGCGTCAAAATCAGACTTTGAAATCAGTTGACTCTTATACAGGTCCTGCGCGCGCTTGTAGTCGAGCGACTTTTGTTCAAGATCGGCCTTGTCTCTCGAAACCTCCGCCATGGAGGTCTCGATGGCGGCGTTCGCGGAATCCAAGTCCTTTTGGGCAGTTTCGATGGTGGCGCGCTGCGCGTTCACATCCGCCGAGCTTTGCACGTTCTCAAGCTGGGCCAGCTTCTGGCCCTTCTTTACCGTGTCACCTTCTCTCACATACAGCTTCGTGATCTTGCCGAAACCCTGTGCACCGATGTTGACGTAGGTTTTGGCTTTGATCTCGCCCGAACCCGTGACAACGCTCGAAATATCCTCGCGCAGGACTTTCGCACTGGTAACCGTAGTGACGTTACTTTGACTGCTGCGAACGCTAAGGGCGACCAGCCCGGCCAGAACCATCACCACAAGGATCGCAATGACGATTTTCTTCGTACTGCTGCGCGGTTTGCGCTCCGGACCGCTGCTGTAAGACAGGCCTTCAGAGGACGTTCGGATGCTGTCGCTTACAGCTAGGTCGAGAGTTTGAGTATCTGGCATGGATCCTCCGGGCAGTGATACGACAACTTCTGACAAAAAGTTTCTGGGCAGTCGAGGATAGAAAGTCCTTCGGCTGGGATCAGGCGAGGAAGACTCAACTGGCCGGGAATGAGAATTATAACGTGAGTTTGGCCCTGCCTGGGGTGTAAACTTGCGCGCAGAACTCCTTGGGTCTTTAACCCCGAATTATGGGCTTCTTTGCTTGCTCCAGCATGCGGAACTGCCTAAAATGATGGTGTCCAACGTGTGTCTCTCAGGAGTAGGTCGTACCATGTCTTCCCCGATTATCCGAAAGTCTTCGGCTTTCCTCTTTTTTGTCTTTCTGGTTTCTTTTTCAGGATGGTTGGTATCGCAAACAACTCCCGCAGACGTCTCCGCAAGCGGTGGAGCTCAAGCGGAATCGCCGGACCAGGCGAATACCAAAGGTAAGAATTCGCCGGACTATGACAAGCGCAGCAAACCAGTTTCGGAGAAGACAAAAAAGGAACAGCAGAAAGCTCTCCATCAGGAGTTGAGCAAGGTCTACAAGAAGTGGCTGGACGAGGATGTCCGTTACATCATCACCGATGAAGAGAGGAGTGCTTTCAAGCAACTCTCGAACGACGAAGAGCGGGACAATTTCATCGAGGCTTTCTGGGCGCGCCGCGATCCCACTCCCGATACCGTTGAGAACGAATATAAAGAAGAACACTATCGACGCATCGCCTACGCGAACGAGCATTTTGCTGCAGGCATTCCTGGCTGGCGCACCGACCGCGGTCGTATTTACATCATGTATGGCCCAGCGGACGAAATCGATTCCCACCCTAGCGGGGGTTCTTATAACCGTCCTCAGGAGGAGGGCGGCGGTGAGACTTCTACGTATCCGTTCGAGGATTGGCGCTACCGGTATCTTGAGGGAGTCGGACAGGAAATCATCATTGAGTTCGTCGACACCTGCATGTGCGGCGATTACCACATGACGATTGACCGCTCCGAGAAGGATGCTCTAAAGAACGTACCTGGCGCGGGTCTCACGCAATACGAGGAAATGGGCCTGGCCACCAAGGCCGATAGGTTCAACGGGGGTGGTCTCGAGCAGCTCGGGGCCGGTCCGTTTAATCAGAACAATCAGAGCAAGCAATTCGATCGCTTGGAGGAGTTTGCCAAGCTGAATCGTCCCCCGGCGGTTAAGTTCAAGGATCTCGAAGAAGTCGTTACTACCAAAATTCGCTACAACCTGCTCCCATTCGACGTGCGCGCCGATTTCGTGCGCGTTACAAGCGACACGGTCCTGGTTCCCGTGACGGTACAAATCAAGAAGAAGGAAATTACCTACGTCAACAAAGATGGTGTGGAGCGGGGCACGCTGAACATCTTTGGGCGAGTCACCACGCTTACGGGTCGCATTGCTCAGACTTTTGAAGACACGGTGCAGGACGACATTCCGGTCGAACTGCTGCAGAAAGCAATCGAAACTTCTTCGATCTACTGGAAGGCGCTGCCTCTCCGTCCGGGTCGCTACCGTTTTGACATTGTCGTGAAGGACGTGAATGGCGACAAGAAGGGAACTTGGTCGCGCGGCATCATAGTTCCCGACCTGAGCGACGACAAAGGCCTCACCTCATCTACGTTGATTCTTGCGGACGTGATGGAGAAGGTTCCCTCGAAGTCAGTGGGAGCGGGAAATTTTGTGATTGGTACGACCAAAGTACGTCCGCGTCTCGATAGTTCTGACGGTTCGCCGGCAAAGTTCAACCGCAATCAGAAACTGAATTTTTGGATGCAGGTTTATAACCTCGGCGTCAGTGAACAAAGCAAGAAATCGTCGGCGCAAATCGAGTATGACATCGTAAACTCGGCTACTAAGAAACCTGTGGTGCATGCAACCGAAAACACCGATCAACTAGGCAATTCTGGAGACCAGATCACGCTGGAAAAAAGTATGTCTCTGGCTAGTCTTGAGCCTGGCGCGTATGAGCTGACAGTGAAGGTGAACGACAACATTTCCAAGCAGTCGATCGCCCCGACGGCGAAGTTTGTCGTGCAATAGACGAGCGAAGCGGGCCATTGCAGCGGAAGTGCGTAGCTTCTCAGAAAAAGGCGGATGGACATAATGGCAAACAGGCTCAGGTGGTTGGTTGTGCTGCTGGGCGCAGCGATGCCCGCATGCGCTGCGACCTCGGGCTCCATCACCGGCATTGTGAAGAGTGCCGACGGCACTCCGCAAATGGGGGCGCTGGTCGAGATCTTTGCTGCCGGTACATTGCAGCCAGCGGTAGCGTTTACCACGCAGGGCGGAGCTTACCGGGCCGCGAACCTGTTGCCGGGAACGTATCGCATTAAATTCACTGCTATCTCGTTCCTGCCATCGCTCGTGGAGAACGTCGTCGTCCGCTCCGGTGGACGCGCAGTGATCAACGTCACGCTGAATACCCTCGCCGAAGCTGTGCGCTTCCTTCCACCAAGGCAAATGTCTGCCCAGGATCAGGACGACTGGAAATGGACGTTGCGCTCGGCGGCCAATCGTCCGATTCTCCGTTTTGACAACGACTGCGGATTGATCTTGGCCAGTTCTGTACCCAGTTCGAGCGAGTCTCACGAACCGCACGCCGTGACGGGAAGAGTTGCATTTGTAGCCGGCGCCCAAGCCGATGGCTTCGGAAGCGCTCCCGATTATGGTACGAGCTTCGACGTTCAGCAGGCCTTGTTTACTTCAGACACCTTGTCTTTGGACGGTCGAGTTGGCAATGGAAACGGCCAGCCCGCAGGCGTTATCCGCGCTGCCTACAAGCACGAATTTGCGAATGGAGATACGCCCACATTCGCTGTCACGCTTCGGCGTACCGCTCCTTCGGGAAGTGCGATAACGAACACGCTTAACTCTCTCGCGTTCACATTTTCGAATACCACGAACCTCGCCGGGTTGATTGATCTCAGGTATGGCAGCGAAGTACAGGGAGTGCAGTTCATCCGCCACATCAGTGGAGTACGTCCGTTTGCTTCGGCGGGCGTGCACTTGGGTAAGAACACCCTCGTGGAATACCGCTATGCTACCGCGGAGCCCGCAAGTCCCTTTGATCGCGCTCTCGAGGAAGGCAGTGCTGATGATGCTTCGGTTCCCATGCCGCGAATTTCTGTCGTGGCCCTCGCTCCGGCGTTGGAGAAGGATCGTCATCAGGAAATCGCCCTGTCACGCCGTCAAGGCAACTCTAGATTCCAAGCAGCTGTGTTTCTGGATCGTGTTTCGAATTTGGCATTGACGGGCTCGGGAGATGTGTCGTCGATTGCTTCCGATGTAATACCAGATTTCGCTTCTGACACGTTTACCTTCAACGGAGGCGATCTCGAAACGCGCGGAGTGCGTTTGGTGGCGGAACACACCTTCTCCCGCGAGTTGACGGCGTTGCTCGATTACGCTTATGGGGGCGCTATGGCGGCCCCAGATTGGAACTCCACTGGCTCATGGTCTGACGTTCGCGATGCTCTTCACACGGAGGATGCGCACTCCATTACAGCCAAGCTCAACGGGTTAGTACCCGAAACCCGCACTCGCTGGGCTGCGTCGTACAAATGGTCCAGCTCGAGCGCGGTTACACCAGTGGATCTGTTTAACTCTTCGCCGGGACAGGCGGATCCCTACTTTAGTTTTGTGATACGCCAGCCCTTGCCGGGTGGCTCCTTCGGCCCAGGGCACATCGAGGCGCTCCTTGACGTGCGCAACCTTCTCGCCCAGGGTTATCGTCCGTTTCTCAGTCCCGATGGGCGGACGCTCTATTTGGTGCAGTCGGCGCGCGCTGTGCGTGGCGGGTTGGCCTTTACCTTTTAGCGCGACAGTGGCGCGCTTGCGACCCTCTGCTCAAGCCTTTGCGATTCTCCTGATTGCATCTAAGACTTCGCTGCTTTATCTTCAACTCTCACAATGCCGCTGCTGAGCAAGGCTTCCAAGGACGAGTTTGATTCTCCGGTTGAGAGATTGCTGGCATCTATCGCGAACCTGCGGCAGCAACCTACGTCAAAGGGCTCTCATTTCTTTCGCACAAGCCTGCGCCGATTTGAAGCGTGGAGCGACATCTTCCATCCCCGCACAGATGTGGAGCAGAAGCAGGCCTTCAAGTTTCTGGACAAACTGCGGAAAGCTACGGGCAAACTTCGAGACAGTGAAGTCCAATTAGAATTGCTCGACAAGCTGAGCGGTGCGAACGCCGGCGAAAAAAAGCAGCTGGCAAAAGTACTCAGGTCTAGCCGGAGCTCTTACGAGAAAAGACTGAAGCTTCTGCTGCGCAGTCCGATTCTCACCGGGATTTGGCGAACGTTGCACGTCCTGGACGAAGCTTCTCCGGAGCCGGGCGAACAGCCCATCGCCCATTCCATTGCCGGCACGGTGGACCTTGCGCTAGAAGAGTATCGCGCCTTTGTGCAGCGCCGTAGTGCTCTTTCCGTTGAGAACTTGCATCAGTATCGCCTGGAGTGCAAACGATTTCGCTACACGGCGGAACTCGCAGGAGACGATCCGAAAGGAAAACAGCTCGTCGAGGATTGGCGGGAAGTCCAAGACCTGATCGGTGAGTGGCATGACTGTCTCATGCTGGCCGAATTGGCCGAAGATATTCTGGGAGACTCTGCAGCGCACTCCGCATTGGTGGACTTAAGCAACGGGAGGTTTGCCGAGGCGAAGGCCGCGGTGGGGAAGGTCGAGAAGAAGTGGACCGGTTCTGGCAGCCAGATTCCTAAAAAGGAACCCCGTCGCGCTCGTGCTGGACGCCGCTCGTCACGCGCAGCTTGACCCGTAGTACCGAGAGCCCTTACGTTCCATGCCCGTTTTCGCGGCAGTTGACATCGGCGCTAACTCTGTTCGGCTGAAGATCGCCGAGCTCACGCGGCGAAAGCTCAAGGTAATCCACGAAGACCGCGAAGTTACCCGCCTGGGCGAGTCGGTGTTCCGAAACAACACCCTTGCACCGGATGCGATGGCGCACACCGTAAAGGTGCTTACCAGATTCTACCGCGCTACCCAGAGATTTCGCGTCGAGCAAGTGCGTGTCGTAAGCACAAGTCCACTGCGGGATTCAAAGAACGCTCGCGCCTTCATCGAGTGGGTAAAGTCCGCCGTGGGATGGAAGATCGAAATCGTTTCTGGTCTCGAAGAGGGCCGTCTCATTCACCTTGGCGTGCTTTCCAACGTCCGCATCGAGAATAAGGACGTGCTGATGTTCGATCTTGGCGGCGGAAGTTGCGAGATCACGGTGTCTCAACACGGGCACATTCGCGAAATGTTCAGCCTTCCTCTCGGAGCTGTGCGCCTTACGCAGGAATTTCTTGTCCACGATCCGGCGAAACCCAAAGAGATCGAGCGGATGCGCGAGTACATTGCCGAGCAGGTGAATCGAATCGCTCCATCGGTCCGACGGTATCGAGTCGATCTGGCGATCGCAACTTCCGGTACTGCTGCCGCTCTGGCCGGCGCCGCTCGTGCGCTTCAGGGACGATCAAGGTATGCGCATACGGTTT
>Ga0070730_10004969_pt1 | contig 11546 bp, 12 predicted proteins | sample Coa_R1_3_FD_66447 | JGI IMG/M metagenome (GOLD analysis project Ga0070730, IMG submission 66447) | Surface soil microbial communities from Centralia Pennsylvania, which are recovering from an underground coalmine fire - Coalmine... | ecosystem: Environmental > Terrestrial > Soil > Unclassified ... | reverse complement strand
GGAGCGGGCTGCGGAGCTACAAGGATCTGCCGATCCGCTACGCGGAGGCAGCGCCCCTGCACCGGAACGAGCTCGCCGGCGCGCTCCACGGCCTCACGCGCGTCCGCTACGTCACCCAGGACGACGCGCACATCTTCTGTACGGAGGAGCAGATCCCGGCCGAGCTCGACGCCTGCGTCGACTACCTGCGCTTCCTCATGGGCCTGTTCGGGCTCGAGCCGCGCGCCGAGTTCTCGACGCGCCCGGCCGACAAGCTCGGGACCGACGCCGAGTGGGACTTCTCCGAAGGCGAGCTCGAGGCGGCGCTCGAGCGGAACGACATCCCGTATGTGATCGGTGAGGGCGAGGGCTCGTTCTACGGGCCGAAGATCGACCTGCACATCACCGACGTGCTCGGCCGCTCGTGGCAGCTCGGGACGATCCAGCTCGACCGGCAGATGCCCGCCCGCTTCGGGCTCACGTACATGGGGCCGGACAACCAAGAGCATCCGGTCTTCGTCATCCATCGCGCGCTCTTCGGCTCGTTCGAGCGCTTCATCGGGATCCTCATCGAGCACTACGCAGGCGCGTTCCCGTTCTGGCTCGCGCCGGTTCAGGTGCGGCTCCTTCCGGTCGGCGAGCAGCACCATGACGGGGCGCAGACGATCGCGCTCCACTTGGCCGAGGCGGGCTACCGGGTCGAGGTGGACGAGCCGACGGAGACGATCGGCAAGCGAATCAGGAACGCCGAGATGGAGAAGATCCCCTACGTGGTCGTCTATGGCGACCGCGAGTCGGAGGAATCCCTCGCCGTGCGTAGCCACGGAGGCGGCCAGGAGACCCTCAGCCTCGTGGATCTCGTGGCAAAGCTTGCTACCCTCTGAGCCTGAAAAGCAGGAGCGGACCCGTTCCTCACCCCCTGGGCCAGAGAGCCCACGCGGGGTTCAACCGAGTCGAACGCGACGAGGAAACGGGCCGCCGCATGTACCGACTCGGAGGAGGAATAAGCCCCACTTGGTGATCTGTCTTTGAGGCCGAGGCGCCGGCCGGTAGAGCACGTCCGCCCGCAGAACCGTGACACGACGCGCATCAACGACGCCATTCGCGTTCCAAAGGTTCGTCTGATCGACTCGGACGGATCGCAGCTCGGGATCAAGTCCACCGACGAAGCCCGCGAGCACGCCTACGTCCAGAACCTCGACCTCGTCGAGGTGGCGGCCCAGGCGGATCCGCCGGTCGCGAAGGTCATGGACTACGGGAAGTACAAGTACGAGCAGGAACAGAAGGCGAAGCAGGCCCGCAAGCACCAGAGCCAGATTCAGGTGAAGGAGATCAAGCTCCGCCCGAAGATCGGGATTCACGACTACAACACGAAGAAAGGTCACGTAGAGCGGTTTCTGAACCAGCGCGCGAAGGTCAAGGTCACGATCATGTTCCGCGGTCGCGAGACGACCCATCCGGAACGTGGGCGCGACTTGCTCCTGCGCCTCGCCGAGGAAGTCAAGGAGGTCGGGATGATCGAGTCCCAGCCCCTCCTCGACGGACGCAACATGGTGATGCTGCTGGGCCCGACGAAAAACGCAGGGGTGAAACGAGATGCCGAAGGTCAAGACACACAGCGCAACGAAGAAGCGGTTCAAGGTGACGGGAACCGGCCGCCTGCTGAGGCGACCGACGATGCGGGCGCACAAGATGGAGAAGAAGTCGGCGAAGCGTAAGCGGCGCTTCCGCAAGGAGATCTCCGTCACCGGGGCCGACGTCCGCGAAGTCAAGAAGCTGCTGGGTCGGGGCTAGCCATGCCGCGGATCAAGCGATCGGTCCACGCGCAGAAGAAGCGCCGCAAGGTCCTCGAGCAGGCGAAGGGGTACTGGGGCTGGAAGAGCAGCCACTACCGCTACGCCAAGGAGCAGGTCGACCGCTCCCTCGTCTACGCCTACCGCGACCGCAAGGTCCGGAAGCGGAACTTCCGCCGCCTCTGGATCACCCGGATCAACGCGGGCGCGCGCGCCCACGGGCTCTCGTACAACCAGTTCGTGCACGGCTGCTCGAAGGCCGGCATCGAGCTCGACCGGAAGATGCTCGCCGACCTCGCGGTCAGCGACCCGGCCGCGTTCGGCGCCATCGCCGCGCAGGCGAAGGCCGCGCTCGAAGCCGGACGCTGACGGCCCGGTAGCAGCTACCCGCGCAGCCGGACGCTGACGGCCCGGTAGCAGCTACCCGCGCGGCTCTGTGCCGGCTTCGTCACGCAGCTCCGGTGAAAAACGCCTGCACGGGCGCGTATCTACGATGTCGGCATGACGCTTCCGTGTGCGTTCCGTACAGGTAGCTGCTACCGGCCTTGATCACCTCGCGCGACAACGAAAAGCTCAAGCTCGTCCGCAAGCTCCGCGACCGGCGCTGGCGCGACAAGCTCGGGCTCTTCGTCGCGGAGGGCGAAGACCTCGTGGCAGCAGGCGCCATCGCGCCGATCGAGCTGCTCGTCGCCGGCGAGAACGTCGCGGCGGAGCTGCTGGCGGAGGTCTCGAGCCTCGCGCATCCGCCGCGGGTGATCGGCGTCTACCGGCGCGAGGATCTGCCGCGCGGCCCGCGGCCGGTGACGCTTGCCCTGTGGCGCGTGGCCGACCCGGGGAACGTCGGGACGCTCCTGCGCTCGGCCGACGCGTTCGGCGCCGGCGTGGCGCTCTCGGCCGGCTGTGCCGATCCCACGGGGCCGAAGGCGCTGCGCGCGTCGATGGGGGCGATCTTCCGCGTCCCGCTGGCCGGCTTCGAGGAAGCGGCGGGACGGCGGGTCGCGCTCGTCCCGCACGGCGGCGAGCCGCTCGACCAGGTCGACCTCTCCGGCGAGGTCGTCTTCTTGCTCGGCGCCGAGCGCGAAAGGCTGCCCGACGAGGTGCTCGCACGCTGCGACGTGCGTGCCTCGATCCCGCAGAGCGGCGACGCAGAGTCGCTCAACGTCGCGATGGCCGGCACCGTTGCGCTCTACGAAGTCTCGCGGCGTCTGAACGGGACCATAGATTCGCCGACCCGGTAGCGCTTTCGTCTACCTCGTCCAACCGGCCTTCCGATCTCGGGGTTGCCCCCTCCTCGTACAACCGCTTGGTCGGGGTTTCGACCTAGTCGCGCTCCGTGGTCGGCGCAAGGGGCAACCTAGAGGGAGTGCACGACATGCACAAGGGGCGCCGAATCTTTTTTGTCGCAATTTGCGGCGATCATCTTTTTCGGGCGATCCAGATCGAGTCTTCGCCGCCCGCGTACGGCTTCCGGTCGAACCACTCGTAGCACGCTTCGACGTCGAAGCCGGCCTCGACGATGAGCGCGTGCCAGCGCTCGGGCGCGAGCCACGAGAGCGTCATCGTCGTCTCGCTCGCGTCGTCCCGGACCGAGAGCGTGAGCGTCTGCAGGCGGAGATCCCAGTCGGCGCGCTCGAAGATGCCGGGCTCGCGCTCGATCCAGCGGCCGTCCGTCTCGTCGATGTCCTCCTGCGACGGGGTGAAGACGTCGAAGACGAGCCGCCCCTGCGGCTCCAGTAGCGCCCTGGCCGCACCCAGGGCCTCGAGGCGCTCCGCGTCCGTGGTCAGGTGCAGATACGCCCGGAAGGGACACGTGACGAGGGGGACCGGCCCCTCGACCGGCGGGCGGCGAAGATCGCCGAGGCGGAGGTCGAGGCGATCCTCGAGCCCCGCCTCGCGCGCGCGGGCGCGGCAGACGGCGAGCATCTCGGCCGACGCGTCGACGCCGATGACGTCGACGCCCGCCGCTGCGACCGGGATCGCGATCCGGCCCGTGCCGACGCCGAGCTCGACGACGGGGCCGCCGGACGCGAGCGCCTCGTCGACGTAGAAGGAGATGTCCTCGACGACGCTGGCGCTCCAAGGGTCGTAGATGCGCGCGATCGTGTCGTACTCGGCCACAGGGCTATAGTGCGCGCAATGTCCGCTCGCGTGTTCGCCTTTATGCCGCCCCGGCTCGCTGCCGGGTCGGCGCGCTGAGCTAGGCCGATCCTCCACGCAGCTCGAGCCGGGGCGTACGCCCTTCGACCCGTGCCGTGAGAGGAGGAAGCAATGGCTGATAGACCGGATACAGTCGCCGCCGTGGACTCGCAGGCGCTGACGCAGGAGGCGCTCGCCGCCGTCGCGGCCGCCTCGACGCTCAGCGGGCTCGACGACGCGCGCGTGAAGTACCTCGGACGCAAGTCGGAGCTGAAGCTCGCGCTCCGCGACGTCCGCGACCGCGAGACCGGCATGGCGCTCAACGCGGCGCGCCAGGCGATCGAGCAGGCGGTCGAGGCGCGCGAGGCCGAGCTCGAGCGCGCCGAGATCGACCGGAAGCTCCAGACCGAGCCCGTCGACGTGACGCTCCCCGCCGAGCTGCTCGGGCCGCTGCGCCTGCGCCGCCGCGGCTCGCTGCATCCGTCGACCCAGGCGCGGCGCGACGTCGAGGACATCTTCACCGGGCTCGGCTACGAGGTCGTCGACGACCGCGAGGTCGAGACCGTTCGCTACAACTTCGACGCGCTCGGGTTCCCGCCGTGGCATCCCGCGCGCTCGCCGCGCGCGACGCTCTTCCTCGACGACGACACCGTCCTGCGCACCGAGACCTCGCCGGCGCAGATCCACAAGATGGAGGCGCAGACCCCGCCGATCTACATGGTGTCGATCGGCCGCGTCTACCGGCGCGACACGATCGACGCGACGCACTTCCCGATCTTCCACCAGTTCGAGGGCCTGGCCATCGACAAGGGCATCACGATGGCCGACCTCAAAGGGACGCTGCTCTACGTCATGCGCGCGCTCTTCGGCGAGGAGGTCGACGCGCGCTTCCGCACGCACTACTTCCCGTTCACGGAGCCGTCGATGGAGCCCGACGTGTCGTGCTTCGTCTGTGGTGGCTCCGGCTGCGCGACGTGCAAGCACTCCGGCTGGATCGAGCTCGGCGGCTCCGGGATGGTCGACCCGTACCTCTACGAGTTCGTCGGCTGGGATCCGGACGAGTACACGGGCTTCGCGTTCGGGCTCGGGATCGAGCGCACGGCGCAGCTACGGCACAACATCGACTCGCTCCGCCCCTTCTGGGAGAACGACCTGCGCTTCCTGCGCCAGTTCTGATGAAGGTCCCGATGACATGGCTGCGCGAGTACGTGGCCGTCGACGCGACGGCCGAGCAGATCGCGCACGCGCTCTCGATCTCGACCGCGGAGGTACACGGCATCGAGCGCCGTGGTCCCGTCGACACGGCGCTCTTCCGGGTCGGGCACGTGCTCGAGGCGGGCAAGCATCCGAATGCGGACCGGCTGCAGCTCTGCCGCGTCGACGTGGGCGAGCGCAATCCGCTGCAGATCGTGTGCGGCGCGTGGAACTTCGAGGCCGGCGCCAAGGTCGCGGTCGCGATGCCGGGCGCGACGCTGCCGAACGGGCTCACGCTGGAGCGGCGCGAGCTGCGCGGCGAGATGTCGGAAGGGATGATCCTCGCCGAGGACGAGATGGACCTCGGCACCGATCACGACGGAATCGTCGTGCTCGACGACGGGCTCGAGCCGGGGACGCCGCTCGTCGGCGTGCTTCCGCTCGTCGAGGAGGTCCTCGAGATCGAGCCCACCGGGAACCGGCCGGACCTGCTGTCCGTGTACGGCGTCGCGCGCGAGGTCGCGGCGCTGCTCGGCGGCGAGCTTCAGCCGTTACCGGGCGTCGAGCCGCCGCGCGCCGGGGACGAGCCCGTCGACGTGCGCGTCGAGGACGCCGCCGGCTGCCCGCGCTACATCGGGCGCCTGTTCCGCGACGTGACGATCGGCCCGTCGCCGCTCTGGTTGCGGGCGCGCCTTCGCACCGCGGGCGTGCGATCGATCTCGAATGTCGTCGATGTGACGAACTACGTGATGCTCGCGCTCGGCAATCCACTCCACGCCTTCGACTTCGACACGCTCACGGGCAGCCGCGTCGTCGTCCGCCGAGCACGGAAGGGCGAGGAGCTCCGCACGCTCGACGGGACGCTGCGCAAGCTCGATCGCTCCGATCTGCTCATCGCCGATTCGAAGCGAGCGATCGCGCTCGCCGGGATCATGGGCGGGGCCGAGACCGAGGTCTCGGAGACGACCACGTCCGTCCTGCTCGAGGCGGCGAACTTCGAGCCCGTCGGGATCCTCCGCAGCTCCGAGCGTCTCGCGCTGCGCACGGAAGGTTCGAATCGCTGGGAGAAGGGCGTCGACCCGTATCTCGCCGGGCCGGCGGCGACGCTCGCGACGCAGCTGCTCGTCGAGCTCGCGGACGCCCGCTGGACGGGGGACACCGACGTGCAGTCCGGGTTGCCGCAGGCGGAGACGATCGAGCTGCGCGCCGAACGGACGAGCGCCGTGCTCGGGCTCGAGGTGCCGCGCTACGAGCAGGACGAGATCCTCAACCGCTTCGGCTTCGAGGGCGGCAACGGCAGGTTCGTCGTCCCGACCTGGCGCGCGCGCGACGTGACGCGCGAGATCGACCTCGTCGAGGAGGTCGCGCGCTTCAAGATGAGCGACATTCCGTTCACGCTGCCGAAACGCGACGCGATGTTCGGACGGCTGACCCGCATGCAGCGCCTGCGGCGCGTCGTCGAGGACGCACTCGCAGGCTGCGGCTTCAGCGAGGCGTACACGCCTACATTCGTCGCGCGGGGAGAGCTCACGCTGCCGGAGCCGCTCTCGAGCGAAGCGGCCGCACTCCGGACGTCGCTCGTCGAGAGCGTGCTCGATGCCGCGCGTCACAACGTCGCGGTCGGCAACTCCGGGATCGCGCTGTTCGAGATCGCGCGCGTCTACCGCGCGCGGCGCCGTGAGCTTCCGCGCGAGACCTGGCACGTCGCCGGGGTCGTCGAAGGTGGCTTCGCCGACGCGAAATGGGCGGTCGAGCAGCTCTACGCGGCGCTGAAGGTCGACCTGGCGTTCGAGCGGGCAGCCGACGGCGAGCTTCTGCATCCTGGGAAGGCGGCCCGCACGGCGGAAGGTTGGGTCGGCGAGCTGCACCCGTCATTGCTCGAGGGCGTATGGGGCGCGTTCGAGCTCGACCTCGACGCGCTCGTCGCAGCCGCACCCGAGGCTGTCGAATACCGGGCGATCAGCCCCTTCCCGGAGCTGCGCCAGGACCTCGCGTTCATCGTCGACGACGAGACGCCTGCCGCTGCGCTCGTCGCCGCGATCCGCGCGGCGGGCGGGTCCGAGCTGCGCGAGGTGGCGGTCTTCGACGAGTACCGCGGCGTGCAGGTCGGTGAGGGGAAGCGCTCGCTCGCATTCCGCGTCACGTTCGGGTCACCTGAGCGGACGCTCACCGACGAGGACGTCGCTCCCGTCAGGCAGCGGATCGTCGATGCCCTGTCCAAGGAGTTCGGCGCCGCAATCCGGTCCGGATGAGCGGGAGTACAGGAAGTGTGCGCGTCGCCCTCCCCGTCGTCCTGCTGCTCCTGGCTGGGGTAAGCGCCAGTGCAGGCCGTGTCGACACCCGACGTTGACCGGTGACGTGGGGCTGGGCGGCGCGTTCACCATCTCGCTGCACGACGCGAACGGCGTGGCGATCAAGAACGTGGATCCGGGCACGTACACGCTGATCGCACGCGACCACTCCGACATCCACAACTTCCATCTCTTCGGCCCCGGCGGCGTCGACGTCTCGACCGACATCGGGAACGTCGAGGACACCTTCAAGTCGGACAAGCACGCCGCTCTGCACGGGGCTTTCGGGCTCAAGTAGCCGGGCTCGAGCCCTTTTACCCTTTCCAAACAGTATCTCCACGCGTTTCAACCGCGTTGCCGAGGCGTGCCCCTCCATTCGTCCACGACTGAAGGAGTGACGGGATGAGCCGCTCGATCGCGCATATCGCGAGCGTGTTTGCCCTGGCGGTCGCAGCGGCGCTGTTCGCGACGACCGCCCTGGCCGACAACGGAAACGGCAAGGATAACGGCAACTCGGCGAATGCTCCAGGCCAGGTGAAGCAGGCCGGCGAGCCGGCGCAGCCGCAGGCCGCGCAGCCGCAACCGCAGGCCGCGCAGCCGCAACCGCAGGCCGCGCAGCCCGTGGCCCAGTCGGATACGGCCCCGGGCATCAAGCCGAGCAACACGACGGACAAGAACACGAAGTGCACCACCGGCGGCGGCACCGGCGCGAGCGCCACATGCACGTCGTCGAACCCGAAGACGACCAAGGTCGACGCCTCGAAGCGCTACGGCAACGGCACGACCGCGGCGCAGATCGCGAACAGCCGCGGCGCGCCGGCGGGCACGGTCATCTCCGGACCGGGCAACAGCCAGCCGCACAAGGTCGCGGTCTGCCCCGGCAAGACGAACAAGAGCGGCGGACGTGACGTCCACGCGGTGAAGAGCTATTCGACGGCGAGCTGCGCGCCGCAGACGACCTCGTCGAGCTCGGCGGCCGTCTCGTCGTCGGCCTCGACGCAGAGCTCGTCCTCGGCGAGTGAGAGCTCGTCCTCGGCGAGCGTGACGCAGTCGGCGACGCAGTCGACGCAAACGCCCGCAGCGATGGCGCAGACCTCGGCGGCGCCTGCGCAGAGCGCAGCGCCGGCGACGAGCCCGGGCGCCGAAAGCGGCGTCCTCGGCACGGTCAAGGCGCTGACGCCGTCGTCGCCCAAGCACGCGAACGCCGGCGTGCTCGGGACGGTCGCCAGCATCTCCGGTGGGAACCTGCCGTTCTCGGGCTTCCCGCTCTGGATCGCGGCGCTTGCCGCATTCGCGCTGATCGCGTCCGGGGCCCTGCTCCGGCGCCGCAGCGCCTAGCCGACCACACCACGGGGGCGGCCTCTCGGCCGTCCCCGTCGGCTACCTCATCCGGCGGATCGCCTTCGCGACGGCGACGACGAGGCCGAGGCCGGCGACGAAGGGCAGCTTCCTTCGCACCGACGCGACCTCGCTGCGCAGGCGGCGGACCGAGGCGACGAGCTGCTCGCGCTCCTGCCGAACCTCGTCGCGCAGTGCGTCCTTCTCACTCATCGCGTAGCTGCTCCCGTGCGAGCCGCGCCTCTGCGATTGCCTCCTCCGGCTTCGGCGGCGTCCCGCGGCGGATGAGCACGACGCCGGCGATGCTGAGGGCCGCGGCCACGAGGATCGCCGTCCCGGCGGCGACGAGCAGCGCGAGCCACGTCGCGAGCACGATCGCGAGCGCGGCCACCGCGGCCGCGAACGTGAGCAGCAGCGCGAGGACGCCCGCCGCGATGGAGACGACGAGCAGACCGATGCCGATGCCGACCGCCGCCGCCTTCTTCTTCAGCTCGACTGCAGCGAGCTTCAGCTCTGCCTGGACGAATCCGCGCGCATGTTCGGCGACAAGCTTGGGGGCGGTCAACCGGTTGAACACAGAGCTCATCGTACGGGCGGGCGGCGGTCGGCCCACGGCCTGGCCTGCTCGAGCTGGGCGGCGAGCCGCACGACGGTCGCCTCGGCGAAGGGCTTGCCGACGAAATGCACGCCGACCGGCAGCCCGTCGTCGCTCCAGTGCAGCGGCAGCGACATCGCCGGCTGGCCGGTGACGTTCACGAGCGCCGTGAACGGCGTGAAGAGCGTCTGGCGCGCGAAGGCCACGTGCGGGTCGCCGTCGGTCTCCTCCCAGGTCCAGCCGATCGGCACCGGCGGGTGTGCCAGCGTGGGGGTGACGACGACGTCGACGTCGTTCCAGAACGCGACGACGCCGCGTGCGATCGCCTGCAGCCGCATCACCGCGAGGGCGAACGTCGTGCTCGGCGTCTCGGCGGCCTGCTGCGCAAGCATCCGGTTGATCGGCTCGAGCAGCGTCACGTCGTCGATTCCGGTCAGCGCAGGCCCGACCTGCCAGACGCGGATGAAGTTCAGGATCATCTCGTCGCTCTGCCACGGCGGCGTCGCCTCGACGACGTCGTGGCCGAGCTCGGCGAGCAGCTCGGCGGCCGAGCTCACCGCCTGCGCGCACGTCGGGTCGACCGGCACCGCCGTCGGCGGCGTCGTCGTGACCGCGATGCGCAGCCGGCCTGGATCGATGTCGGCCTCGGCGAGAAACGGCCGCTCGGGCTGCGGGGTCGCGAACGTGTCGCCGGGCTCGTAGCCCGCGAGCACGTCGAGGAGCGCGGCGGCGTCGCGGACCGTGCGCGCGAGCGGCCCCGACGTGCTCAGCCCGAGCGAGCCGGCGTTGTACGGAGCGGGCGAGACGCGGCCGCGCGACGCCTTGATGCCGACGAGGCCGCAGCACGAGGCGGGGATGCGGATCGAGCCGCCGCCGTCGCTGCCGTGCGCGATCGGGCAGAGGGCCGCCGCGGTCGCCGCCGCCGCGCCTCCGCTCGAGCCGCCCGGCGTGCGCGACGTGTCCCACGGGTTGCGGCAGTCGCCGTTCAGCTCGGACTCGGTCATCGCGATCGTCCCGAGCTCCGGCGTGTTCGTCTTGCCGATGACGACGAAGCCCGCGTCCTTGATGCGTCGCACGACCGCGGCGTCGGCGGCAGGCACGTTGTTCGCGTACGCCTTCGTCGAGAACGTCGTGCGGATGCCTGCCGTGTCGGTGAGATCCTTGATCGGGATCGGAACGCCGTGGAACGGGCCCTCTCGCGGAGCCTCCGGCTTGTCGACGACCGTGACGTACGCGTTCAGCTGCGGATCGAGGCGTGCGATGCGCTCGAGATAGAGATCGACGAGCTCCTGCGACGACACCACGCGTTCGCGCACGAGTCGTGCCTGCTCGAGCGCCGGCGTGAAGGCGAGCTCTTCGCTCATTGCGCGAGCTCGGCGCGCGTGACCGACAGCTTGACCTGGCCGAGGCCGATCGTCGCGACCGCATGGGCAGCCACGACGAGCGGCCGCGAGCCGATGCCTGTGTCGATCTCGATCCCCTCGAAGACCCCTGTGCCGCGGTCGCCCAGCACGCGGTGGACGGGCCCGACGCTCGCGCCGTCACGGTCGAGGACGGGCCAGCCGCGGAAGATCTGCAGCCACGAGTCGTCCTCTCGCTGCAGCTCGCACAGCGACGGCATGGCGATCAGCTGCCCGAGCATGAATGCGCGCCCGAGCGCTTCGAGCAGGCGCCAGCGGATCTCACCACGGGTCCCTGCGTTCGCTTGAGGCGACCAGCCGGCCTCCGCGAGCTCGGCCGCGTTCGTCATCTCCGCGTGCAGCCGTCGAAGCTGGCCGAGTTGCGGCGGCGCGGACGGCTCGAGCGCGACCAGGTCGCTCTCGACGCGCGGCGCCAGCGCCTCGTATGCGAGGCGAATGCCGTGCAGCTCGCCGAGCATCGTCGGCTCGTCGTGCATCCATCTCGGCAGATGCTCCGGCAAGCCGGGGGCGCGCCAGGATGGATCGGCGCGTGCAACGCGTGCGAGCTTTATCCACGTCGGCACGAGGTCGAGGCACTCGCTGACGTAGCTGTGCGTCGAGCGGGGGACGTAGCCCGCGGTCGCGGGGTCGTACGCGGCGTCCGCGTCGAGCAGCGTGTCGGCAATCGTCTGCAGCGCGAACGCGTTCCATGCGCATACGCGAAAGAGGCGAGCTCCGCGGTCATCGCCGCCTGCCGCGGCGGCTTCCTCCGCGAGCGCGTACGCGGCGGCGCCCACGTTGCGGCGCGGCTCGAGAGCGG
>Ga0070730_10004968_pt1 | contig 11546 bp, 14 predicted proteins | sample Coa_R1_3_FD_66447 | JGI IMG/M metagenome (GOLD analysis project Ga0070730, IMG submission 66447) | Surface soil microbial communities from Centralia Pennsylvania, which are recovering from an underground coalmine fire - Coalmine... | ecosystem: Environmental > Terrestrial > Soil > Unclassified ... | reverse complement strand
GGCGCGCTCCGCCAGGACCCCGACGTGATCCTCGTCGGCGAGATGCGCGACCTCGAGACGATCTCGACCGCGCTGACCGCGGCCGAGACGGGCCATCTCGTCTTCGGGACGCTGCACACGCAGAGCGCGCCGTCGACGATCGATCGCATCATCGACGTGTTCCCGCCGGCGCAGCAGCAGCAGGTGCGGATCATGATCGCGAACTCGTTGCAGGCGATCGTCACGCAGGCGCTGCTGCCGACCGCCGACGGGCAGGGTCGCGTCGCGGCGCTCGAGATCTTGCTGCCCGACGACGCGGTCCGCAACCTCATCCGCCAGGCGAAGATCGAGCAGGTCTACTCGATCATGCAGACCAACACGTCGCGCGGCATGCAGACGATGGAGCAGGCGCTCGCCGACCTCACACTGCGTCGTGTCATCAATGTCGACGAAGCGCTCGGCCGCACGAGCAGGCCGGATCAGCTCGCTGGATTGCTCGAGCGGTCCGGCCTCGATGTGACCGGCGCGCTTGCTGCCCTCGAGTTGAACACGATCCCGGCGCACCAACCCGGCGCCGCCCTGCGCGTGGCGGGGAGCTCGCGATGAGCGAATCGATCTGGAAGAAGGAGATCACTCTGCGGCGCAAGCCGAAGGCCGTGCCGGAGCCGAAGCCTGCGAAGGAGTCGATCTGGAAGAAGGAGATCTCGTTCGGGCGCAAACGGAAGCCTGCGCCGGAGACGCCGGTGCTCGCATTCGATCTCGCGCCTGCCGCGGAGGCAGTGTGGTCGCGGCCGCCCGAGCCGGAACCGGAACCCGAACCGGAGCTGCCCGTCGCGCAGCTGCACGTGGACACGCCGCCGCCGGTGGAGGAGCCCGCGCGGTGGTCGGAGCCCGAGCGCGAGCGGCCGACCATGGCGGAGCCGGTTGCCTGGTCGTCGGAACCGGAACCCGTTGAGCAGCCGCACCCGAACGATGCGTGGCTCGCGCGCCCTGAATACGAAGCTGAGGCGAACGACGACACACCGCCGCCGGTCGAGGAGCCCATGCCCGTGGTTCCGTTCACGGCGTCGGTGCACGACGACGTGCCGCACTGGTCGCAGCCCCAGCAGGAGGTCGAGGTTCTGCCGCAGCCCACGAGCGATGCCTGGCTCGCGCGCGCGGAATACCCGCCGCAGCTCGAGCCGGAGCTCCCCGAAGTGCAGGCGACGGAGCCCGAGCCCGAGCCCGAGCCGAAGACGTCGTTCTGGCGCAAGGAGCGCTCGCTCAAGCGTGCGCCGAAGGAGCCGGAGCTCGCGGTCGAGCTGCCCGAGGCGCCGCTGTCGGAGCCCGAGCCGAAGACGTCGTTCTGGCGGAAGGAGCGCTCGCTCAAGCGTGCGCCCAAGGAGCCGGAGCTCGCTGTCGAGCCGGTGCCGGTACAGGCGCACGAGCCGGAGCCGAAGAAGACGCCGTTCTGGCAGAAGCGCCGCGCGCCGAAAGAGCCGAAGCAGCCGAAGGCCGAGCGGGGCGATTCCTTCTTGCGCCGCGAGCGCTCGCTCACGCGGCCGAAGATGTCGGTGCCGAAGCGCGCGTCGGGGGCTGCCGGCGGGTCCGGCGGCCATGCGGTCAAGCGCTACGTCGGCCTCAAGGTCGGCGGCTCGCAGATCGCAGCCGCGCGCGTTGCGAACAACGGCGCCGCGGAGCTGCTCCAGGTCGCGCGCGAGCCGCTTGCGCAAGGCGTGGTCGTCAACGGCGAGCTGCGCGATCCCGACGCGCTCGCCGACGCGCTCAAGCGTTTCTTCGCGCGCAACAAGCTGCCGCGCAAGAACGTCCGGCTCGGAATCGCGAGCAACAGAATCGGCGTGCGCGTCTTCGACATCGCCGGCATCGACGACGAAAGGCAGCTCGACAACGCCATCCGTTTCCGCGCGCAGGACACGCTTCCGATCCCGCTCGACGAAGCCGTGCTCGACTACCACATCCTCGGAGAGAGCGTGGACGAAAACGGCAATGCGGCGCGTCGCGTTCTGCTCGTCGTCGCCTACCGGGATCTCGTCGACCGCTACGTCGCTGCGTGCCGCAAGGCCGGCATCTCACTCGTCGGAATCGATCTCGAGGCGTTCGCCCTTCTGCGCGCGCTCGCAGCGCCGAAGCCGGCCGATCAGGGCACGGATGCCGCGTTCGTCGCCGTTGCGATCGGCCACGACCGGTCGACCTTCGCGGTGTCGAACGGGCGCGTCTGCGACTTCACGCGCGTGATCGAGTGGGGCGGCTCGTCATTGAGCGTCGCCGTCGCGCGGGCGCTCGACATGGCGCCGTCGGAGGTCGAGTCGATCAAGCGTCTCGTGTCGCTCGAGTCGGAGACAGCTCCGGAAGGAATCGAGCCGGCCGACTATGCGCGCGCCGTCGATGCCGTGCAGCGACAGGTGCAGGGCTTCGCACGTGAGCTCGTCTCGTCGCTCCAGTTCTACCAGCACCAGCCGGGCTCCCTCGGCATCGGCGAGATCGTCATCACCGGCGGGACCACCAACCTCGCCGGGCTCGCCGGCGAGCTCGAGCGGCTGATCGGCGTGCGCGTACGCGTCGGCGATCCGCTCGCGCGGATGAAGGTCGGCAAGAAGGTCCTGACCGGCGAGCAGATCGGCTCACTCGCCGTCGCAATCGGGCTCGGGATCGAGGACTGATGCGCGCCGTCAACCTTCTGCCCAGGGACATCAAGCGCGCGAACGGCGGCGTCGAGAACCTGCCCGCGCTCGTCGCCGCGTGTGCGGGGGTGCTCGTTGTCGCGCTGCTCGCGGGCATGTACCTGCTCGAGAACTCGAAGGTCGCGAGCGCGCAGCGCGGGCTCGACGCGGCGAAGACGGAGCTCGCCGCGACGCCGCTGCCGCCGGCGGCTCCGAAAGCGCTCCCGCTGCCGCCCGCAGTCGCGGCCGTGCAGCAGCCGCTTCTCGCTGCCGTATCGAGCGCGCTCTCGCAGCGCATCGCCTGGGATCGCATCCTGCGCGAGTTCTCGCTCGTGCTCCCGAACGACGTGTGGCTGAGCTCGCTCACACTGACCACGCCTCCGCCCGGACCGCTTTCCACCACCGGAGTCGCGCTCGTCGGCACGACCTACTCGTACGACAGCGTCGCGCGCCTGCTCTCGCGCCTCTCGCTCGTGCCCGACCTCGGCCAGGTGACGCTTGCCAGCACGAGCCGCACGGGCCGCCTGATCCAGTTCACCGTCAACGCCGGCGTGAAGGGCGCGCCGCTCGCGCCGACCGTCGCGCCGCCGCCGACGGCCACGACCAGCACGACGCCGGGAGCTTCGTCGTGAGAAAGCCGCTGCCTCTCTCGGCACAGCTCGCGTCGATCGTGGGCGCTGCGCTGCTCGTGCTCGCGCTGGGCTACTTCGTCGCCGTCCGGCCGCTCGCCCACAAGGCCGCCGGCCTGCACGCGCAGACCGCGGGCGTCCGGCTGCAGATCGCCGACGACCTCGCGCAGGTCGCCGCCGCCCGTGGCGCAGGACCCGCGGCTGCGGCGCAGACGATCAAGGTGGCCGACGTCTACAAGCTCGCGAAGGCGATGCCGGCCGTCACCGACATGCCCGACGTGCTCATCGAGCTCGACCAGACGGCCCGCGCCGCGGGCGTCGACCTTCAGACCCTGTCGCCCGGCACAGCCGCGCCGGGGACGAACGGCTACTCGATGCTGCCGATCACGCTCACGGTTGCGGGCAACTTCTACACGGTCACCGATCTGCTGTACCGCCTGCGCAACCTCGTCTACGTTCGCAGCGGAGCGCTGCAGGCGAACGGCCGCCTGTTCAGCGTCAACAGCGTCACTCTCTCGCCGTCGAACGGCAAGAGCATCGCGGCGACGATTGCGGTCGACACGTACGTCTACGGCGGCACGACTGCGGCCGCGCCGCCGTCGACCACGACGGCCACGACGACGACGACGACCACCCCGGCGTCCGGTCCCTCCGCGGCAGGAGCGACGCCCTGATGGCCCGCAAGGTCAAAGCCGATCGCGCGAAGGAGAAAGCGCGCAAGCAGAAGATCATCCTGGCCTGCCTCGGCGTCGTCCTCGTGCTCCTGCTCGTCATCCAGGGCCCGAAGACCTTGAAGCTCCTGCACAACACGCCTGCTGCGCCCGTCGTTGCCGCCGCGACGACGACCACGTCGACCGCTGTAACGGCGACGCCCGCCGCCACGCCGACCGCGGCGGCGCCGACGGGTGCTCTCGTCTCGGCTGTTCAGCCGACGGTCGACGCGGGCCAGCTGCGCGAGTTCTCCCATTTCGCGAGCAAGGATCCCTTCGCGACGCAGGTCGCGACGCCGGCGCCAGGGTCGACGACGCCGACGAGCACGACGCCGACACCGACGCCGACGCCGACACCGACGCTGCCGCCGGCTCCGCCGGCACCCTCGCCGACGTCGGCTGTGATCTCGCTCAACGGCGAGCTGATGAGCGTCGCGGTCGATTCGGACTTCCCGACGTCCGGCGTGACCTTCTCGCGCATCGGATCGCTGTTCCACCTCGCCTCGCTGACGAAGACGACCGCGAAGGTCACGATCGTCGGCGGCTCCTATGCCGACGGCGCGCCTGCGCTCACCCTGACGCTCGGGAAGCCGGTGACGCTGCAGAACACCGCCGACGGCACGCGTTACAGGCTTGTGCTCGAGCCGCCGGGGACGCAGATCCCGGTCCCGACGACGAGCACGCCGACTGTGACGACGCCCGGCTCGGTCGTTCCGACCGGGCCGTAGCGAAACAGCCTACGCGGCGGGCGCGAAGACCGTTGCGCGCTTGACCGAGCTTGCGAGCTCCGACCGGCGATCCGCGATCGCGGCGTCGTACTGCCGCAACTCGTCGGCCGACGCACCGCGCTCGGCGAGCAGGGCGCGCAGGAAGACGAGATCGCGGATGTGCCGGATCTCGGCGTCGACCTCCAGCTGGGGGTCGGACAGTTTCCGATACATGGGCGTGACGTTCGCGACGGTCATCTCGGCTCCTTTGCGGGGAATGCACGAAAGCTTCGGCCTCCCGGCTGAGAGCAGGATGAGAGCGGAGTGAGGCTTTCGTAAGGGGTTAGAACTCGATTCAGAATGAGCGCGATGTCGCCGGAACGCGCTCGGCGGCGCGCTGCTGCGTCCTCCGCCCTTCCCCACGAAGTGCTGCGCACTTCGTGGGGGCCCCTGGAAGTCGCGCCGATAGCCGCTGCTATCGGCGCTCCCTGCGTCCTTGCATCGCATCCGCCGAATCGCGCCCCGTCGACGGGCGTCATCCTGAACCGAGTTCTTAGGGAGCGACGTTCGGGTCGAAGATCGAGGACTCGCGCGCAAGTAGCTGGGTCGGCTGCCTGGGATTGAAGACCTCGATCGTGACCTGCTTTGCGTAGCCGCTCGGCTGCGTGATCACGATGTACGAGAACGCCGTGTAGCTCAGGCCGTCCGGCCCCGTGATCTGCTGCACCGCCTTCGTCGGATCCACTCCGGTCGAGGCGGCGAGACCGGTCGGGATGCAGGTCGAGCTCGACGCGGGGATCGGCGCGTAGCCCGATCCGGTCGTCGAGTCGATCACCCAGAGCGGTGTGCTCGAGGGGGTGGTGTTGTTGAAATAGGCGACGTTCGCGTAGGCGGCGGTGTCGCCGTGGTAGGCGGCATAGAAGGCCGACGTGCTGTTCGGGATCCCGTCCGGCATGCCGGAGACGTCGTTGCCGGTGCCGCCTGTGAGATAGATCCCGCAGTTCCTCAGGTCGCGGTAGACCTCCATGACCTTGTCGGCGACCGCCGCGCCGTTCGAGGTCGCGGCCGAGTGCCGCAGCGCGAACGCCCCCGAGTTGAACGCGCCCATGAGCGCGAGGATGCCGATGTTCAGCATGAAGACCGCGGTAATCAGCTCGATCAGGCCGAAGCCCTTCTCCTCGGCGAGGCGTGCGCGCACGAACAGGGTTATCGGCAGCCGCTGGCGGCTGCTCAAGCCCCCGGACGGGTCTGCCGATAGCTCTCCAGGATGGCCGCCTTCGCCTACTCGGCGATCAACGCCCAGGGCATCGAGCTCACGGGCGAGATCAGCGCTTCCGACCTCGTCGGCGCGCGCGAACAGCTCCGCCTGAAAGGCCTACTCGCGCAGTCGCTGCACGAGATCGAGGGCGGCGACTCGGGCGGCTCCGGCTTCAGCTTCAAGAAGGTCAAGCCGAAGTCGCTGCAGGTCTTCTCGCGGCAGTTCGCGACGATGATCGAGGCCGGGCTGAACGTCGTGGGGTCGCTCGTCATTCTCGAGGACCAGACCGACGACCCTGCGCTCGCCGAGGTGGTGCATCAGCTACGCGCCGACGTGGAGGGCGGGCTGCTGCTCTCCGAGGCGATGGCGAAGCACCCGCGCGTCTTCTCGCACCTCTACGTCGCGATGGTCGAGGCGGGCGAGGCCGCCGGCATCCTCGACACGGTCCTCGACCGCGTCGCGTACCAGATCGAGAAGCAGGAGGCGATCAGGCGCCGCGTGAAGAGCGCGATGGTCTATCCGACGATGGTGCTCACGTTCGCGACGCTCGTCCTGATCGGAATGCTGATGTTCCTCGTACCGATCTTCGTGAAGATCTTCGCGTCCCTGAACGGTCAGCTGCCGACGCTCACGCGCTATGTCGTCGCCATGTCGCACCTGCTGACGGGCGCCCCGTACGTCCTGCTCATCATTCCGCTCGGGTTGTGGGGGTTCTTCCGGTGGAAGCGCACCGAGACCGGCCGCAAGAACTGGGACCGGTTCAAGCTCCATCTGCCGATGAAGATCGGCGACACCGTCCTCAAGGTGACGATGGCGCGCTTCTCGCGGACGCTGTCCACGCTTGTCGCCGCGGGCGTCGACATCATCAAGGCGCTCGAGATCACCGGCCAGACGGCGGGCAACTGGGTCGTCGAAGATGCGCTCGCGGGCGTGCGCGAGAAAGTGCACGAAGGCGTGCCGATCGCACAGCCGCTCATCGAGAATCCCGTGTTCCCACCGATGGTCGCGCAGATGGTGAAGATCGGCGAGGAGACGGGCGAGCTCGAGAAGATGCTGACGAAGATCGCGGACTTCTACGAGGACGAAGTCGACGCGGCTGTGGGTGCGCTGACGGCGACCATCGAGCCGCTCATGATGATCGGCGTCGGCTGCATGGTCGGCCTGATCATCATCTCGATGTACCTGCCGATGTTCAAGATGCTCCAGCTCGTCAAGTAGACGGCGAGTATCCTCGAAGCCGATCGTGTCGGCGAAGCGGTTGTTCTGGGTGCTCGTGCTCCTCGTGGGCGCCGGGGCTGCGGCCGGGCTCTTCGTGTTGCGGTCATCCTCGGCGTCGCCGAGCGTCGCTGCGCCTGCCGCGACCTGGGCCGCCGGCGAGCGTCCGGCGCCTGCCTTCACGTTGCGCGACGAGAACGGCCACGCCGTCTCGCTCGCCGCCTATCGCGGCGCGCCGGTGCTCGTCACGTTCATGGACCCCGTGTGCCCCGACTACTGCCCGCTCGAGGCGAAGGTCCTGAACGACGCGCTCGCGCACGCTCCTGTCTCAGTCGTCGCCGTGAGCGTGAACCTTGCCGCGAACGGCCGCAAGACGCTGCTACACGCGGCGGCGAAGTGGCAGTGGGGAGCGAACTGGCGGTGGGCGGTCGGCAGCGCCGGCGAGCTGCGCCCGGTGTGGTCGCGGTACGGCATCGCGGTGCTCCAGACGAAGCGTGAAGTCGTCCACACCGAGGCCGCCTATCTCGTCGACGCGAGCGGGCACGAGCGCGCGCTCTTCCTCTGGCCGTTCACGGCGCAGAGCGTCGCCGACGCGATCCGCAGCCTCCGCTAGCCGCAGTCGCCGCAGGTCCCGCGCAGGACGACGTCATGCGCGGCGACGGCGTACCCGGTTCGCTGCTCGACCCGTCGCAGCGCCTGCTCGAGCCGCTCGTCTTCGAATGCGTCGACCTTGCCGCAGCTGTCGCAGACGACGTGATGGTGGTGACGGCCGCTCGCCTCGGCCGGCTCGTACCGCGTCGTGCCGTCGCCGAGCTCGACCTTCTGGACGAAGCCGCCGGCGCTCAGCTGATCGAGCGTGCGGTACACGCTCGCGAGCCCGACGGCGCTGCCAACCGCACGCAGGCGGTCGAAGATCTCTTGGGCGGTGAGGCAGCACGACTGTCCGGCGAGCAGCTCGACGACCGCGAGGCGGGCGCGGCCGCGGTGGCGCGTCGCGAGCGCAGCAGTCTCCCACCGGGTCGGCACGCGCGGATGGTAGCAGGAATAGGAACGATTCTCATTTTCATGTACTGTGCTGCCGCATGGCCTGGCTGGCGATACCGCTCGCGTCGGTGACCGTGCTCTCGACCTTTGTCGGCGGCATGGTCGCCTTCCGGTTGCACCACGCCCTGCAGACGATGATCGCGCTCACCGGAGGCATCGTCGTCGCAGTCGCGCTCTTCGACGTTCTGCCCGAGGCGATCCAGTCGGTCGATGCACCCCGCCGCGTGACCACGCTCGTCGGCGCCGGTTTCATCGGCTTCTTCCTCATCGAGCGTTTCCTCGTGCTGCATCACCGTGACGACCCGGAGCAGGCACGCGCGCATGCGCGGGTCGGTGTGCTCGGCGCCGCCGGGCTGTCGGTGCACAGCTTCATCGACGGCCTCGGGCTCGGCTTCGCCTTTCACGTCAGCACGGCGACCGGGATGCTCGTCTTCCTCGCGGTCGTGACCCACGACTTCGCGGACGGGATGAACACCGTGAACTTCGTGCTGCGCCAGAGCGGCGACCACCGCACTGCACGGCGCTGGCTTCTTGCCGACTCGGCGGCACCGCTGCTTGGCGCGATCGTCGGCTCGTCGATCGCGATCTCCGAACGCGGACTCGGCTACGTGCTTGCGCTGTACACCGGCTTCTTCCTCTTCATCGGCGCGACCGATCTTCTGCCCGAGGCGCACAGCCACCCGTCGTGGCGGCGGGTCGCGCTCACGATCGCCGGTTTCGGCGCGACCTACGGGATCGTGTACGCGGCGACGCGCTGAGCGGGGATCAGGTTCCCTGTGCGCGCCGGCGCACGAGGAAGCGCACCACGACCGCGACGCCGGCTGCCGCAAGCGACGCGAGGATGATGACGAGGCGGTCGTGTGCGGTTCGCTCGGCAGGCGTGGTCACCTTGGCGGGCGGCCTGACCGTCAGCCCGGCCGCCGCCGCGAGGCGCACGACGGCGGTCTGCGCAGCGATCAACATCCCGTCCGTCCCGGCTCCGATCGCGATCCGTTGCAAGAGCGTGTATTCGGCCGCGGTCGAGTGCCCCAGCCAGCTGAAGCCGAATCCGTTCGGCATCACGACGAGCAGCCGCTGTTTGTACACCGGTGCGAGCTCGCCGCCGAGAAGTCGTGCGTAAACGCGCGGCTTGCGCCAATACGACGCGTATTCGTCGAGATCGCGACTGCGCCCGATGAGTGCAGCGCGGATCGGGAATCCGGCGCGATTCGCAGTGCGGATCAGGTCGAGAAACCTGAACGCCTGCTCGGAGTCGGCGACGAACGGGAGAAACGCCGTTCCGGTCCGTAGCGGCGCTTCGGCGGGATCGTGCGCTTGTGCCGGCACGACCGCTGCGCCCAGAGCGATCGCGACGACCCCGAGGGCGACCCAAGCCTTCATCGGTGCGCGCCTACTTGCCGAGCAGGCGATCGAGCAGGCTCTTACGTGTTGCCGGCGGCGCGGGCTCCGGCGGGGAAGCGGGCTCCTCCTCGGGCGCGACGGTGCGGGGCGCCGCTGCGCGCTCGCGCTGGGCGCGGATCGCCTCGTTCATCTCGTCGCGATGCGACTGCTCCTCGGTCATCGCTTCGCCCTTGTACCACGCCCGCATGTAGCCTCCTCCCGCGATGTGCTTCGACACCGACTCCGAGCCGCCGATTCCGGCCATTTCCGGGGCTTCGGTGTCCCACGACGAGCTCGTCCTCGAGGCGGCGGACGGGAACCGCTTCGCGGCGTTCGCGGCCACGCCCGACGAGACGGCCACGACCGGCGTCGTGATCCTCCCCGACGCTCGCGGGCTCTACCGCTTCTACGAGGAGCTCGCGCTGCGCTTCGCCGAACGCGACTGCGCGGCGATCGCTTTCGACTACTTCGGCCGCACCGCCGGCGTCGAGAAGCGTGGCGACGACTTCGAGTACATGCCGCACGTACAGGAGACGACGCCGGAAGGCGTGCAGGCCGACGTCGCCGCGTGCGTTGCGTGGTTGCGCGAGCACGGCTGTACGTCGGTGTTCACGGTCGGCTTCTGCTTCGGCGGCCGCAACTCGTGGCTCGCGGCGGCGTGGGGACACGGGCTGAAGGGCGCGGTCGGCTTCTACGGCAATCCGACCGCGGTGATGGAGCACGTCGACCGGATCGACGCGCCGATCCTGGCGCTGCAGGCGGGCGACGACGCAAACATCACGGCGGAGATGAACGAGGCGTTCGACCAGGCGCTGACGGTGGAGCACGAGGTGGTCACGTACGCCGGTGCGCCGCACAGCTTCTTCGACCGCAAGCAGGAAGAGTTCGCCGACGCGTCGTCAGACGCCTGGCGCCGGACGCTCGAGTTCATCGCGCAGCACGCCTAGCTCGCGCGACGTCCCCGCCAGCGCCTCGCGGACTGCAGCTCTGAGTGCCGGCTCGACCGGCGACGGCTCGTAGCCGAGCTCGCGCTCGGCCTTCGCAGAGCTGAAGAACATCGGCAGCCGCGCGAGCCGCACCTCGTGGCGATTCACGAGGCCGAGCATCCCTGCGGCGCGCGCGACCGTGTACGGCACACGGATGCGCGGCCGCGGCCGCTCTGCGATCGCGGCGATCTGCGCGAAGAGATCCTCGAGCCAGAGGTCGCGGCCGCCGAGGAGGTAGCGCTCGCCGGGTGTTCCGCGCTCGAGCGCGAGCGCGTGCCCGAGGGCGACGTCGCGGACGTCGACGATGTTGAGGCCCGTCGTCGCGACGAAGCCGCGGAGCCGGCCGCGCGCCACCCCGCGGACCATCGCCCCGGTCGGCGTCGGCCGGCGGTCGCCCTCGCCGACCGGCGTCGTCGGGTTGACGACGACGGCCCCCGCGGCGAGGGCGATCCGTTCGGCCTCGAGCTTCGTCGACTTGTAGGGGACGGTCAGCTCCCAGGAGGGCGCGCAGTCCTCCTCGGTCGCAGGCCGGTCGGGGACGGGGCCGCACGTGCCGGCGGTGCTCGTATGGACGATCCTGGCCACGCCGGCGCGGGCCGCGGCGGCGAGCACGGAACGGGTCCCCTCTATGTTCACGCGCGCGAGGGACCTAGGAGACGCCCTGTAGCTGTAGAGGGCGGCGACGTGGACGAGGGCGTCGCAGCCCGCGAGCGCTCGCTCCAGGCGGGGACCATCGAGGAGGTCGACGCGCTCGTCGCGGACGTCGGCGCCGCGCTCGCGCAGGATGCGCGCGACATGGCCGCCGACGAAGCCGCTTGCTCCCGTGACGTACACCCGCATGGCGGAGGAAGTCTCGCATTCCAAGGCACCATGAGGCTTTCGGCTACACTCCCGCAGCGCTGCGGGGCGCCGTAGCTCAGCTGGTTAGAGCGCTGCACTCATAATGCAGAGGTCGGTGGTTCGAGCCCACCCGGCGCT
>Ga0070730_10004967_pt1 | contig 11547 bp, 10 predicted proteins | sample Coa_R1_3_FD_66447 | JGI IMG/M metagenome (GOLD analysis project Ga0070730, IMG submission 66447) | Surface soil microbial communities from Centralia Pennsylvania, which are recovering from an underground coalmine fire - Coalmine... | ecosystem: Environmental > Terrestrial > Soil > Unclassified ... | reverse complement strand
GTCGGAAACATCCTGCTCGTACTCGGTGCGGCGATGCTGACCGGGGGATTGCGCCATCGCGAGCAGCGCTTCAATGCAGCCGGTGCGCGTGCCCAGGCGACAATGATGACGTTGGCGGCGATCACGCTGATCCTGCCCGCCGCGTTTCGGGTCGCGCTGGGGGAAGGTGCGGCGGCGCCGCTGGTCCCACTCAGCGTGTCGATATCGCTCGTCCTGCTTGTCGTGTACGGTTTGTATCTTGTCTATACATTAGTGACCCATTCGTCGTTGTTCCTGGGCTCTCATGCCTCGGACGAGGAGGGACGATCTCCTCCCTGGTCAACGTCTCGCGCCGCGTTGGTGCTGGGCATTGCCACTGTGGCGATAGCGTGGATGAGCGAGATCCTTGTGGGTGCGATTCAGCCGACTGCCCGTGATCTCGGCCTCAGCCGCGCCTTCATCGGCGTGTTCGTCGTGGCGATCCTGGGCAACGCAGCCGAGCATGCCACGGCAATCGGCGCGGCAATGAAGGACCGAATGGATCTATCGCTATCGATCGCGATCGGCTCCAGCGTGCAGGTCGCCGTCTTTGTCGCGCCGGTCTTGATGCTTGTGAGTCTTGTTCTTGGCCCCGCACCTATGGACCTGGCCTTCCCAAAGGGACTTGTCCTCATCGTGTTGCTGTCTGTGCTGATTGCCGGCCAGATCGCGAACGACGGACGATCGGACTGGCTGAAAGGTATTCAGCTGCTGGCGGTTTATGCCGTCCTCGGCCTGACCTTCTTCTTTTTGCCGGATGCTCTGCCGCGCTGAAGACGCTTCGGTACCGACTTGATCTGTATCGAGAGCAGCTTCCAAGCTACTCCAACGCGACCGCAGCTATATGGCATGACGATGCGAGGAGGAACGTTGGATCGTTGTCAGCCAAATGAGGGCCCCAACATACTACACAGCTACCGGACTTTCCGCTCGGCCCGGGCAACTCGCGGGTGGTGCAACTGCTCCTAGGGTCATACCAAAATCGACCGCACGGTGCGCTATCTTGGGAGTACACGTCGAAGAATGCGAGAACGTCTATAACTGCCAGCAAAGCCAAATGGCTCCTACGCCGCACTGTCGGGCTCGCGGCACGATCCGTGCGGCCCCTTGGTAAGGGAGAGGCCGTGAGTTCAATCCTCACCAGCAGCACAATGGTGGCACGAGGATGGTCCACAGATCGGTCAGCTTGACGCGACCAACGGCGATGCCATGCCAGCCAATGCATGCTTGCCTCACGGCGATTCCGCCACACTGATCCCCTACGAATGCGAGCGACGGCTCGGGCCGTCGGCGCCCCGAGGGAAAGCAGTTGGGAAGCCTGCCCGATCTGAGTCGTATATGGACAGTCGTATATATGACGAACAGCGAGCCATCAGCGTGAGGCCCTGGCACGCGAAGGGGCTCTAACCGTCGCCGTTATGCGCTGCCACAAATTGGGCGGCACGTTCCCGCGTAAGCGCAAAGCGGATGGGCCCAATTGCATCTCGCTGATCCCGCCCGCCGGAACCGAGGTGCTTGTGCAAACCCGGCAGCCACATTGACGTATCCCACTCCTGCGTTAGCCTGCATGTGCGGGCACGGCCCGTTTCGTTCGTAACGTTAAGGCCGTGTCTAGCCTTCCGGCCGACAAGTAGGGAGAAGTCCTATGTCCACGCCTTCATCCGGCGGAGGTCGCGTTCGACTGCGCCTCCTCGCCTCTGCGTTTGCCTTTGCGGCGTTCCCCATCACCGCCTCGGCACAGACAGTGCGCGGCGTCACCGACACCGAGATTGTCATCGGCACCGTCACCGACCTCTCCGGCGTCACCGCCGTGCAGGGCGTCAACAACTCAGACGCCATCCGCATGGCCTTCGACCAGGCCAACGCTAAAGGCGGCATCCACGGCCGCAAGATCAAATACGTTGTTGAGGACAACCAGTACCAGGTCCCGCGCGCGGTCCAGGCGATGAACAAGCTGCTCAACAGTGACGGCATTTTCCTGGCGCTCGATGACGGCGGCACCCCGATGAACGACGCCAACATGCCGTCGCAGTTCGCCAAGAGTGTCCCCAACGTATTCCCGCTCACCTCAGCCCGCTCGATGTACGAGCCCTACAACAAGCTCAAATTTGCCCAGTTCGCCTCCTACTACGACCAGATGCGTTCGGCCGTGAAATACTTCGCCGCCCAGCGCGGGCGTAAGGCGTTCTGCGTGATGTATCAGGACACCGATTTCGGCAAGGACGTGCTCGCGGGCGTCGTTGCCCAGACCGAGGCGATGGGCATGAAGGTCGTCGCCACCACCGCGCACAAGCCAACAGATACGGACTTCAACGCCCCGGTGGAGAAGCTGAAGGACGCCGGCTGTGATGCGATCATGATGGGCACCATCGTGCGCGACACGAATATCATCATCCAAACGGTGCGCAAGCTGGGCTGGAACGTCGATCTGATCGGCCAGTTCGCATCTTATGACACCGCGGTCGCGACCTTGCCTGGCGGTGCCACAGAGGGCTTCTTCTGTATGACGCCCGCGCGTTACGTGTATCCCGACGATCCGCGCCCCGCGGTGCAAGCCTTCGCCAAGGAGTACAAATCGCGTTACGGCCGCGATCCCAACTTCCATGGCGAGGTCGGCTACACTGCCGCTCAAATCGTTCTGCTCGCGCTCGACAAGGCCGGAAAGGACCTCACGGTGGACAGCTTCATCAAGGCGATGGAGAGCATCCACGACTATACCGATATATTCGGTTCCCAGCTGAGCTTCGGTGCCGACCAGCACCATGGCTCGACCAAGTCGTTCCTGACGGTGGTGAAGAGCGGCCGCTGGGTACCTGTCGAGCAACAGGCTCTGGCCTACTAGGGCGCCTGTAGCTACTGTCAGCGCGAGCAAAGCGAAGCAATCTCGATGGAAACTGCGCAAGCCAGCGGGATTGCTTGGCCGGGTCAGGCCCGGCCACCGCTGAGCGCCGCCCAGTGACAGTATCATGCCACCATCCCACGTTCCCCATTTCCGCCTAGGCCTGGTCGGCGCCGGCCGCATGGGTCGCACCCATCTCCGCGCCCTCGCCGTCAGCGATACCATCCGGATCGCCGCCGTCGCCGATCCCGTCGCTACGGGGCAGGCCTCCCTTCCCCATTACGCCGATGTCACCGCCATGCTGAACGCCGGCAACCTCGACGGCGTCCTCATCGCCGCGTCCACACCGTACCATTTACCATTGATCGAAACGATCGCCGCCGCCGGGCTGCCCATCCTGTGCGAGAAACCCTGCGGACTCACGGCCACCCAGACCCGCGCTGCGGCTGCTGTCGCCAAACGCCACAACGTCCGCCTCCAGGTCGCCTACTGGCGTCGCTTCGTTCCTGCATTGCAACACCTCCGCCAGCGCGTTGTTACTGGCGAGTTCGGCGAGATTTACTGCGTCAATTGCTATCAATGGGACGGCGAGCCGCCTTCGGCGCAGTTCCAGGCCAGCAGCGGCGGCATCTTCATCGACATGGGCGTGCACGAGTTCGACCAGATCCGCTGGCTCACCGGCCAGAACATCGTCAGCGTCATCGCGGCCTCGCAGGCGAACGAGGAAGCCGCCCAGGCGCTCGCCACACTCTCCAACGGCGCCACCGCACTCGTCTCACTCGGCCGCCGCCATCCGCTTGGCGACAACTGCCGCGCGGAAATCTTCGGCAGTCGCGACGCGCAAGAATGCCGTTTCCTTTGGCCACCCGAGAGCGAAGCGGTTTTCCTCAATGCGCTGCGCCGCCAGGCAGAGTCATTTGCCCAGGGCGGCACAGCCGGCGCATCCGCCGGCGATGCCATCGCCGCACTCGCCGCTGCGGAAAAGGCACAGGCCGGAGATCAGCCAAGTCGCGCTGCGGGCGAAACCGCCAGGTAAGGCCGCGAGGCGATAAAGCCTCGGGCATGGATCGTCGTCACCATAACTGGGCGACCCGCCTGCGCGTCTATGGCTGGGCCTGGCTGCCCATCGCGCTGGCATTCTTCGCCTGGCACACGTGGCGCGGGACCGCTGGGGGAGACGACCTGGTGACACCAGGCGCGGACTTCATCAATTTCTGGAGTGCAGCCAGGCTCGGCCTGCAGGGTCACATGGCCGATGTGTACGACCTCGCGCGGTTCTACCATTTCGATACCGCGACAATTGGTCAGCCCGTTGTGCGGCATTATTACAGTTACCCACCTGTCACCGTTCTGATGACGCTTCCCTGGGGCCCTCTGCCCTATATCACTGGCCTCGTTGCCTGGCTGGCCGGCGGCTGCATCGCCTTCATGCTCCTGGTTCGCGCCGCGTGGCCTGGCCGACGCTCGCTCCCCGACGTGGCACTGTATTCTATCGCTGTACCCGCGGTGCTGATGAACCTTCTGGCCGGGCCAGAACGGCACCTGGACGGCTGTCCTGCTGGGCGGTGGCCCTATGGCCCTGGAACGGCGCCCAGTCCTCGCCGGCATGCTGCTCGCAGGCCTTGTCGCGAAGCCGCAGATGGCACTCCTGGTACCATTCGCACTGCTCGCGGCCCGTAGATGGACCCCCCTGATGACATGCGCCATCACTGCGGCCGCACTGATCGGGGCGTCGATCTTGCTGTTCGGCATGGAACCCTGGATCGCCTTCGCGCATCGTGTTCCGGTGCTTCGTCAGTGGGATCTCGAGGATGGGACAGGCGTCTGGCACTTCTATGCGTGTATCTTCGTCTCAGTGCGGCACTTGCCGGCGTCGCTGTTGGCCGCTTATGCAACCCAGGGGACCGCTACGGTTATCGTGCTGCTGCTGGTGATCTGCGTGTGGCATTCGTCGGCGCCGCTCACCGTCAAGAATGCCGTGCTGGTCGCCAGCACGCCGTTCGCCTCGCCCTATTTCCAGGTATACGATCTGGTTGTGCTGTCCTTGGTGCCGCTGTGGCTGCTGTCGACGGAGCGCGCGAATTTCTCCGCGATCCTGTGGTCGGCTGTCCCGCTGACCGTCGTGCCGCTGGTCGCCCCCATCGTTGCGCTCGAGGCGAATGTTGGTATTGCACCACTGGCACTGCTGCCGGCACTGATGGTCGCCGTCGGCCATTGCAGCGGCGAGCGGAGCGCGCTGGCGATTGTCAGCACAACTTGGCGTAAGGTTGTGGCGGCGCTTATGGCGCCCGGTCAGACGCGAGGTCAGACGTGACGGTAAAGATCGGCATCAACCCGATCACCTGGACGAACGATGACATGCCGGAGCTCGGCGGCGATATCCCGCTGGAAACCTGTCTCGCTGAGACGCGCCAAGCGGGCTACAGCGGCACAGAGCTTGGCGGCAAGTTCCCCCGCTTATCGGCCGAGCTCGGCCCGATCCTCGCCCGCCACCAGTTGCAACTCGTCTCCGGCTGGTTCGACGGCGGCATCCTGGAACGGGACGTCGCCGAGGAATTCGCTGCGATTGAGCCTCACCTGACCCTGCTGCGCGACCTGGGCTGCCGCGTCGTCGTTTATGCCGACACCTCCGGGCGCCATGGCTTTCCGCCGATCTCGCAACGCCCGATGCTCGCCGATGCCGACTGGCCTTCCTACGGCCGCAAAGTGACGGAACTGGCCGAGCGCATGGCGTCGTTCGGCGTGCGCATGGCGTTCCACCACCACATGGGAACCATTGTCGAGTCGGCCTCGGACATCGACAATCTGATGGCCGCAACCGGCGAGGCCGCCGGCCTGTTGTTCGATTCCGGCCATTGCCTGTTTGCCGGCGCCGACCCGGCGGTCGTTCTCGCACGCCATGCCGCGCGCGTGGTCCATGTCCACTGCAAAGATGTACGTCGCCCTGTCCTTGATCGGGCCATCGCCGAAGACATGAGCTTCATCACCGCGGTGCTGGAAGGCGTTTTCACCGTCCCAGGCGATGGCAGTATCGATTTCCTGCCGCTGCTCCGCCGCCTGCACGATGTCGGCTACCGGGGTTGGCTTGTCGTCGAAGCCGAACAAGACCCGCGGAAGGCTCACCCACTCACCTATGCATCGCTTGGTCACCGCAACCTGCTCGCGGCGGCCCTCGGCGCGGGCTTTCTCGTCAGCACCGACCACTGAGGCGATGCCGGTGGTATTCCGCGCTTCCTGCGTGCGGGCATCGGCGAGGTTGCGGAAACGCCACACGGTTGAGCCGGATGCTTTCCGGCGCGAGAGAAGGCACCCGGCGTGACGCGAAGACGACTGATTGGCTGGCCGGATGCTCGTAAGAGCGATGCGAAAACGCGGCCGTGCGTGCCAACGTGAGCCTTCGAACACGCATGTGTGAACCAGAGCGGACACACATGCGTGAGTCACAAAAGAATTTGCTGACGCGCGGCCACGAAACTGCCCGAATCACTACGCTAAAGATCAGCTTCGAACCACACACATCAGCATACGGGCACAGGGCTCACGAATGATTCGGGTGACGTTGAGCGATCTTGCCCGCGTTCCGGTTGAACGCTTGGCACAGCTCCTGTTGGAATGGGCGTCTGAAGACCACAGCCTCCTGAGCCGTCTGCATGCGACGGTTTCGGCGGCCGAGGGCGCCGATACTCAGTCGGAACCGCCTTCTCCAGCCAGAATATCGGACATCGTCGGCACCAGTCCGGCGATGCAGCACGTCGCGGACTTGCTGGATCGCTATGCCAAGACAGATGAGCCTGTTCTGATCACCGGTGAGAGTGGCACCGGGAAAGAGCTTGTCGCCCAGGCGATTCACGAACACTCAAGACGGAGTACCGGCCGCTTTGTCGCTGTCAATTGTGCGGCCATACCGTCCAATCTGGTAGCGTCTGAGCTGTTCGGTTACGAGAAAGGAGCCTTTACGGGCGCGCTCGCTCGCACCAAAGGCCAGATCGAGCACGCTGATGGCGGCACCCTCTTCCTGGATGAAATCGGCGACATGCCGGTCAATCTGCAGGGGCATCTTCTGAGATTCCTCCAGGAGGGTCAGATTGTCCGCGTGGGCGGACGGGAAGTGATCAAGGTGGATGTCCGCGTTGTGTCGGCGACAAATGTCCGCCTCCGTCAGGCGATTGCCGATGGCCGATTTCGCGAGGACCTGTATTACCGGCTGAACATCCTTGCTCTGGCGCTGCCGCCGCTTCGCGAGCGACATGGCGATATCGAGCCGCTGGCACGGCATTTCCTTCGTCAGGCTGCCACACAATTCGAACGGCCGATCACGGACTTCACGCCCGACGCTATCGAGGCTCTGAACCAGTATCACTGGCCGGGCAATATTCGGGAACTGATGTCGGTGATCCGCCGCACCGTCGTGATCAGCAATGGCCCCATGATATCGGCTGCCGAGTTGATCGGCCTTGGCGAAGCTGATCACACTTTCTCGCTGCCTGCTCCATCGGCACGGCCCGTCCCGGGATCCGAGGATGAACGCCTTGCATTGATAGACGCGCTCGCGCGCGCGCGCGAGAACATCACCGAGACGGCACGAGGGCTCGGCGTTTCACGTGTCACGCTTTACAGAATGTTGCACCGTCACGCCATTTCACTGAACCGGGGGCTCAAGGCCACGCCAGGCCAAGTGGTTCCGCGCAGCAGGTCGGCTGGTCAGATAGGATCGTCGACCGGGTGAATTTGTGACAACGCGGCTTCGAGAGTGTTAACCGGAGTGGAAACCTTGCCATCACTGCAACACGCAACTACCCATGCGCCGCTGCGGCCGATGACCATCCAGGTAGCCAATTCCTCTCCGGATCTGAACACGCCGATGATGGCATCGGCGACGGGCCGCGGCCACGGCCGGGCTATCAGATCCTCCACCATATCGATTCCGGCCAACGAAGCCCGTTTCCACCAATTCTGCAGATAAACCCGTTCCTCCGCGGTCAACAGACGGAACGGCTCGACCAACGGCAGTGCGGCGGATTGCGTTCTGGCCAGGGTCGCGACGTTTCGACGACCAGACGCGCGGCGAGGCTGGGCAGAGCCAATGACAGCTATGTTGCTACTTGTGCGTTGCATCGCTCGAACCTGCGTTTCGTCCCAAAGCGAAATCACCAGAAGCCCCAGCAAGTTGCGCGCCAAACGCGATCATGTGCGAGGGGAAGCGGATCTTTGAGCGAGGCGGACGTGTCTCTACCCAGAACTTCGCGTATCGCAGTGTGACCAGTCCGTGTCCCCTTCACGTCACGCGAGACGCATTTGTGAAACTCAAGCCTCAGGCGAAAAACACCAGCCAGACTGTGGCACCCGCAACGATCATGATAGCGGCGGACAGAGCCATCAGGAGCAACGCGAGCCGCCTTGCTCGACGTCGTGCAACGGCCTCGCCAAATTCCTCGGCCTGCCAAGCTGCCGGTACATCCACTTCGATCCTTGTACGATCGGCAGCAATGCCTGGAGCATTGAACGGTGTTTCGGTACCACCCGTTTCGCCGGGATCCAGAGTTTGCATGACCGAGCACGTTTCCTCGGGCTAGCTGACACTGGCATGGAGCGGTTGTCTAAATTATTTTTTGATTCGGGCTTTCAATAACTTGTGATCACACAGGCGGAGTGTCGGCGCCGCATTTGCATTTGAGAGCCGTGTCATCGCCCTATTTCGGAGCGTCCCCCTGCAGCCCTCTCAGCGAGACCTGATGCTCACAACCCCGGAGATGGGGCGGTCCTGGCTCGGCCCCCCGCTGCGCATTCTGGGTCAACATGAATTCGAAGTCGCGTGCGCACAACTTATGCGCCTGGTCGAGCAGGATTACGCGCCGGCATTGATCGTCGGTATACGTACCGGCGGAATGGTCGTGGCAGAATGCATGGCCCGTCATTCATCCTTGCCGCTCCCGGTTCTGCCGGTGACCAGCCGGCGCGCATCCACCAACACCAAGGCGCGCATTCCGCTGTTTCGTGCGACGCTCAGCGCCTTGCCGCGGCCGGCGGTGAACTTGCTGCGCCGCGTTGAGCACAAGTTCCTGATCGCTCCACGAGCACAGCAGCAGCGCGCCCAGACGATCGATCAGCGCGAGGTCGAAGAGATCGCCCGTTGGCTGGCTGACTGCGACTCAAGGCAGCACCTGCTGATCGCCGACGACGCTGTGGATAGCGGCGTTACATTGGCAACCGTGGTGAACCATCTCTCCACCGCATGTCCCGCCGGCACGGAGATTCGCACAGCCGTCATCACGCAAACGCTGGAGCAGCCGGTGATACGGCCATCCTACACCCTATATCGAAATACGCTTTGCCGCTTCCCGTGGTCCTTCGATGCCAAGCGTTAGTTCCGGAACTGCACCGGTCTTTGTGTTCGATCTGGACGGCACAATCCTGGATTGCAACAGCTTTCCGCATTGGGTCCTTTTCCTGCTGACAGGACGGATGAGCAGCCTGAGGCCAGGGCAACGCGCAAGGTTGTCTGTTCGCACCGCCCGCCTTCTGTTGTCGCGGAAGCTTTTCCGGCTGAGCCATGACGAACTGCAGCGCCGGCTGCAAGCGGCTTCCGCGGATGTCGGTCCGGCTGATGTGGATCGCTTTGTAACGGCTCTGCTGCTGAGGGCACGTCCCAGCCTTCGATCGCTGTTGAATATACTGGCCGCGGATTGCACTGACGCTGTTCTGGCAACCGCAGCCGTGGCGGATTACGCGGAGCCGCTGGGACGGCAGCTTGGTTTCCGTCATGTACTCGCGACCGATCGAGGCAGACACTTGGGCGAATGCGCCAATTCCGGTTCGGCAAAGCGCGAAAGCGTCGCCAGATTTCTCCGTGCGGCCGGTTGGAGTGGCAGACCGTTCATCCTCTTCACAGATCATGTCGATGATCTCCCGCTCATGCAGGATAGCGCCCTCGTCTGCTGGTTCGGCTCTTCGGATATGCTGAAAAGGGCTCGCTCGATTGCCGCGCAAATCAAGTTCGTCGATTGCCGGGATATGACCTACGAAGACTTGCAGGCAAGGATCCTGCCGCTCTGCGATTATGCGGCGCTTCGCGAGGATACGGCCGCGCACTCAGCATCCGAAATGACCTTGTCGTAAATCGCGATCAGCTCGCTGGTGTGGCGATCTGGGCTAGATGGGTTTGACCAGTATTCATGATACGCGCTTGCGCCGGCCTCTTTCACGCGTGCGTTATCCTGCGTGAGGGCAATGCAGCGGATCAGGTCCTCGAGATCGCCGCTGCGAAAGATCCACCCATTCCTGCCATTGGTTATGCGCTCCGCCGGCGCCGCGATGTCGCTGACGATCGCGGGGACCCCGCGGGCGGCGGCCTCGGTAACAACAAGACCGAATGTCTCATACCACATGCTTGGGAACACGAGGCAGCGTGCGCGGTCGATCTCCGCGCGGACGCCGTCCGCTGGCAACCAGCCAGTCACGCGTGCGCCAGTTGCCTCCACCGCCTCGCGCAGCGGGCCCTCGCCGACAAAGACTATCGGGAGCGCCACGCGTCGGGCCGCTTCGGCCGCAAGCAGCACACCCTTTTCCGCGTCAAGTCTGCCAACCACCAGAAGAGTGCTGCTCGCTGCGGCATCCACAGGATGGGCGTTCTCCACGTTGATGATGTTGACGAGCGGATGGAATCGGGACCGGTCAGGCAGATAAGGCTTCAGTAGCTCGGCCGACTGATCCGACAATGTGATGTAGTGGCGCACTGATGCCGGGAAGCGAGCGATATGCCGCTGGGATAAGCCGCGGACAACCCGGTAGGCCTTGTGCACGGGATGCCGCTTGTCGCAGACCGTCAATGCGCAGGAGCCTGACAGCGCCCGCAGGCGACACGGCTGCTGCTTGCGGTAATCGAAGAATGCTCCGTTGGGGCAGGCAGCGAAGAAGTCGTGCAGGGTGCAGACGATCGGGATGCCTGCCTGGGATGCGGCCAATGCAGGCGTGGTGCTAAGCGCCTTTGTGTAGCCATGCAGGTGCACCACCGAACATCGCGGGTCGAGGTCACTCAGCAGGCGGCGCATAACCCGGTAAGCTGCGTGGTTCCACAGGGTCCGCAGGAGCACAGACGGATCTTTCGGCGCGTCCAGCAGCTGTGGCTGGTCGAGGCAGATGGTCCGCACACCAGCTGCCGTCAGGTCATCACATACCGGACCGACCGCCCCCAGGAACGTGACATCCAATCCAGCCTTCCGCAGAGCCACCGCCTCATCGATTGCAACGCGACTGGCACCGCCTTGCACATGGCAGAAATCGTTCAGCACAACGATGGAACGGACGGTCACGCGGCGCCTCCGTTCAGGCGACACTGGGCACGCCGGCTGCCCGCTGGTCAATCCGGCGCGCAAGGCGATGACCAAATGAGTTGCCCGGCTTTTCCACCAGCCGCTCGGTGATGCTGGCGAAGACCAGAACCGCGGCAACGACCCCCGCGAGAAACAGCGATGTGTCATGGAAGATGCCAAGCAGGATCAGCGTCTGGATCAGAGGCCCATGCAGCAGGTAGACGCTGTAGGAAATGTCCCTCTTCATCCGAATCACTGGCGTATGGAGTGCAGCGCTAAAGACGAAAGCAGCGACGATCAATGGGCGGATGCCAGGCGCAATCGGGTCAAAATATGTCCAGGCGACCAGAAACGCCACAGCAATCACACCGCTGATCAACG
>Ga0070730_10004966_pt1 | contig 11548 bp, 12 predicted proteins | sample Coa_R1_3_FD_66447 | JGI IMG/M metagenome (GOLD analysis project Ga0070730, IMG submission 66447) | Surface soil microbial communities from Centralia Pennsylvania, which are recovering from an underground coalmine fire - Coalmine... | ecosystem: Environmental > Terrestrial > Soil > Unclassified ... | reverse complement strand
GATCTCCTCCTTCTCGCCGCGGAACAGCGCCAGGATGCGGTGCGACGGCAATTTATTCAGGGGCTCCCTGAACTCGAAATAATCCTTGAACTTCTCGCCCTCCGTCTTCTTGCCCCTGCGCACAGCGGACGTCATCCACCCCTGCGACCACATCTCCTCGCGCAGCGCGCCCTTCAGATCGGCGTCCTCGTCAAAACGCTCGGTCAGGATGGCGCGGGCGCCTTCCAGCGCCGCGGCAACGTCCGCCACCCCTTTCTCGGCATCGACGAAAGCGGCGGCTGCGGCCTGCGGATCGTGTTGCGGCTGCGTCAGCAACATCTCCGACAAGGGCTCGAGGCCGGCTTCCTTTGCGATCTCGGCCTTGGTGCGGCGCTTCGGCTTGAACGGCGCATAGATATCTTCCAGGCGCCCCTTGGTGTCGGCGGCGAGGATCGCGGCTTCGAGGACCGCATCGAGCTTGCCCTGCTCGCGGATCGAATCGAGGACGGCAGCGCGGCGCTCCTCGAGCTCGCGCAAATAGGTCAGTCGCTCTTCCAGGTTGCGCAATTGTGCATCATCGAGCGCGCCGGTCAGTTCCTTGCGATAGCGGGCGATGAAGGGAACCGTAGCGCCGCCGTCGAGCAACGTCACCGCGGCCTCGACCTGCTGCTCCCGAACGCCAAGCTCCTGCGCAATCTGCTGATGAATGTTTGCCACGGAAACTCCCACCGAACCACTTGCAGGCAACCGGGCTACCGGCTGCGGGGACGCTGCTTATGGACCATGTTCGAATGATTCATCAAGCCGATTTGGCGTCGCCGGTGTTCATAGAGATTCCGGAAATTTTCCGCGTTCGAACCGCGCCGCTCTTTGCCGCCGCGCGTCGGGGAGTGAGACGAAAAGAGAATGTCAAGCGGCCAGCCTTTCATGGCGAATGTGGACCCATCGTCGCTTTCGCCGCTCGCGATCATGCCGACACACGTCCGCGCTCCCGCGGCATGAATTTGCCCGGGTTTTGAATTTCAACGTCGCCCTCGGATGTCGGAGGGCGCAGGGAATGCCGGATGCAGGCCGCACCCGTGAGCCTTGCGTGCAAAGAAAAGTGCACTTTGCGCACGCAAGCAACAACAGGGCAGCCGGAACAACCGACATTCCCCGCGCGATGGTTTACGGCTTATACGCGATCTCCCCGGAGCGCCGGGCTTGATAGCCTCCGTCGCCTCGCGGTCATCATCCGCAAGACTTGACGCCAGCGTCGGGGCGCCGGGACCACGCGATTTCGCTCGTCCGTGAGAACTGCTTTCGTCGGCGCGGCAAGCCGCGCTGAACACCCTCACGTCCACCGCATCCCAACTCCCACGTCCGTGACGATCGCGAGCCGCCCCTCCTGTGGAATCAGGATGGGCGGGAGAGAACCATGATTTTCTGGAAAACGGAAGCAAAATATTTTTGCACTGAGGGCTGGACAGGGCAAATCAGGTTGATTCCGTTGACGAAAATCGCTGTTTTGGCGCAACAAGTCCTTAGGCACCTTGCCCTTGCCAATCGCCCGTTGCGGAACATCCGCCAACGACGAAGCCGTCTACCGTAGCTTTGGAGCTACAGCAATCAGCACGTCCCGATCCTGCGTGGTGGAGAGGCAGGCGGCTTATCAAAGGAGTCAAACACCCTGTAACATCGGCCTCAGCGTATCTCGCTCGATCAAGCGCGAAAACTTTTTGTAGTTTTGGTGATCGCGCTGCCATCGACCGGCGACGATCGCCACGTGGACGCGCGCGCGCGTTGCAACTGCAACGAGATCGTCGTGAGAACTCGCTGCGCTCCATTCCACTTGGCCTAAGAAATGGTCGGGAATGAGTGACTTGCGTGCAAATTCGTCTGCTTCGCGCTCCTGCATGTCATCGCTACGAATTTCCATGTCGTCGATAAACGGCTCCCTGTTCTGCATCAGGAAATCATAGTGGAGCGCGATATGAGCGACTTCGTGGAGTAGCGTGAACCAAAAACTATCAACTCGATCAAAACGCAATGTGAGGCCAATTACAGGAACTCCGTAGGCCGAAACCATCGCAGCACCATCTAGAAATGTTCCAGGCAAAGGCGGCAACACGGTCACGCAAACACCCAGTCCACTTAGCATTTTAGTGGCTCGAAGCGGGCCGTCACTATGCGTGCTCAGTCTCGCCAAACGCCGAAAATCAGTCGCCCGCAATTCGTTTATATCGAATGGCATTCTTTCGGTTGCTTCCTCGCACTTCTGTAGAACGGCTGCCTGCCAGAGCATCAAAGCCGACTGATCGGTTTTTGAAGAAGTGCGCTGCGTTCTTGTTTTTCGCAAAAGCGCGAGAGGCGCACCTTGATGAAGTGACGAGGGAATAAATGATCGAAGGTTATTTCTTTCAAGACTGAAGCCAAGCGCATTCAATTTATCCAACGCGGGCTCAGATACATGTTCTATTCCAATATTTCGTGGCCGCTCTGAGAAAAGTGACTCATAGGGAATGCGAAGTCCCTCATGCAGCGATCGGATCATGTCGATCGACAGGTGGCGTTTTCCGGATAGAACTTCCGAAACCCGCGCGCGCGAGCCAATAAAAGGTTCAAGCCCTCGCGGAGTTAAGCCTAACTCATCCATACGATATTTGATCGCAGCAATCGGCGTTGGAGCATCTATTCGTGAGAATGAGTCTTCATATTTTTCAACAAGTGTCGAAAGCACCTCTATGTCGTCGTCATGACGCCCCTCGATGTTTTCCGTAACGAGCGTAGCTAAGTGAGCTTTTGCTCGTTTCAAATCGCCAGAGTTTCGGATGGGCTTAATAATCACAAGCAAGCTTCCTATTGGATCGAAGGTTGAGATGATGGGAAGACGAGGCGATTGTCCTTTGGTCGCTGAATGCCGCGAAGAAGTACAACGCTGTTTCGAAAGTCGATAAGCGTCTCAATCTGAAGCGGCGGATCGCGAAGCTGAAAAATTGCTTGCGGCGGATTCGAGGTATCGACACTACGAAAATCGGCGGACAAGGACTCCGCGCTACTCCACTTCCGGTTGCGAATTTCAGACAGCCATGCCTGAATGCGATCGGTTTCCCCAGGCTGAGTGCGCAAAAATTCCGCCAATTCCGTTTGACCCAAAAATCGCATCCCACATCCTACCGCTCCCATTTTGGGAGCGATGACTTGATTCCGACACAATTGAGATCCACGCTCCCAATCTGGGATCGGTCATAGCACGTTTCGGAGCCGGACATGGCAAAAATCAAGATACTTGGAAAAGTCCTTACAAATGAGGAGGTTAAGCAGGCAACGGAATTGGCAGTTCAGGCTGGTTGCGTCGCCGACGACGTCGAAATCGTGGAATCAGTCGGTGACCCGACCGCCGACTGCGAAGAGGACGTTCTCATAGTCGTGATAACGCCGGCTGCATGCGGCGACCCGGGTCTGGAGGGCGAACTCGAGAAGCTCCAGAACGGCGGCCGCCGGGCGGTATGTGTCTGGCCGCGCGGCACCGAGGGTGCCGAGTTGCCCCAGGCCGCCCAGAAGTATGCCTACTCGATCGTTCCTTGGGAACCCAAGAAGCTGGCGGCGGTGTTGGCTGACGATGATGTCACTTGTTTCGAAACGCAGGCCGGCGAGGCGCTGCCGAAGGTCCCGATGGAGCACAACCTGTGCGTCGACGATCCCAAAAACACGAAGTGAGCGTCTTCACCTATGTGATCGAGCACGATCTCGGCTTCGCGCCTAACCCGTTCCACGGCGCGTGCACGCTGGCGTGCTGCAAGCCGGTCATCCGGAAAACGGTGAAGCTCGGCGATATCATTCTGGGTATGGGCGCGGTGAAGCCAAACCTATCGGGCCGCCTCTGTTATTGGATGCGCGTCGATGAAATTTTGACGTTTGACGAGTATTGGAGCGATGCGAGGTTTCGCCGCAAGAAGCCGGTCATGAACGGCACAACGTTTCTGCGCTACGGCGATAATATCTACCACAGCAACCGTAGCGGCGTTTACTGCCAGGAATATTCTTTTCATAGCCTCGAGAACGGTGAAATCTCACTTGGTGATCTTCACCGCGACACGGGCCGAACTGACCGCGTTTTGATCAGCCATGAGTTCGCGTATTGGGGGCGGCGCGGCATCCAAATGCCGGATGAGTTGAAACACTTCGCCATTCGCAGTTCCGGACACAAGCGCAACTTTGAGAAAGTGGAAGTGGCCGCCTTGATGGCGTGGCTCGGCCAGCATCCTGAGCGCGGCTATCTTGGCGAGCCTGCGCATTGGCAATTCCTCGACACACCGAAGCGTCGCCGGAAAAAGAAAGCTTGAGGTTCGCTATGAAAGTGAAGGACTACAACGCCTTCGTAAAGGGAACTGATCAGTACGCCAGCAAGCCGCCGACTGAACGGTACGCGATCGCACTCTATGGGCTGGTCGGCGAAATCGGTTCGATGGTTTCCGCGATTAAGAAGAAGCTGCTTGGCGAGGGCGGCGAAACGACGTGGGACCAGGCGAACGACGAAATCAAGGAAGAGCTGGGCGACGTGCTTTGGTACGTCTTTTCCCTCGGCCAAATCTTGAACAAAGACTACTTCGATATTCTGGCGAACGACATCTCGGTCTTGAGGGACGAAATCGGTAGCGAAAATGAGCGCGCGCGCAGAATCGCGATGGCGCTCGGTCCCGATACAAGGCTGGCTTTTCTCGAGGCTGCAAAGTCCTTCCCGCCAAGCCTTGATTACACATTCGATGACTACCAAAAGCTGGCTTTCAAGACAGCACGCACCGACGGGCGTGTCCTGCTTGAGGTCTGCATCACAGTGCTGTGGCAGCTCGGCGCGGAGCTGCTTCGGTCGAAGCTGCCGGAGATTGAGCTCGAGCTGAATAAAAAAGTAGCCGATAGGCCACCCAATATCGTCCTCGAAGAGATTACGTGGCACCTTTGCGCGATCGCAAGCCTCTACCACTTATCGATGGACGAAGTTGTCGCAGCGAACTGCAAGAAGGTACGGTTTCGCTCCCAGCGAGGGAGTGAGCCAACCCCATTGCACGATGATGACCGGGATCCGAAGGAGCAGTTTCCTCGCTCGTTCGACGTATCGTTCATACCCGTCTCTCCGCAGAAATCGCGTATGTACTTTGCGGGCCGTCCGCTTGGCGATGATCTTACGGACAATGCCTATAAAGACGACGGTTACCGATTTCACGACGTGCTGCACCTCGCTCTGATTGCGCACCTCGGCTGGTCGCCGGTCGTCAGAGGGCTCATGGGAAGGAAACGAAAAAGGGGAGACGAGAAAATTGACGAGGTTGAGGACGGCGGGCGGGCCCGAGTTGTCGAAGAACTGGTTCTGAAAGCAATCCACTCCGAAGGACAGCGACTTGCAGAGGAATCTGATCGATGCGCAATTGACGGCCCGCGCCGTCTTTTTTCGACGCGGAGCCTTATTTCCTTCCGCCTCCTCAAGATGATCCGCATGTTCGTGGAGGGTCATGAAGTATCCCGGAACAAGTTCTGGGAATGGGAGAATGCCATTTTCGAAGGCTGCGAGATTTTTGCACAGCTGCGCGCTGAAGGTCAGGGAACGGTACACGTCGATCTAATGAACCGCCGGCTCACCTTCGCTCCCACCGTGTCACCCGATGTACGGGGCGCCACTGTCGGTATGGGCATGACTGCAACCAGCATTGAAGGCGCGCAGGCACCGGCCGCGGGCCTACTCTCACCGGTAGAAATGGAGCGCACCACCACACCGGAACGGAGGGCTGAGCTCATCTCTATAAAGCAATCTGTCTTGGAAGCTTTGGGCGTGCCGAAAGCCGAACGCCACGATGAGATCGAGGTAACGTTGCTCCCAGAGAACCGCATCAGCGTTAAAGCGACGGGACAAGTACAGGCGCGAGCCTTCGCTCGGCGAGTCGTGGATTATAAATCCGCAGTGACCCGGGTCGGAGACAGCGTGATCAGCACCGTTACAGCGATTGCGGATGTCGGCGACATCGGCAATAGCTAGGCGACAATAGCCGCGTTGATGTTCCACTTTGGCGGATACCACGGCGTTGGCAATTCGCCGCGTTGAGCAAACTTTTGCTTGATGCGGGTCCGGCCAGCAGAGCCCGCTATCTGGGGGAATGCGACCCGTGCATACTTCGAGATTTCGCAGAACACATTCTGGCAGTCGATTAGTTGTAGTCGACGCCCCCAAAGCGTTTTGAAGTCAATCCCAAGTTCGGCAAAGTGCCGCTCCTGATTGTCACACATATAACGAATGACATCGGCCGAGTTCAGCGATTTGCCAGCGACAAAACACTTCTCGATACCATCCAGCGCGCCCGGTCCTGCCACGACAAAATCACCCTCCGAAAAATTGGTCAGCGTGCTGTAGTTGATGTCGGTCGCGTATTGGTAGGCAAGGAACGGTCCGAGCGTGGGAACCGTTCGGAGGAGCGCAAAGGCCTCCGCCATGTTGCGACAATTAGCAAGCCGTGCCGGATAGTCTTTCTTCACGAGGAATTCGAGGAGACGTAGATGATTTTGATGCTTCACATTATTGCCGAAAGCGCTTCCGCCTGACGGCATAATGTACGCGGCTGAATAAATGCGCTCACCCGCCGTACGCTGCGCCGAGAGCACGCGATCGTAGTCGGAAAAGCGATACGAGTCCCACGTGAGCGGACCGAGCCTTTGCTCGAGCTCCTCCCAGGTCTCAATCTTGTTGAAGAGCTTGAACAGCAGAATACGAAAAGCAATGTTCACCTCGTCCGACGGAAGATCGTCCCGGTAAATCACGTTGCGGATGAGGTATTGGCTCGCGCGATCGGATGCACGATAGGAGTTCGTAAACCGATACGTGCTGAGCACAGGATCATTCGTCAGCGCGCTATTTGCGCTCTGCAATCGTCGGAAGAAAATCTCCTGGCGTTCCGCCGCAAACCGCCAATAGGCCTGAAAAACGGGCGTTACGAGCACCTTGTGATCCGCGATCGTAACCGACTCACAAATCCAAGCCGATTTTGTTAAGCCAATGTCGTCGAAATCTAGTTGAGCATTGAGGTCGCGTTTCACAGATATCCATTCCGAATCGTGTAACCTATTTTGCTCTTGTCGCACGGGCCGCGCAACCGTCCAAAATGCCACGTCGTTCCCTATGTCTGGGTGTATGACTTCGCCCGCCTTATGGCGGATCTCGTCGAGCGAGAATCCGAACTCGCGGGCGCGGCGTATGAACACCAGCGTGCGGAGGTGGGTCGAGTCATAGATGCGGCGTCCGCTGCCGGATCGTGGCGGCGGCGGCAGCATCCTGATGCGTTCGTCATAGCGGATCGTATCGATGTTCGCGCCGCTCAGCGGTGACAGCTCGAAAGCGTGCCAGGATTGATCCCGGGGGCGGCTCGGGCCGCCAGGCTCGCGACCGCTTCCATGGCGGCGCAGCCACATGGTAAACTCACGACAGGATCAAGGGAGGAAACCATGGGAGCTTCGCAAGCTTTCAGAGCTGTGTCAGCCGATGACATCGCTCCCGCCGTGCTTGCGATAGGGCGCCCCTCGTTTCCGCAAACTCTGCTCGACACGCTGCGCCGCATCGCGAGCGTCGGCCACTGCATGGTCTTCGCGTTCGAGGGCGAGCGTTCGGCACGGTGCCTGCTGGATATCGGGAACATCCCGATCGGACCGGATCTCGGAGCAGCGTATTCCGAGCAATTTCATTTGGCGGACCCGAACCGGGAAGTGGTTTTTCGCCAGCGCAGCCACGCGTCATCGATTGTGCTCCCCGCCTTCGCGCGCCGCATGTACGACGAAAAGTACCTCAAGATCTTTTTCAACGATGCAGACATCGTCGACAAGTTCGCAACCGCGATCTGGGTCGGAGATGCCTGCTTCTATGTGAATTTCTACCGGACCGCGGCACAGGGCCGCTACAGCCGCGAACAGATCGAGCACCTCAAGCGGGTTGCGCCCACCGTCGGCGCGGCCGTGGCGCGCCACTTCCAGGAAGCGGTAGCGCCGAACCACGATCCGTTCCGCAGGCTCGAGACGTTATTCTCCACCAACGATCCGCTGTTGCGCCTGACCGGTCGGGAGAAGGACGTGTGCCTGCGCATTCTCTCGGGCTTCAGTTCCGAGGCGATCTCGGTCGACCTCGGCATCAGCCTGCAGTCGACCCTCACCTATCGCAAGCGCGCCTACGAGAAGCTCGGCATCTCCTCTCAGAACGAGCTGTTTGCGATCGTGCTGCGCCTTCTGACCTCGCCGCGCCGCCTGAACTGAATCGTAGGGTGGGTTAGCTTCCGCCGAAGCAGAGCGAAGGCGGAAGCGTAACCCACCGCTTCTCTCCCCACAGCTATGTGGTGGGTTACGCCTTCCGCCTTCGTTTGTGGAGCCACCGGCGGATGTGATCGGCTAACCCACCCTACGAGATTGTGTCACATACTCGCAGGATGTCCGGCGAACCCGGTACTTGTCCCATTCTATGGGGACAGACATCCGTTTGCGGCGGACCTACCCTGTGGCCACGAACCTTCGAGGGCAAGACCTTGAGCACCGCTCCGCGCATCGACATCGACGTCGCCGCATTCTGGAACGACCCCTATCCCATGCTCGCGCGGCTGCGCCAGGAGACGCCGATCGCCTTCGTGCCCCAGCTCGGCAGCACGCTTTTGTGCAACCGCGACGACATCTCCATCTCCGAGAAGAAGATCGACGTCTTCAGCTCCGATCAGCCGGAAGGCCTGATGACCAGGCTGATGGGCCACAACATGATGCGCAAGGATGCCGCTGCGCATATGGCGGAGCGCAGCGTGTTCTTCCCGGCCGTCTCGCCCAGGGCCGTCAAAACCCACTGGATGGCGCAGTTTCAGGCACATGCCGATCGGCTCATCGATGCGCCGCCGCGCTCGGGCACGGTCGATTTCGTCGCGGATTTCGCCCTGCCGTTCTCTGCAGAATGCCTGAAGTCGATCACGGGCCTTACCAACATGCGCTATCAGGACATGAACGCATGGTCGCAGGGGATGATTGACGGCATCGCGAACTATGTCGGCGATCCCGCCGTTGAGGCACGCTGTCATGCCGCGACGGCCGGAATAGACGCTGCGATCGACGACATGCTGCCGGTGCTCAGCAAGACGCCCGACAAGAGCCTGCTCGGCGTCATGGTGGAAGCCGGCATGCCTATGGAGAGCGTGCGCGCCAACATCAAGCTCGCGATCAGCGGCGGCCAGAATGAGCCGCGCGACGCCATTGCCGGCACCGTCTGGGCGCTCCTGACGCATCCCGATCAGCTCGCGCTGGTTCGCGGCGGGACGATCCCGTGGCTGCAGGCCTTCGAGGAATATGCGCGCTGGATTTCTCCGATCGGCATGTCGCCGCGCCGCATCGCCAAACCCTGGACCATCCGCGAGGTCGCGTTCGAGACAAACGATCGCGTCTTCCTCATGTTCGGCTCGGCCAATCGCGACGAGAGGCATTTTCAGCATGCCGATCGCTTCGACGTTCGCCGCGACAGCTCAAAAAGCGTGGCGTTCGGCGCAGGTCCGCATTTCTGCGCGGGCGCCTGGGCGTCGCGCGCCATGATCGCCGACGTCGCGCTGCCGGCCATCTTCTCCCGACTTGCCAATCTGCGCATCGTCGACGACCCGCCGGTGCGGATCGTCGGTTGGGCGTTTCGCGGCCTGCTGAACCTGCCACTGACATGGGATGACGTGCTGCCGGCGTCTCGGCGGGCCCGGGATGAGATTTGACGGAATCGTCATGCCCGCGCTTGTCGCGGGCATCCACGTCTTAAACCCGCGGCAAAACAAAGACGTGGATGGCCGGAACAAGTCCGGCCATGACGAGCGTGTGGTTCAATCCAAATACATCATGCGCCATCGGTTGCGGATCAGGCTATCTCCGCCTTGCGCAGAATCGGGATCACCTGCTCTGCGAACAGCTCCGTCGCGCGGATTCGCTGCTCATCAATGGCGCGGCCCAGAATCGCCGCGATATGGCCGGCGCCCGAACTGCGACATTGCGCAATGATCTGCTCGGCCACCCGGGCCGGCGTGCCCGCGATGAATTCATCGGCATGCACCGAGAAGCCGTTGGCGGACTTGGGTGCATCCAGAAGCGAGGACGACTGCTGGCGCACCCGCGGATCGCCCGCGAGCACCTTGAAGGCGGCCTCCCTCGCCATCTGCGATCGCTCCTGCGCCTCCGCTTCGCTCGGCGCGATCGAGATATTGCGGCGGATTGCAAGGTGGTCCGCGCCGCAGGCGATGCCGAGCCGGTCAGCCTCGGCGCGGTAAGCGTCGAAGATCTCCTTGACGCGCGCGACGGATTCGAAGGCCGTGCAGATCCTGGACCGTCGTGCGGCGGATTTGACGGCCGAGGTAGTGCTGACGACCGTGGTCCATTTCGGAGGCGACGGCTGCTGCAGCGGCCGCGGCACGATGCGAAGCTTGTCGAAGCTGTAGTACCGCCCCTGATGCGAGATCACTGGCTCGGCGAGCCAGGCGTCGAGGATCTGCAGGCTCTCGTTGAAGCGTTCGCGGTTCTCTTCCGGCCCCATCCCGGTCTGGATCAACTCCTGCGGCACGCCGCTGGCGCAGCCGATCTCCAACCGCCCACCCGTCAGGTGATCGAGCATGCCGATCTCCTCCAGAACGCGCCAGGGCTGGTAGAGCGGCAGCACCACGCCCATGGTGCCGAGGCGCAGCCGCGTGGTGGATTGGGCGATGGCGGCGATCAAGAGGTTGGGCGACGGGCTGTAGGACAAGCCGAAGTGGTGCTCGCTGAAGAAGATGCCTTCAAACCCGAGCGTATCCAGCCGCTTCCAAAGGGCGATGCCTTTGTCAAACACGGCGGTGGCGATCTGCCGCGCCACCTCTCCGCCGTCCTCGGCGGACGGAGCGTGCAAGAACTCGAAAATCCAGGGCTTGATCATTCGCTTCCAAGTGGTAAGGCAACCTGACTATTTCGTCAAGTCGATCCCGGCGTCCAGGGTATCGAACGTCTCGCCATAGGCTGCGAGCCCACGCAGGATCGTATCCATCACCGCCTTGCCGAGTTCGGCGCGCATCTCGCGCTCGGCGACATCCACCGCGTCGCGAAAGGCCTCCAGCCAGATGCGTCCGGCACCGGTAAACCTGACGATCCGCGCGCGGCCGTCGCTCGGGTCGGCAACGCGCTCGACCAGCCCGAGCTCCGTACATTGATCAACCAGTTCGCCCATGGCCTGCTTGCTCATGGAAGCGCGCCGGGCGAGCTCGGTCAGGCGCGTCCCCTCCACATCGAGATTTCGTGTCAGGCCGACATGAGCGATCCGCGTCCCGGCGTGGCCGCGTTCGTCCATGAGCTCAAGGACGCGGGCTTCGAAGCGACGCACCGCGTTGTTGAGAAGGCGACCGATATTGGCATGTCGCCACGCCGTCCCGGATTTTTTCCTCTTCAAATATCGTGCTTCCGAATCGCTCAGGCTGGGTTGTTGCAATTCTAGCACGAGAGTCTCGCGGCCCATGCCGCGTTTCGCAATTCCCCGCTTAAGGCGTGGGCAAACAAGCGGTGATCAGGAACCATCGAAGGGCACGTTCGC
>Ga0070730_10004965_pt1 | contig 11552 bp, 9 predicted proteins | sample Coa_R1_3_FD_66447 | JGI IMG/M metagenome (GOLD analysis project Ga0070730, IMG submission 66447) | Surface soil microbial communities from Centralia Pennsylvania, which are recovering from an underground coalmine fire - Coalmine... | ecosystem: Environmental > Terrestrial > Soil > Unclassified ... | reverse complement strand
ACCTTCCCTAAGCAACATGATGGTTGGCTCGCTCTCCGAAACTACACGCTGGTGACGAATCATATCGATAATCGAATGTCGAGCCGCGGTCAGCAGCCATGCCCCGGGGTTTTGCGGGATGCCATCGCGCGGCCATACTTTCAGGGCGGTGAGCAGTGCCTCGCTGAGCGCGTCCTCGGCGGCGGCAACGTCACGCGTATGGGCGGATAAATAGGCCACCAGGCGGCCGTACGACTCACGCGCTACCCGTTCGATCGCACGATGGATGTCTTCCTCACCGCTTCCAGTCATCCCTTGACCTTGTCCTTGAACCGGGGAGAAAGGGGGCGAACCTCGACGGCACCGCCCGATGCCGCCGGGCAGCGCGCGGCCCAATCGAGTGCATGGTCAAGGGAAGCGAGTTCCAGAATCATGAATCCTCCTAATTCCTCTTTGGCATCAGGATTAGGGCCGTCCTGTACCTGGCGCTTTCCGTCCTTGATTCGGATCGTTGTCCCGGTCTCTGGCGCCTCGAGCGGCTCTCCGCCGACGTAGGCGCCGGACTCGACGACAGATTTGTAGTACGCCCGCCAAGCGCCGGTGTAGGGGTCGGTTGCGGCGCTTTGTCGTGCTGCGAAAGCCGCTGGCGGTTCGTAGATTAACAATGCGAATTGCATCGCCATTCTCCTTTTCGGAAGGCTTCAGTTTTATCCTTCCAACATTATGACGTGCGAACGGGGGTCAATTCGACACGACCAGGAAATGGCGTGAATTTTGGGCAGGGCTAATTAGCGCTCGGCGACCTGGCCCATCTTTTCGAACGGGGTGCACCGTTCCGGGACGGTGAAGAGTTGTGGGGCGGGCGGGGCGAGGGAGATGTCGCGATAGACGGCGGTGAGCGTGATGTCGCCGATGTGGGATTCGATTTTGACGGGGACGCCTTGAAGGTCTTCGGCTTCCCAGACTTTGGACTCGATTGTTTTGCCGTCGCGACGAGTTACGACTACGTCTTCGATTCTGCTGGGATGTCCTTCGACAACTTCTGTGCCGAGTGAAGTGCGCTTCAGGGTTGAACCTTGCAACAATTCCAGAGGGCTGGGCAGCATTTTCGCCTGCTCGGGTTTCATGGCGACACACTGGTGGCTTTGGTCGGGATAGGTGGTGAAGTTGTAGACCTTATCGGCTGAGGGCACGTAGAGAGTGGAGAGGGCGGCGCTGCGGTCGAGCCGCACGCTAGTTCCGGAGCGGTAGATCTTCATTGAAAAGTCTGTCTTTCTCGACTGCAAGACCTGGGTTGCGGAGAAGTCGGGAGAGCTCCAGGCATCCTGCGCGTGCGTTATCGCTGTGAAGGTCAGAAGGAACATGGTGATTGCGAGTTTGCAGATTTGTTTTCGTGATGGCATGGAATCCTCGGGATCATTGAGTTCTTCGTGCTCGAACAAGTGAAGAGGCTCTGCGTGCGCAGAGCCCCTTCGCAGCCCCGTCAACATCACGGGGAAAGCAGTTACTTGCCAGTACCGCCGCGCGGGCTGCCGACGCCGGTGCAGTAATCCCACGAAGCGACGGCCGAGCTTCCGTTGGAGCCAGTCTTCACATCGTAGAAACTGCTTTTCATCTTGGCAGTGGCCAACTGGGCATACAGCAGATTGTTTTCCAAGGTGCTGAACCAGTCGACGCTGCTGGTGACGGGAGTGAGGTAGATGGAGCCAAGCTTGTTGCCCATGCGATTGACGATGCCGGCGAGAGCAGGGGAGGAAAGGCTGGTGCCGCCCACGACTCCCCAGCCGCCGAGGCCGTAGCCGCTGTAGATCCAGGCTCCGGAAGCAGGGTCCGCGTTGAATGACATGTCAGGCGTGGCGCGATTGGCTTGCCCGAAGAGTTGATATTGGAAGTTGGCCCATGGACCGGTGTTGCCTCCGGTAAACGAAGTGGTATAAGTCTCGACGGTGCTCGTGCCACCGCCGGAACCGCCCCAGCAGGATTCAGAAGAAAACTTGAGCGTGGATGAGTTCCGCAGGATGGAGGTACCACCAGCGGAGATCACCCAAGGATTGGTGCTGGGATAGCCAACGCCGAGGCCGCCATCGCCGGAAGAGGCGAAAGCCAGGATCGGGGTTTTGTAGCCATCGGCCCAGTTGTAGTTGAAGTCGGCGAAGAACGAATCATCGGCGATCTGTCCAGAGAACTCGCCGCCTTGCCAACTGTTGGAGACTTGTCCGCCCGTGGGATAGTTGGTGACGATGTAGTTGAAGGCGACCTGCTCGGCGTAGAGAAGATCGGTCCAGGAACTCGAGCAAGCTTCCACCAGAATGATGGCGGCGTTCGGCGCGAAGACGTGAGCGTACTCGATGTCGAGCGAGGACTCGACGGACCATCCGGCATCCGCGGGAGGCGTGGTGCAAGATCCGTTGCCGTTGGCGTAGACCTTGACGAAGGTTGCCGCGGGCAGATTCCAATACGAATCAAACGCTGCCAAGTCGGTCGAAGCATTCGGATTGTCATAGGCATCGACCAGAGCGATGGCGCCATAACCCGCGGCGGACGGGCCGCCGGAACCGGAGTTGTAATTCGGAATGCAGCCGGCGGTGCTGGGAGTGCCAACATAAATGCATCCCAAGGACTGAGGTGTCTCGGCCTCTTCGACGGTGCCGCTGGGAGCGATGGAACTCAGGCTCGTGGGCGTGTGCACGACGACGGGCTGGTTGCCGTCGAGGCTACGCAAAACGTAGGTGGTGTGAACGCGACCCGCGGGCTGCTCTTTGCTGCTCTCCGGTGTGAAGAGAGATCCGGATTGCGGAGTGCGCTCGGTGGTTGGTAAAGGTAGAGCTTGCCCGGTGCTGGCTCGCGGTGCTTCCTGCGCCATGGCTCCCAGGGCGAACGATAAAAGTGACACTGCTATCCCAAAACGTTTCATTTACTTCCTCCAATTTTTGATGGTTTGGTTGGTGCGGAAGGGATCGCTGCTGCCGGGGAGACCACCGCGCTTTTCCGACCTACAGAAGAATGGTGAAGGAATTTCGAAAAGCGTTACAGCGTGGGAAATCAGGATCCGGTGTAGAGCTGAAAGGGCGCCCAGTAAAACGGCTTGCGGTAGGAGTTGGAACGAAGCAGGGTGAGTTTGGCCTTGCGCAGAGCTGCGTCGGGAGACTTTCCTTTTTCGAGTTCTCCGTAGAATTCATCCATGAGCTGAGGAGTGGAGACGTCGCTGACTTCCCAGAGGGCGCCGATCACGTTGTGAGCGCCGGCGCGGAGGAACGCCCAGGAAAGTCCGACGAGGCCTTCGCCGGAGTAAGCGCGCGATCCGGCGCCATAGCAAGTGGAGACCGTGACCAACTGTGCGCGCAGCGGGTGATGAATAATGTCGCGGGCGTAGAGCTTGAAGGAATCATCGGCGGCGCCGGCCTTGGAGAGGACGATGGCGGAGTCGAGAGGGCTGGTGCGGCTGGCGGTTCCGTGCGCGACGAAGTGGATGTAGGAAAACTGCTCGGGCTTTCCGGAGAGATAAGCGACGGGGGTGGCATGCTCGCGAGCGAAGATCTGTTGTTGCGCGGGCGGGAAGTGTTTTTCAATCGTCTCAATTTCGGCAGCGGCTTTGCGCAGTTCGGGATAGTCGGCGTTGGGAGCAACGGCGTTGCCGAAGAGGAGCAGGTTGCCGTTGGGCTTGGTGGACGGGCGCGAGGCTGCCAGAAGGCGAAGGGAGTTTGCGTCGGCGAGGGTGACGTCTTCAATCCAGTAATGCGGGGTTGGGTCGGAAACGAGCAGCGTTTCGAAGTTGAGTGTGTTCAGGCTGCCGTCGGCGATGATGAAGGCCTCTGCATCCTTGGGAAGCAAGGCCTTCGCCGGCTCGACGAGCATGTGGTAGAGAGCGCGTCCATCGGCGTCGGTGGTTTGGAGAAATTCCTGCTGCTCGGAGAGAGCCTTGCGGTAGCGAAGGACGACGGGATCGATTTCGGATTTTGCGGGCAGTGGGAAGAGGCTTATCTTTTGGGAGGTGATAGCCCAGAGATAGGACTGCTTGTCGCCGAGCCAATAGAAAAGAATGATGCCGCCAGCTCGGCGCGCGACCTCCTGCGGCTTTAAGGTGTCGAGCTTAAACGTGGTTCCTTTCTGCAGAAGTCCCAGTCCTTCGGCCAAGGTTCGACCGCGACTGTATTCGGCGACCTGGAGGGCTTGCTCGGTCCTGCCTTTGCTGACCAGGAAACGGATGTAATCGTCATAGATGCTGGAAGCGTTGGCGGGGAACGGCAGTTCGGATTCTTCGTGCTTCAGAGAAGAGCGGGCGGTTTCAAAGGTCGTGAGCGCGGCGCGGTATTGCTTGTCCGCCAAGTCTGGTTTGTTGTCGTCTTCGTAGAGTTGGGCGAGAGAGTGCTCGGCCTCCCACTTCAGAAAGACGTGGCTCTTCGGGTCTGCGTCAATCTCGTGAAATATTTTTTCTGCCTGAGAGTTGTCGTGAAGGCGGGCGGCAACGTGTCCTTTTATGAGCATGGGATAGAGGATGTCGAGGCGATTGCCGTCTGGTGGCGCGAGAGCGATGGTTTTGTCGGCGTAGTCGCGGGCCTGTTCGAGCTTGCCGGTGCGCTCGGAAACGAGAGCGAGGGACATCGTTGCATTGAGGATATCTTCCTTGCTGTTGATGTCTTGTGCCAGATCAAGTGCCTCCCGGTATGACTGCAGTGCCTTGTCATAGTCTTGGGCATCGAGGTAGACGTAACCGGCGGTCGTAAGCCACTTAACCTCATCAGTGGTTGCCCCGATCTGCGAAGCCCGCGTTCTGGCTTCAAGGAACAGACCAAGCGCCTTCTCTGGCTCGCCGAGCCTATAGTATGCCCATCCCTGGTTACCCAGGGCCACCTGAGCGATGGACATGGCATCGATGGCGGTGGCGTGCTGATATGCGGCGTTCGCCACGTCGAGTGCCTCGTCAAAATGTTCCTGTTGTAAAGCGGACGAGCAGAGGTCCAGCTGCGTGCTCGCCTCTAGGAAAGGGTTCCCCTGCTCACGGGCCGACGCTACCGTCTGCCGAAAGAAGCGTTGCGCTTCGTCGAAGTGGCCGCGTGCCATTTCCAACCAGCCCCGCACTCGGAGGTCACCACAGGCAGGACGCGCAGAGACAGCACAAAGTTGTTCGATTTCTCCTAGCTTTCGTTCTGCCTCCGCGAACCGTTGCAGGGAGGTGTAGGCGGACGCCTCGAGCCATCGCTTTTGTAACTTTAGATCATCCGAGACAGGCGGTGCTGGCTCAGAGTTCAAGACGGAAAGAGCTTTATCGCTCATGCCTCTCCACTCAAGAGTGTCGGCCTCAAGGACTAAGAACTTCCACGCCCAGTCGGCGCCGGCGTCATGGAAGTCTGCGTACCCCCTTTTCGCTTCCTCAGTTGCGACAGCTAGCTGGCCGTGGTGGAAAGTCCGCGTTGCCTGGTCGAGTGCGGCTTGTGGGTCTGGATGGCGGGTACACGCTGACAAACATGCCAGTATCAGTAGGATGGGGTGCACCAACCGGCCGACACTAGTGCAGACGTTCTCGCGACGCGATTCACTCTGATTATTGAAGTCTCGGGCTTGTCTCGTACTAGCCATGTTACGAAATCCGAACGTCGCACGATTCTAACTTGAAAACCGCAACCCTTTGCCTACAATTCTGCCCCCAAGAAGGACTTCGTATGTTTGCTTGGTTCGTTTCTTTCCTTATGTTGTTCACGAACCGCAGCATCGTTCCAGCGGCTCCGTCTGCTGGACCGAACGCCTCGGGGAATAAGCATGTACTGCACGCCGATGACACTGGAACAGATCCAGTAAATCCACCAAATGTTGACGGAGGAACCGGCGGAGGTCATTGATTGCTTGCTTGTCGAGTGGCGGAGCGACGCCGAACCGCCTCATTTCGCCATTTTCTTACTTCCAATAATGGAGTCTGCCGTGGAGATGTACGGAGGGGCGTCCTCACTGGAGTTGCTGCGACTCGGCGACCTAAATGGAGCCGAGAATGCAGCAGACCGTGAAGTTGCCAGGTTCGATGGTGGTGGGAGTAGCGAATGCGTTTGGGGCGCTCGATTGGTGTGCGCTGAACTCCGGGCGTTACGAGGCGACGTAGAGGGATGCCTTTCTTATCTGGAGGGATTTCCCCCGCCTACGAGTGCTACGGATTGCGCAAGGTTGAAAATGTTGCAAGGCAGTTATGAGGGGTCCTTGGGTCGCTACCGGCGCGCTGATCAACTCCTTTCGGAAGCGGAGATTTTGGCGCGATACGAGAATGCAGCGGAATTGTTGGGTGAGATCGATCTAAGCAGAGGGTTTATATTTTTCCTTCAGAAGAACTATTTTGCTTCAGAAAAGAGTTACCGGGAAGCCCTCAAAGTGGCCGGACAGTCGGGCGGTTGGTATCTGCGAGGACACGGGCTCTGGGGTATCGGCAAGACCCGGATGATTCGGACAGAATGTGAAGAGGCGATCCCTTGGCTTGAGGAGTCACTTGCAATCTTCGAGGCCGCTGGCGCGCGGCTTTCAATCGCCCTAGTGTGGGGTGAACTGGGTGTCTGCCGTCTGGGTCTAGGCCGAGACGAAGAAGCAATGGAACTATTCCGTAAAGCCGAGATGGTGAACCGTGATACTGGGTTCGTTCACAACTGCCAAGTTGTTCTCGCCAACATCGGCAACGTGTATCTTTATCGCCGCGACTACTTCACCGCTCTATCTTATTATCGCCGCGCCCTCTCGTTAGCGCGCAAGATCAAGGACCCAGTATCTGTAAAGAAGTGGACCTACAATATCAATCTCGCCTACGCGCGGATCAGAGCGGCTGTGGACCAAAACAGTTCGCACGTTGCCCGATCAAGCGCCGAGCAGCGCTAGTGCCCTCCGCTGCCGCCCCCGTTCACGTTGCAAGTAACAATCGAAACCGCTCCGTCTGCCAGGCAGCCCAGTTCCAGCCGGATCATGGTGAGGTTGAAGGAATTGTGGTTCACCGTGAGTTCGGCCAGAAAAATATTTCCGAAGTCTGGGATGTGGATGACGTGTCCGAAGGATTTCCCCGGAGGCGGGATCTGGACGGACTTTCCGTCCGCGGCTTTCACGCTGATGTCTTTGATCTCGACGTTTTCGACGAGTGAGCACGTGATGCCGTCCCATTTATTGCCGGTCTCGCGAGCAGCAGCGGCTTGCGACTGGATGTCGCCGTAGTTCAGGTTGAACCCATGATACTTCTCCGGCAGCGATCCGTCAGCGTCGGTGAGACGCATCTTCTTCCTGTCATCGCCGGCGAGACCTTGCAGACGGTCTTTGAGATTCTTGTATTGCGCCTCGACGGCCTTCATGAACCCGCTGCCCTGTGCGACGTGCAACGCGTCTTTGCCAGCAGGTTGGTCGCCGACCAGATCGAGCTTCAGGTAGGGTTCGGCGCGGTGGCGGGCGATGCGAAGATTTTCGAAATGGGTTCCGAGGAAGGTGACCGAGGGCGTGGCCACGCCGGGGAAGTGCGTGGTGGAAACCTGGGCGACCACGCGATCGGCTGTGACGACGTTGAGCACGTTCAGGTCTTCGACCACCGATGTGGCCAGCGTGACCGAGGCACCTTCGTGCTTCTTGCTGCGGTGTCCGGCCACCTGCGTGTGGGCCGCGGCGTAAGAGATGATTCCTTCCAGACGGAAATTCTTGGCGTGCTGGGAGAAGTAGTTACGCTGAGCGCGCTCTTCGTCGGTCAGGTCGGCGAGGTAGCCTTCAAGCTTTACGAAAGCCTGCTGCTTGATTTCCTGGTCAAACGGGAGGAACAGCCGTCCCTTAAGCGCGTGCGCCTGGGCGTGGAAGTAATGGGAGTTGGCAGGTGTCATCGGCTCCGCTCCGGTGGTTCGAGTTCACTTCTGGATTTGTAATTCGATCGGGTGACGACTGATTTCTTTGCTTTCGCCAGCGGCAGTAATGCCGTGTACCACCAGCGTGTAGGTTCCCGGTTGGCGATTGCGGCCGGGAATGTAGATCTGCCGTGCCTGGTCGGCGGCTGCCGTTGCCGTTGAAATTGCGCCAGACCATTCCAGCTTCTGCGCGGGATTATACAAGTCCGCGGCGTATGACGCGAATCCGTCTTCTGGAGGAAGGTTGACCAGCAGGCTGAAGCCTTCTCCCGCGTGGGTTTGGATGACGGTGGCGGCGGTTCCACGGGTGCTGACGTTGACCGAGGCCCAGGGGCCGACCTGAGGCTGGTTCGCGGCCTGCATCAGATTCGGATAGGTTACGAAATTCTGGTAGCCGATGACCGCGAGAAGCAGGGCGAGCACGGGTACGGCAAAGGCGGGACGGAACCAGGAGAACCATCCGGCTTTGGCTGGAGCGGGGGTTCGCTGTGCCGCGAGAGCAGGGGCGGGCGGCTCGGCGAGCACGACTTTGCTCTGCTCCACGAACATGGCTGCGGCGCGCACATCGAGCGCGCAATCCTGGCAGTCGAAGAGGTGTTCCTCGAACTGATCCCGAACGTCGGGATCGAGTTCGTCGAGAAGATACCGTTCTGTCGCTTTCTGCCGGACCGCCTCAGCGTGGTCCATGATGAATTCCCCCTCATTTCAATAGTGCGCGGAGGCACAAAATCGTTTCAGCGCTTTCCGGCCGTGACAGCGCCGGGCGGACGAGCCTCCATATTCTTCAAATACAGCGACTTGAAAGACTGCTTGGCGCGGTGCAGGAGGACCCGAAGGTAGTCGCGATCGACGCCAAAGTCGCGACAGACGTCGTCTTTCTCGCGTTCGTCGAGGAAGACTTCTTTGAGGAGACGGCGGTCGCGCTCGGGCATTTCGTCGAGGATCTCGCGAATCTTGTCCGCCATTTGCTTTGCCGCGAGGGCCCCAAGGACATCGACGGAAACGGCGGGGAAATCCTGCTGCTCCTCGTCTTCGAGCGAACTGTCGCGGGACGAGGCGCGATAGTGTTCGAGCAGAACGTTGTTGCACATGGAGTTGACAAAGGCGCCGAGGCGCTCGGGCTGGCGAATTTTACCTCCGCGAAGAGCGACGAAGACGCGGGTGAAAGTCTCTTGCCGAACGTCTTCAATCGCCTGGGGCGAATTGAGGCGAGAGCGCAGCTTGAGTTGAATCAACTCGCTGAAGTAGGCCACGAAATGTTCCTGCGTCCGAAAGTCTCCCGCACGAAGACGGTCGACGTAGGATTCGTCAAAAGACTGGAGTTCCAAAGACCGGGGCCTCGCAGGTGCTGGAGTGGCAGTAGTTTAGCACTTCGTGTGGAGCAAAAATGGACCTGATTGGCCGGGGTGTAACGAAATGGGCGGGAACGGCACTATTCCCACAGAATCCGATGAGACCGAATCTCATGAGACCGCATCTGATGAGGCCCAGCCAAACAGTCCGAGAACGATCGGTGACTCACACGTCTTCGCTACATTCCCGCAGGCCAAAGGCAGGACTGGAAAGCCCGGGAGCGTATCAGTGCACGATCTTGCGGGCGCTGGAACTGCCAAAGGCCTATCGGGATGTATTTTTGCTGAGTGAAATTCAGGGCCACGGGTTGGCAGAGATCGCGGGCATGCTCGGAATCAGCATCGATACAGTGCTGGTGCGCTTGAAGCGCGCGCGGCATGAGATCGGTCATGGGGCGGATTCCGGCGCCAGGGAGCGTGGGTGATGGCCGCACTGGCGAATTCGCTGAGGCGAATCTGGTCCGCGAAAAACCGAGTCCCCCATCAAACCAGGTGGGGGACGGCCGGTTCAGTAGAGGCGGGCGCGGCAGAGGCGGCTGGCACGACCGAGGTTGGCCTGGTGTATGAGGCGGTGCGCGATGTGCTTGGGCTGGCGCGGCGAACGGCGCCGACGGTTTTCATAATTGCCTACAATCTTTTCCGGTAAGAGTCTTCCGCAAGTTTCTTCTATTTTTCTTTTCGTATTTTCCAAAACATTTAATCTGCACGCGGTGGAATTCCAGCTTGACTGACGGTTTCGCATCCGGCCGGCAGGTGTGTCTCTTGGAATTGAATTTGGGCGGAGGTTCGCTGCGGTGGGATGGTTTGTGGTTTCAGGAAAGCGGGAAGGGAGCGGCGGCGAGGACTTCTTCGCAAACAAAATGTCCCGAAGACCGCCGTAGCCGATTCCCCAATTTCGGTTCCGGCGGTCTGAAGACCCGAGCCTTCCCCCCGGATGCCCCGGGTCTTCCGTGTCGGGAATTTGTGGAGAAGAACGAAGTCGCCACACAGGCCGACTATCTCCCACGCATACCAAGTAGTGCGGGAGCGGAGGTTTTCGTTTCAGAAATAATTTCTAGTTTTTGGCGATTACTCGTAGCGGAGGGCTTCGACGGGTTCCATGCGGGAGGCTTTGAGGGCGGGCCACATTCCGGCGGTGACTCCCACGAAGGCAAGAATGACGAAGGCGGTGAGCATAACGCCGGTGGAGGTTTGCAGGATGATGTCGCCTTCGTGGTTGGCGGTTTTGTACATCGCGGAGTAGAGCGGCATGGGCGGGATGGCGTGCGCGAGCAGGACCGAGACGAGCATACCGACAAGGCCGGCGGCGAAAGTCAGGACCAAGGCTTCGACGAGGAACTGAAAGGCGATGTCGCGATTGCGCGCGCCCAGGGCTTTTCGAAGGCCGACTTCTTTGGTGCGCTCGGTGACGCTGACCAGCATGATGTTCATCACGCCGACGCCTCCGACTCCGAGGGTCAAGACACCGATGAAGCCGAGGATGAGGCGGAGGGCGATTCCGAACTGCTGAATATCTTTTACGTCCTCCACGGTGTCCCAATCGGGGCTGGACTTGTCGTCTTTGGGATTGAAGTTGTGGCGGCGGGCGAGAACTTCGCGGACCTGACCGAGCGCGGCTTTGTGCTGCTCGGGTGAGACGGGCTGGAAGACGATCATCTCGGGATCGCGAATGTCGTTGATATCGCTAAGACTCTCGAAGGGGAGGAAAACGTTTTCGTTGTCGGGGCCGTTGTTGGAGGAGTCCTGAATTTTGAGTTGGAGTTCGCCGATGACGTCCCAAGTCGCGCCGTTAATGGTGACGTGCTCGCCGACGGGATCGCGTCCGCCGAAAACTTTCTTGGCGGCGTTGGGGCCAAAGATGAGGACATGGCGGTGTTCGGTGAAATCGCTTTCCTCGAAGTAGCGTCCCTCGGCGATATTGAGCTTGCGCATTTCGCGGTAGGGATATTGCACGGCTTTGGATTGGACGGAGATGACCTTGTCGCCGTATTTGAAGGCGATGGGGTCGTCCCACTCGCCGCTGACGAGACGGACCAGGGGGGCTTCGTCGCGGATTGCCTGGAGGTCGTCGTACTTGAAGTGGATGCGCTTGCCGGCGCGCTGTCCTCCGGCCTGCATGCTGGTCTGGCCCTGCCAGACCATGATGACGTTGTTGCCGATGCCGACGAAGGCGGCGAGGACGCCGTTGCTGACGCTTTCTCCGTAGCCGAGTAGAAGGACGACGGTGGTGAGTCCCCAGACAATGCCCATCATGGTGAGGATGGAGCGGAGACGATTGCGGGCCAAGGCGTCCCAGCTTTGGAGGATGAGTTCTTTCAGGCGCATACGGATCTGAACGCAGAAGCAAAAGCAAAAGCAAAAGCTTTACCACAGAGGG
>Ga0070730_10004964_pt1 | contig 11556 bp, 9 predicted proteins | sample Coa_R1_3_FD_66447 | JGI IMG/M metagenome (GOLD analysis project Ga0070730, IMG submission 66447) | Surface soil microbial communities from Centralia Pennsylvania, which are recovering from an underground coalmine fire - Coalmine... | ecosystem: Environmental > Terrestrial > Soil > Unclassified ... | reverse complement strand
CTCACCAGAGTGCGAATAGAAGCCCGAGATGAAACCGCGAGAAGATAAAAGACGAAGTCACCATGGAAATACACGGCCAATACTTGACATAATCAGCCGTCTCATAGAAGCGCTTATGGGCGGCAGACGGCGAGACGCCGGCGCTACGGTTAGACTTCGAACCTTGACTCAGTTTGCCAGGAATTGTTGGGCTAGCCAGAGCTGCAACGTGCGCTGTTGGGGCTGAGCGATTTTCAGGAAGCGGACGCCGAGATTGCCGCGGCGATCGCGCCAGACGATTTCCGCCTGCGCTCTCAATCCGGACTTCGCACCTGGAAGTGCGAACGATACCTGCAGAGGGCCGGCGGTTTCTATAAACGACGGGGTGTAGACCTGCATGCCGCCCTGGCTCAGGTTGACCAGGTGTGCGTTCTTCGCGGTCTGGCCTTTGCACTTCAATGAAACGGGGAGTTCCAGCCCGGCGCGATGGTAGCGCAGGCGGCCGTCGAGAATCATATTGCGCGCGGCGGAAAGGGTGCGCACGGCCTGCTCGACGGAGATCGGTTTCTCGAACGCGAATAGCGCGCCGGTGTCATCCAGATTTCCGACTTTGCGCGGTCCGCCCATGATCACCAACGGTATTGAGCTCGCCTGCGTGTCGATGCTCTGCACTTCGCGCAAGAATTGATAGCTTCCATTGAGGTCGCAGTCGACGATGAGCGCATCGATTTTCGATTTGGAAAGCCGCGCCAGCGCTTGCTGCGGTTGGTTTTCAACGGCGACTTCCATTTGCAGGCCGCCGAGAATGCACTCCAGAACACTGACTTCCTGCCAATCGCGCGAGACCACCATCGAGGAAAGTGTCATGGGACAACTGTAGCTTCGGGGGTAATGAGGACGTAGATAACCAACGTAATGACGGGCTTCCGGCTCTGGGCTTGCGGAATCCGGGATTCCGGGTGATGCATTCTACATTCGCGTTTGGTGAACGGTCAGCCGACGTGACGCAGGCCCTGCACGATGTTGACGCGCGAGGCGCGATAGGAAGGAACGGCTGCGCTCACCAGAGCGACGAGGCCCGCGACTGGCAAGGATACGGCGAGCGTGGTGAGGGGAATCTTTAACAGCACGGCGAATGGTCCGGCCGCCCGGGCGTGAGCGAGGGCAAAGACTAACCCGTACGCCGCCAGCGTTCCGAACAACCAGCCGGACACGGTCAGCGTGGCGGCCTCCGCCAAAAACAAAATGCGTACGAGCCTGGGTGTGAATCCCAGAGAGCGCATCATTGCGACCTCGCGGGTGCGCTCGCGAATGGACATTGCAAGGGTGTTGCCCGAAACCAGCAACGTGGCAAACAACACCGCCAGACAGATGCTGAGAATGAACGCCTTTACATTGCCGAACATGGCGATCAGGCCGATATCGAAGGCTTGCTCCGCTTCGGTGCGCGTGGGCTCGGGAGAGTTGTGGAACATGGTGTCAACTTCCCGGGAGATGCGGCTTACGCTTTCCGGAGAATCCGCCTGGATCAGGTATAGCTGATCTTTAGCATAGTGCGCCGCTTGCTGCACGTAGGCCCAACGAAAATAGATGGCGCGCACGGGGAAGGGAGATTTGAAGGTGCCGCGCAGGTTCAGTTCAAGGGTTACGGGCAGTTGTCCACCTTGAATGGTGAGCCGGTCGCCCAGCTTCCAGTGATGTTGCTGAGCCAACTCGCTGCCCGCAATGGCTCCGGCGGGATCTTTCTTCCAGGCCGCGACTTGCTCGGGCGGAATCTGATATTCGGGGTAAGCATTTAGATATTCGTTGGGATCGGTGCCTATCTTGGAGAAGTCGTCGAGCGTGGCGCCTTTGTAATCGCTGTCGAAAAGGTTCAGGGGAATCACGTCCACGACGCCGGGGATGGATCGAATCTTGTCGCGATAGTACGAGGGCAGTGGAAGGGCCAGCGAGACGCGGTGACGGCAGACGATGTGGCGGGCGGAGACGGTGCTCCACGGGTCGATATAGAACGTGCGCCAGATGGTCATCGTCAGGGTGAGGAGCAGAAAAGAGAAGCCGAGACTGAGGATGGTCAAGATGCTGCGCCGCTTGCTTCGCCAGCAATTGCGCGCGGCAAGTTGCGCAAGGGTCATGAAAGGCCTATGAGTGGTAGACACCGCTGGAAGGTCATTTGTGCCGGTGGGGGAACTGGTTCAGGTTGGCGATATGAGCCAGGTCCATGAGCAAAATCGCCCTGTTCTCACCAGCCGACTAAGAAAGCTGCTGTATATTCATGGGGTGTACGGTGGGAATCCAGAAGAATCCCATGAAAACTAGAATCGCTATTGGCGCATTGGTCCTAGTGGGCCTAGCCGCGTTGGCGAGATATGGCGTTCCCGTAGCTAAGCGATATGTGGTCGTTTGGCAGATGGAGCATAAGGGCCTAGGAAAGTCAGCTCCGCTGCTGACGATCACCGATATTAGTGGCCGAGTGTTAGACCCTAATGGCTATAAAGGGAAGGTTGTTGTTGTAAACCTATGGGCAACCTGGTGCGCCCCCTGCGAGGCGGAAACGCCTGCCTTGACCAATCTCCAGAAGAAGTATGGTGACCAACTCACAATCGTCGCGTTATCGGTAGACGATGATCCGAGCGTTGTCCGGAAATTTTCCGACCAGTTTGAAATCAACTACCATGTGGCAATGCTGGATGAGAAAGCAGATCGCGCTTATGGCCAATTGCTCGGCCTTCCCGATTCTCGCGTTATTGGAAGAGACGGCATGATTAACGCGGCACTCCCTACGTCGGTGCTCTTCGACCGAACAGGGCACGTGGTACAAATCTATGTCGACTACACCGATCCGAGTGCATTAAGCAACGCCATTGCCAACCTGATTCCGAAAAGTTGATCGGGAACGTCAAGCACCACGCGACAGTTGGCGTTAACCGCCATATCACTCAAAATGCCCGGAGCAAATACATAACCTATGACTGACTGGTTCGCACGCCCCGTCCTACACGTGACCGACGTTGAGACCTCGCTCCGCTTTTACGTTGACCGGCTTGGCTTCACGAGCCCCTGGCGCTACGACGAGGATGGCAGAGCGCATGTCGCACAGGTCGATCGGCAGGGCTGCGCGCTGATCCTGGCTAACACGTGGCCGGAGAAGATTGGCAAGGGGTTGATGTTCATTTCGCTGAACGTCGAGCCGGCGACGCGCGAGGCCGCGGTCGCCGCGGTGGACGCGCTGCGCGCGGAACTCGAGGCCAAGGGCGTTCCGGTCAAGGAGGGTTCCTGGGGCTACCGGCTTCTGGTGGTCGATGATCCCGACGGCAATCAGCTCTTCTTCAACTATCCGGGCGGGACTGCATCCGGCAAGACTGCTAGGGATGAAGCGTAATCGTCCAGCCTCGTGTCGCCGGGACGCGCGACAACGGCGGCGGGGCTGGCTCAAGCGGTTCTGGCTACAAACGATCAGGCTTTTTTCAGTAAGCGGGTAATCCAAACCAAAATCACCGCGCCCACGAATGCGACAACGATGGAGCCGATCATGCCTCGGCCCGACCAGATTCCCAAAAGCCCAAAGACCCAACCACCCACGACGCCGCCGAGGATCCCGAGAATGATGTCAACGAGAATACCGTAGCCACCACCCTTCATCACCTTTCCTGCAAGCCAACCTGCGATCAATCCAACCACAATCCATGCGAGGAATCCCATGGCTATCCTCCTTGAGGCCGCCTTGAGAGGGCCGACCGAAATGTACACCTAGCCCAGTCAATGCTCAAGTGCATTGCCTCGCTGTAGATTGAACGGATACTGTTGCAAAGATTTCGCTTGTGACTTTCAGCACTGGCAAGGGTGATTCATGCTACAGACGCTTTTGCGGCCTTGGCATAATGTACTGGCGCATCACTTGGCGCTGCCAACCAGGTGAGTGCGGTCGAAAGGTCAGCTGCGCGAGGGGCGGTTTCCGATGCACGCGACTTTCAAAATCATGACTTCCTGCTCTATGGGCCGGCTGGGCATTCTAGCTCTCCTACTAGTTATGGCTCCTGCGTCCACTTACGCGCAGCAATATCCGCGCTGGGAGGCTTTTACCGGTTTTTCCTATGCGCACTTGAATCTCGGGCCGCAAACCGGGACATTCCTGCCCACCGACAAGAACTACTACGGAATACACGTGAACGGCAGTTTCAATCCCCGCAGCTATCTGCGAGTTATCTTGTGCGACTTTTCCGTTCAAATAGGGAGCACAGCAGCGGCGAATCTTTCACCGGAGAAAGCCGATGTTCGGACAAGCCAGGTGTTGTTCGGCCCCGAGTTCATCCGGCGCTCCAGGAAGTCAGCCGCTTTTGCCCACGCACTGATCGGCGTGACCAACACTCGGCTGGTCGGCACGATTGGTGGGGTGGACGTTGTTCCCGACATTGCGAACCGCACCAATCTGGCCTTCGGAGTGGGTGGCGGGCTCGATTTTCATCTCACCCGTCTGCTCGCGCTTCGCGCCATCCAGGCGGATTACATCCCCACGCGCTTGTCGGGATCGTGGGAGAGCGACTTCCGCGCGAGCACCGGCGTGGTCTTCACATTCGATTATAAAAACGTGCGGTGAGGCGCGCCCATGCTGGGGAGCACGGGGCGGAAGAGATTTTCAGGTGCGATTTGCGCCCTGGAGGCCGTGGGCTGGCGATCTGTTAAGCGAGAAACTCAAAGATGCGCTGGAACTGTAATCCAAGTTCCAGCGCATCGCAGGCTAGCGGCGCGCTTCAGTTGATATGAGTTCGGCTACGCCGACATGACGCGGCGCTGTGGCCGATTCTCGCGAATTGAGGCAACGCTCCGGCGAATGTTCAACCAGCCGTTGTCCTGGCAAAGGCGAAACAGATCGTACGAGTAAGGAATTTCGCCGGTGATGATCTCCTCTTTCCCTTGCTCATCCACCACGGAGAATGCAAGCTGCACCGGTTCGTCCGGCGAGTTCTGTTTAGTGAAGTGAACTAGTTTTACGTTGAGAGTTTCTTGCTCTTGCGATTGCACTGGCATTGTTACTCTCTTTTCCCTAGTTGGGATTCAATTCGATTGTAGGAGATGCTGCGCCGAATGAATCGCGAAGAAAAAAGAAATCTGTGAATACTGCGATGAAGGAGAAGAATTTTCCTACGGGATTCACCCGGTTCGCGCTGCTCGCGCGTAGTTTCGTGGATCGAACCGGCAAGCTGAGAGCGAGTTGCGAGTGTGGTCTCAAGCATCCGAGTGAGATCGCGCGTGGAAGTAACTCGCAATAATAAGCTTCGGAAGCTTTGAAGCTCGCGGTTTTAATCCCCGCGCGCTTTTCTGATTTGGGGCTGAGCTATTCTCAAACTGATGACTGGGTTACTTAGCGCCCGCGGCCTCTGCGAGCGGTTTCACAATCTCGTCCAAATAGGCCGGCGTTCCTTCCACGCGCTCCAGCGTTGGGTATCGATCGCCATCGTGATAATCCACATCCACCTCGGTCACGATGGTGTCGTTCTGCAGAATGAAGTGCATGGGTGCCGACCCAGTCTTGCTCTGCCGGATGGCGGCGTGCAGAGCGTCTTTCGAATAGACTCTGCCATTCACGGCCATGACTTTCTGACCGGGAATGAGCTTGGCCTTGTCTGCCGCGCTGCCCACGCGCACGTCTGAGATGGTGACGCCATCGTTATCGAACGCGATGCCGAGCGAGAACCAGACGTCCCTGCCAGAGCCTCGCGAGGCCATGCTGGCTTTCAGGTATTCGCTCGGTTTCTCGGTGTAAACCAACTTGTAACCTCCCTGCTCGATGCCTTCCGCGTTCACGCGCGGCTGAATGGCATTGACGCGGTCGTTCAAAAATCCGGCCCAGTCGTTTTTCACGACCTGGTTCAAGTCGTTCACGATCTCATTGAAGTCATAGGGCACCACCGTCGGAGTTGTGCTGCCGCCCTTGTTCAGGTAAACCGTCATGAAGTCGCGGAGGTTCTTGCTGTTGTTGGTGAGCTTGCGAATGGTCGTGTCCACATCCAGCCAGAGCAGGTTGCCCTCGGGATAATAGTCGGCACCTCGGCGCCAGTTCGCCCATGCGCTCCCGCCGCGTCCGAACGCCGAAGTCGCTAATCCCGAAATGGAGATCGCGGTGTCTCCAATGCTGCGCCAGGCTCGGCCCGTGGTGTTGTCCATGGTTGCGGCATCGATCGCTAGCTGCTCGCGATAATGTTGTGGAGAAATGGCGCCCGACCGCGGCGCCAGGATGTCACCCAAATAGTCCGTCAGTCCTTCGTACACCCAGAGCAATTCGCCTTTCATCGGGGTCGCGTAGTCAGGCGTCGCCAAGCCAGCAGGGCGTCGATACTTGCCGTTCCACGAATGGGTAAACTCATGCGGCAGAAGACCGCTGCCAATCATCTCGTCATCGTCGGTGCTCAGACCACGCTCGGGCAGACTGTTGTCAGAAGACTCGTGGTGTTCGAGCCCACCGCCTCCCATGGCTCCGCGCAGGGCGAGCAGAAAGTGATAGCTACGGTAATGCGGCGCGCCGTACATGGCCCACGCCTCATGGATCAAGCGGTTCCAATGATCGAGCACCGAGGGGCGAACCTGCGCGACCTCGGCGGAATCGCCGAAGACGTCAATGAAGTGCTTCGGAGTGAGCTCGGGAGCGAGGGCATACTCGTGGAAGTAGGCGCCAGCCATAATGGGCGAGTCCTCAAGCATCTCGACCGTAGTTGCGGCGTAGTGAACTGTGCCCCCCGCCGGATGCTGAGGATCATAAGGGGAGATCGGCGTCAGCGACGTACCGATTCCCCAACCCGTGGGAACCATCACCGACGCCTGAATGGGAATGTCGCGAACCGGAATGCCCGACGGGTACAGCAAGAGCCTCTCCCACTCGAGGACAGCGATGTTGGCGGTGACGTTGGTCGTGATGCAATCCAGATGGACATGGACGGAACTGACGCCTGGCGGGACGGTGAGGTGAAATTGATAAAGATCGATGTCATCACGCCGCCAAGGTAATGGCTTCCCGTTCGCCGTGAATACCACACCTGTGATGTCAGCCACTGGGCCGCTCGGACTATGATGCCCGGGAATCCATTTAGGGGTGATAAGTGCCAGCGGTCCCGCCGTCACCGGAATGTCAATCTCGGCGTGATACAACTTGCGCGGCGCCTCGGTGAGGTCCGCAGTAATCTGGATGGGGGTCTTCTGGGCAAATGCAAACGTTGCGACGAGGGCAAACAACCATGCAGACCTGGGGCTAGGCATAGGCAGCAGTTCCTTTACAGAAGAGGATTGAACGGATTGGGAGCCCGCAGCGTAGGGTAACAGAAATTCTCCGCAGGTTCTCGGGGAGTATGGCCATTCTGCGAACAGAACAGAAGATGAAGCGGCGTCGCGAATTTTTGAGGACGTGCTTGCTGGGCGGAGCAGTGCTTGGTGTTCGTCCCAGACTGCTCTGGAGCGGCGCGTCCTCTCGGGTTAACGCCGCCGCATGGGAGCGCATGCCCGAAATCCTGGCGCGTATCAAGCCGCCGAATTTTCCGGATCGAGACTTTGAGGTCACACAGTTCGGCGCGGCCGCAAACGGCCACGCCGACTGCACCGGCGCTTTCCAGAAAGCCATCGAGGCTTGTACCGCGGCGGGAGGCGGCCGCGTGATCGTGCCGCCCGGCGAATTTCTCACGGGCGCCATTCATCTGAAGAGCAACGTGAACCTGCACATTGCATTCGGCGCGACCGTACGTTTCACTCACGACCTCAGCAAATATCCTCTGACGTTCACCCGCTTCGAAGGAGTCGAATTGATGAACTTTTCGCCGTTCATCTATGCCTTCGAGCAAAACAATATCGCAGTCACGGGGCAGGGAACGATTGACGGCAATGCCGGCTGTGCCCATTGGTGGCCGTGGGCAGGGCTCCCGTCGCTCCTGTGGAAACATGGAACGAGTTGCGGATGGAAAGGCAGTCCGCATCAGGCAAACGACCGCAAGCGGCTGTTCGAAATGGCGGAGGAGGGGACTCCCGTAAAGGACAGGATCTTCGGGCAAGGGCATTACCTGCGGCCGCAGTTCATCCAGCCTTACGGCTGCCAAAACGTGCTGATAGAAGGCGTCACCCTGAAAAACTCACCGATGTGGGAAGTTCACCCCGTGCTCTGCCGGAACGTGACAGTCCGGGGACTGACGATAACGAGCCTCGGTCCGAACAATGATGGCTGCGATCCCGAGTCGTGCACCGATGTCCTGATCAAAGACTGCGTTTTCGATACTGGCGACGATTGCATCGCCATTAAGTCCGGGCGGAATGCCGATGGCAGGCGGCTGAGCGCGCCCTCGCAGAACATCGTGATCCAAGACTGCACGATGAAGGCGGGGCACGGTGGAGTGACAATAGGCAGCGAAATCTCCGGGGGCGTGCGCGACGTCTTCGTAGAGGATTGCCGGATGGGCGGTCCTCATCTGGATACTGCGGTGCGCATCAAGAACAATGCCATGCGCGGGGGCCTGATCGAAAACATCTACGCGCGGAAGATCGAGATCAGTGAAGTTGCTAATGCGGGACTTTCGATCGATTTCTTTTATGAAGAAGGAAAGCATGGCCGGTTCAAGGCGGTGGTCCGCGACGTCGATATCCGGAATATTGTCGTCCAAAAGGCGAAATACGCGCTCTACCTGCGCGGATTCCAGAGCGACCCGATCGATGACATTCACCTCACCGACTGCAACTTCAAGGCGGTCGAGAAACGGAATGTTATCGAAAATGTGAGGGGACTTGAACTACGCGATGTCCGAATCAATGGAAAGCTGGAAGAGGGGGCGCAATAAAAATGGGCGATCCTCTCGCCCGAGTACAACACCCCCGTCCCTCAGATCTTGCTGAGGGCGCAAATATCAAAGCCGCGATAAACAACAAATAGCCATCGGGCCTAGGGCACATGCCCACCGAACCGCTCAACGGCAACTTAGCAACAGCTTACCGACCAAACATAATCTCCTGCCGAATCCGTAAGTAAATGTGATTCCACATACAGTAGACAGTGATCGATATCACAGGGTAGGTCGAACTATTACGGAGTGATGCATTTGTGAAACGGTCTCCTAATAACTGTGATTTAAATCACCATGAGTAACGATTTAACACATCGTAAAACTATGTAGAATAACGATTTTCTTCTTGACAGTCGCGATAGGCAGGATGTAACACGGTAGGTCGGTGTTGTGCTCTCTTGTGACGCCGTCGAAGTGTGTTGAGTCTCATACGCAAATTGGAGGCGCATAAATGAATTTACCCTCATCTAATTTTGTCGAGGGTTACTGCCGTAGTTTTAAAAGAAGTAACTATCGACTATTACTTACTCTCTTAATCTTACTAACTGTCTTCACTTCTATTTCCTTAGCCCAGGAAGCAACCATCGTGGGTGCCGTGACGGATTCGACCGGCGCAGCGGTGCCGAATGCGTCGATTGTAATTACGAATACCGATACTGGAATCAGCCGCACGATCACGAGTGCGGACGACGGCCAGTATGTCGCTCCCGACCTGCACATCGGCCATTACTTGATCCGCGCGCAGGCGTCGGGATTTAAGGTCGCCGAGCGCAAGGATCTTTTGTTGCAGGTGGGAGATCGAACCCGAGTTGATTTCAGCTTGCAGGTCGGTAACACGCAAGAGACCATCACCGTCGAGGCCAATCCAGTGGCGGTGCAAACCGAGTCGGGCGAGGTCAGCAGCGTGGTTACAGCCCAGCAGGTCAGCGATCTTCCGACCAATGGACGGACGCTGTACAACCTGTACTCCTTGACGCCAGGCGCAGTCAGCCTGCAGGGAGACAACATCAGCCCAACCGCAGTAAGCGGCGACAACAACGTAAGCATCAACGGCCAGCGCATGGGACACAACCTGCTGCTGATCGATGGTGGCGAGAACCTCGATCGCGGCGGCAGCCAGGCCAGCGTCGCGCCATCGCTCGAGTCAATTGGCGAGTTCCGAATTAACACCTCGAACTACAGCGCCGAATATGGCATGTCCGGGGCGTCAACGATCACGCAAGTGGTCAAGTCCGGGACCAAGCAGTATCACGCGGACGCGTGGTGGTTCGGCCGCAACGACGCGCTCGATGCGCGCAACTACTTCAATCCGGCTCCGGCCAAGGTGGCGGAACTCCGCTACAACCTGTATGGCTTCAATGGCGGCGGCCCGGTTGACTTCTGGAAGTCCGAGCACAAGACGTTCTTCTTTTACAACATGGAGTGGCGCAGCCTGATTCAGGGACAATTGCTGAATCAGCCGGTCCCGCCCGCCAGCGCGTATCCGAATGCGGCAGGAGATGCAGTGCTGCCGACCAGCTACAACGGCAAGGCGTTGGATATTGTAGTACCGACAGGAATTCACAATTTCGGCGCAAACTGCTCCTCGGCGGTGCAGGGCACCCTGCAACCCGGGCAGCCTTTCCCCAACAATACAATTCCTGCCTGCCTGATCGATCCCAATGCAGCGCTGTTGCTGACTGCAGGTGGGACGTACGGGGGCATCTTCCCAAAGCCGACCAGTGGAGCTAGTTTCATCGGCGGCAATAATGTGCCCACCAAGGTCCGCGAGGAAATTGTTCGCGTGGATCATCAAATCAACAGCAAGTTCTCGATATTCGGACATTTGGTGTCCGAGCAAATTTCGCAGAACTACGGCAATACGATGTGGAGCGGCGACAACGTTCCCAGCATCGGCAATACGTTTGGCAATCCGGCATATAGCGCCGTGGTTCACCTGACACACATGATCAATCCGACGCTGCTGAATGAAGTTGCATTCAACTACGATGGCAATCGCATTCACATTCTGCCGCAGGGCTTGGTGTCGGCGCCTTCCGGCTTCCAATTCAACCGCTTGTTCTCCGGACCGAACGCCAGCAACCGCATTCCGTCCATCAACTTGAACGGCATTACGGGAGCAAACTACACGTCGAACTGGACTCCGTGGAACAATGCCGCGAATGATTATCAGATTCGCGACGACGTCTCCTGGACCAAAGGTGCGCACCAGTTCAAATTTGGCTTCAGCTGGATGCTCTACAAGAAAGTGCAATCCTGGTTTGCCAACACACAGGGCAACTTCAACTTCAACGGCTCGTTCACCAGCCCTGCAGGATGCGTGGGCGATTCGACGCTGAGCTGCGGGTACGATTTCGCAGATTACCTGATGGGGTACTCTCAGCAGTACACGGAGAACGCGGTTCAATCGACCGGCAAATGGAACAACGTCTCTTACGGCGCATATGTGCAGGACAACTGGCGTGCAACCCACCGGCTCACGCTGAACCTGGGATTGCGTTGGGACGGAATGCCGCACACGTACGAGGTGAACCATCAGTCGGCGAATTTTTATCCGAACCTTTACAATCCGGCGAATGCTGCGATTATAAATAGCAACGACGGCAGCATCTGCACGGCTGCGGGCACCTACTGCACGGGCGCTACCCCAGCGGCTGCATTCGGCACCAGCCCGAATCCGATTCTGGCGGGATTGCAGTTCTACACCAATGGCATCGGAATCGGCGGCGTGAACGGAATTCCCAAGGGACTGGTCAATAATCCC
>Ga0070730_10004963_pt1 | contig 11556 bp, 4 predicted proteins | sample Coa_R1_3_FD_66447 | JGI IMG/M metagenome (GOLD analysis project Ga0070730, IMG submission 66447) | Surface soil microbial communities from Centralia Pennsylvania, which are recovering from an underground coalmine fire - Coalmine... | ecosystem: Environmental > Terrestrial > Soil > Unclassified ... | reverse complement strand
GGCGCCGGCGACCGGATTGCCCAGTCCATCACGGGCGGTGACGGTCACCGTCGATCCCGCGCCTCCCGCCGTGATCGGGGACGTGGCGGACACCGTGGTCTGCGAGGCGGAGACCGCGCCCGCGGTGACGTTGAACGTGGTACTCGTGGCGCCGGTGAGGGCATTGGACCGTGCCGTGAGGGTGTACCCGGTGCCGGCCTTGTCGAGCGTCAGGCCGACATGCGAGCTCGCTCCTGAGACGCGAGCGACGACCGTGTCGCCCGACAGCGTCGCCCCGCCGGGGTTCGTTCCGATGCGGATCGTGTCGGTCCCGGCGGTGGCCGCGACGTTGCCATTGGCGTCGAGAGCCGTGACCACCACGGCCGGTGCCATGGCCGCGCCCGCCACCACGTTGCTCGGCTGAGCGGTGAAGACCAGGTGCGTGGCGTGGCCGGCGGTGACGTTGAAGGCCGCGCTGGTCGCGCCGGTGATTCCCGTCGCGGCGGCGCCCAGCGTGTAACCGGTGCCGGCCTTGTCGATGCTCAGACTCGTGAAGGCCACGCTGCCGGCGGACGCCGTCTTGGTGGACGTGCCCGAAAGCGTTCCGGCCCCCGGATTGTTGGCGATCGTGAGGGTCACCGAACCGGCGAATCCGGTGGCCGTATTGCCGAACTGGTCGATCGCTCCCACCTGAATGGTCCCAAGGGAGCCACCCGCGGTGTCACTCACCGGCTGGGCGGTGAACGTCAGGGCCGCAGCCGCGGCGGGAGTGATATCGAAGCCCGCGGAGGTCGCGCCGGTCAGGCTGGTCGCGGCAGCGGTCAACGTGTAGCCGGTCCCGACCTTGGTGAGACTGAGATCCGAGAAGTTGGCCATCCCCGCGGTGGCGGTGATCGCCGTGGTGCCTTGCAGGGTCGCGCTTCCGGGATTGTTGCCGATGGCCACCGACACCGACCCGTTGAACCCGGTCGCCGTGTTGCCCGCGGCGTCCTGGGCCGTGACCTGAACGGCGGGAGCGATGCTGGCGCCCGCGGCGCTGGCCGAGGGCTGCACGGTGAAGGCCAGCTTGGTCGCGGCACCCGGGGTGATGTTGAAGCCGGAGCTCGTGGCGCCCGTCACGCCGGTTGCCGACGCACTCAAGGTGTATCCGGTGCCCACCTTGTCGATCGACAAGCCCGAGAAGGTCGCCACGCCGGACACCGGGGCCTGGCCGGCGCCCCCCGTCAAAGCACCGCCGCCCGCGTTGTTGCCGATAGCGAGTGAGATGGCGTTCGCGAAGCCGGTGGCCACGTTGTCACTCGCGTCGAGTGCCGTAACGGTGACCGCGGGCGCGATGGCGGCCTGGGACGCCGCGCTGGTCGGCTCCTGCGAGAACACCAGGTGTGTCGCCGCGCCCGGCGTGATGTTGAAGGCCGCGCTGGTGGCCGGAGTCGGGCCGGTGTTCGAGGCGGTCAGGGTGTATCCGGTCCCCGCCTTGTTGATGCTGATGCCGGGGAAGCTCGCGACGCCGCTGATCGCCGGGACCGTCGTCGTTCCCGAAATCACGCCGCCACCCGCGTTGTTCGCGATGGTGAGCGTGATGTTGCCGGTGAACGAGGTGGCCACGTTTCCGTGGGAGTCGAGTGCGGCCACGGTGATGTCAGGGCTGATCGCCGCGCCGGCGACGGCGTTCGTCGGCTGCTGGGTGAAGGCGAAGTGATCAGCGGCGCCAGGGGTCGCGGTGGCGGTGAAGGTGACCGGACTCCCCGACAGGCCCGTCGCCGTCGCCGTGAGCGAGTTCCCACCGGCCGTATTCCCCAGCGTCCAGCTCGTGACCTGCGCGACACCCGCGGCGTTCGTGAGCACGGCCGTGGTCGGATCCACCACGCCGCCGCCACCCGCCACCGCGAACGTCACCGGCACACCCGGAACCGGGTTGTTGTTCACGTCCTTGACGATGACCGAAGGTGCGATCGTCACCGCGGTGCCCACCGTCGCGGACTGGGCGTTCCCGCCGTTCAGGCCGATGTTCTGCGCGGCGCCGGGGTTCACCACCACGGTCGCGGTCTGCGTGACGTCGACCCCGTTGATCTTCACGCTCACCGTCTTCGACTCAGCCACCGTGGACGCGATCGTCCCCGTCGCGACGCCGCCGGCGTCCGTGACGGACGCGGGTTGGGTGAGGGTGTTTCCCGTGCCCGTCGCCGCGAGCACGACCGTCGCGCCCGCGACCGGATTTCCGTTGCCGTCACGGGCGGTCACCGTCACCGTGGAAGCCGCCCCACCGGCCGTGATGGGTGACGTCGCGCTCACCGTGGACTGCGCGGCTGATACCGCACCCGAAGTCACGTTGAATCCGGTGCTGGTCTGGCCGGTGAGCCCCGTCGAGGACGCGGAGAGCGTGTAGCCTGTCCCGCTCTTGTTGAGGGACGCGTTGGCGAAGGTGGCCACGCCACTCACCGCCGCGACGTTTGTGACCGACCCCGACAGGGTGGAGGACCCCGGGTTCGACGCCAGGGTCAGGCTGACGGGGTTCGAGGCCGCCGTCACGAGGTTCGAGAAGGCGTCCAGGATCTGCACCGTGATGGCCGGAGAGATGGAGGCGCCGGCGACCACGTTCGTGGGCTGCTGGACGAAGCTCAACGACGCCGCCGTGGCCGGATTCACGAGCACCGAAGGCTGCTGGGTGATCGTCACACCACCCACCGTCGCCGTCACCGTCTTGCTCTCGGCCACCGTGGACGAAAGGGCGCCCGTCGCCACGCCGTTCGCATTCGTGGGTGCTGCGGGGTTGGTGACCGTATTGGCGGTCCCTGTCGCCCCGAGCGTGACCGTCTTGCCCTTGATCACGTTGCCGAACTGGTCGCGCGCCGTGACGGTGATCGTGCTCTGACTGGAACCGGAGGACGCCGTGATGGGACTGGTCGCCGTGACGCTCGTCTGCGCCGCGCTGACCGCGCCGGGGACCGTGAAGGCCGTGAACGTGACCGGGGACGCGACGCCCGTCGCCTGCACCAGTTGCGTCGAATCCACCGGGCTCATCGCGGTGCCCAGGGTCCAATGGGTGGACGCGACGCCGCCGGCGTTGGTGTGGGACGTGGTTGAATCCAGCGTGCCGCCACCGTTCAGCACCGACCACGAGATCGCGACCCCCGGCACGGGGTTGTTGAGCGCGTCTTTCACGATCACCGAGAGGGGCACGGGCAGGGTCACCCCAACGGTGTCTTTCTGGAGATCGCCGCCGTTCGCGGCCATCTGAGTCGCTCCCCCGACCTGCGCCGTCACCGTGAAGGTCACGGCGGTGGGCGTGCCCGCGAGGGTGGCGGTCGCCGTCGTCGTCTCGGTGCCCGGTGACCCGCCAAGGGTCCGCGTGGCCTGGGCATGTCCGGTGGCGTCGGTCACGTTCGTGGTCGGCGATACGGAGCCCCCCGATTGCGCCGCCCACGTGATGGTCACGTTGGGGACCGGATTCCCGTTCGCGTCGGTCACCAGGACGTCGTGCGGCGTCGCGAGCGTGGTCGCCACCGGCCCGACCAGGCTGTCGCCTGAGAACTTGGCGATGTGGGCGGCGGCACCGACCTTCGCGGTGTCCACGAACGTGAGGGGCGACCCGGTCAGTCCGGTCGAGGTCGCGGTCATGCTGTCTGGCTTCGCCGTGGTACCGAGCGTCCACGAGCCCACCGTGGCGATGCCGGACGCATTGGTGCTCTGGCCCGCGCCCGTGAGGCTTCCGTTGGCGCCCGCCGAGCCGGGGAGGGCAAAGGTGACCCCGACGCCGGAGACTGGATTCCCGCTCTGATCGGTGACGATCACCGACGGGGGAATCCCGACAACCGATCCCGCTGTCGCCGCTTGATGATTCCCGCCATTCACCGCGATCTGTGTTGCCGCCCCGGCCGACAGGATCACCGCGCCCGAGCTCACCGCGGTGAGCCCGCTCGCCGTGAACGCCAAGGTCCGGGAGCCGACCAGTCCCGTGATCTTCAAGTCGGTGAAGGACGCCTGACCGGTGGAGCCTGTGAGTGCCGTGAGGGTGCCACCGAGCGTCCCGGCGCCGGTGCCGATCGCCGCCGTGACCGTCGTGCCCGACTGACTCACCGGGTTCCCGACGGAGTCCTGGATCTGGATCACGGGCTGCTGTGTGAATGCGGCGCCATTCACGGCTGCCGCGGACGGTTGCGTCGCGATCCCGAGCTTCGCGGCGGTGCCGGTGAGGACGTTGAACGTCGTGCTGGTCGCGGCGGCGAGCCCCGAGGCCGTGGCGCCGAGCGTGTAACCGTTGGCGGCCTGCGCGATGCGGAGTCCGGGGAAGGAGGCGACCCCCGAGACCGCGGACACCGCGGAGGTCCCCAGCAGCGTCCCACCGCCAGGGTTCGTGCCGATCGCGACGGTGACGGTGCCGGTGAACGACGTCGAAACGTTGTTGTTCGCGTCCAGCGCGCTCACCTGAATGCTCGGCGCGATCACCGCTCCGGCTGTTGCGCTGCTCGGCTCCACGGAGAAGACGAGGTGCGTGGCGCCACCCGAGGTGACCGCGACCGTGTCCGTCTGCGTGATGGCCACGCCCCCGATGGTGGCGCTGACCACCTTGCTCCCCGCGGCCGTGGAAGACAACGCGCCCGTCGCGATCCCGCTGGCGTCCGTCGGGGAAGGGGGCTGGGTGACGGTGTTGCCGGTGCCCGAGGCCGCGAGGACGGCGGTCAGGCCGGAGATCGGGTTGCCGAACGCGTCGCGGGCCGTCGCCGTGATGACGGAGCTTCCGCCGCCGGCGGCGATGCTCGTGGGCGAAGCACCCAGCGTCGATTGCGTGGCGGAGATGGCGCCGGGGTCGACCGTGACCGTGGCCGTCTGATTCACCAGCACGCCGCCCACCGTGGCACTGATGGTCTTCGTCTCCGCCTTGGTCGACGTGATCGAACCGGTCGCGAGCCCGGTCGAGTCGGTCACGGCGGCCGGCTGGACGAGCGTATTGCCGGTGCCGGTGGAAGCCAGGACGACGGTCGCTCCGGCGACGGGGTTCCCGTGGCTGTCGCGCGCCGTGACGGAGATAGTCGAGCCGGTTCCACCCGCCGTGATGGTACCGGGCAGGGCGAGGACCGTCGACAGCGTGGCCGAGACGGATCCGGCGGTGATGGTGAACGGATTGGACCGGGCCCGCGTCAGTCCGGTGGCCGTCGCCGCCAGCCGGTAGCCGACGCCGGCCTTGTCGATCGTCAGCGTTGAGAACGTCGCGGCGCCGGCCACGGCGCTCACGCCGGTCGTGCCCCCGAGCACGCCGCCACCGGGATTCGAGTCGATCGCGGCCGTCACGAGCGCGTGGTACGTGGTATCGGTGTTGCCGAAAGCGTCCTGAGCCGTCACGACCGCGGCGGGGAGGGTGCCGCCCGCGCTCGTGCCCGTCGGCTGGGTAGTGAACGTGAGTTGCGTGGCTGCGCCGGGACGGACGTCGAACGTGGCGCTGGTCGCGCCCGTGAAGCCGGTGGCGGCCGCTGCAAGCGTGTACCCGGCTCCCTCATGGTGGAGCACGACGCTCGAGAAGGTCGCCTTGCCGCCCACCGCCGGCACTGAGATCGTCCCGCCGAGTGTGTCGGACCCGGGATTGGCGCCGAGGCTCAGCGTGACCGTGCCCGTGAAGGACGGGACGGTGTTGCCGCTCGCGTCCTGTGCGGTGACTTCGATGGCCGGGGCAATGGCGGCTCCGGCCACCGCCGACGACGGCTGGACCGTGAACGCGAGCTTGGTCCCGGTGCCGGCACCGACGTTGAAGCCGTTGCTCGTCGCTCCCACCGCGACGCCCACGCCGGCCGCGGTAAGCGTGTAGCCGGTGCCGGTCTTGTCGAGCGTAAGAGTGGAGAAGGTGGCGACCCCGCGCACGGCAGCCACCGTCCTGGTCCCACCCAGGGTCGCGCTGTCGGGGTTCGCGCCGATCGCGACCGTGACGTTGCCGGCGTAACTCGTGTCGACGTTGCCGAGCGAGTCCTTGGCGGTGACTTGGACGGGCGGAGTAATGGTGGCCCCGGCGCTCGTATTCGTCGGCTGAACCGTGAAACTCAGGTTCTGCGCGTGGGCCGGAAGCACCGTGACCGTCGCGAGGTGGGTCAGAGTCTGACCACCCGCCGTCGCCGTGATCGTCTTCACCCCCACGACTTTCGCGCTCACACTGCCCGTCGCCACCCCCGACGCATTCGTCGGTGCGGCCGGTTGCCGCAGCGAATCACCCGCAGCCGTGTCGGCCAGGGTCACGGTGACGTTCGGGACCGGGTTGCCGAGGGGGTCTTTCACGGTGACGGTGATGGTCGAGAGGCTGTCCCCCTTCGAGGCATGAATCGTCGTGGGGGCCGCCGCCACGGTGGACAGCGTGGTCGAGATCGCGCCCGAAAGGACGTTGAAGAGGCCCGACTGGACGGCCAGGGCGGGGGAGACGAGGGTCGCGCGGAGGCGGTAGCCCACGCCGGACTTGTCGAGCGAGAGTCCGGGGAAGCTCGCGACGCCGGCGACGGCGGCGACCGTCGCGGTTCCCGAGAGCGTCGCCCCGCCCGGGTTGGAATCGATCGTGATGGTGATCGAGTCGTGGAAGCTCGCCAAGGTGTTGCCGAGGGAGTCACGCGCGGCGACCTGGATCGTCGGGTGAATCGGGGCGCCCGCGGTGTCTACCGACGGCGACGCGACGAACACCAGCTGCTGCGGTGTGAATGCTTCCTTGAAGTCGGCCGCCGACTCGGCATTCCCGCCGAAGGACAGCCACCCGCTCGATCGTCCCGACTGGCTGACTTCGCGGGCCTGCCAGTGATACGTGACGTTGTCGGCGAGGACGGTGCTCGTCACCTGGATCGTGGATCCGGGGGTCGCCTGGGTGCTGGCGACCGTCGCGACGTTCGTGAAGGCCGTGCCGACCGGTTCGTACTCGACCTCGAGGCGCACCGGCTCACCTTGCGTGGGGTCCGTGACGAGCCCGGAGAAAATCAGCGTCCGGGTGACGTTGGTCGCTCCCACCGCGAGGTTCGTCACCCCGTCGGACTTCAGTTGCTTCAGTGCCGACGGCTGCGCGAGGGAATTCCCCAGGACGAAGTCCGCCGCCGTGTCCGGGTTGCCGCCATACGAGAGCCACGGCCCCACGCGACCCGTCTGATCGACGCTGCGGGCGCGCCAGTGATAACTGGAGTCGTCCAGGAGACCCGCGACCCGGACGAACGCCGACTGTCCATTCTTGACGGGCGCGCCGATGGTGGTCGCGGTGCCCGTGAAGGCGAGGCGCTTCGGTTTGGCTTCGACTTCCAGACGCAGTGAGTCGGGGCGATCGGGGTCGGACACGATGCCGCTGAAGACGAGTGCGTTTTGGGAAACCGTGTCCCCGGTATTCACGGTGGTCACCGAGTCGCTCAGCAGCTGCGTGAGGCTCGTCGGAGCCGCGGGTACCCGGGGGAGCGACAGCGTGAGGGTGAAGGCGCCCGAGTCGGTGGTGGTGTTCGTGGTGACTTCCACCACGTAGCTCCCGGTGCGCGGGAGCCGTTGGTAGAAGAGGCACGGATCGCCGCCCACGCCGGCGCAGGATCCGCTCTCGGAATACGAGGGCTTGGAGAGCGTGGTGGTGGAATCGAGCACCAGGTATCCCGCCGGTGCGGTCAGCTCGAGCGAGACCGAGTCTCCGGCGGAGCCGTTGAACGAGTAGAGCGCCGCGGGGTGGTCCGAGCGGTGCGGCGCGCCGCACGACGCCGCTCCAACTGTCCCGGTCACCTGCGTGCCGACCGTGATCGGTGTGACGACGCATGGTTGGACCGTGAACTGCACCGGGACGCGGAGCTCGCCCTCGGTCGACCCGGATCCCGTGACCACCACCGTGTCGCGATAGGTGCCGGTGGCGAGCCCGGTGGGGACGAAGGTCAGGGGGAGGGTGTCCGGCGCGGTCCCGGTGGCGGCGCCGAGGTGGAGCCAGGCTGAGTTGTGGGCGGTGGCTGCCGTCCAGGTGATGCGGCCGGTGGCGCCGTTACTGACGACCAGCCGCTGGAGCCGGGGGGCCGTTGAGCCAAGTGGTGCGGAGTCCGCCAGGGCGAGCGGGTTGAGCGTCAGGACCCCGCCGGTGGGAGGGCCGATGAGCTTGTCGACCTTGCACTGCGTGATCAGAAGCGCCGCGGCAACGACGGTTCCAATGGACAGGTAGGGGGACAGCCGTTTCCAAGGCATCCCTTTCATCTGTAGAGAAACCCGTGCCGCAACGTGGCCCGATCGAGTGTGATGGGACACGCGCCGTAAAGGCACCGCTGTGGCAGGGACACTGTCGCAGGGGCGCAGCAAAGGGAACTACTAGGGCGCATAAGGCCTGAAAGCTACGGGGGTTGGAGGGGCGTCGGGAGGGAGGGAATTAGGTGGGTTTCATGGCAAAGTTCGGGCGGCTTTGCCACTTTGGGTCCTAACTCCGTGACTCTTTCCCCTCGACGTCACCGCATCGCGACGGCCGCGGCCGTGCTGCCCATCCTCTTGGGCTCGGGGGCGCTCATCGGTTGGCTGTTCGACTTCTCGGCGCTGACGAGTGTCTTCCCGGGTTGGCCGTCGATGAAAGTGAACACGGCGCTCGCGTTCGTCCTCTCGGGTGTGTCGCTCTGGATCTCGATCTCGCCCGGCGCCGGGTACCGAACCAGGCTCGCCGGCGAGGCGTGTGCGGTGGTGGTCGGGCTCATCGGCCTGCTGACGCTCCTGGAGTACGTTGCTGCACGCGACTTCGGCATCGACCAGATCTTCGTTCAAGATCTGACGACGCGCTGGTCTCCCGGGCGCCCCGGGGTGAACAGCGCGTTGCAGTTCCTGGTCCTTTCGCTCGCGCTGCTGCTGGGCTCGTCGAACCGGTTGTCCCCCTGGCTCGCCGAATCCTTCGGACTCATCGTCATCCTCGGCGCGTTCACGGTATTTCTGGGCTACGTGTACGATGCGGCCGAGCTGACGAACGACGCCTCGTTGACGCAGATGGCGCTGCACACCGCGATCGGATTCATGGCCTTGGGGACGGGCGTCCTGGCGCGGGACACGTCGGGGCCGGTCATGCGGGTGCTGACGAGTGCCGGCCCCGGGGGGTCGCTCGCGCGGAAGCTCTTGCCGCGGCTCATCGTCCTGATCGTCGTGATAGGCGCCTTGCAGCTCGCCGCGGAGCGAAAGGGGTGGTTCGGTCTCGAGCTGGGGCTCTCGCTGTTCGTGCTGATGACCACCATCGCGATCACGTTCGTGACCGTGCGATACGCGCGGGTGATCGATGAAGCAGAGGCAAGCCGCATGGATGCTGAGCTGAAGCTCCGCGATGCCTTCGCGCAGGTCCGCACGTTGGCGGGCACCGCGGAGAAGAGCCGGGAGGCCGAGCGCACCCGGATCGCGCGGGAAATCCATGACGAGTTGGGGCAGGCGCTGACCGGGGTAAAGATGGATCTGGCCTGGGTCCGGTCGCGGCTCCCTCAAGACGGGGCGATCCAGGAGCGCTTTGACGCCATGGGCGAGCTGCTCGAGGACGCAGTCCAGATCGGGCGGCGAATTTCTAGCGATCTTCGGCCGGGGGTGCTCGACGACCTCGGTCTCGTCGCCGCGCTGCAGTGGCAGGCGCGGGAGTTCACGAAGCGTACGGGGATCGCGGTCCGCGTCGATGCGCCGGAGGACGTGCCCGTGCCCGATGAGCGCGCCACGGCGGCGTTCCGGATTTGCCAGGAAGCGTTGACGAACGTGTCCCGGCATTCGGGGGCGACGCGGGTCCAGATCGAGGTCACGGGGCACGACCAAGCGTTGAGTCTGGTGATTCGAGACAACGGCAAGGGCTTCGAGATGACGCAGAAGGAAGGTTCGTTCGGCCTCCTGGGCATGCGCGAGCGAGCCGAAACGTGGGGTGGGAAGGTGCGCGTCGAGAGCGCGGTCGGCGCCGGCACCACCGTGACCCTCAGTCTTCCTTTGGGAGAGGCGACCGCCTGATGATCCGCGTGATGTCCGTCGACGACCACCGCATCGTCCGTGAAGGTGTGACGCGCCTGCTCGAGGAATCTCCCGATATCCGGGTGACGGCACAGGCGACTTCGGGAGCGGGAGCGCTGGACCAGCTCACCAAGAAGCCGGTCGACATCGTGCTGCTCGACGTGGCCATCCCTGGCACCAGTTTCGTCGAGACGTTGAGGGACCTTCGCGAGCGCTTCCCCAAGATCAAGGTGATCGTGTTGTCGGGACATGCCGAGGAGGAATACGCCGTGCGGGCACTCAAGGCCGGGGCGTCGGGCTACGTCACCAAGGAGCATTCGTCCGAAGAGCTGATTGCCGCGATACGGAAGGCGCATGGCGGGGGCACGTATGTCAGTGCGGAGTTGGCCGAGCGGTTGGCGCGGGAGATCGGCGGCCTCTCGGTGAGCCCTTCGCACGAGGCCCTGTCCGACCGGGAGCACGAGGTGCTGCGCCTCTTGGGAAAGGGCCGGAGCGTGAAGGAAATCGGGGCCGATCTGGAGCTTTCGCCCAAGACGGTCAGCACCTACCGGACCCGCCTGCTGGAAAAGCTTGGATTGAAGACCACGGCTGATCTCATTCGTTACGCCGTGGAACACAAGATGTAGGACGGAGACCGACAGACTCTCTTCCTCACGCCGCACACCGCAGTTCCGCACTTCCTGATACAGCCTCGACGCCGCCACCCGTATTCTGATCCCCGTCGGACTGACGTGACTCGCAAGCCAGAGGTCAAGGTGAGCCGGATCGTGATCGTCGAAGACTCGGACGTGGTCCGGAAGCGGTTGGAGGAGCTCCTGGGGTCGGTACCCGGGAACGAAGTGGTCGGGACGGCGGAGGGGGTGCAGGAGGCCCTGGAAGTGATTTGGCGGACCCTCCCTGACGCGGTGATCCTCGACCTCCGGTTGAAGGATGGCAGCGGGATGTCGGTGCTGGAGCTGGTGAAGAAGACGCATCCGGAGATGACGGTGGTAGTGCTGACGAACCATGGGACGGATGAACATCGGGTGAAGGCGTTGGGTCTGGGCGCCGACCGATTTCTCGATAAAACGGCGGACTTTGATCAGATCCCGGCCGCCGTAACACAGTGAACCGGGATACGAGTCTCTCTCACTTTCTGGAGGCAGGTATGAACCGCAAGGGCTTCACGCTGATCGAGCTGTTGATCGTGGTTGTCATCATCGGCATCCTGGCCGCGATCGCGATTCCGAAGTTCGCCAATACCAAGCAGAAGGCGTATGCGGCGTCCATGAAGTCGGATCTCCGCAACCTCGTGACGGCTGAGGAGGCGTACTTCTCGGATTCGCTCAAGTACGTCGCCACGACCAGCTGCACGAACCCGCCCACCGCCGGCACCGCCGCGTGGTGCGCGACGACGGGCAACACCCTGGGAACGGTCACCACCGGTACGGGTACGCAGGCTGGGTGGACCGCGAGCATCACGAATATCAACACCCCGACGTCCTGCGCGATCTACATCGGCGCCGTGACGCCGACCGCCCCGGCGACGAGCGCGTCCGCCGAAGGCGCCCCGGTCTGCAAGTAAGAACTGGACGTCTAGACGTCTAGACGGCTAGTCGGTTGTGCAGGACCATTTGACCCCCGGGCCGACCCTAAGCGGCCCGGGGGTCGATGGCA
>Ga0070730_10004962_pt1 | contig 11556 bp, 8 predicted proteins | sample Coa_R1_3_FD_66447 | JGI IMG/M metagenome (GOLD analysis project Ga0070730, IMG submission 66447) | Surface soil microbial communities from Centralia Pennsylvania, which are recovering from an underground coalmine fire - Coalmine... | ecosystem: Environmental > Terrestrial > Soil > Unclassified ... | reverse complement strand
CACGCGGGCGACACAGCCTATTTCCCTGGCTTCAGCGAGATCGGACGCCGGCTTAATCCCGAACTCGCGCTGCTTCCGATCGGCGCCTACAATCCTCCGCAATTCCGCAACGTCCATGCGAATCCCGCCGACGCGATGCGCGCCTTCCAGGATCTAAAGTCGCGGTGGATGGTTCCGATGCATTACGGCACGTTCCGCCTCTCGCACGAGCCAGTCGACGAGCCTCTGCAGTTGCTGGACGAAGAAGCCCGCGCGGCCAACGTTAAAGACCGCGTCGTGGTGCTGGAAGAAGGCATCACAAGATTCTTCTAAGGGCATCGATTCCTGCCTGAGTTCGATGACGGACTTCCCATACAAGACAGAGACGTTGGTTCATCCCTGTTTCGAGATGTTTCGTCACTGATTTACGCGGCTCTGCTTCAGCGGCACGCTCGCACGAAATCAATTTCTGAACAGGAACGAGATTCATATTTCCGCGCATTCACAGACGCGCAACTTTTCTCCCGACATTTTGGTGTAAACTGCCCTTCTCGAATTTTCCTGCCTAGGAGGTCAAAATGCCCGTTCAACCTATTCCCGAGCACTATCACACGATCACACCGTACCTCACCGTTCGCGACGCTGCGCGCGCCATCGAGTTTTACAAGCAAGCGTTCGGCGCAAAGGAACGAGGCGTCATGAAGGGTCCCGACGGAAAAATCATGCACGCGGAGTTGATGATTGGAGATTCGATCATCATGCTGGGCGACGAAATGCCTGAGTACGGGGCGCTGTCACCCCAGTCGACCGGCGGCGCAGGCATGGGCTTGCACATTTACGTCGATGGTGTCGACGCGGCTTTCGATCGCGCGGTGAAAGCCGGTGCGGAAGTGGAAATGCCGGTCATGGACCAGTTCTGGGGAGATCGTTACGGAAAGCTGAAGGATTCCTTTGGACACAAGTGGTCGATTGCCACTCACACCAAGGACATGTCGGCCGACGAAATGAAACACGCCATGGACGAAGCCATGTCGAGTATGCAGGAGAAGATGCAGAAGACGGCGTAAGACGTGGCTGTTGGACATTTTCAATCACATGAAGGACCCGTGCAAGTGCACAGGTCCTTTATTTTTGGTGATCTCAATAGGCCAGGAGAATTCTCAGATCGCGGAGATTGTTCCCGGTCGGTCCAATCTCAATCGCATCCCCGAGAGCGCCGAAAAACGAGTAAGCATCGAATCTTTCGAGGGCGGAGCGGGCGTCAAGACCGAGCGTACGTGCGCGATCGAGCGTTGTGCCATCAGCGATCGCGCCGGCGGCGGAACTGTTGCCATCCACTCCGTCGGTGCCCGCGCTGAGTACGGTGATGTTCTCACTCGCAATTTTCGTTGCACAGGCGAGCGCGAACTGCTGGTTGCGCCCACCAATGCCGCCGTTCGTAACTTTGACCGTTACTTCGCCACCGGAGATCAGACAAACCGGGGAAAAATGTTTTCTTAACTCACGCACCCGGCCGAGCAGGTATTCGGCGCCACGATCGTAGTCCCAGTCGTCGCAGGAGTTGTCGACATGCACGACGAACCCGGCGCGCTCGGCGGCAAGGCTGGCCTCTTCAATCGCTGTCTGGTTCGCTAGGATCGGCCACCAGCGGGCGCGGTGGAAGGCCGGATCGCCAGACTTCGGCGTCTCGTCAAGGGCGTGGCGTTCGAACAGTTCGCGGGTAGACTGCGGAAATTGCCGGAGCAATTCATATTTCTCGGCGATGCGGTAGCAGTCTTCAACGCTGGTTGAATCCGGCATGGTCGGACCGGAAGCGAGCGCATCGGGGGTTTTGTCAGGAACATCGGAGACGAGCAACGAAACCTGTTGTGCGGGAGAAGCAGCCAGCGCGAGCCTTCCACCTTTAACCGCCGAAAGATGCTTGCGCACGGCGTTGATCTCGGCAATCGGCGCTCCGGAATGCACTAGAGCGCGATAGGTCGCGATGAGGTCGTCGAGTGAAATGTCATCGTCGATGGGCTTCTCGACAATCGACGATCCTCCGCCACTGAGCAGGAAGATCACCAAGGCCGATGCTGGCTGGGCCTCGAGAGCCCGCAGCATCGCGCTCGCAGCCTGAATCGATTCCGCGTTCGGCGTAGGATGTCCGCCGAGAAAATAGCGGAATCCGTGAACCTGGGATGACGGCTCAACCGAACTCGCGACAATTCCTTTCAGCGAACGGTCTACCTGTGCGGTCAAGGCTTCGACCATTGTGTGTCCAGCTTTACCCAGCGATACCACGAGCACGTTCGAGTAGGAATCGAGGAGAAAAAGGTCCTCACACACACGCAACACGCCACGCTCGAAATGCACATGCCGCTCGAACCCCTTGCTTATTGAAGCCTCGGCAAGCGCGGTGCGAAAGATTGCGCGCGCGGACTCGCGCATACTCTGAAATTGGGCTTCGGTAGCGGGATCGGGCATGGGGAGGATTATAAAGAGGGCGATCAGCTTTCAGCTATCAGCCGTCAGCTTGCAGCGAAACGTTTGCGATCCGGCCATTCCACACAGGTTCTAGCTGAGAACTGAGGGCTGAGCGCTGACGGTTTCCTTCATCCACGCTTCGATGGCCTCTCGGAGTTCGCGCAAGCGGCCTTCGAAGAAATGATCCGCGCCTTCGATCATGACCAACTTCTTTAGTTCAGGAACGGAGGCGAGCAGCGCTTCGAGCTTGGGCCTCGGGCCGAATTGATCGCGAGCTCCGCTAATAAGCAACTTTGGTTTCGCGCAGTCCTGCAGGAAGTCGAAGTTGTAGGTTCGAGGCACTTCACTGTCTGCGGCCACGGGACCAACCGGAGTTCCGACACCAATGACTGCTCTTACCCTTGCGTCGGCGCAGGAAGCGCGTAATCCAACCGCGGCCCCGAAGGAGAACCCGGCAAACACCAGAGGCAGATGATACTCGGCGTCGAGCCAGTCGAGTGCGGCACGAACATCATCGACTTCGCCTTCGCCATTGTCGTGTTCGCCCTGGCTCAATCCGGTTCCGCGAAAGTTGAAGCGCAACACGGGAAATCCAAAGCTGTTCAGGGCCTTCATGGTGTGGAAGACGACCTTGTTGTGCAGGGTTCCGCCAAACAGTGGATGCGGATGGCAGACCAGTGCCGCGTGTGTGGCGTGGGGTGTTCCGGCGTTGAGAAGCGCTTCCAGGCGTCCAACCGGACCGTCGAGAAAAAGAGAGCGAATGGATGGAGTCGCAGAATTCACCGCTTCAGATTACACAATTCGCGGAAGCGGAAGAAGTCTGAAGACTCATTGCCCTCTGCTATTCTCTCCTGCATGGACGCCATCACGCTCACGCGCCAACTTGTGGACATTGAATCGATCAGCGGCAACGAGGCTGCGGTTGGAAATTATCTGTACGGAGAATTGTGCCGTCTGGGGTATCAGACGCGGAAAATGCCGGTCGAGGGCGATCGTTTCAACGTGTATGCAACTTCGCACGAACGACCTGAACCAGCGATGGTGTTCTCGACGCACATGGATACCGTGCCCCCGTTTATTCCTTCGTCGGAAGATGCAGAATGCATTTACGGGCGCGGGTCGTGCGATGCGAAGGGCATCATCGCCGCACAGGTTGCGGCTTCGGAACGGTTACGGCAGCAAGGCATTCACGTGGGATTGCTCTTCGTGGTGGGCGAAGAGCGCGACAGCCTGGGGGCGAAGATCGCGAATGATCATGCGCCCCCGGGATGCAAGTTTCTGGTCAACGGAGAGCCCACGGAAAACCATCTTGCGCTGGCGTCGAAAGGAACATTACGCGTTGAAGTAACGGCCGCGGGACGCATGGCGCATTCGGCGTATCCGGAACTGGGCGAGTCGGCCATCGACAAGCTGATTCCGGCGCTGACGCGACTGCGCGCGATGCCGTTGCCTTCCGACCCTGAAGTCGGTCCGTGCACGTTAAACATTGGGCTGATCGAGGGAGGACGGGCGCCGAACGTGATTCCTGACTATGCGCATGCGGATTTGTTGTACCGGCTTATCGGATCATCGAAAGAACTGCGCGAGCAGATTGTCGCGACTGCGGGCGAGCAGGTGAAGGTTACGTTTCCGCTCGAACTTCCCTTCCTGCGTTTACGCACCCTGGACGGCTTGCCGACGATGATCGCGGCGTTCACGACGGACATTCCGAAGTTCACCAAGTGGGGCGAACCGCTGCTGATTGGTCCGGGATCGATTCACGTCGCGCATACCGACGGCGAGTTCATCGAGAAGAAACAACTGGCGGAGGCGATTGATTTGTATTGCAGGATCGCGAAGCAGTTGTTGACGTAGTTGCGGTGTGTAAATCTGCGGTGGATTTTTTTCGAAGCGAACTCAGAATCAGTTTCGAAACGGGAATTCTGGCTTCACGGGACATCCCCCCGCTACCCTCGATCCCTTAGAATCTTCAACTTAGCGGGAAAACGCAAAGTAATCTATGGGCTGCAATCACTTAGGGCCAAAATCTTGAGCCGCTAGGACTTAGTTCGCGATACCGAGTTTTCACCGTACCAATCGCGCCTCGTGGATGATCGTGCAACTTCGACATTGAGCGCAAGGTCAGATGTCACACCATTCCTTGCCAGGCTGTGGAAAAATCGGCAAGGAATCCGCTTCTGGTCGGGAACTGCGGAACCAAGATTGACCTCAAGGATTTTGGCACGTATAATCGTGCTGCACATAAATGCGTGCTGCTGAATGAAAACGAATATCACTCTCAAGGTCGACTCGTCCCTGCTGCGCGAAGCGAAAATTCTCGCGGCCCAGGAAGGCACCTCAATCAGCGCAATGCTAACAACGCGTCTGGAACAGATCGTGCGCGAGCGCAAGACGTACGATCGTGCCCGAAAGCGGGCGGTGGCGCGACTGCGCGAGGGAATGAATCTGCATTTTAGCCGTCCCACCTCGCGCGACGAATTGCACGAGCGCTGACCCATGGCGGAAAAATACTTTGTCGATACCAACATTCTGATCTACGCGCACGATCGGGCCGCTGGGGTGAAGCACGACCGCGCGCGCCAGGTGATTGAGCGATTGTGGACGACGGGTGAAGGGGTGCTGAGCACGCAGGTTCTGCAGGAGTTGTGCATCAACCTTCGGCGCAAAGTATCACGTCCTGTACCGGTTGAGGAAGTGCGCCAGCTGATTCAGGACTATTTGAGCTGGGAGGTTGTGGTCAATACTCCAGAGTCGGTGGTCGAGGCACTGGAAACCGAAGTGCGATACAAGATTTCTTTCTGGGATGCCCTCGTTCTGGTCTCGGCAAAAAACTCGGGCGCGGCCGTTCTCTATTCTGAAGATCTGGCGACCGGGCAGCGTTATGGCACAATCCAAGTCGTCAACCCGCTGATTGGTTAGATTCTGACACCAAATGTACGGCTCACCTACTGCGGGGTCCACGTCATTTCGACTCGAATCGGGATCTCGTTTTTGACGGGCATGGTCAAGAGCGAGGGAGGGTCGATTTTGAAGTCGCCGAGGGTTGCAGGAATCGTTCCCGAGATTCGCTTCTGATCTCCTTGCGTCACTACATCAAACGAGATCTGTTTGAATTGGGCGGTCTGGCCGGCGAATTGGATCTCCAAATCCGCTTTGATTGTGCTGGAGGTCGACGCGGACTCGGGCAATCGAGTCCGGACCGTGACCATGGGAAACTCTGCGCCGCGCGTCACTTGCAGCATGTGAAGGTCGCGGTTGCTGTCGCCAGAATCAAAGGATTTGACCGGGACGGCGATCAGGAAATCGCACTGGCCCTCATGGCAGACGGCCTTGCCGCGTGCAGCGTGGCTGACGCCGTCAGTCTGATGCAATGGGTGAGAGACATGGTAGGTCAAGGTGCTCTCTTTGAGAATCCATTGGCGGTCCGCTGCGAAGAGGTTGGGCAGCGTGAGAAGCAGGAACAACGGTAGGGTTTGCTTAGTCATAGATCTCGTTTCGCGCCAAATCCCGCAGGAGCCGAAGCCCGGCTGATAGCGCCCTTCTCATCACAGCGGTGATAACGCTGCGCCACCCAGAAAACAACCCCCACGAGACAGCGCGAACCGCTTCAGACATTCCGCCGCAGCTTAGAACTTCATCGAGACCGACAAGAGTGCGGCGCCGAAGGCTCCTGCGGTAACGATCGCAACCGGACCGTGGGCAGCGGCGATACCGTGAACTCTCTCACCGTTGTTTTTCTGACTGAAGGCCATCGCCCCCAGGATTGGCGTCAGAATCATGCCGGGGCCATGAATCCAGGCCATCGCTTTATGAAAACGGATCGGGCCGCGGGTCTCGGTGCCCGCAATTTTGGGTGCGCGGATGGCATAGTAGGCGGTAATGCCATACAGATCGCCGGTCAGCGCTCCGAGGGCGACGTGCAGATCGCGAGAGGCGGTGCCTTCACTCCTGCCACCGGCATTGAGCGACGTAACCACGGAAGCGATCATCGGAATGGTGGTGATCAGTCCCACGCGCTGATGAATTTTCAGCATATGGGTGCGCTTGTCGAGCAAAGCCTGCTGTTTGGCGTTGGCCTGCGACTCGGCAGGAGAGAATCCGAGGTCCTCGAGTGATGGCGCGGTTTTGCTGCTGGAAGGGGCGCTAGGCAAATTCTCCGCAGGTGGCGGGGGATTGGCGGGCGGCGGCTGGCCAGGCGCGGGATTCAGAATCAGATTCGCGCTCTGCGATGCGCCGGCGGAGAGCGTCACCTTGACCGTGCTGGCGCCGGTGCCCTCCAGCGAAGCGGAAACCTCGTAGTCTGCTGCAGCCAGGTTCGGAACGGAGTACACGCCCGCCGAATCGGTCTGCGCTTCAGCCGTCTGCCCCGTGTCCAGATTCTTGACGGTCACCTTGACGTTGGGCATCTTCGTCCCGGAAGAATCGGTGACGGTGCCGGAGAGCGTGGCCGTGGCATCCTGCGCGCGCATTGAACTGGTGGCCAGTCCAAAAATAAGTACAACTCCAAAGACGATCTTTGACACCTTCGCAGTCATGGAGCTTCCTTTAGCAGATCGAGACCACAGAATAACGTATGTTCGAAAGATGCCGCGGATAAAGAAGAGGATGTCTTTACAATTGGGCTCGCAGCGATGTCAACACGCTGAATGGCCTCGGATCGCGAAACTAGCCAGCAAAAACAACGGAGAAGCCTTTCGGCTTCCCCGGTGTGATTCGTGGCTCTGGTGATCGAGTGCTAGAACTGCAGCCGTACCGCGAGCTGCAGGTTGCGGCGTTCGATGCCATTGCCTTTGTTGACGGTGATGGGAGATCCGTACTCGGTGTCGGTGGTGCCGTAATTCAAGTAATAGTTGCTGTGATTGAAGAGGTTATAAGCCTCGCCACGCAGCTGCAACTTGAAGCGTTCGGTCAAGCTGAACGTTTTGTAGATGCCGAGATTCACGTTGTAGAACCTGGGTGTGCGGAAGGCATTGCGGCCCACCATGTTCGATGGGAAGGCGCAGGCCCCGTTGGTGCAGCTGGGGACGTCGGCAACGCCACCACCCACCAGATTCCCATCTACGGTCGCAGTGTATGGCGTATAGGCAGCAGGGTTGAAGTAGTTGAAGGAGTTTATGTAGTTGATGGCATCTCCCGAGGGTACGAGAGGTGCATAGGTTCCGCTTGCCCCGTCCAACTGGCGAGCGCAGATGCCGTAAGCGTATCCGCAGTCGTACAGAGTAAACGGCGTTCCGGAATGCCAGATCCAGATTGGTGCAATCGACCAGCCTCCCAGAGCTTCGTTGGCGAACCTATTGGCGAAGTGATGGTTCGGCGAATACACGGCGCTGAAAGCGACGCGATTGCGAATGTCGTAATCGGATGAGGCCTTGTCAAAGAGGGGATGCTGCCAGTCCAGGAATCCCAGACTGCCTTGGGCATCGGCGGAGTTGGTTTCGGTAAAGGTCGAGCTGAGATCGTCCAGCGAATGCGACCAGGTGTAGTTGAAAGCAAAGGTCAATCCCTTGTTTTGGAAGTTAGTGGACTGCAAACGGAAATTAACTCCGTCGTACCAACTATCGGCGTTCGATCCGCGGAAGTTGATGTTGCCGTATTGGTTGTTGGTGCGTCCCGCCTGGTAACCACCGCCTCCCGCGCTGGTCGAGACGTAGGTAGGATCGAGGTTCGGGTCGCCGTTGTAAGTGGGTCCACCGAAGTAGCGATTGATGTTGGTGATGGAGTACTGGTGGATGCCACGCGATCCGGAATACTCGATTGCAAACAAGGTATTCCGCGCCAGTTCGCGCTCAATGGACAAGGAATACATGTTGGCGTAGGCAGTCTTGATGTTGGGATCGACGCCGCGCAAGGTAACGGCCGGAAGAGTGGCGGTTCCCGTACCGGCGAATGGGCCCAGGTTGTCGGTTGGAATGGGATAGCTGCCTGCCAGGGAGACCACGGCATAGTTCGGCGGGTTCTGAATCACGTTGAAGGTGACGTTGCCAAAATTTCGCTCGTAGCTGATGCCATAACCGCCACGCAGCGAAGTCTTGCCGTCTCCAAACACGTCATAAGCGAATCCGATGCGAGGAGCAAAATTCTTCTTCGCTGGATTCCACAGGCCCTTGACGGGGCTGTCGGGAGCCAGAGTGACCCCACCGGCGCGTACGTTGGCAGGAGAGAGGCCACCCGTGTAGTAGAAGTTGGAGTCGAGCTTCGGGTCAGCATTGTGCTGCACACCGAAGTACTCCCAGCGCAAACCGAGGTTGAGGGTCAGGCGCCGGTTGAGCTTCCAGGTGTCTTGCCCATAGAAAGATCCGTCGTTGAACTTGTTGTTGCGAGAGAAGCTGGGAGCACCCGTCGGCAAGTTCATCGTGCAGCTCGCGGGGTTGATGAGCATGTCCGTGGTGATATCCGTCTGGCAGGGGTATGTACCCGCCGGGTTGATGGCCACCTGATAGCTGTAGATGGTACCGCCGAGCAAAGCATCCAACGATTGGGTCGAACTCCGGCCGAGGTCGGCGATGCCTTCCTCGTAAGCACCGAAGATTCGATTGTCACGGGCCTGAATATAGGTACCGCCGAAAGCGAAGGCATGCTTCCCTCGGGTCCAACTCAGTTGGTCGGTAAATTCGTACAAGTTCTGCGGGCCGCCAAACGGAATCGCGTTCGACTGGGAGTAGGGCAAGTATCCAGGCAGGGCAATCGAGTTGCTGTTCACCGTTGGAACCGAACCTGACAAGTAGAGTGACGGGACAGCCGGCTTTCCGCCCAAGGGCTGCAGGTCATTGAGCCGGTTGTAGGAAACCTTCGCCTGGTTGACCAGGTTCGGGCTGAACACGTGGGTCAGGTTGATCAACACGTTCTGATTGCGGATATTCTCGCCGGTGTTGAAGCCGTCATAAGGGCTGTAGGCGTTGGTGCCCGGAAAAAATATTTCGTTGGACAGCGCATACCGTCCCCAAAGGGTGGTATTGCTGGACAGGTTGAAGTCAACCCGGTTCACCATGGAGTAGCTGTTCTGCGGATATCCCGCGCCAGCATCGGTCGGAACCGACATGTTCACCAACTGCAGGACAGCCAGATTGGGGTTTGCGTTGGCGAGTGTAACGAAGTTAGGCGAACCTTTTCCCGCATCCCAGCCGGTTTGATTCGGACAGGTCACAACTGTGGGGTCACAGGGGCTGGCAGAACTATAGGGTGCCATTTCGTTCGCAGCCAGCGTAGCTGCCGTAACGGGTGAGCCCACATTGCTGACACCACTTGCTTGCGCGCCGTAGGCGTTGAAAAAGGACTGCGTCGCCGCGCCCGACTGAGCGATGAAATCCGGACTGAGCACGTAGGTCAACACGTTCTGCGCGCTGCGAATGCGCGTCCACTCCGTGTTGGAGAAGAAGAACAGCTTGTTCTTGACGATCGGGCCACCAAACGAATAACCGAACTGGTTGCGCACAAAGGTTGAGTTCGGAAGAGGAGGCAGTCCCTGCAGTTTCTGGGACAGATTCGTGGCATCGGTCTGGTAGGTTTGCGAGGCCAGAGCCGAGACGCGGTTGTACTCGTAGAGCGATCCGTGGAACTGGTTGGATCCCGACTTGGTGACTACGTTGACGATACCGCCGGAGGCTCGGCCGCTCTCGGCGGTGAAGTTGCTGGTTGAGATCTTGTATTCCTGGACAGAATCCAATGGGACGTTTTGACCTACGTCAGCGGTAAAGAGGTCAACGTTCTCGGCGCCATCCAGCAGAATGTTGGTGGAGGCGGCACGCTGTCCGTTGATGGAGAAGCCGACTCCACGGCCGCCGTTGTCACCTTCGCTCACGTTTCCAGCGGTCGAGACGAAATCGTAGGGATTGCGGGTCAAGCTGGGCAGCTCCAACAGTTGCGTAGGAGTAATGGTCTGACCCAGGGTCTGGGTTTCGGTATCCACTTGTACTCCGGCCGCCTGAGCATTGACTTCGACGACCGTTCCGGTGCCGCCCACCACCAGGTGAGCATCCACCGTGCTGCGCGATCCAACCGCCACGTCTACGGTCTGCTTATACTCGGAGAAGCCGGTGGCGCTTACCGAAATGCTGTAGCTACCCGGCTGAAGGTTGGTAATGGTGTATTCGCCAATGGACGAACTGTTGACAGTTCTGGACTGGCCGTTGGCGAGATTCGTCACTGTGATCTTCGCATCCGGAATCAACGAACTGGAAGGATCGGTCACGGTTCCGACGATCTGTCCGGTTTCCTCCTGACCAAATGCGGCAACCGCGCTCAAGCCGAATAGGGTAAAGAGCGCAAATACAACTGCGAGGCTCCTGATTATTCGCACGCCGTGCTTCATAAATTGTTTCTCCTTATTAGTTCTCCTGGGAATTAGGAAATCTTTCAGCAAGCGTCTGCAACCTCTTCACGAAACCTGATCGAACTGGGTCGCGTTTCTCTCCAACGTGAGCACCCGATGCAAGAGCAAAGCGCTCGAGGATCAGGGACTGCACCGTACCGGTCGGTTTGAGTCTCGGCGGGGTCATCGGATTAAAATCCGGCGCGACCTTGGCGGTGCGCCGGGGCACGAGAGAATAGCGAGCCAATGATCACGGCCACTTTCTTAGCCTCAACTGACAAATGGAGATGCCAGCAAAAACCCACCGCTAGCTGCGGCGGGCTACGTGAGCATGCTCTCAGAGTCCCTCGTTTGATTACGGTGATTGGGGTCACGAGTGGCTGTGATTGAACGACGGGTGAGTTCCAATCGTTAGCAACATCATGAATCCACCGCTCGGGGCCGCCCCAGGTGCGCGCGACAAGGCGAGACCTGCAAAGAAGCATTAGACTGGATGAGTCATGACCACCACTGCCCTCAACTCCCTTGCGCGCGCTTCATCCGCGTACCTGCGGTCTGCCATGCATCAGCCGATTCAGTGGCATGAGTGGGGTGCGGAAGCGTTTGCGGCAGCAGCGCGTGAGAACAAGCCGATGCTGCTCGACGTTGGGGCGGTGTGGTGCCACTGGTGCCATGTGATGGACCGGGAGTCGTATGACGATCCGGCGATTGCAGCGATTGTGAATGAGCACTTCATTGCGGTGAAGGTGGATCGGGACGAGCGTCCGGATATTGATAGCCGATACCAGGCGGCGGTACAGGCG
>Ga0070730_10004960_pt1 | contig 11558 bp, 14 predicted proteins | sample Coa_R1_3_FD_66447 | JGI IMG/M metagenome (GOLD analysis project Ga0070730, IMG submission 66447) | Surface soil microbial communities from Centralia Pennsylvania, which are recovering from an underground coalmine fire - Coalmine... | ecosystem: Environmental > Terrestrial > Soil > Unclassified ... | reverse complement strand
TACCTCGAGGAACCCGGACGCGTCAGTCTTTATGTGTGGAGCTTACCAGTTTTCAGGCGATATCGGATCGGGGCTGCTCAAAACGCTTCCCCCAATTCTCGTCCTACAGACAACCCCCAACGAGCCGCTGCGCCAAATCATTACGCTCGTCTCCAACGAGCTGAATCAGCCGAGTCCTGGCCATCAGACGGTGTTGGATAGGCTCTTAGACCTGCTCATTGTGTATGCGCTTCGGGCGAGCTTAGAGCAGAGCCCAGCACCTCCAGCTTGGTTTCGGGCTGCCAATGATTCGCGATTGGGTGCGGCGTTGCAAGTTATTCACTCACAGCCAGAGAACACATGGACGGTTCCTGAGCTCGCCTCTCTCTGTAGGATGTCAAGGGCAGCATTTGCGCGTCACTTTGAACGGGTACTGGGCGAGCCACCTCTGCGTTACCTAACGACTTGGAGAATGACGCTTGCACGAGACTTCTTACAAGCAGGAGAGCTGAGCATGACCGAAATCGCAAGGCGAGTTGGCTATAGCTCAACAAACGCTTTCTCAGCTGCATTTCTTCGACACCACGAACAACGGCCAGGTGAGTGGCGACTGACCCACGTTTCCCCTTAGAATACATCTGTTTTTGAGAGTCCAAAGCTCTTCAAGCATCATTCACGCACTCCTTTTTCATGCGTATTTGAGAATACAGGGGGGGAATCAAGCTCTCACGGCCCTCTCGCCATCTCTTATCAACGCCCAAACAACCACCCACCATTGACATTGAGCACCTCACCTGTCACAAACGAGGCTTCGGGCGAGGCCAGGTAGAGCGTAGCGGCCGCGATATCCTTGACCTCTCCCCCACGCCCCACTGGCGTCTGCGTGACAATACTATTGATTCGCTCCTCAGACCACTCGCCAGTGAAGCCCGTATTTGCTATAAAACCAGGCGCAATGGCATTAACTGTGATGCCTTGCGGACTCAATTCGCGCGCGAATCCATATGTCAGACCATGCATACCGGCCTTGGAGGCTGCGTAGGCCGCTGAGCCAGCCCGGCTTCCACCCGTGAAGGCAGCGATGGAGCTGATATAGATGATGCGACCGCCCGGACGTGGCATATGCGGAGCCACCGCAACCGTCATCAGCATACTCCCTTTCAGGTTGGCATCGAGAACCTCATCCCATTCACGCTCTGCTTCGATCAGGGACATAGTTGTTCTGAGCCCTCGCTCACCCGAAAAGCCTGCCGCGTTAACCAACACATCAATATGCCCCCACTGCTCAACGATATTCGACACAGTTGTCTCGATCTCGTCGCGTTTACTCACATCTGCCTGATACCATATAACCTTTGGTGCCAGCTCTCCGGCTGCTTTGCGCAGTTTTGCTTCATCGCGCCCAATGATAGCGATCTGTGTATCTTGTCGCGTAAAAGCTTCGGCTATCGCTCTCCCCATGCCACTGTTGCCGCCAGTGATAAGAATGTTACGGGTCTGTGTGTTGCTCATCTCTGATGTTCCTTCTCTCTAAATGCTTATGTACGCTTCCCTGACATCATAGTAGACAAAGAGAAAGATGTCCAATATATTATTCATAGCAAACTAATATGCAAAGGATATCACAGATGGACCTACGACACCTGCACTACTTTGTGGCGGTTGCCGAAGAATTGCACTTTGGTCGCGCTGCTCAACGACTACATATGGCCCAGCCTCCCTTAAGCCAGCAGATTCGTCAGTTGGAGGATGAACTGGAAGTCCAACTCTTTTATCGCACCAAACGGCACGTACAACTGACTGAAGTAGGGCAGGTATTTTTACAGGAGGCCCGTCAGACGCTCGCTCAGGCGGAACAGGCCATCAACGTCGCTCGCCGCGCCAGCCGTGGCGAACTTGGTAGGCTGGCCATTGGTTTCGTGGGTTCAGCAACCTATGAGATCTTACCTCTCTTAATACGTCGTTTTCATGATCAATACCCGGATGTGGAATTGCAACTACGCGAATTCACTACTTCCCAGCAGGTACGCGCGCTGCTCAACGGGCACATTCACGCTGGCCTGCTGCGCCCACCTGTCCATGAGCGATCCTTGCATGTGATGCCCCTGCTCAAAGAACCTCTGGTTGTGGCCTTACCCTTCAATCATCCTCTGACAGAGCAGGCGCTGCTGCCCATTGAGTCTTTAGCTCGAGAACATTTCATTCTCTTCCCACGCTCGCAAGGCCCGGGCTTCTATGATCAGATCATTAGCCTCTGCCAGCAAGCAGGCTTCAGTCCGCAGGTGATCCAGGAGGCTATTCAGATGCAGACCATCACCGGGCTGGTGGCGACTGGATTAGGCATCTCATTGATCCCTGCTTCCGCTCAACACTTACGCAACGCCGGTGTGGCATATCGTCCATTGCTGCCTGCAACTGTACACATCGAGATGGCGCTAGCATGGCACAAAGAGGAGCCATCTCCAGTTCTCCAGGCCTTTCTGAGCATTGTGAAAGAGGTAATCCAGCAGGCAAACTTCTCTACAGAGGGCACCTCGGAAATAATATAGCGGGAACCCGGCGCCCACAAATCGCCAGGTTCCCGCTCAGGAGGAGGAAACAGAGAGAAATCTTACAACTTTGGCACATCAGGCGTAACGACGTGCCACTTGCCGCCTTTGCCCTCGCCAGTAGTATCGCCAGGCGCCTTGTCGGCTACGAAGGTATACAGGGGATGTCCGTTATAGGTCACCTGACTACCATTGGGGTTCGATAATACTGCTAATGTGCCCGTTAACGTTGTCGCTCCAGTCGGAGTACCAGTGCCGGTAAATAGGACCGGAGGCCAGTTCGTCGCACAGCCACCTGTACAGGCTACAGTGGTGGCGGTATCTGGTGTGTAATAATACAACGTCATGCCTTTGGCATCCGTCAAAATGGTCTCGGACTTCCCGGCAACTGTCGCCGTAGCTGTCATGATTACAGCAGCTGGGGCTGCAGTCGGTGCTACGGTCGGTGCTGTGGTCGGTGCGGGAGCTGTCGTCGGAGCACTTGTAGACGGGGCCGGGCTCGCGGTTCCTCCGCAGGCACTCAGGACTATAACTGCCAGAAAAGTGGCTATCGTCAAAAATAAGCGTTTTGCCATTCCTTCTATCCTCTCTAATTACTGGATAACAAGAGATCATTCCTATCTCGTATTACTGGACAACCGGTTGTTGCTATGTCTGATGGCCGAGGCCACCTGGCATATGGGGATCAATGCCAGTCTAACCTCTAATTATACTTACGCGAAGAGTTACATGCTTCCGACCAAATACGTCTTCCCCGTGAGGATATTGATGAGCTAATGGTCTGGCAGACCATTTTTGGTACGATTTGTGTTCATGGGATAGAGTTGAGCTAATGGTCTGCCAGACCATTAGCTCAATCGTTCTGAAGTCCGCGCTAATGTCCTGCCAGGACATTTTTGGTACATTTTAGGGTCAGACATCAAATTGGTGTGTATTTAGGAATGCGCAACCGCTGTTTGTTGCCCCTTGTTCTCTGCCGTTCTGCTATAAGCGATCAAGAACAATATGCCCAGCATCACGTCAACTATTCCAATGAGCATCGATGGTGGAGATCTATGCAGCAGCACGAGTGCGATAAACACTATACCACTGGCCTTTTCTAAGGCCGCTACCAACATTATGTTACGGTAACGCGCCGGGTCACGTGCTATGAGCAGAAAGAGAACCTGCCATGCCAGTGTGACCCCGGCAAAACCATAGTAGTATTCAGGGTGCGTAATCGCTGGCGGCGTCGTTGCATTAATGACCCCCTCTGCCACAAACAGGGGCGCGATAATCAACAGTCCGTAAATGCCCGCAATCAAAAACACAATCCTCGCAAATTTCATATTGGTCTCCTTACTCTTGGCACTCAATGTTCTTTTGGCTTCCTTCTATATGACTGGAAATCATATGTCTAAAAGTAATATAGCCTGTGAGCATCCATATTGTCAAGAGTCATATGACGTGATAGCATATCTGATAATGGTAGAGCAATGTCTTATGAATAGAGGAGTCAGTGGATGGATAGACCGGAAGCGTATCCGATTACCTATGGAGTCTTGGGGCTGCTCGCGTTCTGGGGCCCTATGTCTGGCTACGATCTTAAACGCCTTTTCGACCATGCCCTCGCTCCTATGTGGGCTGCGGCTCATAGCCAGATTTATAAAGAGCTGCGTCGTATGCAAGAGTTGGGCTGGGTGGAGATGGAACGCGAAGAGCAGGAAACGCGCCCCGATCGCAAGGTGTACCATATGACACAGGCTGGACGCGAGGCACTGGCGGCCTGGCAGGCCCAACCGTCGGAGGTGTTGCAATTGCGCGATGAATTGCTGCTTAAGATTACCTTTGGTTCCTTCGCGCCACCTGCGGCTGTAGCTGCCAATCTCCGGGCTGGCATCGCCTTTCACGAGCAGCGCCTGCTCCAGTATCGCCAGAACCTCCAACAACTCCCGGTCTATCAGCAGCCCAGGCAAGCAAGTGGCCGCCCTAATCCTTATGCGTCTGAAAGTGAAGAAGATCGCTATTTTAGCCTGGTTGCCCGCTTTGCTATCGCCTTTGAGAAGACCTATCTCGACTGGTTATACGAAACATTGGCCTCCGTAGAAGCAGAGAAGCCAGAAGAATCAAAATAAAGACAACCAGCCCGTGTATAGTAGGGGCGACGACGGGCAACGACCCTAGTCTTGCGGTCGCCCGGTGGTGGCGGTCGCTCCTTAGAAAAGGCAACAAAAGCTGCCCCTATGATTCTCCATAGGGGCTTGCTTGTGTGTTTTCCGTCTACACCGCGGATATATCAGGCAGGCTGACGTGTGCGGCGCATCTTACGACGTTGGGCAGCCGCTTTCCGTTTACGGCGGGCCTGTGGGCTTTCATAATGTGCGCGGCGGCGGGCTTCCGATAGAATACCATCCTGCTGCACTTTACGATTAAACTTTTTGAGGGCTACCTCAAAAGAATCGCCGGGGTTAACTTTGACCTCACTCATTGTGTTTACCAGCGCGATCTGCGGTCACTTGAGCGGCCAGTTCCCTGGGCCTGGTAACAATCGCTGCAGTAGACAGGCTTGTCGCCGCGGGGCTGGAAAGGCACCTGGGCCTCATTGCCACAGCTTGAGCAGGTGGTGGTGTACAGCTGGCGAGCCTCGCGAGGAGCGCGCCCACCATTGCCGCCGCTTGCTTTACGGGCTGCACGGCAGGACGGGCAACGACCCGGCGTGTTGGTCAGGCGATGGCTGGCGTAAAATTCCTGTTCGCCTACGGTAAAAACAAATTCCTGGTTGCAGTCGCGACAAACGAGTGTCTGATCACTTAATGCCATGTTTCTCTCAATCCTGGATCTTAGTCCTAATATAGTCTCTCGTGTATGGCGCGGCTTGCAACAGAGTATCTTTTCCGAGCAACAATGCACTATACAACGTCGTGAGATAGTATAACATAAACCTTCTCCCAAAAGCACTATCCAAACCACTTATTTCCTATTGAGATAGCGATATTCATTGGGGATAAAATGCATGAGGACGCCTACTAACTATGTTATAATAGTCCCTACAAGCGGCTCTTTCCGCTGAGACTGTAACATGCAAGAGGAATTAAGGAATGCCAACACGCGACGATGCTTATCAGCTCATGACCACTCATGTGAAAAACGAGAATTTACAAAAGCATATGCTGGCAGTGGAAGTCGCCATGCGCTTCTATGCTCGCAAATATCATGAAGACGAAGAATTATGGGCTATGACGGGTCTGCTGCACGATTGTGACTATGAGGAATATCCCGATCTGCACGAGCATACGCAGATCTCGGCCCGCTGGCTGCGCGAGCAGGGCTATGATGAGCGCATTATTTACGCGATCCTGGCTCATAATGATCTCAATCTGGCTACTCATCCACGCTCAAATCTGCTCTCAAAAGCCCTCTACGCCTGTGATGAAATTACCGGTATGGTAACGGCTACTGCCCTGGTTCGTCCTGACAAGAGTATCCTCGGGTTGGAGGTTTCATCCGTTCGTAAAAAAATGAAGTCCAAAGGCTTTGCAGCTGGCGTGAACCGCGAAGATCTGGTCCGAGGCGCTCAAGAGTTAGCTATCGATCTGGATGAACATATCGCGTTTGTCATCCAGGCTATGTCAAGTATCGCCACTGAACTTGGATTGGCCGGTGTCCAAACTGATGTACAGGCTAAGATGCTGGCATAAAAAACACTGGGTTATAAACCTATGACCAGCCCAAATGACTGGCCGACGACGACGGGCAACGACCCTACAGCGGGGAGCAGAAATCTCGAACCGCAGAGGTCCCCGAGGGCCGTCAGGTCACCCCCTTGCGGGGTTTCATCGTGGGACCCCGCCGAGGGCCGTTAGGTCATCCCTTGCGGATTCATCGGCCTTGGTGGCTCAATGCTTCTGCACTCCGCTCTAGTGCCTCGCTTCATCCCGCATGTGGAGACGGAGCTTGCCTCTGTCTTGTCAGGGATGAGGCGTGGTGTGAGGTTATTATGCAACAACGGCAGCAACAGCAACATCAATCAAAACGCATCTTCACTGCTAGTGAGATTGCTGAATTTGAATATTGTCCCCTCGTCTGGTGGCATGAACAATTCGAGCCATTGGTGGAGGCTGATACTGAGGAGCTTTTTGCCAACCTGGTTGAGATGGAGCATGACCACGGCGCCCAGGCGCCAGCTTTACCTGAGTATCAGGTGATAGAACAACTTCTGCTGCGCCGTGGAGCATTTGAGGAGGGACAACAGCAGCATCAAGAGCATGCTAATGAGGTGGCCGAGGTGGAGGAGGAGCGTATCAGTGTGCCCAGTACCAGTCGGCATACGCGTCGCCTGGCGCTGATTGCCGTCGCGATTCTGGTACTGGCTGTACTCGTGCTAGCAGTATCATTTGTTCTGTCCACTCTGCATTGAACGATCTTATATACCAGGGTGATCCTTTGTGGTCATCTGCACAGGGCATGAGGTGATGATAAATACGATTCTGCTTCCCATCGGTATTGGCTTATTACTCGTTGCGTTCATCTTGCTCATCCTTCTGCTCAACGAGCGTCGCTACCAGCGCAGACGTCTCATTGAAGAGCGTCGCCGCGCTCTGGGCCTGCCTGCTGGCGAACTGGTCTATGAAGATGCCGATGGACAGGGTGAATCGCTCTCCTCCAGTGAATATCCTCTGGCAGGCAAGCCCGATTATGTGGTACAACTGCCCGATGGTCGTCCCGTGCCCATCGAACTCAAGCTGAAAGTACAGGATGCTACTGCGCCATATAGCAATCATATCATCCAGGTCGCAGCCTACTGTCTGATTCTAGAGAGCTATTTCGAGCGCGTCCCCACTCACGGGATCCTGCGCTATGCCGACCATGAATTTACTGTTGACTATACTCCGGCCCTGCGCAAAAAAGTCATTCGCCTCCTCACAGAAATGGAACGTTGCAGCTCGCAACAACCTCCTCCTCTGACGCGCCAGAAGGTCGCCAAATGTCGCGTCTGCACCTTCCAGCCCATTTGTCCTGTTGGCCGCGGCAAATAACTTATACTATGTGAACAATATATGCTTTTGTTTTACTTCCTCATAAGCGCTACTGCCTCTCCTATAAGAGAATATAACATATTTTTGTTATTTTTAAAACTCTCTGCTCTACCTGCATGAAATACGCCCATAATATAACGGTCCGGGCGCACCAGGAGTATTAACTCTCGATTATGACACAGAAACATGCTAATCTGTTGCTCATTATCCTTTACTGTCATCAATTGCTGCCCTCGAAACTCTGATGGAAAGAGAGGTCGGTTCACCGGCCGCGCTGCCGGGGGCAGATGAAGCGCCGGAGCCGATTTATCGTGCGCGTCGTCCATCCCCGTCTGCACACATACCCAACGCACACCCAGCTGCTCCCATATCTCGCTCTCCTCCCATAGCGCAAATGCTGTCTCAGGATCTTCATATAGTCTAACAAGCGAGAAGCCATCTCCCAGCACTTCATCGAGGAGCGTGCGGGTGCCATCGGGTGTTGTAACATATGCCTGGGGAAGCAATGTGCCTATCAGATGCTTGCTCCCTTTGCCATGAGAGGAGAGCAGGCCGCCATGCCTGTATTTTGATGTTGGTTTGACTTGCGCCTCTGTGAGGAGTGTTCGAAGAGGGGGAAACCTGCCAATCCCTCGAAAGAAGAGGTTCCGCAAAAAAGCCATCAGACGGTTTGTCGGCATGATGATTTTGCCAAGCAGTGTGGAGAAGAGGATCATTCGAGCCACGTGTGGGGCGCGCTCCTGCTGATAGGTTGCCAATAGGTTTGGGCTGGCTTTTCCCTTGAGCACCATCTGAAGCTTCCAGCAGAGATTGTGAGCATCGCGCAGTCCGCTGTTCATGCCCTGGCCACCGAAGGGTGGCATCAGGTGGGCTGCATCGCCCAACAGAAAGACTCGGCCCCTGGAGAATTGCTGGGCGAGGGTGGCGTGAAACGTATAGACCGCCTGTCGCGTAATTTCTGGTTGATCGCTGCCCTCTTGCTGCTCGTTGTGTGGCTGAGAAGGTATAGATTGTCTGGCCTGTGTGATCAAGGCCCGGCCAGTCTCGGTTTGCAGCAGGGCCTGTGGGTCCTCTCCTGCTAAGAGCATGAACTCCCATCTTCTATGTCCGTGTGGAGCTGGTATTGTAACCGCCGGGCGTGAGGGATTGCAGAAGAAGATGGCCGCTTTTGCTGGATCGGTGTCGTTGATTGTGTCAATAACCAGCCAGCGTTGGGTCTCTGGCTTTTGCGAGGATGCGATTTTTTCTTTCTTATACCCCCAGAGGTCGCGTAATGACAGAGGGCTCATAGGAATGTTCAGCGCCTGGCGGATACTACTCTTCGCCCCATCACAGGCCAGCAGATAGGCGCACTCCACTTCACATAACATGCCGTCGGCTGTGCGGATAGTAAGGCTAACGCCGCGCTCATGCTGTTCAAATGTTTCGAGGCTGTGTTGGAAGAGTACCTGAACGCAGGGGAAACGCGCGAGCCCTTGTAGCAGGGTAGCCTCAAAGGTAGGCTGGTGAAAGGTTGAGATAAGCGGGTAACCATTGGGCTGGCTGCTCGGAGAGACTCGTGCCAGAAAATGGCCGCCTGCTATATAATACACGTCGATGCCTGCCAGGATATCTGGAAGCAGAGCCTCACGCAGTCCCGTCGCCTGGCAGATGCGTAGCCCCTCATCGTCAATTGAGATAGCCCTGGGATAGTCGCTCAGGCCAGCGTTGCGTTCGAGCAGGAGTGTGTTGACTCCCACCTTTCCCAGCAGATTGGCAGCAGCCAGTCCCGTTGGCCCCGCCCCTACGATGACAACCTCCACAGGAGCCATGATTCTTCCCTGCTCTTCACTCATAGTTATAATACCCCGCGCCCTCATATACAGGTCGATTTATCGAAACCTCCCGCTGATTTATCAGCTTCGGCTCGCTCTACTTCTCCATCTCACATCCCATTGTCTCGCTCATCTATCTCACTCTCTTCGCAAAAACCGACTGCTAGCTAATCACATCTCCACGAATAGCGAGCACGACATTTGTTCCTCCGTTTCCTCGCCCTCCAAGCAAGACTGCTTGAGGTCTGTGCCCGGCCGGGTTGGCTGCTAGTGGTTGGGCTTGGTCGCGTATCAGGTGTAATTCGTAGCCTGGATCCAGTTCTCCACAGTTGATAGTAGGTGGGATCAGACCGTGTTTGAGGGCCAGCAGGGCGGTGATGGCGTCCAGTGCCCCGGCCGCGGCATAACTGTGCCCCAGCATAGTACGTGGGATGCTCACGGGTAAATGGGCAAGTGAGCTGCCGAAGACGCGACAGAGCGCTTCGGCCTCGCCCTGGTCTGAGGTGGGTATAGCATGACCATCCAGGCTAAAATAGGCGATATCCTCTGCTTGCAGGTTCCCTTCGTGCATGGCAAGACGGATCGCCCTGGCGTATTGCGCGCCATCCACTGAAGGCGCCTGCAGCCGATGTGCATCATTGGTCTGTCCATAGCCAATGACCTCGCCATAGATACTGGCCCCACGCTGGCGTGCGTGCTCGTAGTCCTCCAGAATGCACATACCCGCGCCCTCAGCCAGAATGAGCCCGGCGGCACGTCGATCAAATGGGCGATAGGCGTTGGGATCATCTCCAGTAACGTGTTGCCCTTGCTGCGCCAGGATCAGCAGGATAAAGGGATGCAGAAATGCTTCACACCCTCCTGCGATGATACTATCTGCCACCCCACGCTGGATCGCACGATATGCCAGTCCCAGCGCATCCAGCCCGCCGACCGTATCGTTGATGGGCGTTTTACAATAGCCTTGAATGCCGTAGCGAATGGCTGCCTGACCCACGTTGGCGACGTGTAGCCATGCGATGGCTGTATAAGCACTCATAAAGCGGGGCCCGCGTACATAAAGGGCCTGTAATTGTTTAAGTACGTAATCTACTCCGCCCATGGTGTTGGCGATGACCGCTCCCACACGATCCGGTTTCTCTCCTGGAAGCTCAAGACGAGCATCGGCTAATGCTTCTTGCATAGCAGCGAAGGCAAAATGCGTCATGCGGTCGGTGCGGTTCGTCAGTTTGCGTTCAATGTGCTCCTCTGCGACAAATCCGCGCACGCGTCCGGCTACGCGGATCGATGTGCGTTGATCAGGCTGTTCACGCTCCATACGTGTAATCCCTGAAATCCCTTTGCTTGTAGCCTGCCAGAATGCCTCCTTGCTAATCCCGTTGGGAGCCACGACTCCCAATCCCGTAATGACGACGCGACGAGGTCTCTGCTCTGCCATATTATCTACCATGCCCCCTTTGGAGGTTCCAATCAGCTCGCGCCAGTATGAGTGCGCTATTGACTCCACCAAAGCCGCTGGAGTGCGTCAGTGCAATGTTGACGCTCGCCCGGCGTGCTGTGTTGGGGACGTAGTCAAGGTCACAATGTGGGTCCGCCTCCTCCTGGTTGATCGTAGGGGGGATAATCTGCTCTTCGAGAACCAGTGCGGTGATGATGGTTTCGATGGCGCTGGCAGCTCCCTGCGTATGCCCGATGAGTGATTTGGTTGCACTAATGGGAACGAGATAGGCCTGTTCGCCAAAGACGGCTTTATAGGCCGCTGTTTCCGCGATTTCGTTGGGAGGAGTTGAGCTGCCATGCGCGTTGATATAGTCGATCTGCGCTGGGAGAAGTTGGGTTGTCGTGAGTACTTGCTCCAGCAGGTTTTGCAACGGGGTGCCGTCAGGTGGCAGCGAGGTCATATGATAGGCATTGCTGTTAGATGCGAAGGCCATAATCTCGGCGTAGATGTGTGCACCTCGTGCAATGGCCTGGGAGCGCTCTTCCAGCAGTACGACGCCGGCTCCCTCTGCCATGACAAAGCCATCGCGGCGTTGATCGTAGGGTCGCGAGGCGCGTGTCGGCTCCTCGTTATAACCTGTACTCAAGGCTCCCACCACGCAGAAGGCATCCATCACAGCGTAACTAATAGCGGAGTCGGTTCCACCAGCAAGCATGCGGTCCGCTCGCCCCTCCTGGATAGACCAGAAAGCCTCCCCAAT
>Ga0070730_10004959_pt1 | contig 11560 bp, 12 predicted proteins | sample Coa_R1_3_FD_66447 | JGI IMG/M metagenome (GOLD analysis project Ga0070730, IMG submission 66447) | Surface soil microbial communities from Centralia Pennsylvania, which are recovering from an underground coalmine fire - Coalmine... | ecosystem: Environmental > Terrestrial > Soil > Unclassified ... | reverse complement strand
ATCTGGCGCAGGAAGCCGTCTTCAAACGGGAATGTTTTGCCCATCAATTCCGGGCTGGGACGCGCGTTCATTAAATCAAAAACGAGACGGTCGGGCGACACCAGACGGCTGGCGTCAAATCCCACTTCGCCATCCACGCCAATAACGATGCGGGTGTAATTCGGCCCCACCCAGCGGCGAATGCTCGTGACTTCCAGCGTGCCTCCCGGGCGAGGAGGTTGTGGGTCTCCCGGCTCAACTCCTGACGCGGCGCGGTAGGCGCTGCGTTTCGGGTCGGCCGCAGCCGACATTTGTCGGGATTCTTTTAGCGCGGTGCGGGCCTCGGCAGCTTTTTCCGACTTTGGGTAAAGTTTAAGAAATTCCCGAAACGTTTTTTGGGCCTGGACCGCGTCGCCAAGGTCGGTGCGATAAATCTCGCCCATGGCCAGCATCCCTTCGCGTGAAAAGGAGCTGCGCGGATATTGTTTGATGAGGAATTCGTAGGCTCCTATGGAAGTTTGGAAGGAACGCTGGTCTGAAAACCGGCGTCCCATTTCTTCGTAAAGCTCCGCCACAGCTTCCAGCGCCATCGGCGCCTTGCGGTATGCGGGGTCGGCGCGGTATACCGCGCGGTAAGCGGTGATGACCTTGTCGTATTCAGCACGGGTGCGGGCGCTCTCCGGCCGGGCTTCGAGCGTGGTGCGCATGCGAACGGCGCGGTCGTAATCGGCGCGCGCTTGCGCTTTCAGGGGGCGTGTGGCAAAGGAAATTGCAGGGTAGGCCAGCAAGCTGGCAATAAGGAGAGCGTACTTCGTTCGAGTTCGATGCTGGATCAACTTTAACCCGTTCCGTCTTCCGGGATTCCCCTCCAGCAAAAGCAAGTTCTCCGAACGGCGACCGGCGCAGGCCGCCGCAAAAATCTAAAATCTAAAGTCCATCTCCATTAGTGTAGTGTACTACGCCCCGATTATCAACCAAGCGATAAATCTGGGCATCCTGGGGCTCGCTGTAGGTTTGTATCTGGCTCGATTCCTGCTGGCCGGGATTGTAAAGTCCCGTCACGCGCTGCACGTAATTCACAGTTTCCGCGTATGGAGGTATGCCGCCCTTTTTCAATACGGCGTTTTCGCCCGCGTTGTAAGCCGCAACCGACAGTGGAATGTTGCCGCCAAAAAGATCCAGAAGATATTTCAGGTAGGTGACCCCGCCTTCAATGTTCTGTTTGGGGTTGAAAGAGTTTTCAACGCCGAAACGGGCCGCGGTGGCCGGAATCAATTGCATCAATCCCCGCGCGCCCTTTCGCGAAACCGCGCGCGGATTGTATCCGGATTCAACCTGGATGATCGCATTAACCAGCTTGGGGTCCACTTTATGTTCGCCCGCAGTTTTCTCAACCAGGTTGGTAATTTCCGGCGTGGGCGTTCCGTAGTATCGCGATGTGCGCGTGATCCGCGTAGGTGACGGCGGCGGTTCCGTGGCGTTTACGAAAATGATGTGGCCGTGCTGATCCGTCACGGAGGCGATTTCCTCCGCGCGCCCCAGCGTGGAACTTGTCACTATCCAGATGAGCGCCAGAGCACACATGATGACGGAACGCACAGGGACTGAATGGTTGCGCATTAAAGGTCCTTCATCTCCGAAATTCATCGGGAGACACGGAACTCTTATCTCTAACCCGTTATTCACTTAAACCCGCACGGCAATAACGCTTCGTGCCGTGCTCCCTGTTTCATCAGGCTGGCGCCGCAAACACAGGGCTCGGGACGCCGAGAGTCCCGAGAAGCACCTATAGTATACCACCTCGCCTAAGGTATAAAACAAGTATTTTTCAGGTGTTTTCCCTATGGTCAAAAGGACGCAATACGGCAGGCGGGGATGGAATTAGCGTGCGATGGGTTCAAATCCTACGAAACTTTGGATTCGATCTGAAAAAAGGGGGGATTTTCAACAACTTAAGTCTCAGCCTTTCTTGCTTCCGCTTAATGGCCATCTTTGTCGGACGCGCGCGCTGTAGAACTGGCAATAAGCTCATTCAGGGTTTGGAAATACCGGCTGTGAGTATGGCGAACAGCCTCTTCGTTAGGAGCTTCCAAAATTACGACCTCATGTTGACTGCGCTCTCGATTCAGCTTCAGCTCAAGTTCCAGCGCAATCTGTCGCTCCGAATCGTCGAACTTTCGGAACTGCACGAGGGTCCCCGTGGGACGGTCATATTCAACAAGATAAAGCAAACTAATTTCCTCTCTGCGCCTTGACGTCCGCCTCCGATCTACCGCAGCCAAGAAGGAGAACAGCCCGCCTGACGGCACTGATCTTCTAGTTCAGCAAGAGCCTTTTGATCTTCCACGATGGATGCTTCCGCGGCTTTGAGTCTAAGGTAGACGGGACTGGGTGGATTTGGATCAACTCCACAGCAGACTTCGTGAATTAGCCACTGCCTCCAGTCCTCATATCCCTCTGTCTCCGCATCCCAGAACTTAAAGTCGTTATGGAGATCGTTTAGCGTTTTTTGATCCGCTTCGAGCTTGCTTTGGAGCCGACCCATCACGGCGCGATAATAATTTTCATTGGCGCTACGGGTAGCGTCATCTTGCTTGACCGTTACCGCAGTTTTTGCGGTCGCATCCTTGGTGCTTATCTCTGAAGCCGAATTTTCTAGACCGAACGGATGGAAAGGAGATGACTGCAAATCATCATTGGTGTAAATGAAAGCGGGTCGTGCCGTTGGCCGCGCTTTCATTTGGCGTGCTAAATCACCGAGAGATGGTGTCGTATCGGGCTGATTCTGCGGTAAGGAAAAGGCTGTGGCAGGTAAGATTGCGAACCCCAGTCCAAGTAGCATGGTTCCACAACGTAGCGTGGTTTTCATGATCCACCTCCCGTAGTTCGAAACGCTGGTTGGCGGGCCTCCCATTTCACACGTAATATGATATCAGACAAATGACATTAAAGCATTTTCTCGACGATGGAGGGTATCGCCTGGAGGGCTTCGTCCAGCTTTTCGGGTTGGCTGCCGCCGGCTTCGGCAAGGTCTTTGCGGCCGCCGCCTTTGCCGCCCACCATTGCGACCGCCTCTTTAATTATGCGGCCGGCATCCAGGCGGTCGGTAAGGTCCTTGGTCACGGCGACGATGAGCGAGACTTTGCCGTCCAATACGCTGCCCAGGACGATGACGCCGGAATTCAAGCGCGGGCGCAGATTGTCCACCATCTGGCGCATCGCCGCGCGATCAGTCACTTCAACGCGCGTAGATAGCACGCGCACGCCTCTTACTTCTTTGGCAAGATCGATCAGGTCACCCGCCTGTGAGGTGGCCTGCTTCAGTTGCTGAGCCTCGAGTTGCTTACGAAGCTTTTTCTCTGACTCGGTAAGTCTTTCGGCCGCATGCACCAGTTCGTCCGGTTTTGCGCGCAAAGTTTCCCCGAGGACCGCGAGCGTCCCGCTCGCCTTGCGCAAATAATCGAGCACGCCGACGCCTGTGAGAGCCTCAATGCGGCGCGTGCCGGCGGCTACGCTCGATTCTGATATTACTTTGAACAATCCAATATCACCGGTGCGATGCACGTGCGTGCCACCGCACAACTCTTTCGAGAAACTACCATCTGCCACCGAAACCACCCGGACTTTGTCACCATATTTTTCGCCGAATAGCGCCATGGCCCCGGTGTTGATGGCCGTGTCAAGATCCATCACTTCCGTGTGCATCTCTTCGTTGGCCAGCACGTGCTGGTTCACCAGGTCTTCAATGTCGAGCAAGTCTTGCTCGCCGAGCGCCGCGTAGTGCGAAAAGTCAAAACGCAGACGGTCAGGAGCAACCAGCGACCCGGCCTGCTTTACGTGCGGCCCAAGAGTTGTGCGCAACGCGGCATGCAACAAGTGCGTGGCGGTGTGGTTGCGTAATATCGATTCGCGGCGGTCTTTGTATACGACGCCCGTTACCACGTCACCCACATGAAGGGGCTCGCGCGCCACGGTTTTGTGGACGGTCAGGCCGGTTACCGGACGATAAGTGTCGTTCACGTGAGCGACTTCTTCTGTGCCGCCTTGCGCTAACAAATGTCCCTCGTCGCCGACTTGTCCGCCCGCCTCGGCGTAAAACGGCGTGTGGTCGAGCACAATTTCAATTTCTTCGCCTGGCTTCGCTTCGTTTACCGATTGGCCTTTTTGGACAATGGCCACAATCTTGCAATGCGGCGAAGTCGTCTGCAGATAGCCGTCAAATTCGGTTTTGAACTTTTCGCCGAGTTGCTGATAAATCGGCTGCGCGACTTTTTTCTCCGCGCCTTTCCATGATGCGCGGGCCCGCTCGCGCTGCTTTTGCATTTCGGCTTCGTACGCCCCGCGGTTGACGAGGAGGTGATAACTCTTAACGATATCCTCTACGAAGTCGGGCCTAAGGCCAAAGGTGTCATGAAGTTTGAATAAATCCTTGCCACCAATTCCACCGATGAAACCGCCCTTGTATTTCGCTGTTCCATAATCCCGGAAATCATCATAGGGCACCTCAAACACCGAGCTCATATACCTCCTAATCGCCTCGATTCCCCCCTGCCGGTATTTTTCCCTCCAAACTTTAAAGGGAATTTGGGTCGTCTTGAAACTGAGTACAGTTGTATTTTCGAGCTCTTCCAAACCCTTGAGCGTCGTTTGTGCGTACCGCTCTTCTTCAATCTTAATCGCTTTGGCGATATGGTGAGCTGACTCGACAAGCTCTGGATAAGCGCCTCTCATCATGTCTACCACTTTTCCGGAAAGCTTGAACAAAAATGGCTCGTTCAAGCCCAGCGTCTGACCGTGATACAAAGCGCGGCGCATAATGAGGCGTAGCACGTAACCTCGTCCTTCGTTTGAAGGGATCACGCCGTCGGAAATTAAGAAAGTCGCGGCACGTGCGTGGTCGGCGATGATGCGCAGGGAAACATCGGTCTCGTGATTCGCTCCATACTCCACTTTGGCCAACTCAGCGGCTTCTTCGATGAGCGGGCGAAACAAATCTGTGTCGAAGTTCGAAAGTTTGCCTTGCAGGACTGCCGCCAGGCGCTCTAACCCCGCGCCCGTATCGATGCTGGGGCGTGGCAGAGGACTCATTTTGCTGCTCTGGTCGCGGTTGAATTGCATGAAGACGAGATTCCACAGCTCGACGTAGCGCCCGCAATCGCATGGAAATTTGCAATCGGCGTGACCCTGGTCGCTTGCGGCCGCGCCCATGTCGTAATGTATTTCCGAGCACGGCCCGCACGGCCCGGTATCGCCCATCTGCCAGAAATTATCTTTTTCATCGAGGCGGAAAATACGGTCGCGCGGCACGCTAACGTCATTGGCCCAGATGGTTTCGGCTTCGTCGTCTTCGCGAAAGACGGTGACGTAAAGTTTTTCGCGTGGGATGGCGAATTCTTTGGTAATCAGTTCCCACGCCCAGGGGATAGCTTGCTTCTTGAAATAATCGCCAAAAGAGAAATTGCCCAGCATTTCAAAGAACGTATGGTGGCGGGTGGTGCGGCCGACTTGTTCGAGGTCGTTGTGTTTGCCGCCGGCGCGCACGCATTTTTGTGATGAGCAGGCGCGCGAGTAGTCGCGTTTCTCGGCGCCCAAAAACACATCTTTAAATTGATTCATTCCGGCGTTCGCAAATAACAAAGTAGGGTCGTTTTGCGGCACAAGAGAGGACGAGCGCACAACCTTGTGCTCACGTTGCGCGAAAAATTCCAGGAAGCGTTTTCGAATTTCGTTCGATTGCATAAGTTTTCGTGAAGGAAAAGCTTTCAACACAGAGGGCACGGAGAAAGTCTACAGAGAGCACAGAGCACATCACGGATTTCTATTTTTGAACTCAGTGCGTGCTCTTGTGTTTTCTCCGTGTCCTCTGTGTTAAATCTTCGCGTTTTTCAAATCTTGCCGTTAATGAACCTTCGTATTCCGTCCTTCAACACAACCACATTAAAATTAATCAGCAGTGCCAGCTTGCAACCCGAAAGCTTCAAATATGACATGACTTGGGCTTCGTGAATCGGAGCCAGAGCCTCGACGGATTTCACCTCAACGACCACGGAACTTTCCACTAATAAATCCATTCGATAACCACATTCGAGTTTAACTTCCTCATAGATGAGAGGCACGGGTTTTTGTTCTTCCGTGCTCAATCCTCTTTTCCCCAGCTCATGTACCAGACATGCCGCGTAGGCCGATTCCAGCAACCCGGGACCGAGAGTCTTGTGGACTTGGATTGCGGCTCCGATGATGCTCTCTGTGATCCTGTTCAGCCGTTCGCGCTCGTCCATTTTCACAAATGCTTTAACACAGAGATCACGGAATGTTTTCTCTGTGCACTCTTAATTGAGTTTTTTCTCCGTGTGCTCAGTGTTAAAAGCTCTTCTGAGGCCCTGCCTGAAAAGCGCAACTCATAAATCAAAATTCTTAATTCGATTCATCGGCGCTTTCCATTGCGGATAGGTCGACTACTTCCGCCACCGGTTTCAGTTCCGGCCTTGCGCGCACCGCCTTCATAATATCACCAGAGTTGAATCCGCGGCGCATCAAGCCCTGGCACAGGCTCGCGAGTTTTTGCCGCGTGACGGGCAATTTAATTGTGCGGAGTTTCCGCTCCAGAACTTCTTCCAGCAACTGGCGCGCGCTGGTTTCCGCAAATGCGGAATCGACGGCGGGCTCGATAAATTTATAATTGACCAGTTTCGATTTCAACTCGCGGCGAATACGATGCGGTCCATAGGCGCGGTTGTGGGCGAGGGAGTAAGCAACTTGATCGGCCACCTTTTGATCGTCCAGGTAGCCGAGCTGGCGCAGGCGCACGATGGCGTCCTGAATGGAAGGATCGCCCGGAAACTTTCTTTCCAGCGCGCGCTTGATTTCGGCCACGGAATACGGCCGGCGAGCCAGCATAGCGAGCGCCGACGCGAAGGGATTGGCCGGCTTACTTCTTGGCAAACCGGTCCACCTGGCTGGCCTTCTCCATCTCCTCGCGAGCCGCGTCGCCCGTGGTGCGAATGCCCTGGATGCGGAGCTTGAACTCGTCCGGGTTGGTCGAACGAATCAAAGCTTCGTCCAGCGTGATCAATCCCTGAGTATACAAATCGTAGAGCGACTGGTCGAAAGTCTGCATGCCGTATTGCGAGACGCCGCTGGCGATGGCGTCATGAATCATGCGGGTCTTATCCGGATTGATCACGCAATCGCGGATAAATTCCGTGGCAATTAAAACTTCCACGGCGGGCACGCGGCCGATGCCGTCCGATTTGCGCACCAGGCGCTGCGAGACGATGGCTTTGAGAGTGCTTGCCAGTTGCAGGCGGATTTGCTTTTGCTCGGGCGGCGGAAAAACGGCGATGATGCGCTGAATGGTTTCCGTGGCGTCCAGAGTGTGCAGGGTTGAGAAAACCATGTGGCCGGTTTCGGCGGCCAGCAGGGCGGTTCCGATGGTTTCGAGATCACGCATTTCGCCCACCAGAATCAGGTCAGGATCTTCGCGCAATGAAGCGCGCAAGGCGGTGGAGAACCGCGCGGTGTCCACGCCAATCTCGCGCTGGTTGACGAAACCTTTCTTGTCGCGGTGCAGAAATTCGATGGGGTCTTCGATGGTAATAATGTGATCGGTGCGCATGGAATTGATGCGGTCAATCATGGCGGCGAGAGTGGTGGACTTGCCGCTGCCCGTCGTTCCCGTCACCAGCACCATCCCGCGGCGCTCTTCGCAAATCTTGTCAATGACCTTGGGCAGGTAAAGCTCTTCCAGGGTGCGAATCTTGGTGGGAATCACGCGCAGCACCATGCCCACGTTGCCACGCTGTTGGAACACGTTCACGCGGAAGCGGCCGAGACCCGCCACGCCGTAGGCCATGTCGAGCTCGGTCTCTTCCTTGAACTTCTGCTTCTGGCGGTTGCTCATCATGCTGAACGCCATGTTCAGCATGTCCTCGCTGGAGATGCGCGGGAACTGGGTAAGCGGGTTCAACTCGCCATCCACGCGATTGTAAGGGTAGTTGCCCACCTTCAAGTGCAAGTCAGAAGCCTTGTTTTCACAGGCTACTTTCAGCAGTTCGTCAATATTCATAGGTTGTCCTCGCCGCTGTTATCCACAAAGTTTAAATGAAGCTAACACATTGAAAGTCGAAAGTCGAATGGAAAGAGGTTAAAAGGGAAAAGTTAAAAGTCAAAAGGAAAAATCATTCACGGTCAGGTTTAAGGCTACTGCCTCCCGCGGGCTGACTTCTAACTTTTGACTTTTAACTTTCTTTCCTACCATTCCGTAAACGATCCATCCGGCCGATGAAACGTGGGGATCGGCCGCGCGCGTTCGGTGACTTCCGCCGCCAACTGCAAGGGCTTGGTATCGAGAGTCACGCCGAGACCCGGGCGATGATTGGGCCACATTTTGCCGTTGCGAAAATCGTAGTGCTCCGGCAAATGCGGAATGGGGTGAGAGCCGTCGCCGAGCATTTCCATCATCACCGGCCCCGAAAACACGGAACAGGCGTGGACCAGAGCGGCTTCCGAAAGCGGCCCGGTAAAGTGCGGAATCAGCCCCACGTAATGGGTCTCGCACATCGCCTGAATCTTCATGTACTCGGTGATGCCGCCGACGTTGGGCAGCGTGACGCGCGCGTAATCAATAAGCTGTTCTTCAATCAGTTTGTTGATGTCCCACTTGCTGCCAAACTGTTCGCCCACGGCGATGGGGACTTTAACATGGGCGCGCAACTCGCGATAAACCTCGGGATTCTCGGAGCGAACCAGGTCCTCGGCAAAGTACGGCTCCAGCGGTTCGATCAGAGTGCTCAGCCGCACCGCGTCAGGAAAGTCGAAACGAGTGTGATAGTCAAGCGACCAGTCGCCATCTTTGCCCACGCCCTCACGAATCTCCTGGCAACCTTCAAAAGTTTTGCGCACGGCCTCGTGTGAATTGAACGTGTGGCCGTCGGGCGGGTCCGCGGTGGCCCAGCGAAAGGCGCGAAAGCCGGCATCCATGCAGGCGCGCGCGGTCTCCTTCAGGGTGCCATGTTTGGGAAAAGCGGTGGAGTAACACTCAACGTGGTCACGCGACAATCCTCCCAGAAGTTGGTACACCGGCACCCCCAGCGCTTTGCCTTTGATGTCCCAGAGCGCGAGATCGATGGCGCCGAGGGCGTCCAGCTTCTCGCGGCCGGCCGGATAAAATAATCCGCGAAACATCATCTGCCACAAATGATCGATGCGCGCCGGGTCTTCGCCAATAATCATTTGGGCGCATTGCGTCACCGTATCTTTTGAGCCGCCTTCGCCGATGCCGGTGATGCCCTGGTCGGTTTCAACGGTGACGATGTGATAGCTCTGGTTGAAGTGAGGAGGCGAGCCCGGGTTCAGATAGAAACGAACTCGCGTGATTTTCATTGGGGGTGGCTCCGAGCGGGCTGATTGCGCGACGGAATTACCTCCGCGCATTGGCGACGCCAAAGCTGCGGCCCCGCCTAATCCTGCGGTTTGCAAAAATGAACGGCGTTTCATGGATCCTCCGTCATCAGTGGTTCGGCGCGCCTGTGGCATTCGCGGGCGCGAGCGGGTAGAATAGCACCTATGAAGCCTGTGGTCGCCAAATTCCGAACTCACCGTGAAGCCGAAGAGGCCACGCGGGAATACTACCGGCGGCTTACCCCGGCGGAACGTTTGGAGATTCTCTTCGAGCTTCGCGCCCGCGCGCTTAAGGAGGACGATGCCGCTTCCCAAAGAATGGCGCCAGTTTATCGAATTGTTGAACTCAAACGGGGTTGAATACTTGGTTGTGGGGGCGCTCGCGTTGGCTCAACACGGCTGGCCCCGCTACACTGAAGATACTGACATCCAATTGCGTGCTTACCGCGCCGCAGCCACCGGTTGATTGCAAAACGTCAGCCAGCCGTATTTATTCCCTCCGCGCTCTGGAGCGGCTGGTCCTGGCAACATAATGTTGGTCGAGCGCTTGCCGGATTAGAGTTTTTATCACCGCCTGCCGGCTGACATTCAATTCCTCCGCAGCCGTGTCCAGCTCTTTCAACATGGGAGCTGCGAAGTCAACGTTCACCCGACGAATGGGTTCCATGAGGCGACCGGTGTTGGTAAAAAAGCGGGAAATATTCTCGCCCCGATCAGCCCGCCGGGCGATGACCTCCGCGGAGGGGGGATGGCGGTGCTTAAGAGTTTTTTTCATAAAGTTGCTGCTCCTCCCGGGTTGCTTTCCATAGCGTCACGAGGTGGCAAAACTCCCCCACCTGATCTTCTCGCATTTCAAAAATCAGCGCATAGAGCCGATCTCCCACCCACCCGATGGCGCGAAACTGTTCGGGAGGGTTCAGTCGCCGGTCAAGGTAATAAGGGTGCGAAAAGATTTCCTGTGCCTCCTCGAAGCCGATTCCACGCATCGGGTTTGACCTTAGTTTCTTACTCTTTCGAGCATCAAAATGGAATCGCATTTAGTATAACAGTTATACCATCCTTTCTGGGGCTAAATTTTTCATCAGAGAGGGAGGTTTCGTTCTCTAAACCAAATGGGGCATGGGCAGCGTGATTGGGGCCGGAAAGGCCGGGGCAAGCCACCCTCCTACCTCGTCGCAGCCACCGGTTGATTGCAAAACGTCAGCCAGCCGTATTTATCCTCGGCGTGGCCCTGAACGATGCTCATGAAGCGTTCCTGAAGTTTTCGGGTTATAGGACCGGGCTGGCCCTTGCCGACCGTGATGCGGTCCACCGAACGGATGGGAGTGATTTCCGCCGCCGTGCCGGTGAAGAAAAGTTCGTCAGCAAGATAAAGCATTTCGCGCGCCAGCGTTTGCTCCACCACGGTGTAGCCTAATTCCTGGGCCAGAGTGGTGACGGCGTCCCGGGTGATTCCCGGAAGCACGGACGAGGCGAGCGAGGGCGTGAAAATCTTGCCGCCGTGGACCAGGAAAATATTTTCGCCACTGCCTTCGCTCACGTGCCCGGTTGAGTCCAGCGCGATGCCCTCCACGTAACCGTTGGTGAGCGCTTCCATTTTGATGAGCTGGGAGTTCATGTAATTGGAGGCGGCCTTGGCCAGCGCGGGCAGGGTGTTGGGCGCCATGCGGTGCCAGGAGGACACACACACTTCAACGCCATCTTTGGTCGCGTTCTCGCCCAGATATCTGCCCCACTTCCAGGCCAGCAGATAAATCTCCACCGGGTTCTTCAGGGGATTCACGCCCACTTCGCCCAGGCCGCGAAACACCACGGGGCGAATGTAACAGGCCTTGATGCCGTTCGCGCGCACCAACTCCACCATGGCCTGTTCGAGCTGGGCGCGCGTGTAATCGAGGTCCATGCGGTAAATCTTGCAGGAATTCACCAGGCGGTCAGTGTGTTCTTTCAGGCGAAAAATCGCGGGACCCTGCGGAGTCTCGTAACACCGGATGCCCTCGAAAAGGCAGGAGGCGTAACTGACCACATGCGAGGCCACATGGATGGTGGCGCCGCTCCAGGGAATGAATTCACCGTTATGCCAGACTTTCTCGTAGTGTTCGACCGCCATAACTTTAATCTCCACTTGCCCCGGTGTTTACCGCCGCGGGAACCTCGGGCAAAAATAACGATCCGCGAATTC
>Ga0070730_10004958_pt1 | contig 11560 bp, 8 predicted proteins | sample Coa_R1_3_FD_66447 | JGI IMG/M metagenome (GOLD analysis project Ga0070730, IMG submission 66447) | Surface soil microbial communities from Centralia Pennsylvania, which are recovering from an underground coalmine fire - Coalmine... | ecosystem: Environmental > Terrestrial > Soil > Unclassified ... | reverse complement strand
ACCAGCTTGGGAGTTTTTGCTTCCGCGGCGATTTGGCGAGCTACGTGATCGATGGCGGAGAGATCGGCATCACCGGATTCCTTAGGAGGTGTGCCGACGCAAATGAATATGGCGTCTCCTGCGCGAATGGCCTCACCGGCGTCCGCGGTGTAGGAAATGTGCCCGGCTTTGCGCGCGGAGGTAAGAATTTGCTCCAGGTGCTCTTCATAGATGGGCACGCCGCCCGCGTTCAGCTTGGCAATACGCTCTTTATCTATGTCCGTGCAAACGACGTCATGACCTGCTTCCGCGAGGCAAGCCCCGGTGACCAGACCGACGTATCCACATCCGATGACAGAAAGACGCAAAGGGAAACCTCCCCGAGTTGGAGCTTAACAGGTAGCAACCTGTGTGTTTAGACGCTAGTTGGTATTGTACCGAAGCAAAGGGAAGAAAAAAGGCGTTCGTGGCTTCCAATTGCCCAACTAACCGATATTGGGCACCGGTAAAGTTTCTTAATTCCCTAACTTTTCTTTCCCATTAGCAGACCTCGGAGCCCGAGCAGCAGAAGCCGCGGCTGGCGCCTGACCAGGTTCCAGAGCAAGCGAGTGGACTCATCGCGATGAATCTCGCCCAGCGATTCACGGGCAGAAACATCGAGCAGATCCACCAATTGGGAATAGTCCTTCTGCTGAAAATGATGCAAGGCGCGGCGGATCATCCAGTGCGTGCCCAATTCGCGCCGCAATGCGGATAGTTCCCTGCCGGCCCCTTTTCTTAGAAGCGCCTGCGCGACCCCCATCGCGCCACGGAAACCCGTCACAATGCCACCGACGGTGGACACCTTGACTTGTGCCGCAGCGTCACCCACCAGAAAAACTTCTCCGTTGCCAATTTGCCGACGTACGGGTACCCAGCGCCGATAAACCGGAATGCGCGCGCCCTGCCATTCCAGCGATTCCAATTTTTTCTTTACGAGAAAATTCTCGAAGCAACGTTTTGTGTCGCCGCCATGCTCGCCAATGACGCCGAGCGCGGCACGATCCGGGGATTCGGGAATCAGCCAATAAAAATAAGGAGTATCGTCTGGAATGAACCAGACGCGCGTAGTATCCGGCGGACAATCCTTGGGAAGCCGGACGATGGCTTGCACGAGCGGAACGGTTTCAACAGGAGGCCAGCCGGCCGCGCGGGCGACACGGCTCGCAGCACCGTCCGCGCCGACAACGCTGTCAGCGTGCAACTCTTCCCGATTCCCTCTGGTTTTGATTTCCAGGCGCAAGCCACGTTCATTCGGCCCTACACCGAGAAAACGAGTGTCAAAGGAGAAGGAAGTTCCCGCTTGTTGGGCTTCTTGCGCGAGGGAGGCAATTAAACGCGAGCGTTCGATAATCAGATCCGGCTTTTTGAGGGCGATCTGCGCAGAGCGGCCGTCGGTAAAGAGTTCAAAGCGGCGGATTTCGTTGATGACGCTGTCTTGTGCCACAGCTGCCATCTGGGTGCGGAAATGATCGGTGACAATTAGTGTGCGTGAGGTGGGCTCAAGCTGAGGTTTGGATTCCAAGACACGGACAGGTCGCCCACCCCGGGCTACGCCGGCGGCGGTGAAAAGTCCGGCGGCAGAAGCCCCTACGATAACCACTTCGCTGGAGTGACGGCTGTTCCCTGGCTGCGTCTTGCTATCTTTCATAGTCCTGTGATTTCCAATAAGGCACAATCCCTTTGCTGCTAAGAGAGACCACGCCAGAATTTGGATTTAGCCTTCCGCCCGACCCGTGCGGGACCTCTAACGGAAATGGGTGGGAGGGGCATTGTAAGTATACAGAAGCGCCCCGTGAGGGCAAAGAAAGACGTAGGTTAGGTAAAGTCGCGGAATCTCCCTGGCGTGACTCGCTTTAAGAAGAGGTTTTTCGCTCCTGGCGTTCATAGGGCGCGCGCTCGAGAAAAGCAACGCCCACCAAGACAATGCAGAGAACTACGGTTGCGAGAGCTAAGGCGCCGGGTATGGAGAGGTAGCCCACGAACACTGCCGCGCCACCTCCTATCGCGCCAAGAAGATAAAGTGTGACCACAGCCCCGCGATGGCCGAGCCCAAGGTTGGACAACCGGTGCGCGGCATGGTCCTTGCCGGGTGTTGCAAAGGGCAGCAACCCGCGGCGCGCGCGAGAGATCGTGACCAACGTCGTATCAAAAATGGCCACTCCCAAAATCAATACGGGCGCCAGCAAAGAAGAAAGATGTGCGGCATTTGCTATGCGCAGCTTGAGGCCCAAGGTGGCCATCAGGAAGCCCAAAAACATGGCGCCGCCGTCGCCCATGAAAATCTTGGCGGGCTTAAAGTTCCAGCGCAGAAAACCGGTGGCCGCTCCGAGAACCGCCGCCGCGAGGACGGTGACAAGCGTCTGCCCGTTCAGGTACGCAAGAAGTGCGAAGAACACGGAGGCCATGGCCGCGACACCCGCGCACAAGCCGTCCATGTGATCGAGAATGCTGAACGAAGCGGTAATGCCAACTACCCAAAGAACGGTAAGGGCAGAGTCCAGGACTTCGCCGCTGCGCCCTCCAAGCAACACGCTGAAAACCTGAGCGCGAATTCCGCTGAGAAGTAAAATTCCTGCCGCCACAGGCATACCAACGAATAATTTCACCTGATGATGAAGGAGCCCGCGGTCGTCAAGAATGCCGACGGCGGCGACAAGTGTCGCGCCGATCAGGATACCGGCAATTTGCATTCGCGTCGGCCCCTGAAAAGCCAGCAAAACGGCAATTACGACCGCGGCATACATGGCCAGGCCCCCCAAGAGAGGAATCGGCGCCTGATGTACTTTTCGCGGGCCGGGGAGGTCCACCATGCCGACGCGCAAAGCGAAGGCACGTACAGGAACGACCAACATCATGGAAGCGAACAGAGCAATGAAGAAAGCGAGCAGGCCTGCGGCCATGCAACCCCATTTCATACGGAGAAACAAGTTCCGCCCAGACTGGTACGAGGGGCAACTTCCGTAATTCTTGCCGGGTTTGGGTCCGGCTCCCAAGTCAGGAACTTGAAATGGCTGCCCCCACGGAGCGCAAACACGATACCGCGATTTTTGTCGCGCGGCAATGCCAGAAAAACTGTTTTGCTTAATTCGTTTCGATGATGCCGAATACAACTGTCTGAAATCCAATGAAGGGCGTTCCTGGGTGGGGTGTTGTCCTGCTTTGACCTTTAGTGCACCGTTAGATGCTCGAAGACTTCCAAATATTTTTGAAGTTCCCCGGCTCGGTCAAAGGAAGGCGCCGCGTTGCGTGCCGCTTCTCCCATGGCTCTTAGTTTCGGCACGTCCGCCATAAGAGCGCGAATTACGTTGACGAGCTCAGCGGGTTTGCCCGGATCGGCGCCCACGGCGAAGCCTAGCTTCGCGCCCAGCGAAACGACGTCCGTTTCCTTTGGGGCTACCGCAACGATGGGCTTTCCCGCGGCGAGGATTCCGTACATTTTGCTAGGTACCACTACGCCTTCGAGCCCGCGCTTTACCGTGACGATGTGCGCATCCGCAGCGGCCAGAACCGAAGGGATTTTGTTCGAAGGAAAATAATCGAGGAAGCGAATGTTTTCGGCTCCCGCCGCCGAACTTTCCAGTTGCGCACGCAACGCGCCACCGCCTACGAAGACCATGCCGACACCGTCGTTTGCAAGTTTGCGGGCCGCGGTAATCAAGGTATTCCAAGCACCGTAAAATCCCAGATTGCCGGCGTGCAGCAGAACGAACGAGAAACTGCCCCGAATCGCGCGGACGATCTCCGGATCAGTTGAAGGCAGAGGCTCTGTGCGTTTGGGAAGCTCTGCTCCATCGCGAATGACCACAACGCGGGAAGGTTCCACTCCTTTTGCAATGATTCGCGCGCGCATATCTTCGCCGAGAACGATGACACACTTGGCGCGTCGCAAAGCCCAGCGGTGCATTCTTTCCCAAAGGCGCGTGAGCAGCCCACGCGGCATAATGTCGCCGCCTACGGCCATGTCAGGATACAGGTCACGGATGTTGTAGGCGTAGGGCTTTCGTTTCAGCATGGCCACAAAGGCGCCCACGATTCCCTGGAAAGGCGGGTCCGTCATGGCGAGAACGACGTCGCAATCGAGGAAGAGGGCGCGCGGAACGGCAAGACAGACGTAGCTCAGGTAATTCATCAGGCGCTTTTTCATGTTGAAGCGCGGGAAAGCGGTCGAGCCAGCGCGAATGATTCGGACGAGGCCGGCGTTTTCCGTTTGAAACGGGCGCCAGGGACGCCGCTCCGTTGGATCGTACGACGGCCGCCCGCAAAGCACCGTGACGTGGTGATGAACGCAAATGGCGTCGACGACGGTCCGCGCTATTTTTGCGGTCGCCGAAGTGTCCGGCGGATAGTAAAGATTCAGCAGCAGGATCTTCATTCGAACCAAAGTCGCATCAAGTCAATTCACCGCCCTCTGGTGATGAGAAAATCGCCGAGGACCAGAGCATCCATCTGTGTCCGCTGGAAGCAGTCAATCGCTTCTTCCGGGCGGCAGACAATCGGCTCGTTGTCGTTGAAGGAAGTGTTCAACACAACGGGGACGCCGGTGAGATCGCGAAACGCGGAGATGAGCGCATGATATCGAGGATTCGCCTCTCGGGTGACGGTTTGCAGGCGGCCGGTGCCGTCCACGTGTGTGGGTGCGGGAATTCTGTCGCGCCTTTCTGGGCGAACGGCATAAGCCAGCGTCATAAACGGCGAAGGATGCGATTTTTCGAAATAGTCGGAGGTGGCTTCTTCGAGAATCGAAGGGGCAAACGGCCGGAAGATTTCGCGGTGTTTAATGCGCTGGTTCAGAACGTCTTTCATTTCCGAGCGACGAGGGTCGGCCACGATGCTGCGATTCCCTAGCGCGCGCGGGCCCCATTCTGCCCTTCCCTGAAACCAACCGAGGATTTTGCCATCGGCGATGATGGCTGCCGCGCGACGCATCAGTTCTTGTTCGTCGAGCTCGGAGATGACGCAGCCCTTTTGTGCAAGGCCATTCGAATCGACAGCGCGGCGAATTTCTTCAAACGAGTACTCCGGGCCCCAGTAAGCATGGTCCATCACAAACGACCGAGACTTGCCAAGAATCTGGTGCCACACAAAGAAGGCGGCTCCGACGGAAAGCCCGCCGTCTCCGGCCGCGGGATGAACGTAAACCTGCTCGAAGGGCGTCGCATCAAAAATTTTTCCATTGGCTACGCAGTTGAATGCCACGCCTCCCGCCAGGCAAACGGCTTTCATTCTCGTTCGGTCCGCGAGTTTCTTCAGCATGCCGAGGTAGACTTCTTCGAGCCTCGCCTGAAGCGAAGCCGCCAAGTTGCGATGGCGTTGCTCCAGCGCCTGGTCCGGCGAGCGCGCCGGGCCGAGGCGCCTTTCCATTCTTTCTGAGAATAATTTGCCTAGCGTGGGCGTCTTATCCGCCTCAGCCCAGGACATCTCCGGTCCCGTGCGATGGTGAGAAAAGTAGTCCAGTCCCAGCCGGAACCCGTTTCGGCTGGAGCCATTTTCGAAGCGTACGATCTCCCGGAATGATTCCAATTGTTCGGGCTGTCCATAGGCCGCCAGACCCATGACTTTGTACTCGTCGCCGAATTTCAAAAAACCGAGATATTGCGTGACCGCGCTGTAGAAAAGCCCCAAAGAGTGAGGAAACGCGATGGCGCCTTCAATTTTCATGCGACTGCCGCTGCCCACTCCCCACATGGTGCTGGCAAAATCACCGAGACCGTCGGCGGAGAGCAGCGCCGCGCGATCGAAGGGTGAACAGTAAAAGCTGCTCGCCAGATGCGCCTGATGATGTTCGACGCGATGAAACTTTGCGCGGATTTTCTTGGGGTCTGCGTCGAACGCCTGAGCCAAAGCCTCAGGAATGCCTTGGAATTTCACGAGGACCTTGGCGCGTTCGCGCGCAAAGGAAGGCATGCGCAGCGCATAGAAAATCTTGGTCGCCAGCCGCGCGTAAGGATTTCGTGGCACGGCGACGTGATCGATTTCGTTCAGCGTCAGACCAGCCGCTTTCAGGCAATAGCGAATCGCTTGCGCCGGGAATCCGGCCGCATATTTGACGCGGTTGAAGCGCTCCTCTTCCACGGCCGCAATCAGCCGGCCATCGCACACAATCGCCGCGGAAGCGTTTCCGTGATACGCATTGATCCCAAGGATATTCATCGAATGATTTGTAAGTTTACCCCAGCGGGCTCATTCATGCGGCAAGATGACGGCGGCACCATTCGTTCAGCACATACAAGGACCAGGGCCGGGACCATGTGGTTCTACCTGCGAGGAAATCCTTCCAAACATTTTGCACTCCGCCGGGCCGCAACACTGGCGTCAATGCGGCAGCAGGATTCGCGAAACTGACCTCAAGGTTTTTTTGGAATGGCCCGCGGAGCCATTCTTCCCACGGTAGTGTAAACGTGCGCTTTTTCTGCTCCAGAATTTCTCCCGGCAGCAAGTCACGAATCGCTTCCACGAGCAGCGCTTTCTGCGCTCCTGGCCGGCGCCGCGCCGCATCGGGCAAAGCCCAGACAAATTCCGCCAGCGGGGTGTCCAGCATCGGAACGCGTACCTCGAGCGACTGCGCCATACTCACGGAGTCCGTGTCACGCAACAGCGTGCTGGCCATGTAACTGCGCATCTCCAGCCACGAGATACCCGCTACGGGTCCCAGCTTGCGCGCTTCGTCGGCGGCCCTTTGCAGCCAGCCGAGCCACGTCGGCTCGAGCGTCACGCCGTCGGGCCCGATGGTGCTTGGGCGGAATCGCGGCTCGATAATCTGCTCCAGCCTTCTTGGCGGAAACAGCGTGCGCGTGAAAAAATACGGATGCGGGAGAGCGTCGGGCGAGATCCAAGCTGCAACCGCCTTGCGCCCTGCATCCGGCGAACCGCCGCTTCCAGCTAGCGCGGCAACAAGCGGTTTTGTCAATTCCCTTAGGACTGCAGGCACAAACCAGGCGGTGCGAATCAGTCTAGCCACTCGCGGAGTGTCCCCAAACGTTGGGTATCCGGCAAAAAGCTCATCGCCCCCAAGTCCGGAAAGCGCCACTTTAAGGCCGACTCTCCTTGCGGCCCATGAGACAAAATAAGTGTTCACCGCGTCCATCGTCGGCTGGTCCAGCGCGGCAATGGCTTCGTCGAGGCGATCCACCACGGCTTCGCCATTCAGCGGCACTTCGGTGTGTTTGGTCCGGCAATGTTGCGCAATCACCCGCGCTGCGGATCCCTCATCAAAGGTGGTACCCGGAAACGTGAGCGTGAAACTCTGAATTCCGTCTTGCGCTTTTGCAGCCAGCGCGGCAATGGCTCCTGAATCCAGCCCGCTTGAAAGGAACAATCCCACGGGAACATCCGCGATCAGATGCGCTTTAACGGCATCTTCGAGCACCGGCCGCAGCTTCCTGGCCGCCGACGCAAAGTCGCGCGGCTTTCTCGTGTCGCGTGCTGCAGGAGAAAGTGCTGGATCCCACCATTGCCTCGCGCGCGGAACCCGGCGGCGCTCCGGAACATGCAACAGCATGCGGTGGCCCGGGGGCAGGCTGAACACGCCTTCGACCAGCGTCACCGGCTCGCTCACGCTGCCAAATAAGAGGTAAGAGGTTAGCGCATCCCCCGAAAGGGTTTTTGGCACCGCGCCGGCTGCAAGAAGTGCCCGCACTTCCGAGGCGAAGGCAAATCCTTGCGGCGTTTGGGTGTAATAAAGGGGTTTAATCCCCAGAGGATCCCGCGCCAGAAAAAGAATTGGCGCCGTAGCATAACGCTCGCGCAAATCCAAGAGCGCAAACGCAAACATTCCGCGCAGCTCATTGAGCGCGTCTTCACCCCATTCTTCCCAAGCGTGGACCAGAATTTCTGTGTCAGATTGAGTGGCAAAGCGATGCCCGCAGAGGATCAGCCGCTCGCGCAAATCGCGGTAGCCATACAACTCGCCGTTAAAGACGACCGCGACGTCTTTGGTTTCGTTCCAGATGGGCTGGTGGCCGCCGGACAGGTCGATAATGCTCAGCCGGCGCATGCCCAGAGCAAGCCCCGGAGCGCGGGCTTCGCCAAAGAGGAATCCTTCTTCATCCGGGCCGCGGTGGCGCATCGCCGCGGACATGGCCTTTACTCGCACTTCCGCCTCAGCATTACGCGAAGTGAAGGCGACTCCGCAGATCCCGCACACGCTATTCTTTGATCTCCGGCGTCGAGAAGAAGGCCATGCTCGCCCGCATCAGTTTTTCCCGAAAGTGGAAGCGGTGAATTCGCAGCATGCTATCGGCGTACCACGCTAGCGCTTGCCGCACCAATAGCAAAAAGATTGTGGCTACAGCAGCAAGCACAAGATAGAAGTACGACACGCGTTCCAACAGCAGGCTCCAATCCACCGCTTCTTCCCATCCTGGATAAATGGCGTCGAAGATTCGTCGCATATGGAATCCCTGGAAAGGCAGCCGCGACAGGCGCACGTGCGCAACGTTTTCGTAGCTGTACTCAGGCGGATAACCTGGAATTTTGCTTGTGGCTTGTTGGAAGATCGCGGGATCTTGCAATTCTTTCCGCGTTAAAAAGCGCCCTTGCGCATCCTTCATGATCACGCGGTAGGTGGGGTCAACCACAATCCAGCGTTGGTCAATCAAGACTTCAGCCACCACATGCTTGGTGGTGCGGTCTGGCGATAAGAGCAGGAGCCTGCGTACCTGAAGGTCGGAAGCTCGCGCAAGATTCAGGAAAGCATTCGTTGCGGTGCCACAAACCTTCAGCAACTGCGCGTAATTTAGAGTGGTTTCCGGATCACGAGTCGCCAGCGTCGCGGGATTGTCGGCGATGCCGCGCGATGGCTCCGCGCGCATCCAATCCAGAATCGCTTGCACCTTGCGTTCGGGAGGCAGGAAATTGGGGACAATGGCGTCCGAGTATCCGTCGAGATAACGTCGGACCGAGAACTCCCGGACTCCCGTGTAAGCCAAGGCAAAGAGAGACACAGCCAAGAGTAGGTTGCAACTCCACCATACCGCGCGAAAAAAGGGATGCTTTGGTTTGGGCACCGGAACCTATTCTACTTGTTGGAATTCTCCCGATGTTCTCTTGCGAGAGACAAACCTTACGTACAAGGACTCCATTTCGCCGACAGGACCTTCCCATCCCAACTCCTTCGTGACTTTAGCGCATCCGTACTGGAGATGTCTACGAAGTTTGTCGTCTGTCAAAATACGCGCAAGCGCCTCTGCCAGTTCGCGCCCGTCGTGCTTTACCACCAGCCCTGCATCGTTAGCCAGCAGCGGCGCGATTCCACATTGTTCGGTCACAATGACCGGCGTGCCCGCCGAGACCGCTTCTGCGGCCGTGTTTCCGAAGTTTTCGTTCTGTGACGGAAGCACAAAAACGTCGGCGTCCCGGTAAGCCGCCCACTTGTCCTGGCCAAACAACGGTCCCGTAAATAGAACGTCCGCTCTCACGCCCAGTTGATCCGCTATTTGCTCTAGCTGCGCCTTCATCCGCCCCTCGTCGGGTCCGGCAAAAACCAATTTTATTCCTTCCGATTGCTTCTTCACTTCGGCAAAAGCCCGCAGTAACAACTCTGGACTTTTCTTCACTGATAGACGTCCCAGGAAGAGCACAAGTTTCGTGCTCTGTGGAATTCTGAAATTCTTGTGAAAAGCTCGGGGAGCCGGCCACGATTCCGGTGCTTCCACTCCGTTTCTCCGTATGACGATCTTCTCTTTCGGGATTCTCCCGGACGCCAGCTCTTCGATCTCTTGCTCCGAAGTGGCCACAATGGCGCTTGCTCCTTGGAGCATCGCGCTTCCCCATAAGCGGTGGTAAATGCGTTTCAGCCTCAGGTTTCGCACAATCGGCACGAACATTCCGATGGGCTCGACGACGTAGGGGATTGCGAGCTTGCGGCAACCCGCCGCCACTGCGGGACCTAGGAAGTCGTACAAACCAAAGATATGCGCGACGTCGAAATCCCCCAGCCGCCTTCGGCAGAAACGCTTGACCGAAGGGTTCCAGCTCACTTGCCGATAATGCAGCCAGGTCGGCAGGTAAATTGCCTCGACCTTGTTTTCTTTGCGCCGCCAGCCGAAGGGCGTCCGTTCGACCGTGTTTTTCTCTCTAGCGTCTGCCGCGCGTTTGTCCAATCCCCAATCTGCCGTAAGCACAGTTACCTGATGTCCTTTTCGCGCCAGGCCCTCGGCAAGCGCCCGCACTTTCACGGGCGGCCCACCGAATTCCAGAAATGGCGCGTAGGTCTCCGTGACGTTCAGGATTCGCATTGATCGCGCAGGATTTTTTTTAGAGCTTTCACAAAATTCTGGAAGCGGTATTCGTGGTCCACGGTTTGGCGCCCGCGCGCGCCCATTTCCCTGGCGTGTTGCGGGTCCGCAAGCAGCGTTTGCAAGGCTATGGCTAACTGGATGGGATCCCCATGCGGCACCAAATAGCCGGTAACGCCATCCTGAATCAGTTCCGGCGCTCCTCCGTGCGTCCCTCCAATTACGGGCTTGCCGCACGCCATGGCCTCCAGGTACACCAGGCCAAATCCTTCTCCCCGGCTGGGCAAAGCAAAAACCTCGCAGGCCTTGTAGCACGCCGCCAATTCTTCATTGCTCATCCCGCTAAGGAAGTGCACGTGGCGCTCGACGCCATTCTTCTCCGCAAAATCTTCCAGCCAGGCCCGGTCGTCCCCTGAGCCCGCGAGGACCAACTGCAACTCCGGCCACGTTGTCAGCAACCGCGGCAGTGCCGTGATCAAAGTGTCCATTCCTTTGTATCGTTCCGCTGCAACCCACCGGCCGGTTGTTAAGATGACCCGCCCGTTTGGAAATTCTTTCGGCGGCTTCGATGCCGTGTTGGCGAGCATGGCCTCGAACTGCGGGTCCAGCGCCCAAGGCAGCACGCGAATTCGTTCGCGCGCCACTTCTTGTTGTGAAGCCACCTGTTCTGCCGTGTCGCGGCTTGGCGCCAGGACGAGATTTGCCCGCCGCAGCGCGGCCCGCCGCAAGAAACCCAGAGGCTCCCACACTTCCACGCCATGGGTGCAGACAATACTCTTTATCTTCGGCGCCACGACGCGCATCGCCTGCACCACAGGCGCAAGATTCGGGTGCCCTGCCAACACCATCTTCGCGTCGCGCTTCGCCGCGCGCAGCGCCGTCGTCGCAAAGCGAACTTTGGCCTTCTGGCAACCGGTAAACACAAATTCCCGTCCGCCAACGGTGGTGCGGTGCAATTCTGGGGAATCGTTCAAGCTGAGCAGCCGACAATCCCATCCGCGGCTGGAAGCAAACTCGGTCAGCACCGCCGCCAAATGGCGCCCCACGCGCTGCACGCCGCCGGGTGCATCCAATTCCGGGAAGAGGCCTATAACCACGCGCTGAGTCTGCCAACTAGCGCGCCTATTGGCAAGGCAAGTCTTGGGCAAGGTACGCGACGGTAAGGGGCTGAGGCCCGGACTTGAAGCGCTATCCTCGATGATTTCTTAGCAAAGGAACCAGGTCTGTCAGCCGGTCAAGGTAAACATCTGCGGGATAGGCTGCGCGATCGTGCGTGCCGAATCCGTAATTCACCGCTGCCGCAA
>Ga0070730_10004957_pt1 | contig 11561 bp, 7 predicted proteins | sample Coa_R1_3_FD_66447 | JGI IMG/M metagenome (GOLD analysis project Ga0070730, IMG submission 66447) | Surface soil microbial communities from Centralia Pennsylvania, which are recovering from an underground coalmine fire - Coalmine... | ecosystem: Environmental > Terrestrial > Soil > Unclassified ... | reverse complement strand
GACCTGGTCGGCATCTCCAACTTTGTGACGTTTCTCGAAAACACCGGCCCGTGGCGGCGGCACCTGCGCGAAGCGGAGTACGGCAGCCTGGAACGCGACCGCGACTTTCTGGAACAGATCTCACCGATCAACCATGTCGAGCAGATCCGGGCGCCCTTGCTAGTCATCCACGGCGCCAACGACCCGCGCGTGCCAATCGGCGAGACCGAGCAGATGGTCAGCCGCCTGCGGTCGCTCGGGCGGACCGTCGAGTTCTTACGCCTGGAAGACGAGGGGCACCAGATCGCCAAGCTCAAGAACAAACTCGTCGCGTACCCGATGGCCGTGGATTTCCTCCAGCGGCACTTGCTGGGCGAAGGTTCGTAACAGAACCGCTCAGCTGACCGGCATGCGAGACGCGAGGAGTTCGAGCGCGTCGCGCAGACGCGTCAGGCTGCGTGGTTTGCCGAGCGCCGCCAGCATTGGGAACAGCGGCGGGGTGTGGGCCTTGCCGCTGATCGCGACCCGGACGGGCATGAAAAACGGCTTCGGCTTCCAACCGCGGGTGGTGCGCTCGGCTTCGAGTGCGGCCTCGATGGCGTCAGTCGAAAAATCCTCGAGTCGGTCGAGCACGGCCTCGGCGGCCGCGAGCGATTCGGCGGCGGTCGGCGAGGTGCTGCCCTGGCCAGCCAGCATCTCCCGATCGAGCTCGAGCTCGCCGGTGTACAGAAAATCGACCTGCTCGCAGATCTGTTTGAGGCGCTTCACGCGGGTTTTGAGGTGTGGCGCCAGAACCCTGAGCGCCCGGTCCTGGCCGGGGCCGGGCAGAAACGGCGCCGCGCGTCGCAGGAACTCGTCGTCGTCGAGCGCGGCGAGGTACTGACCGTTCATCCAGTCCAGTTTGTCGACGTCGAAGATCGGGCCGACCGGGCTGAACCGCTCGACGTCGAAGTTCGCCGCAAGCTCGTCGAAGGTGAAGATCTCGCGTCCGTCGGGCATGCTCCAGCCCTGCAGCGCGAGAAAGTTGAGCAGCGCTTCCGGCAGAAAACCCTCCTCACGGAACCAGTTCAGTCGGCCAGCCGGATTCTTGCGCTTGCTGATCTTGGAGTGATCGGGATTGCGCAGCAGCGGCAGATGCGCGAAGTTCGGCGCCTGCCAGTCCAGGAATCGGTACAGCAAGAGCTGTTTGGGCATCGAGCTGATCCACTCCTCGCCGCGTAGCACGTGCGTGATGCCCATCTCGTGGTCGTCGACCACCACCGCCAGGTGATAGGTGGGGTAGCCGTCGCGCTTCAGAATGATCTGATCGTCAGGCATCGGCGAATTCGTTGGCCCACGGATGAGGTCATCGAAGCTCAGCGGCACGTCGTGATCGGGAACGCGCATGCGCAGCACCGGGTGCTCGTTGAAGCCAGGCAAGCGCGCGCGCTCGTCGCGGGTCTTGCCCAGGCAGAGCCGGTCGTAGCCGGTTGGCCGTTTGTTGCGCATCTGCTCGGCGCGCATCTCCTCGAGCCGCTCCGGAGTGCACCAGCAGTGATAGGCCAGGCCCAGCTCGAAGAGTCGGTGCGCCGCCGCCTCGTACAGCGGCAGCCGTTCCGACTGGCGATACGGCGCGTGCGGTCCGCCCACGTCAGGTCCCTCGTCCCACTCGAGCCCGAGCCAGTGCAGGGTGTCCTCGATCTGGCCTTCGCTGTCGGCGACCTTGCGGCCCTGATCGGTGTCCTCGATACGCAGCACAAACTGGCCGCCGCGCCGGCGGGCCAGGGCGGCATTGAAGACGGCAGTGTAACCGGTGCCGATGTGCGGATCGCCGGTTGGCGAGGGCGCGATGCGGACCCGCACCGGGTGGTTGTGCATCGGGTGAGGTTGAGGGTGCATGATGATCTGTCGGCTCAACCGACGATTATCACTTAATGGGGAGTCAGGTTGAGCGCGGCCCGCGTCGACGCAGCCGGTCGATGGTCTCGGCGAGATCGCGCGGCAGGGGCGACTCGAACACGTGCTCGAGATCGTCGTGCGGTGAGCGCAGTCGCAACAGGCGCGCATGCACGAACTGCCGCTCGAGGCCCGGCGGCCGTCGATTCGATCCGTACGTCACATCGCCGGCCACGGGGTGCCCGATCGAGATGAAGTGCACCCGCAGCTGGTGGGTGCGGCCGGTCAGCAGGAGCGCCTCGACGAGGGTCCAATCGCCAAAGCGCTCGAGGACCGAAAAGCGGGTCTGAGAGCCCCGACCGCCGGCCCGTACGGTCATGCGCTGTCGATTGCGCAGATCGCGCGCAATCGGGGCGTCGATCAGTCCCTCGTCCTCGCCAATGTTGCCGCGCACCAGCAACAGATAGCGCTTTTCGGTGGTGCGGCGCTGCATCTGGTGCTGCAGATTGGCCGTGGCGCCGAGCGTCCGACCGACCACCATCAGACCCGAGGTGTCCTTGTCCAGGCGGTGGACGATGCCGGGTCGAAGATCGCGCTCCTGGTCGCGCAGCTCGGGGAACCGCGCGAGCAAGCCATTCACCAGCGTGCCGCGTTCATTGCCCGGGGCCGGGTGCACGACGACGCCGGCCGGCTTGTCGACGACGATCATGGCCGGGTCTTCGAACACGACGGCGAATGGCACATCGTCGGCCGCGGGCAGGTCGATCTGGCGCGCCGCCGCGGCGATGAGGACGCGATCGCCCGAAATCACCCGCTGGCCCGGCTTGCTCGGCTGGCCGTTGAGCCGTACCGCCTCCAGTCCGATGAGCCGCTGCCACTCCGATCGGGAGCGCTCGGGCTCCCCGCCATGTCGTTGCAGAAAGCCGTCGAGACGGTCGCCAGCGGCAAACGGTGGCACCGTGAGGGTGCGTCGGTCAGCCGCTTGCATCGGCGGCATTCCCCGACTTTCCCGCGGCGCTCGGCGACAGCGCGTTCAGCGCCAGCAACGCCACCCCAATCACGATCGCCGAGTCCGCGACGTTGAACACGGGCCACCAGTTCGAGTGATAGCCAAAGTCGACGAAATCCACGACGTACCCCTGGCGAATCCGGTCGATCAGGTTGCCGACGGCTCCGCCGAGCTGCAACCCAAGGGCGAGATGGACCAGGAAGCCCGAGCGCGGCAGGTACCGATAGCTGGCGGCGATGACCCCGACCACCAGGATGCCGACGAACACGAAGAAGGCCGTCTGATCCTGAAGCAAACCAAAGGCCGCGCCGCGATTTTCGACATACGTGAACCGCAGATAATCGCCGACGAACGGCAGCGGCACCGACCGCACCCCGGCTCGATCCAGGCGTTCCTCAGCCAGGCGTTTGGTCGTCTGGTCCAGCAGCACCACCAGAATCGCCAGACCGAGAAACAGCAGTGCCCGGGGCGGAAAGCCGCGCGCCCGAGCCGACGGGATTTCGATTGCCGGGACGGCGTCGGTCACGCGGGCTGCTCGCGGCGGACGGCCACGATCACCGGCAGCCCGTCGATCTCGCCCTCGGCGCGCTGCCAGCTGGCAGCGCCATCGCTCTCGATGCCGCGCTCGAGTCGAAGCGCCAGGGTCTCGCGGCAGATGTAGTCGGCGTGTCGTGCGATAGCGTCCGAGACGCAATCCGAGGCGGCGTAGCGAGCGCCGATCCGGTCGGACACGTCAAAGCCGGCCTGCTTGCGGGCGTCCTGGATCAAGCGGACCAGTTCTCGCGCGTAACCCTCGGCTTCCAGCTCGGGGCTGAGCGACGTGTCGAGCACGGCCACGACGCCGCGGTCCGCGGCCGCCGCGACACCCGGCGCCAGTTCGAGCGAGATGGTGACTTCAGCCGCCTCGAGCACGAATCCCTCGACCAGGACGCGGCCGCCGTCGACCGAAAACCGGCCTTCCTGGAGCGCCGAGCGGATGCGCGGGTAGTCCTTGCCATACTTGGGACCGAGGAGCTTGGGATTGGCCTCGGCGCGCTGTCGGACCGCCTCGCCCACGTGTTCAACGTAGTCGACGCGCTTGACATTGAGCTCGTCCTGGATCAACGCGCTGGCCCACTCCGGCAGCTCGCGAAACGTCGAGCCGCCCGCAACGACCAGCGCGGGTAGCGGCTGCCGCGATCGAACGCCAGCGCCCTTGCGAGCTGTATTGCCCAGGCCCGCGACCAGACGGGTGAGGTCCATCACGCGCTCCAGCTCGGGATCGCGCAGCGCATCGTCGACCGCCGGGTACTCGCAATGGTGCACGCTGGTGGGAGCCTGAGTATCGATACTGCGCACCAGGTTTTGATACAGCTCCTCAGCGAGGAACGGCATGAATGGGGCCAGCAGCCGGGTGACGGTGACCAGCGCCTCGTGCAGCGTGGTCAGCGCCGCGGGATCGGCCTGGCTGCCCGGGGCCCAGAAGCGAGAACGGCTGCGGCGGATATACCAGTTGCTCAGGTCGTCAAAGAAGCCCTCGACGGCTCGCGACGCATTCATGGCGTCGAAGTCGTCGAGGCGCTCGCGGACCGTTGCCACCAGCGTGTTGAGTCGCGATCGCAACCAGCGATCGAGCTCGGTCCGGCTGTGCTCCGGGCGCACGTTCGAGCCGTCGGGCCGCCATTGCTCGGCGACGGCGTACAGCACGAAGAACTTGTAGCTGTCCCACAGCTTGAGCAGCCGGCGCCTGGTCTCGTCTGTCGTCTTCCACCCGAAATTGACGTTCGCGGCGGGGTTTTGCAGACAAAAAATCCAGCGCATGACGTCGGCGCCCGCGCGTTCGGCAGCATCGTTGAAGTCGATAGAGTTGCCCGCGCTCTTGTGCATCGCGGTCCCGTCTTCGCCGCGCACGGTACCGTGGCCAAGGACCGTTCTGAACGGCGGCAGATACTCGAGCACGGTGCTCATGACCAGCAGCGAATAGAACCAGTTGCGGTATTGACCCGGAAAACTCTCGACGATGAAGTCGGCAGGGAACCAGCGCCGCCAGTAGTCGGGATCGGACCGATAGTGTAGCGTCGAGAACGGCACGATGCCCGCATCCAGCCACGGGTTGCCCACGTCGGCGATGCGACTGATCGGTTTGCCGCAGCCACCGCAGGCAATCTTGACGGCGTCAATGTACGGCCGATGCGGCGAATGGCCGTCGAACTCGGCAAACCCCTCGACGGCCCGTTGGGCCAGTTCGTCCCGGCCGCCGATGACCTCGGTGCGCTGGCACTCATCGCAGTACCAGATCGGCAGCGCCAGGCCCCAGTAGCGCTTCTTGGAGATCATCCAGTCGTGCATATTGCGCAGCCAGTCGAGCTCGCGCTCCAGGCCGAACTCGGGGATCCAGCGGATCTGGCTCGTGACTTCCATCATCATCTGGCGAAGCTTGTCCATGCTGATGTACCACTCGTCCACGAGGCGGAAGACGAGCTCGGTGCCGCACCGCCAGCAGTGCGGATAGCTGTGGCGGTACTGCTGCGCCCGGAACAGGAGCCCCTTGTCGCGGAGGTTGTCCACAATCGGGTGGGCGACTTCGCCGACCGGGCGGCCCGTCAGCCAGGCGAACCCATCGACGAACACGCCGTTCTCGTCGAGCGGGGCAATTGGCGCCAGTCTGAACTCTTTGCCGAGGAGAAAATCTTCCTCGCCACAGCCCGGCGCGATATGGACGATACCCGTGCCCTCCTCGGGACTGACCTCGGTCCACGGGATCACCCGGTGCTCCACGCCCTGGACCGCCGGCAGCTCGTCGAAGGGACCCGTGTAGCGCCAGCCGACCAGCTCCGATCCACGGAACAGCTGCACAATTTCCGAGCCGTCGCCGAGCACGTCCTTCACGAGGGGCTCGGCCAGGATCAGGACTTCGTCGCCTTTACGCGCCCGGGCGTACATCAGGTCAGGGTGAACCGCGGCCGCGACGTTCGACGGGAGCGTCCACGGCGTAGTGGTCCAGATCAACAGGCTCTCGTGCGGGCGATCGACTAATGGAAAACGCACGTACGGGCTGACGTGCGTGACCTCGGTGTAGCCCTCGGTCTCGATCTCCATGTGGCTGAGTCCGGTGCCGCAGCGCGGGCACCAGGGCATCACGTCGTGCCCTCGGTAGAGCCAGCCGCGCTCGTGGCAGATCTTGATCATCCGCCAGATGGTGTAGTTGTTCTCGTCCGACATCGTGAAGTACGAGTCGCCCCAGTCCATCCACTGGCCAAGACGAATGCTTTGTTCGCTGATGACGCGCGCAAACATCAGGACACGGTCCTTGCAGCGCTGGACGAACTCGGCGATGCCGTACTGCTCGATGTCGCGCTTGTTCGTAAAGCCGAGCTCGCGCTCGACCTCGACCTCGACCCAGAGCCCCTGGCAATCGAAGCCGTTTTGCCAGCGCTGGTTGTGCCCGGTCATCGCCTTGTAGCGCTGATACAGGTCCTTGTACGTGCGGCCCCAGGCGTGGTGGACACCCATGGGGTTGTTGGCCGTGATCGGCCCGTCGATAAACGAGAACTGCCTGGTCGCGGTAGCCAGGTTGGCGCGCAGCGTCTCGAAGGCGCGCGTCTGTTCCCAGAAATCGAGGATGCGGCGCTCGAGGGCTGGGAAATCGGGCTTATCGGGGACAGGCTGGTACATAGGGGGCGGGACTACGCGGAATATTAACAGCCGTTGGGCAGTGGCTAGTGACCGTCGACCGGGGCAGGTTCGACGACCCGGATGTGCAGGTCTTCGAGCTGCTCGGGCGGCACCCGGGTCGGCGCACCCATCATCAGGTCCTGGGCGCTCTGATTCTTGGGGAACGGGATCACTTCGCGGATGCTGTCCTCGTCGGCCAGCATGCTGACCACCCGGTCGATCCCGGGTGCGATGCCACCGTGCGGCGGGGCGCCGTACTCGAACGCACGCAGGATGTGGCCGAAGTTCGACTGGATGCGCTCGGGGGAGTATCCCAGCAACTCGAACAAGCGGGATTGAATGTCGGCGCGATGGATGCGGATGCTGCCACTGGCCAGCTCCTCGCCATTGGCGACCACGTCGTACGCCTTGGCGCGGACCCGAATCGGGTCGGTCTCGAGCAGCGCCAGGTCATCGTCATGGGGCATCGTGAACGGGTGGTGCATGAAGGTCAGGCGGCCCGAGGTCGCGTCGCGTTCGAACCACGGGAACTCCACCACGAACGCCCACGCCATGACGTCGGACGGGATGAGATCCAGCCGTTTGGCCAGCTCCCGCCGCAGCGCACCCAGGCTGGTCCGCGCGACGTCGAGGGTATCGGCGACCAGGAGCACGAGGTCGCCCTCGGTGGCCTCGAGGCGCTGCCAGAGACGCTGCAATTCGGCGTCGGCCAGGAACTTACCGAAGGACGAGCGCAGCTCACCGGTACCCACCGCAGCCCAGGCCAGCCCGCGCGCGCCGTTGGCTTTCGCGAACTCCGTCAATTCGTCGATCTGGCGGCGGGTGAAGCTGGCCGCGCCTGGCGCGCGCAGGCCGCGCACCACGCCGCCTCGCTCGACCGCGCCCGCAAAGACCTGGAAGCTGCTCCCAGCCACGACGTCCGAAACGTCGACGATTGGCAGGTCGTACCGCAAGTCGGGTTTGTCCGAGCCGTATCGGTCCATGGCTTCTTGCCAGGTAATCCGCGGCCACGGCTGGTTCAGGACCCGCTTCGAGGACAGCGACTCGGTGAGAGCCGTGAACAGCGATTCGCAGACCTCGAGGACGTCTTCCTGTTCGACAAACGACATTTCGAGGTCCAGCTGCGTGAACTCTGGCTGGCGATTCGCCCGCAGGTCCTCGTCTCGAAAGCAGCGGGCGATCTGGAAGTAACGATCGACCCCGGCCACCATGCAGAGCTGCTTGAACTGTTGCGGACTCTGCGGCAAGGCGTAAAAGCTGCCCGGGTGCAGGCGGCTCGGCACCAGGTAGTCGCGCGCACCCTCGGGCGTCGGGTTGGCCATGATGGGGGTGTCGATCTCGAGGAAGCCGCGCCCATCCAGGAAGTCGCGAATGAACTTGACGACGCGATGGCGCAGCACCAGGTTCTTCGCCATGCGCGGGCGGCGCAAGTCGATGTAACGAAACTGCAGGCGCAGCCGCTCGTCGACCTGTGCTTCCTCGGCCACCGGGAACGGCAGGGGCAGGCATGGATTCAAGACGACGACGTCCACGGCGTGCACTTCGATGTCGCCGGTCGGGATGCGCGGGTTTTCGCTGCCCGCCGGGCGGCGCTGGACCGCGCCGCGGACTTCGACGACGAACTCGTCTCGCAGGCCTGAGGCGACGTCGAACGCGTCGGGCGCCGTCGTGGGATTGACGATCACCTGCACCAGGCCCGCACGGTCGCGGAGATCGACAAAGATCAGGCCGCCGTGGTCGCGCACGGTATGCACCCAGCCCTGCAGGACAACCACCTGGCCAACGTGTTCGGCGCGGACCTCGCCGCACAGCATGCTACGTTTCATGGGAAGATCAGCAGTCAGAACTCCGGAGTCAGACGTCAGAAGCTTACCGAATGCGTCGTCCTGGTCAGGTCTCACGAGCACCGAGCAACGATCACGCGCATGACGCGTCGTTCCCGGCTACGACATGCACGCGCGGCGCTTGGTGGCGGCCCAGGAACGCATCGGCGAGCGCGCAAACAGCGGCGGCGGCGCGCGCCTGAACTCAGCTGACTCGAATGCCTGAGAGCATCGCGCTCTACGTGCACTTCCCGTTCTGCGTGTCGATCTGTCCGTACTGCGACTTCGATCGGCAGGCGACCGGGTTCAACCGCATCGACGTGTACCTGCAGGCCGTCGCCCGCGAGCTCGAGCAGTACGCGGCCACGCGGGACCGCGTGCACAGCATCTTCTTCGGCGGCGGCACGCCCAGTTTGATGAGCGCTCAGCAAGTTGAGCATGTGCTCAAGGCGGTGCAGCGGACGTTCCGCGTCCTGCCCGAGGCAGAGATCACCCTGGAGTGCAACCCGGGCGATGCCGACCTGGAAAAACTCCGGGCCTTCCGCGCGCTGGGCGCCAACCGCCTGAGCATCGGCGTGCAGAGCCTGGACGATACCTTTCTCAAACTCCTGGGCCGTCGGCACGACAGCACGGCGGCGCGCCACGCGGCCGACTGGGCGCGGCAGGCGGGCTTCAGCTTCAACCTGGACTTCATGTTCGGCCTCCCAGGCCAGTCCCTGACCCACTGGCAGACCACGCTCGACCAGGCCGTGCGGTTGGCGCCAGACCATCTGTCGTGTTACCTGCTCACCCTCGACGAGCGGGTGCCGATGGGCCGCGACGTCGCGGCGGGCCGCCTGGTCTTGCCGGTCGACGACGATCTGGCCGAGATGTACACGGCCACGTGCCGCCGCCTGGGCGAGGCGGGCTATACGCAGTACGAGATCTCGAACTGGGCCCGCCCGGGCAAGGCGTCTCGACATAACCTCACCTACTGGCACGACGAGGCCTGGATCGGCGTCGGCGCCGGGGCGGCGTCGTCGTACGCCGGGCGCCGCTGGAAAGCCACCCCGGTGCTCGAGCGCTACATCGCCTCCGTCGAGCGCGACGGACGCGCGGCGTGCGTCGAAGACGAATCGCCCGATTGGCAAACGCAGATGCTCGACTATCTGACGCTGGGGCTGCGACTGCGCGACGGCGTGTTGCTGGCCGCGTTCGAGGCTCGGTTCGGCCTCGAGCTCCTGCCGTTGCTGGCCGAACCCGGCGCCTGGCTCCTCTCGACGGGAGTACTCGAGTGTGATGGCACCTGGCTGCGCATCGCGGCGGAGCATCAGCTCATCACCAACGAGATCCTGGTCCGGCTAGATCCGGCAATTCGCGCGCTACCAGTTCACGGCCCACCGCCAAGGCCGCTGAGCAACGCCGCTCGCTGACGAAGCTAGTAGATACATGCGTTCGCCGAGGATCTCCAGAGAAGCGGCGCCGCGATGCGGCGAGCCTGCGTGCCGTGGCGAGGTTCTCAGGCTCGGCGTGAGACCAGTGCTTCGCAGATCGTCGCCAGGTAGCCACGGGCCGGCTCGCGCGCGCCAGCTTCCGCCAGGCAATCCAGGGCGTTGCGGTAGCGTTTTTCGACGCGACCCTCGATCACCCTGCGCAGGTCCAGGGTGTCGAAGTGGGCAATGATGCGCTCGACCAGGTGACGGGCCATCGGGGCGTCACGGTCGGCGTAGGCCTGCCGCAGCCACGCGGGCGCCGTGGGCAGGGACAGGGCCATGGCCGCGGGCAAGCCGCGCTTGCGTTCGACGACATCGGCGGCATCCGGTTTGCCGGTGATGGCCGCCCGACCCCAGACGCCCAGCAAATCGTCCTGCTCCTGGAAGGCGAGCCCGAGCTCGAGGCCGTACGCGGCGTACGCGTCGCCGACGGCTGCCGACGCCCCGCCGGCCATGGCGCCCAGGCGGCAGGCGCAGGCGAACAGCGCGCCGGTCTTGCGGCTGATCATCGTCTCGTACATCTCCAGAGTGGCCGGCGACGCCCCGTCCTGCAGGTCGATATCGAGAAACTGGCCTTCGGCCAGCAGCAGCGCGGTCGAGTTCAGCTCGCGTGCCATCTCCGCGGCCGCGGGCGAGCCATCGCCGACCAGCACCAGCTGCGCCAGCGCGAACAGGGCGTCGCCAGCATTGATGCCCTGGGGCATACCCCACAGCGACCAGACTGTCGGGCGGTGACGACGCAGCTCGCTGCGGTCCTGGATGTCGTCGTGGACCAGCGAGAAGTTGTGGATGATCTCGACGGCGGCGGCAGCGTCGCGGGCCGCGGGGTTGATCTCATCGCAAACTGCCTGGCACGCCAGCAACACGAGCGCTGGCCGTAGTTTTTTCCCGGCCGGCGCGGATGCCTCGAGCGGCTGGAGGCGTTCGTCGCGCCAACCGAAGTGGTACTCCAGCATGCCGGCCAGGCGCTGGGCCCTGGGTGAGACGTGCTGCGCGATGGCGTCACGGATACAGCTATCGGTGAGCTCGCCAAGGAGTCTGAGCTGAGCGTCGAGGTCGTCAGGCATCGACGCGGGCGTCCTGCACACGGTCAGGATGACACACCTGACGCCGGAAGCCTGTGTCCCACTACTCTTTGAGCATGCGCGCACTCGAGCTCGTGGGCTTTGACGGTCCGACCTCGCTGCAACTCGGCGAGCGGCCCGAACAGCCGCCGAGCCCGCACGAAGTGCGGATCCGGCTGCGCAACATGGCGCTCAATCACCTCGACGTGTTCATTACCCGTGGACTGCCGAAGCGGCCGCTGCCGGCCATCCTCGGCTCGGATGGCGCCGGTGTAGTCGATGCCGTTGGCGACAGCGTCGAAGACCTGCACCTCGGCGACGAGGTGGTCATGTATCCGATCGTCTCCTGCGGCCAGTGCGCGGCGTGCCAGGCGGGCCAGGAAGTCCACTGTCCGAAGATGGCCATCCTCGGCGAGCACACCGATGGCACGCTGCAAGAGGCGCTCAACGTCCCCGCGTCCATTTGCCATCCGCGGCCGGCACACCTGTCGTGGGAAGAGACCGCGGCATTACCCCTCGCGTGGCTGACCGCCTGGCGCCTGCTGTTCACACGCGGCGGCTTGCAGTCCGGCGACTGGCTCGTGCTCGTGGGCATCGGCGGCGGCGTCGCGACGGCCTGCCTGCTGCTGGGCAAGGCGCATGGTTTGAAGGTGATCGTCACGTCGCGCGACCCGGACAAACGCGC
>Ga0070730_10004956_pt1 | contig 11563 bp, 7 predicted proteins | sample Coa_R1_3_FD_66447 | JGI IMG/M metagenome (GOLD analysis project Ga0070730, IMG submission 66447) | Surface soil microbial communities from Centralia Pennsylvania, which are recovering from an underground coalmine fire - Coalmine... | ecosystem: Environmental > Terrestrial > Soil > Unclassified ... | reverse complement strand
TCAGATGTGCTGTGCTTCCGTGCTGCGTCCGGCCCCTGGCATGACTGGCCGGGGACCGGACGGAAGCACTAGCCGGGCGAACCCCGGCATCGTGTGTTTCAGCCGTTCCACAGCTGGGCGTTGGCCGCCTCAGTGGTGGAGTAGTTGACATTCGCCTCGCCGATGACCGCACGCAGGTTGTTGAGCACCACCTGCATGTTCGCCATGGCGGCGTCCCACTTGGCCTTGGCCACGTAGTAGGCCTGCTGCGCCTCGCCGTCCCACTGCGCCAGGTTGGACCGGAGTTGCGCGTCCAGCGTGGAGATGGTCCCTTGAAGCTGGGAGTAGATGCTGGCGAAGTCAGCCTCTCCCGACTGCAGCGACCCGAACACTGCCCGGGTGTACTCGCTCATTCTTTCTTCCTCCGTCACTCACAGTTCGCACCGCTTGCATAGGCCGGCCGGTGGCCGTCCCCGATCGGCTCAGTGGTTGAGCAGGCCCTGCACGCGGTTCGCCGCGGCGGTCTGGGTTTCCTCATTCGCCACGTAACGTGCGTGGGTGCCGACCAGCTTCTCCTGGATGCCCTGGAGCGCGCTGAGCACCTGAGTGAAATCTGCGTTGAACGAGTTGTAGGCGTTGGTGAACGCGTTCGCCGCCATGCCCTGCCAGCCGGCCATCAGGTCGCCATGGAAGCCCTCCAGCTGCGACTGCTGCGAGCGAACCTGTCCAACGGCGTCCTCGACTTGCGTGGCCGCCTGCGCCATGGCCGCTCTGTTAACAGCGGACTCGGCTGCCATCGCCGCACCTCCCTGTTCCTGGCTTTCGTCACTGTGTGTGGTGGTTAAGACTTCCCCGTTTGGGCTGCCGCGATTGAGACCTGAGCACTCCAAAGGGGGCGCTGGCCCGGTGCCAGCGGCAACAATCAACTATCTAAGGGGGCCTTGACAGTGGTGTCAACCTAGACACTTGACAACCATCCTACCCAAACATGCCGTTCTGTGCAGTAAACGTTCGCCATTCGCTGACCTGCGGAGCAAGATGCGATCCAGGGGAGTGTTTGCCAAATAGTTACAACCGCCCGAGGGTAGATGTTTCGCCGCAGAACGATCAAGCGCAAGCTCAGCGCGCGCTGAAAACCCCCAGGTCGGCGGGCAGCAAGCGACGCTCACCCAGTGAGCTGGTCTCAAGATCACCCGCTACGCTCAGTAGCGATCGGCTGGGGGTCTGACCCCGCACCGGTGTCAGACCGGCTCACCGTCCGCCAGCGATATCAGCCAAGCGGCGACATCTGACGGGACCCTTCCGCCCCCCACCGCGTGGCGGCTCGATTCAGCCGGGGACCTGCTCCCTGGCCTTGCTGGGGTCGAGCGAGGGGCCCTGGGGGATGAGATCCACCACGCCGGCCGGCAGCAGGGTGCGCTGTGCCAGGGAGTAGCCGAGGTAGCTCGCCACGGCCGGTGATGCGAGGCCGTATCGGTAGCCGCCCGTCACCAGGAAGTAGGTCGCCACGGCCGGCCCCTGCCCGGCGGCTACCGGGCCGCCCTGCGCGCCGGACACCACGCCGGCCAGGGCGGCCTTCCCCGGCGGCAGCGTGAGTTGGTCCAGGCCGCCCGCCCCGGTTATGGCCAGCCCTCCGGGCGGCACCGTGCCGCCCGCCGTCACCTGTGGGGTGCCGGGAGCGGTGTCAGCCGACCCGGAGTAGACCACGCACAGCGGCGCGGTCGTGGCGGTGCTGTGGATCACTGGCAGCTTCTGTGGCAGGCCGCTGGGCGGAATGCCGGCCGGGGACTGGTGGGCCGCCACCAGTGAAGGGTTGATCGTGCGCTGCTTCGCGTTCAGCTCCGCCTCGAGCAAAGTGGCCTGAGTCGGCGTTATGGACGCCAGACCACCGGACAGCATGACGTAGAACTGCGGCGTGGTGCCGGCCAGGCTCCCTGTGGTGAACACCTGGCCGATACGGGCGGGGCCACCGTCCGGGCCGGTGACCCGGTTGCCGAGACCGGTAACGGCCGGCGGAGCGAAATCCGGGCCTTGCGGAAACGCGTTCAGCCAGGCGAGCGGCACGGTCTCGGCCTGCTGCTGCGCGGCGCCGAGCGCGACCAGGACGTTGCCCTGGATCTTCGCCGGGATGAGCATCCGCTGGCCGCCCCAGATCACCCAGTCCGATCCCGAGGCCTGCACGATGAGCGCCTCGCTGCCGACCGGATGGCCGCCGACGCTCCGGCCGCCGACGAGCGTGGTGACGGTGTGCTGTTGCCCGGTCGCGGGGTTCGGCACCGCCTGCACGCAGACCGACCAGGGCTGTCCCACCAGCATGGCCGGGTCCGGGAGCGGTGAGGGCAGGCCCTCGATCCCGATCTGCGGGCCGCGCGGGTAGCTGCTGAGCGACGCCTGGCTGACCGTGCGCTGATTGGGCGAGGAACTCTGCAGCGCCAGCCGGGCCGAGGCGTAGTTCACCGTCGGGCACAGCAGCTTGCCGCCATCGCACCAGACGTAGGACGTGCCGGTCTGGCTGTCGATGATCAGGGTGCCGGGGGAGTTCAGGCCCTGGGCGCCGCCGGGGGCGATCACCCCCCAGATGCCGAACACGGCCGCCGCCATCACCGCGACCAGGATGCTGCTGAACGTGCCCATGTTCAGCCGCCGCAGTGGCCGGTCGGGCGGGTCAGGCTCGCCCTGCAAGAGGGCGAGCGCGGCCCGCTGGGTCATCAGCCGGTGCGCCTGAAGCAGATCCTTGCGGTTCTGCATGTCGGCTGCTCCTCAGGTTTTCGTTCCTTATAACCGATCTGACCCCAGCGGATGTGAACGCTCAGCCGGACAGACCACGGATGTAGCTGTACAGGCCGGCCACCCCGAGCGCCAGCGGGATGAGGCTGACGATGAGCATCATGTCCAGCACCTCCGCGGCCCGGCCCCAGAAGGGGGATGGCCGGTGGCTGGGCAGCCAGGTGCCAACGCCGGCCAGGATGGCCGCCCCGGCGAGCAGCACCGGCAGGACGACGGCGAGAGTCCTCCCCTGCGGGAGCACCAGCGACGAGGCGGCGGCGAGCAGGGCCAGCCCGCCGTATCCGGGGATCTGCAGCCACAGCCGCTGCGCGCGGCCGCGGACCACCCGCGACCGCAGCAGCAGGGCGCAGCCGAGCACACCGCACATCAGCCTGGCCAGCCAGCCGTGATCGAAGGCGAGCACGATCTCGGCGAGCCCGCCGATCATGCCGATGCCCGACACCGCGCCGGTGACGACCCGGTCGGCGGCGGCGGTCCGCTCGAGGGTCTCCTTGCCCTGAACGGTCAGCACGTCCCGGCGCAGTTCGTCGGCGTCGCGCGGGACCGGAGGCAGTGACACCCGGGCCACCCGGAAGGCGACGGTCGGGATCAGCGGGGTGATCGCGAGGGCGATACCGGCGGCAACCGCGGCCGCTCCGGCCAGGCCGATGCGGCTGAACGCGTCGTCTGCCCAGGCGGCGCCGGCCGCCAGCAGGGCGGCTCCGGCGCTGCCGAGGAACACCGGGACCCCCTCGGCGATCACCGCGGCGGCCAGGGTGGCCGCGAGCAGCACGGCGCCGAACCCGGAGAGCAGTTCGAGCGGGCCGAGATGGCCCAGCGTCATCGACCTGGCCGGCCCGGTCAGCCCGGCCAGGAAGGCGAACGGCAGGGCCACGTAGCCGAGCGCGGCGCCCGCGCCCGCATCGCCGGCCGCGCGGGAGATGGCCGCCGCGGCCGCGAGCAGCACCACCGCTATCACCCCGCAGGCGATCGCCGGGGTGGCCCAGGGCGGCCCGGACAGCGCCAGCGCGGCGGCCGCGGCCAGCAGCACACCGACGCTGGCGCCGAGCGCGACCCGGCGGGTCTGGACGGGGCCCCACCGGTCAGGCCGCTCGGCGATGGCCGACGCGATCACGTCGGCCACGTCGTCGAACGCGAACTCGGGCAGTTGCGCCCTGCGCGGGTACAGGTAGATCAGCTCGCCGTCGCGCAGGCCGGCCTGGAACGGCGTGGCGTCCGGGGCGAACGGGGCCTGGCCGAGCCGCTGCATCACCCAGCCGCCGGCTTCCTGGCGGGCGGGGGGCTGGTCGAGGCCGGCATACTTGGCGACGGTGGGAAAGAGGTCGGCGAACGACACGTAGACCGGCAGCGCGAGGTCGACCCGCCTGCGCGGTCCGACAACGGTGATCCGGCACGTGTCCGTTCCGCTGGCCGGGCTCATCCGCGTCCTCGCAATCGATTCGCCGCTACGGTAGGTAACTCACCGGAATCCTGGCGAGTGGGTTCAATATTATGGCGGTTACGCGCGATGCCGGCGTGCCGTTTCACCTGACCGCGGGCGGTTACGCCCGGCCCGTGGGCGGGTCGTGCCTGAGCGCGGGGAGCAGTGGCCCGGCGCCGGGAGGCACATTGCAGCACATACCGTCAGGATCCGGCCGGTCGACTGTAGGAAGGCAGGCTGTGAGCAGCGTCATCGTGCGGCGCCAGGAGCGGCGCGAGGCTCCCGAGATGCCTCAGGGTGAGATCCTGCTCGAGCCGCCGCCGGAGATTCCTGAACCGGTCAACGACGGTATGCAGCAGACGCTCACCTATCTGCCGATGCTCGCGATGACGTTCGGCATGGTGGCCATGATGTCCGGCTCGGGATCCGGTGCCCTGCGCTGGGTCGGCGGCGGCGCGATGGGCCTGGGCATGGGCGGCATGGCGGTGGGCCAGTTCGCCCGCGGCAAGGGTGACCGCAAGCTCAAGCTGAACGGGCAGCGCCGGGACTATCTGCGTTACCTGAGCCAGGTCCGGCGCAAGGTGCGGCGCGCTGCCGCCGCCCAGCGGGAAGCGCTGGAGTGGACGAGCCCGGATCCGGCGGCGCTGTGGTGGCTGGTGGCCGATGGCGAGCTGGCCCGGGTGTGGGAGCGCCGCCCGGTGGATGCCGATTTCTGCAGCGTCCGCCTGGGCAAGGGAACCCAGCACCTGGCCGTGCGGCTGATCCCGCCGGAGACCAAGCCGGCCGAGGATCTCGATCCGCTGTGCGCGGGGGCGCTGCGCCGGTTCGTCCAGGCGCACGCCCGGGTACCCGGCCTGCCGGTCGGCATATCGCTGCGCTCGTTCGCCCGGCTGGATCTGTCCGGCGACCCCGAGGCGGTGGCGGGCATGGTCCGCGCGATGATCGCCCAGATCGCCGTCTTCCATTCGCCCGAAGAGGTGCGGATCTGTGTGTGCGCGCCGCCGGAGCGGATCGGGAACTGGCAGTGGATCAAATGGCTGCCGCACAACCAGCATCCGGCGGAGTACGACGCCGCCGGGCCGGTCCGGCTGATGGCCCGGAGCATGTCGCAGCTTGAGGCCATGCTGGGCGCCGAGATCAAGGACAGGCCGCGGTTCACGCCGGGCCGCACCGCCGGTTCGCTGCCGTTCATCGTCGTGATCGCCGACGGTGCGCCGACCGAGTTCGATCACCAGCTCGGCAGCGACGGGGTGGACGGCGTGGCGGTCGTCGATCTCGCCCAGAGCAGCCAGCGGCCGGTGGATGGCACGGTGCTGCGGCTGCACGCCGGCCCGGCGCAGCTCGACATGATCACCCGCGACCGCACCGGAGCCGACCTCACCTCGCAGGTCGGCGTCCCCGACTCACTCTCGGTGGTGGAGGCCGAGGCGCTGGCCCGGCAGCTCGCGCCGCTGCGGCCGGTCACCGGCCAGGCCGTGGGCGAGGACGCGCTCGAGGTGAATACCACGCTGACCTCGCTGCTCGGCATCGCCGACCCGGAGGCGGTGGACCTGGGAACGCTGTGGCGCCCGCGCCCGGCCAGGAACCGGCTGCGCGTGCCGATCGGGGTGAACGCCGAGGGCCAGCCGGTGGAGCTGGACATCAAGGAGTCCGCCCAGGGTGGCATGGGCCCGCACGGCCTGGTGATCGGGGCGACCGGCTCGGGCAAGTCGGAGCTGCTGCGGACGCTGGTGCTCGGCCTCGCGCTCACGCACACGCCCGAGGCGCTCAACTTCGTGCTCGTCGACTTCAAGGGCGGCGCCACGTTCCTGGGCCTGGAACGGCTCCGGCATGTCTCCGCGGTGATCACCAACCTGGAGCAGGAGCTGCCGCTGGTCGACCGGATGCGGGACGCGCTGCACGGAGAGCTGGTGCGGCGCCAGGAGCTGCTGCGCGCGGCCGGGAACTACGCGTCCGTGCGCGACTATGAGCGGGAGCGGGAACGCGGGGCCAGGCTCGAACCGCTGCCCACGCTGTTCGTGGTGCTGGATGAGTTCTCCGAGCTGCTGGCCGCCAAGCCGGAATTCATCGACCTGTTCGTGATGATCGGCCGGCTGGGCCGCTCGCTCGCCGTACACCTGCTGCTGGCCTCGCAGCGGCTGGAGGAGGGCAAGCTGCGCGGCCTGGACACCCAGCTCTCCTACCGGATCGGGCTGCGCACGTTCTCGGCGGCCGAGTCCCGGATCGTGCTCGGCGTGCCCGATGCCTACGAGTTGCCCTCGCAGCCGGGCAACGGCTACCTGAAGATCGACGTAACGGGCATGACCAGGTTCAAGGCGGCCTACGTGTCCGGTGTGCCGGGCGCCGAGCCGAGCGCGCAGCTCTCGCCGGCCAAGGTGCGGCCGATGATCGTGCCGTACGGCCCGGGGTACGTGCGGCCGCAGGTCGTGCAGGTGCCGGAGCGCGGTCCGGAGCTGGCACCGGCCGAGGGCAGAGGCTCTGCCGCCGGGCCGGGGGAGCAGGCCCAGCACCAGGAGACGCTGTTCGACATGGTGGCCCGCCAGCTGGCCGGCCAGGGCCCACCCGCCCACCAGATCTGGCTGCCGCCACTGGATGTGCCGCCCACGCTGGACCAGCTGCTGCCGCCGCTGGCCATCAGCCAGGAGTACGGCTGCACCGTCACCGGCGGCAACCAGCGCGGCAGCCTGCACGTGGTCACCGGGATCGTGGACCGGCCGTTCGACCAGCGGCGCGATCCGCTGTGGGCGGACCTGTCCGGCGCCGCCGGGCACGTCGGCGTCGCGGGCGCGCCGCAGAGCGGCAAGTCCACCATGCTGCGGACGCTGATCTGCTCACTGAGCCTGCTGCACACCCCCGCCGAGGTGCAGTTCTACCTGCTGGACTTCGGCGGCGGGACGATCGGCGCCTTGACCGGGCTGCCGCACGTGGGCGGCGTGGCGACCCGGCTGCAGCCGGAGCGGGTGCGGCGCACGGTGGCCGAGGTCCGCGCCCTGCTGGAACGGCGTGAGCGGGAGTTCGCCGAGCACGGCATCGAGTCGATCGCCGTTTACCGGCGGCTGCGCGCCGAGGGGCAGATCGCCGGGGACGGCTTCGGGGACGTGTTCTTGGTGGTGGACGGCTGGCTGGTGCTGCGCCAGGAATACGAGCAGATGGAGGCCGACATCACCGCCCTGGCCGCGCGCGGCCTGGGCTACGGCATCCACATCGTCGCCGCGACCAACAAGTGGTCGGAGTTCAGGCCGGGCATCAGGGACCTGTTCGGCACCAAGTTCGAACTGCGGCTCGGCGACCCGTACGAGTCGGAGATGGGCCGGATGCTGGCGGCGAACGTTCCGGAGCGCTCGCCGGGCCGCGGGCTGACCAGGGACGGCATGCACTTCCTCACCGCCCTGCCGCGGATCGACGCCCAGCCCACCCCGGCCACTCTGGCCGATGGGGTGCGGCGGCTGGTGGAGACGGTGGACGCGGCCTGGCAGGGCCCGCGGGCCCCCGCGGTGCGGCTGCTGCCGGAGGCCTTCCCGGTCGCCGAGCTGCCCGGGCCGGAGCAGACCGGGATCCGCGTCCCGTTCGGGCTGGACGAGAGCACGCTGTCGCCGGTGCTGATCGACTTCTCCACCGATCCGCACTTCGTGGTGCTCGGCGACACCGAGTGCGGCAAGTCGAACCTGCTGCGGGTCATCTGCGACGCGATCGTCGCGCGGTACACCCCGGACCAGGCCCGGCTCATCGTCATCGACTACCGCCGCTCGCTGCTCGACGCGGCCGACACCGAGCACAGGATCGGCTACGCCGCATCCTCGTCGGCCGCCGCCTCGCTGATCAACGAGGCACGCGAGGCACTGGTCAAGCGGCTGCCGCCGGCCGACCTGACCCCCGCCCAGCTGCGCCGCAGGGACTGGTGGAGCGGGTCGGATCTGTTCCTGGTCGTGGACGACTACGACATGGTGGCCGGCCTGACGAACCCGCTGACGCCGCTGGTCGACCTGCTGCCACAGGCCCGCGACATCGGGCTGCACCTGGTGCTGGCCCGCTCCGCGGGCGGCGCGGGACGGGCCATGTACGAGCCGGTCGTGCAGCGGCTGCGGGAGATGGGGTCACCGGCGCTGCTGATGTCGGCCAGCAAGGACGAGGGCGCACTGTTCGGCGTCAAGCCACAGAGCCTGCCCACCGGGCGCGGATTCTACGCCGCACGGCGCACCGAACCGGTGCTGGTGCAGGTCGCGCTTGCCGACGGCGCGGCCGGGCCGGATTCCGCACTCGACGGCCCGGCGCACGCGGCCCTGCCCTGACCCCGGCGCCCCGCCGCGCCGCGCCGCTGGCGTTTCCCGCGTCAGCGGGGCTTTGCGTGGGCGGCCGGCCGGTTTGCCACCTCAGCCCCGGCCGGGGCGCCGCTGGCGTGGATGCCGCGGCGCCTGGGGGGCGCCTCTTCTTCACCCCAGCCGGATCCGGGCCCGGGCGGCGCGGCGCCGATGGCTTTGAGGTCGGCGCGGCCCGGTCGCCAGCCGCGCCGCCTGCCCCGTGGCAGCACCACCGCGATAGCCACGACCAGGAGAGCGGCCGCCAAGGAGCCGGCCGCGACGCTCACCGCCACCGTCCTGGTGAACGAGTTGGCGCGCGGCACCGCCGGGATGGACACCGGCCGCCCGGTGGCCGGTGCCGGCGTGGTCTGGGACGGGAGCACCGCGGTGACGGCCTGGACCGGGTTGATGATGCCGGCGCCGCTGTGCGAGCCGATCGCGCCGTCGGCGGTCGCCTCGATCCGGTTCACCACCTGGGCGGCCGTCCAGGCCGGGAACTTGGACCGGATCAGCGCGGCCTCCCCGGAGACGAACGCCGCCGCGAAGCTCGTGCCGTTGTTGGCCGGGTTGAACTCGCCGCCGGGGCCGCCGGGCCAGTCGCTGGCGACGCCCACACCTGGAGCGGCCACCGAGATCGGGGTCCCGTTGCCGCCGGAGTAACCGGTCACCGACCCGTTCTGGTCGGTCGCGGCCACCGAGACGACACCCGGGTAGCTGGCCGGATAGAACGGCCCACCGGAGCAGTACTGGCTCTGCCCGTCGTTGCCGGCCGCGGCGACGACGACCGAGTTATGGTTCTGCGCGTAGGCGACCGCGTCGCGCAGGGCGGGCGAATTGACGTTGCTGCAGATCGAGACGTTGATCACGCCAGCATGATGGTCCGCCGCATAGATGATGCCCTGGGCGAGCAGGCTGGCATATCCGTTGTCGCCGGTGTTGACCTTGATCGACAGAATGTGGGCGGCGGGGGCGACGCCGTAGAAGGGAACCCCCTGGGCTCGCTCGTCACTGGCCGCGATGATGCTGGCCACCGCCGTGCCGTGACCGACGCAGTCGCCCGGTCCGGTGTTGGTCAGGTCGACCGGCGTTACCCGGCCACGGCCGGCCAGCTGCCGGGTGTAGTCGACGCCGCTGTCCACGACGGCGACAGTGACCCCCTGGCCGCGGGTCAGTCCCCATACGCTGCCGAACTGCAGCGCCTGCTGTGCCCACGGCTCAGTGGACAGGTGGGAGAACCCGGGCTGGGGCGAACAGTTCGCGGTCGGCCGGGGCAGCGCCGGATAGGTCACTGAACCCGCCGGGGGTGGATTGCCCTGCGCCGGTTTTCCATGGCCGGCCAGGGCGGCGGCCCGGCCGGGGACCAGCGCCACCGCCTGGCCGGTGGCGAGTGCGGCGGGGCCGGCCGCGACGATCGTCAGTGCGCACGCCAGCGCCGCCCTGGTCTTCCCTCGCACCCCGCCTCCAGCCGTCGTTGCCCGGTGGATGTGCGGACAAGATTAGCCAACCGGGCGGCCATCCACTCCATGACGCCCGCCGCGCTTGACGGCTGGTGCCGGTGGGCGTAAGACCCGCCGGTAGAACGGGGCGGCGCTGGCGGCCACCGACTCGGCTACCGGGTCCGGCTCGCCGTCACCCGGGAAGGTCACGTCGATCGGGAAGCCCGCGTCCTCGCCGGCCAGCGCCACGGCCGCCTCGACCGCGTGCGCCGCCGCGTCCTGCGCCGCCGGGTCGGCCGGGTCGTCCAGGGCGATCGAAATGACCAGTCCCTCGCCCCGGCCCACCACCGACAGCCATGCCGTCCGCGCCTCACGGACCTCGGGGACACCCCGCAGCGCGGCGCTGGCCTCGCTGATCAGGCGGGTTGGCTGCTGCGCCGGGACGCTGACCCGAATCGAAACGCCACCGGCCTGCCGCCGGACCGCGGCCAGGTAGGCCACCCCAGCCGGGAACACCGGCACGCTGGCCTCCGCGCCCGGGTTGAGCGCGATGCCGAGGCCGGCCGGCAGGGATCTGGCCAGATCGGCAGCGGGAACGATGACGTGCGGCACGACCGGCGGCACCGCGCCGGGGCCGGGCCGGGCCACGTAGGCGGCGAGCTCCCCGGCGGAGGTGAACGCCGGCACGAACTCGCTGCCCAGGTAGGTGACGGTCGGCAGGGTCAGCGAGGACCCGTCCGTCACCCGGGTCCCATCGTCGGGCAGCGGGACCCACAGCCTGCCCTCGCTCAGCACGTCGAGCAGACCGGGGATCTTGCCGTCGTCCCCGATCGCGGCACGCAGCGCTGTGGCGACGGCGTCGTCGCTGGCAGTGGCGGCGATATCCTGATGCGCGCCGCCGCGGGCGCGCGGCACGCGCTGGCCGCCGGTGAGCTGACCGGCACTCAGCTGGCCGGTACTGATCCGGTCGGGGTTCGCTCCTGCCCGGAAGCCAGCCCATGGGCTGGAGCGAGTCGGCATTGTCATCGGTATGTCCTTGCCCAGTCGTGGTCGCTGCCGCGCTGCCGCGGCACTCGAAACCCCCCGTCCGGCCGGGTGGGGCGGGCACACAGCCGGTGGTTTCACGATTCGGATAGTAAACGGTCGGAGGCGGTGCGTAGTGAAGAATCCGGCACGTGGTGGCGGACGATGGGTCGACATCGCCCCGGAAAGGCTCCCGGCCTGGGTGAACGCCTTCGCGGACCGCCATCCGGACGTAACGGCGGAAATTACCGGCAGTGACGCGGTGACGTTCTCATCCGCCGACGGGGCCAGCGCGGAATGCCACGTGCCCTTCCCGCCGCTGGAGCCTGGGATACCGCACGGCCCGCCCACCGCGACCGCCGAATACGCCAGGCTGATCGCCGGGCACGCGCAGGCCGCCAGGACGGTCGGCGTGCTGCTGGTGCGCCTCGGCGGCTATGCGGCCGGTGTGTTCACCGGCGAACCGCCGCGGCTGGCCGCGTCCAAGGTGGGCTCGCGGCTCGTCCACGGCCGCAGTGCGGCTGGGGGGAGATCTCAGCACCGGTTCGCCCGGCGCAGGGAGAAGCAGGCGGCCGAGGCCATGTCCGCCGCCGCGGACAATGCCGCCGCGGTGTTCGGGC
>Ga0070730_10004955_pt1 | contig 11564 bp, 10 predicted proteins | sample Coa_R1_3_FD_66447 | JGI IMG/M metagenome (GOLD analysis project Ga0070730, IMG submission 66447) | Surface soil microbial communities from Centralia Pennsylvania, which are recovering from an underground coalmine fire - Coalmine... | ecosystem: Environmental > Terrestrial > Soil > Unclassified ... | reverse complement strand
AGGAATCGTAGTCGGGGTAGAGCTTGCGGTCGGGCGCGAACATGCCGACCCGGCGGAGCTGAAGCCACTGCCGGGGGAAAGCATCCGCGAACGCGAGACTTCGGGGATCCGCGAGCATCCGGCGCACTTCCGCGCGGAGCACGGGGATCTCGTGCAGCGTGCCGTCCAGCGCCAGCTGCCGGAGGCGCGTGTCTGGCGCGGTGCTCCAGAGGAAGTAGGAGAGTCGAGACGCCAGCTCTCCGTCATTCCGGCGGAGCTCGGGCACCTCGGGGCTGCCCTCGATGAGGTACAGGAAGTCCTTCGAGCACAAGACGGCGAGCAAGCCCGATCTTACCGCCGTCTCGAAGCTCACGCCCTGCTCGCGGGCATGAAGAAAGAGCTTGAGCAAGCGGTCCACTTCGATCTCCGTCACGGGTCGCCGGAAGGCGCGGGTGGCAAACCGCGCTAGGATCTCCCGCGCGTAGGCAGGATCCCGCGTCGCCTGGGGGCCGCCGAAGAATATGCTCTGATGCCCCGCGGGGGGCCAAGACTCCAGGATCGGCCCCTCCCATTCGACCCAGTCCACCAGGAGCGTCGGCCAAATCGGCTTCCAGTCATCGTCCGTGAGCTTGAGCTGCCACGGCTGACGGTCCTTCATGTTGTAGAAGGGCTTGCTGCCCAGCGGGCGTGAATGGCGGCCTTCGGGGTTGGGGCCCGGGACGGCATTCACGATCCGGATCCGGTGGGTCCCAGCGGGGATGTGGGTGGTGAATTCGACAAGGATGGGCTTGTCTTCGGGAGCCTCGATATCCCGCTCGTAGAGGACCCGATCGAAATCGATGCCGATGATCATCAGCCGCGGGGCGCGCCCGCCTTCGGGCCGCAGGCCGCTCAGTTTGATCCGGACTTTGAACTCTCCCGCGAATGGCACCTTCAATTCCTCGGAGGACCCGGGGTGTCCCTGGAGGGAGTTGTCCGGCACCACGTCACAGCGGACCTTCGAGAGCAATCCCTGGGCGGCAAGCTTCTTGGCAAGGCCCTCGTTGACGCGAAGCGCCCCCGCGGTCCAGCGAACGATTTCGCGCTTGGGCTCGGGTCCGAGGGCAAGAGCCTCCGCCAGGACGGTTTCGGCAGCCGCCAGGTACTTCTCCACATGGGCCGGAGACAGCCGCAGCACCGACCGGATTCGTTCGATCCCCTGCCAGTCCGGATCCTCGGGAAGACCCGTCGCATCACTCGCGTCGAAGGTGACGCCCAGGAGGTCCAGGATCGTTCGTCGATATTCATCGCGGGTTAGTCGGGAGAAGGCAACCGAATGGGCCGCAGCCGACTCGCCCGCCGCTTCGGCCTCGATGATCTGGGCAGAGATCCACTCCGAGACGCGAGCGCACTCCGAAGGTATCGGTCGCGGTTCCTTCTTGGGAGGCATTTCCCCTGAATTAATCCGCTCCATGATCTCCATCCAACGGGAGGCGAGGCCGGGCTTCGAGAAGTCGCGTTCGAGGGTGTCGATCCGGAAATCGCCCTTCTGCTTCTCGCCGCCATGGCAGCTCACGCAATGCCGGTCGAGGAAGGGACGGACATCCGTGGCGAAGTCGGGCGGGGAGGGGGGCTTGGCCTGCTGGGCAGTCGATGGTAGCGAAAGCGCGGAAAGCGCCGCCAGGGCAACTAAGTTCGCTGATCTCATGGCCCGTCCGACGTTCATTGATGGTATACCGTATACCGTACGTTTCACTTTAGCCCTCGTGGCCCGAATGTTACAAAAATGGATAAATATCTCATCAAGATCCCGGTGTTCGAGGGAGTCTGCTGGGGAATGTGGGGGCGGAGTGGTAAAAAATCTCAATTTTTATGCGGCTTTTCTCATAGCCACTCGGTGCAGACCGGGGTGGGTTGCTAGTATTGGAGCCTCGATGGTAAGCGCCTTCGTCGCGACCTCGTAGGCCCGTCCTCCCTCGGATCACGGCCTCGGCGATCTTGTGGGCGCCTGCGGCATTGGGATGAATGCCATCCGGCGCGAAGAGGTCCTCCCCAGTGACCGCGGCGCGCAGGTCGATGACTCCACACCCTTCTCCGCGGGCCACCTTCTGAATCATTGGAAACTGCTCCTCGGACGCCTTCGGACTGATGCCGAAGTCCTCCTTGAGGAGGATCGCTCCTGACGAAGGTGAATATCCAGAGTCGGCAGAACATCACGTTCATCAACAACACGAGTCAGATCCCAGCCGAGGGGCCTTTGCTCATTTTCGCCTATGTGGACAGGTTGACCGTTTACGGGAACTCCGAACCGGTGACCTCAGGGTCGCTGACGAGCATCACGAACTGCGCCAACGTCTCGCAGTGAAGTGAATTCCCAGATTGCAGGAGTGCGTGGATATTCCTCGCGAAAACACGGACGCCCGATCCCGTGATCGGCTTACCGAGGCAGCGTTGATCGAGGCGTCGGCGTCACAGCCCTTCCCCGCGCTCCTCTGCCGATGATCCTCTTCGCCCACCGGGCGGCCTCTGGGATGCCCTCGTCGAATACGAACGGACCGTCTGAACGGTGGGGCTTCGACATGCGACCGGCGCGCCATTGATCCGCGATCAGGAATCATAGCAACGACGAAAGCAGTCTATGAATGCACGGACCAAGCCTTCTCTCTTGGGACGTTTCCTGGTGATCGCATAGACCGAAACCCGGCCAAACCATCGCCCCATCGGGCGCTGCCACAGTCCCCAAAGGCGCCTCCAAGAAGACCACAGTGTGACCAGGCCCAATCCGTAACCCTGCCGGACATATTCCTGGATCGTATCCCCGGAGAAGGCCTCCACCCGGCGGGGCTGGCCGCGAAAGACATCGTAGCGCTCCAGGTGAGCGTTGATCGCCGGATCTCGAAAGCTTTCGCGCGAGTTTACCAGCGGCCATCGGCCCACGTCGAAGGGTCCTAGGGTGCGCAGCCTAGTGACCGGATGGCGCGGCGGAGCGATCAGGGTCACTTCCACGTGGCAGCAGAGGTTGCACGCAAGCAGAGGTCGTGTCTCGGGAGCAAGATTGCTGGCCGTCATTCCCAGGTCGGCCTCGCCCGATTCGACCGCATCGGCCACCCGGGGGTCCTCCATCTGACGCAGCGTCAGCTGGATCTCGGGACGGGACTTGGTGAAGTCGGCCACCACCATCGGGAGGGCCTCGATCAAAATCCGAGAGGACGATGCCACCCCCAATTTGCTCCCGAGCCGACTCCTTTCGGAGCCGAACTCTCGGCGAAGACGGTCGATGTCGGTGACCAGGGGACTGGCGAGCTCCGCCAAAACGCGCCCTTCGTCGGTCAGTCGGCAACCCCTGGGATGGGACTCCACCAAGCGCACCCTGAAGTGGTCCTCGAGGGCATGCACCTGCTTCCAGACGGTGGGATGAGCCAGATTCAATTCCCGCGCCGCCGACGTCATACTCCCGAGGCGCGCCGTCTCGCAGAAGCTCCGCAATTGCCGGAGGGTGACATCCTTGTACGCCGGGGAATCCGGCTCGCGCGATGTCATGGCGTCAGGGCGGCCGCGCGCCCCTCTTGTACCGATTGGGTTTCCTTTTGGCAGATCATGACCGCGTCGCGGGCCAGATCTCCGGACAATAAAGGCGAGGGCCGGCCGGTTTCGAGCGAGCGGACGACGCCGGCGATCTCCGCCTCGAACGCGCGGATGGGGTCGCCGTCGCCCAGCGAGGGCTGCAGAACTCGCCCCCCCTCCTCGCAGATCGTGAGGGGCAGGATCAGCCGGGGGTTTCCATCGAAGATGGCGAATTCATATTGCAGAGTCGCCTTCTCCAGATGGATCTCAAAGCTGTGAGTGAAAGAACGGCCCTGGGGCCGGACCACGCCGCCCTCTGCGCTCACCACCAGCGACGGATCCGGGAAGCTGAAGGCGGTCTGCACGTATTCGACGACCTCGCCTCTCATCCGGCCACGGCTGAAGACCGACCTGGGCATGCCGAAGAGCAGCCGGATCAGGTGGGCGTCATGGACATGGAGGTCGAGCAGCGGGCCACCGATCCGTGCGGGGTCGTAAAAGTCCTTGAGCCAGGTGGGATCCGAGATCGTCCGCTTAAACGAGCCCCCCAGTAGCCGGCCGTGGCGGCCCTCGGCAATCACTTGCCGGGCATGGGCGTATTCCGGGAAGTATGGAAGGACGTGACCAACGAACAACTGTCGCCCTGCCTGACGAGCGGCCTCAATCATCCGCTCGCCGTCCGCGGTCGTCAGGGCCATCGGCTTCTCGCAGAACACATGCTTGCCGGCTTTCAGGGCACGAATCGAGACCTCCGCGTGCAAGTGCGGAGGAAGGCAGAGATCCACCAGGTCGACCGTAGGGTCCTCCAGCATCGCCTCGATCTGCTGGTACTTGTCCAGCCGGCTCACATCCACCATTTCCCCTGGGGGACCAAAGTTCCCGCGGATCTCGCGCCAGTCGCCCGCCAGACGATGAGGCTCCCGCGTGCAGAGAGCGGTCACCTCGATCCCGCGGGAGGCGCGGTAGGCCAGCCAGTGGATCCAGCCCATGAATCCCATACCCACCAGGCCGACTCTGATCATGCGGGCACCCTCTATTGGAGATGCTCCATAATACTACTGCTTCTGCCAAAAGATCTAGTATTCGATTACTTCTCTTTCCGCCCCGGAAAAGCGTAGGGTCTCGTGCGCATCGGTGCGCGTGTACTGGAGGTCCGATGATCGCCGCGCTATTCTGCGTCCTCTTGTTGCAGGCCCCCGGGGACCTGCAGGCGGGCTTCGGATCCGTCGACGTTACCCCGGAGGTCGGGGCATCCATCCCTGGAGGATGGAAGGCTGTCCCTGGAAGAGGCGTCCTGGATCCGCTTCTTGTGGTGGCCTGCGTCGTCACGGATGGCGCCACTCCCGTCGCGCTCGTCGGAGTCGACGGCATCTTCATCGGCGGCGCTACCGTGAAGCGAGCCCGGGAGCATATTGCGAAGCACACGAACATTCCGGCGGCGAATGTGCTGGTCGCTGCGAGCCACACCCACACGGGCGGGCCCCTCCTGCTCTGCCATGGCGTCGAGGCGGACCCCGACTATCAGGCACGGGTCGCCGAGGCGGTCGCCAAGGCGGTCGAGGACGCCTGGGCCGGGCTCCAACCCTGCGAGGTCGGGATAGGGCTTGGGAAGGAGGATTCGATCTCCTTCAACCGCCGCTTTTTCATGAAGGATGGAAAGGAAATCACTCATCCTGGGAAGCCCGGGTCGCCCCATCATCGCGACATCGTCCGCCCCGCGGGGCCGATCGATCCCGACGTGGGCGTCCTCGCCGCCCGGAAGCCGGACGGCACCGTCCTGGGAGTAGTGGTCAACTTCGCCTGCCACGGGACGGCGGTCGGCGGCGACCTATTCTCGGCGGACTACATTGGCCCTCTCCGGAAGCATCTGCATGAAGCTTACGGCGAGAAGACGAGGGTCGTGTTCCTGAACGGGGCCTCCGGCGACGTCACCCAGGTCGACAACCAATCTCCGGGAAACGACTTCGGTCCCGCTCGTGCCGAACTGATGGGTTCCAAGCTCGCCGCGGAAGCGGTCCGGACAATCGCCCGGATGTCCTGGGTGAGAACGCTGTCGATCGCCGCCGCCACCGAAAACGTTCCCGTCAAGATCCGCCCCGAACCCGATATTGCGGCGGAGCGGCCGGCCTTCGGACTGGGAAGCGGTCCCGAGGAACTCTTTGAGGCGGAGCGGAAGCGGGTCGCCGAAGAGCGGGATCGAAGGCCCGTCCTGGACTGCGAGGTCCAGGGCCTCCGCATCGGCCCGCTTGGCATCGCGACGAACGGTGGGGAGTACTTCGTGGAGTACGGCCTCCGCATCAAGCAGGCTTCTCCGCACCGGTTCACTTGGTTCGTGGAACTGGCCAACGATTACATCGGCTACGTCCCCACGGCGCAGGCCTTCGTGGCCGGGGGCTACGAGCCTCGCACGGCGCAGACGAGCAAACTCGCCGAGGACGGAGGCCAGAAGCTTCTCGAAGGGGCGCTTCGGGCGCTCCACAGGGTGACGTCCAGATGATCAGGGAGGTGCGCGAATGAAGATAGGGACCTGGGGACTTCTGGCGCTGCTGGCAAGCTTCTCGGGGTCGGTTCAGGACATCATGGAGGCGGCGAACGAGGGGAAAAACTCCCTCTATGAGCGGGTCATCGGAGGCAAAGGGACGCCGGAGGAGGCGAAGAAACTCTCCGACCTCTACCAGGCCCTCCCCAGCCTCAAGCCTCCCAAGGGTGATGCGAAGAGCTGGAAGGAGAAGGCTTCGGCGCTGGCCGCCGCGGCAAAAGAGGTTGCGGACAGGAAACCCGGCGCGGTCGAGAGATTGAAAGCGGCCGCCAACTGCAAGGCCTGCCATAGCGCCCACAAGCCCGACGACCAATAGGAGCGGAAGAACCCGAGAGGACGGAAGGAGAATCGACGATGATCGGATACGCGCCGGCCACGATCCTGCTCGCGCTGCAGACGGTCCCGGACGCGAAGGGTCCCGGACCGAACAGTCCCAAGGAACCGATCGCGAAGGAGTTCTCCATCGAGCGGGGCCGGGCATTTCTGGATTCGGCATCCCTCTGGTGGCAGAAGGAGAAGAAGTGCCTGAGCTGTCACACCAACGTGGCCTATCTCTCGACCGGTGCGAGTTACGCCTCGAAGCGCCCCGCCTTCGAGGCGGTCCGCAGGTTCTTCGAGGAAACGGTGAGGTTTCGCTGGGAGGAGTCCAAGGGACCCCGCTATCCGGCCGATGTTCTGGTGGCCGCCCAGGGTCTGGCGATCAGCGACGCCGAGACGACCGGCAGGCTGCATCCCCTCACAAGGAGGGCCCTCGACCGGATGTGGACCCTCCAGCGGCCGGACGGCGGTTGGAACTGGGAGAAATGCGACTGGGCCCCGTTGGAGTCGGACGACCACTTCGGGGTGACGGTGGCGATCATGGCGGCGGTCCGCGCACCCGAGAACTATGCCGAGACTCCTGCTGCCCAGGCAGGGCTTGAAAAGGCCCGCCTCTACCTGAAGAACAATCCCCCGACGATGCTGCATCACCGGGCGATGCTGCTCTGGATCTCGAAGTACGCCGACGGATTCCTGTGCGAGGCGGACAAGGAGAGGACGCTCGCCGACCTTCTCGCCCTTCAGCGTCCCGACGGCGGATGGGCCACGCCGACCCTGGGCCAGTGGAAGCGGACCGACGGCAAGGAACAGGACTCGGAAACAAGCGACGGATATGGAACGGGGTTCGTGATCACCCAGGCGCGGCTCGCGGGCATCCCCGCCTCCGACGAGCGCCTCCGGAAGGGCATCGCCTGGCTCAAGACCCACCAGCGTGAAAGCGGCCGCTGGTTCACGCGATCACTCAGCACGGACAGCAAGCACTACCTGACGAATGTCGGATCGGCCTTCGCGCTCCTGGCCCTGCACGAGTGCGGCGAGACGGAGACGAGGTAGCCCGTGACACCCTTGTTCCTGATCTCCCTCGCCGTCCAGGCTGCGGACACCGGAGCGACGTCCTCACGGCGTCCTCCGCTCCTCGCCTCAGGATGGGATTCCCCGACGCCCCGGCAGGCAGCTCCTCGAGCAACGGGACCCTCAGCGGCACGATCATCCGCAATCCGCCGGGTTATTCCGGTATCGTGTCGGATAGCACCGACTGGCGCTGGAACACCGTGAAGTTGATCGCCGACCCCGACTATGCCGACCGTGAAGGCATCGCTCCTCACCCTGCGCGACGGCTGATCGTCGACGACTGCCTCTTTCTCACCTCGGAGGACTGTATCGCCTGCTCGACCGCGCGGCCCGGCATCGAGTTGGCAGCGATCATCAAGAAGGGTGTGATGTACAATTCATCCTCCGGAGCATTAACACGCGTCATTTCACCGGAGAAAAGATCGGCATGATTCAAGGCTGCGAAAGGGCCGGGAATGAGGCGGCAATCGCCCCCCACGTGGGCGGCGGTACGCCTGGCCGTACATCCACTGGTCGCCACGGTTCCCGGTGGAAGGGCGACTCTTTTGGTGGAGCTCGATCGGAGCGCCCCCGGCAGCTGTATGCTGGGGTCCGACGACCGTGCTCCGATGACGCTGGTCGGTTCGACGACGAAATGACGCTGGCGATCGTGCCAACAACGGTGCCCGGCGCCTCGGGAACCTGATCGGGGAGCATGGCAAACTCTTAAGATGAGGAGCGAACCGCAAGTGAACACCTTCTGCCTTCCGGCGTTGATCTTCGGTCCCCTCCTTCTTCTCACGACGGCGGACGACCGGGGCCTTCGGGCGGGCGATCGGCTGGCGATCGGCGGAGATCCCAATCCCGCGGACCGCGGATATGCCGCCTTCATCGAGGACTATCTTCTCCTGTCTCAGCCGGTGGAGGGTCTTCAGGTGACGCACGGGTGGTGCGGATTCACAGGCGGACCCTACCGGTCCCATCCGGACGTGAACGCCCTTCCCTTTCAACCGACGGTCGTCACCACCTGCTTCGGGTGGAACGAGCCCGCGGACAAGCCCTTGGATGAACAGTCGGCGACCCGCTACCGCACGTCTCAAAGGGACATCGTTGCCACCCTCCGGAAGGCGGGGGTAAGGCTGATCATTCTCGGTTCCCCCCCCTGTGTCGATTCCGCCTCCCGCAATAAATCCCTATCCGCGGTTGCGGAGATCACCAAGGAGGTCGCCTCCCAGGAAGGAGTTGTTTATGCCGACGTCTTCGGCACCACCCTGTCGGCCATGACGAAGTCCAAGGCAAGATTCGGAGAGGGATACCGGTTCGAGGGGAATCCCAGCAACCTGGCGATGGCTCACGCCTTCCTGAAAGCGCTCGGCTGCGACGGGGAGATCGGCACGCTATCGCTGGATTTCTCCTCTGGAAAAGCGGAGGGAACGCCCGGACAGAAAGTCCTCTCCTTCAAGGATAGAGCCTTGACCGTGGAGAGCACGCGAATCCCGATTTGGCAACCCGGACACTCCGACCTCGGAGATCCGGACCCGGTCATGAGTGCGTTCAATGCCGACTTGAATCGCTTCACGCTGGTGGTGAAGAACCTTCCCACCGCCAGAACCAAGGTCTATTGGCCGGATGAAAAGCACTGGTGCAACTTCATGTCCGAAGATCTTGCCCGAGGAGTCAACCTGACGGTCATGCGCGGACCTTTCGCCCGGGTGTTCTCCGACGTCGACCATGCCGTGCGGATGCAGCATGACGATCAGGAGCGGGCAGGGGCGGCGCTGCTTCAGGGAAAACCGGATCCCGAGGCCAAGGCCAAGTACGAGGCGGGCTTGGCTCTCGCCAGGAGCCGGTGCCAGGCCGTTCAGCATACCCTCACCTTGCAACCCCTCAGCCCTCCGGAGAAGCCGCCGGGCGGTTCCATTCCGGTGATCCTGGACACGGACATGAACACCGATGTCGATGATGTAGGCGCCTTGGCGCTGCTCAATTCCTTCATGTGCCAGGGGGAAGCCGATCTGATCGCCTGTATTGCCAACACCGTCAATGCCCAGCAATCCTCCGGGGCTGCCATCCAGGCGATCAACGCCTACTACGGCCATCCCAAGGTCCCGATCGGGACCTATCATGGTGAACCCACACCCGCCGGGATGGCCTCCATCCTTCTTCCTGCCCCGCCGGGGGCGTACCACGGGAAGCCCGGTCCCAACAGCAGCCATTTCACGCTGGGGCTCCACCGGCGTTTCTGCCCCGATTTCCCCAACGATGACCAGTTGCCCCCCGGCGTCGACCTCTACCGCAAGGCCCTGGCCGCTGCCAAGGACGGGTCGGTCGTCATCGTCAGCATCGGCCTTCTTCAGAATCTGCAAGACCTGGTTCAATCTCAGGCGGATTCGGTGAGCGATCTGAACGGGGTCGATCTCGTGCGGAAGAAGGTGCGACTGATGGTCGTCATGGCCAATACGGTCCCGGAGGACGCCTTCGTCCTTAGCCGCTGGCCGACACGCATCCTCTGGACCACCTACGTCGGTACTCTCATCGGGGCCGGCCAGTCGTTGGTCGACACTCCGGAGGACAACCCGGTGCGCGAGGCATACCGTCTTTTCGGGGATGAGAAGCACAATGCGCTCCTGGACGGCCGCAATACGTGGGACCTGGACGCGGCGTGGATTGCGGTCCGCGGCAACGAGCCGCTCTTCGACATCACTCCTGGCTACTGGAGGGTCAACAAGCCCCCCGCGGGCTACGGCACCTGGGTCTATGACCTTACGGCCAATCAAGTGCTGGCGGTCTATAGCATGCCGTTCCCGGAAGTCTCGAAGCGCTTCAATGCCGAATTGGCCAGGCGGCCACGGTAGGGAGGACTGGCGCGAGTGGTTCCGTGGCATCGAGGGATCGCGGGGAGCTCACCAAATCCTGAGCACGGCCGGAGGATCGCCGGGGGGAGACGGTTCAATCCTGGCGTTGTTGGGCCAAAGAAGAACAGGGGTCCCCGTGTGAGGGCCCGCTGTTCGGAGTGCCGGGATCAGGTTATATCGACAGGATCTCGTCGAGCTCGGACAGCAAGTCCGGACGAACCTTCTTCAGCATCTGTCGGACCTCGTGTTCCGTGGTGGCCCCTACCCGGAGCAGTCCTCGGACGTCGCTACGATCGACCTTGCCTTGAGGATCGTGCTTCCTCTCGCTGTAGGCTTTCACGGGCCGCGCCTTGCGCCGCCCGGCACTCGGTCCGGATCAGGACATCAGCTCGCGGATCACCTGGCCGTGGACGTCCGTCAGGCGGCGGTCAATGCCGTTGTGGCGGTACGTCAGCTTCGTGTGATCGAGTCCCATCAGGGCTAGCACCGTGGCATGGAGATCGTAGCAATAAGTCGGGTGCGCTACCGCCTTGTACGACCATTGGTCGCTTTCGCCGTAGGTGGTTCCGCCCTTCACGCCGCCCCCAGCCAGCCAGCTGGTGAACGTGAAGGGGTTGTGGTCACGGCCCCGGCTGCCTTGACTGCAGGGCATCCGGCCGAATTCGGTAGTCCATATCACGATCGTGTCTTCCAGCATTCCACGCCGCTTGAGGTCGATCAGGAGGGCGGCCGCCGGCTTGTCCATGCTCGTTCCCATCTCGCCATGGTCTTTGGCGATGTCCTCGTGGCTGTCCCAGTTGCGCCGGGGGAACCCGTTGTCCGCGCCGCTCCAGACTTGGACGAATCGGACTCCGCGCTCGAGGAGCCGGCGTGCGAGCAGGCAGTTGCGTCCGAAGTCCATCGTGATCCCCTGGTCCAGCCCGTACAATCTCTGCGTCTCGCGGGACTCCTGGGTCAGGTCGAGCACCTCGGGGCCCGAAAGCTGGAGCTTCGCGGCCAGTTCGTACGACTCGATCCGCGCGTTGAGGCGCGAATCGTCTTCGCGCTCCGCGCGGTGCGTACGATTCATCGCTTCCAGGACCGCCCTCCCTTCCTCCTCGGCTTCGGGCGTCGCAAAGGCCGCCGAAGACGGCGGGAAAAGGTCGAAAATCGGATTGGGCCTTCCAGCCTGGAGCAGCGTCCCCTGATGGGACGCCGGCAGGAATCCCGCGCTCCAGTTGCCCGGCCCGTTGGGCGCGAACCCGCGGGAATCCGGCAGCACTACGAACGTCGGCAGGTTG